>C688J35102_120990044_pt1 | contig 20918 bp, 19 predicted proteins | sample HopSoiMetagenom2_FD_35102 | JGI IMG/M metagenome (IMG submission 35102)
TTCTGGCCGGGCACTTCGACCGAGAAGGTTTTCGATTCCCCTTCGCCGGTTTTGGGCGTGATCGTGCCGCTGGTGATGTCGGTCGAGTCCCAGACGGTGAGATTGACCGAGCCGGTTGTGGAGCCGCTTGGGTTTACCTTGAGCGTGTACGTGCCAGGTTCGGAAAAGCTTTGCTGCTGCCAGAAGCCGCCGTTCGTTTTGTTCCAACAGTTGCTGCCCAGAGATTTGTTGTTGACGTTAAGCCAGGAGACGCAATATTCGCCGTTCATCGTCGAGCTCGACGTCTTCACCGAGAGCTGCTGGCCTTCTTTGACTTCGACCGTGAAATAGGCGTCCTGGCCAACGGTTCCAATCGATACGGGCTGAGTCACTCCTTCTTTGGTTGGCGTGATCGTGCCATAGACATCTGTGCCGATATAGGCCGTAACCAGAAGCGATCCGGTCGCTTCGCCCGAGCCTTCGAGCTTGACTTTGTAGGTGCCGGTTTCGGGGAGGGTGACGGGTCCGATCATGCCATTGGAGGTTTTCGAGAAACCTGGAGATCCGCCAAGCTGCGAGCCTGCTGGCGTGAAAAGTCGGATTTCACCGGAGAAAGAGGCTTCGGAGGCAATAAGAGAGACATGCTGTTCTTTCGTCCCCGAGAACGTCACCCAGTTCTTTTGCCCCGGGACTTCAACGGCGAAGGTTTTCGATTCCCCTTCGCCGGTTTTGGGCGTGATCGTGCCGCTGGTGATGTCGGTCGAGTCCCAGACGGTGAGATTGACCGAGCCGGTGTAGGTGCTGGAGGGGTCGACACGTAGGATGTAGGTGCCGGGGGTAGTGGCGAAGGTCTGCTGCTGCCAAAAGCCGCTGTTGGTGCCAGCCTGGCATTTGCTCGTAATCGGAGTGCCGTCGGATTTGCGCCAGGAGATGCAGTATTCGCCGCTCATGCTGGGGCTCGACGTTTTCACCGAAAGCTGCTGGCCGGCTTTGACTTCGACGCTGTAGTTGGCGATCTGGCCCGGCGTCGTGATCGAGACTGCCTGGGTCGCGCCTTCTTTGGTCGGGGTGATCGAGCCGCTTATGTCTTCGAAGGTGTAGGCCGTGAGTTTGACGGTGCCCGTTGCTTCGCCGGATCCTTCGAGCTTGACTTTGTAGGTGCCTGTTTCGGGGAGGGTGACCGCATCGAGCAGGGCGCTGGATGATTTGGAGAAGTTGGGCGCACCTCCGATCGTGGAGCCAGCGGGGGTGATCATCCGCATTTCGCCGGAGAAGTTCGCTTCGGAGGCGAGCATCGTGACTTTCTGTTCTTTCGTTCCCGAGAAGGAGACCCAGTTCTTCTGTCCCGGGACTTCAACGGCGAAGGTTTTCGATTCCCCTTCGCCCGTTTTAGGGGTAATCGTGCCGCCGGTTATGTCGGTCGAGTCCCAGACGGTGAGGTTGACCGAGCCGGTGGTCGTGCTCTGGGGGTCGACTCGCAGGAGGTAGGTGCCTGGAGTCGGCGAGAAGGCTTCCTGTTGCCAGAAGCCGCTGTTGGCGCCGTTCTGGCATTTGCTCGCCAAGGAGCTGCCAGTCGAGGTGCGCCAGGAAATACAGTATTCGCCGTTGAAGCTGGCGCTGGAGGTCTTGACCGAGAGCTGCTGACCGGCTTTGACTTCGACGGTGTAGTTGGCCATCTGACCGGGTGCCGTGATCGAGACCGCCTGGGTGGTGCCTTCTTTACTCGGCGTGATCGAGCCCGTGATTTCTTCGAAAGTGTAGGCGGAGAATTTGAGGGAGCCGGTATGCGTGCCGGTACCTTCAAGTCTGACGGTATAGGTACCCGATTCGGGCAAAGTCAAGGGGCCGACGATCCCGTTGTTCGCTATTCCGAAGGTGGGCGAGTCCAGGTCTTCTCCCGTCGGGGCAAAGAGATGGACTTCGCCCGAGAACGTCGCTTCGGAGGCGACCATCGAAACCTCCTGGCCCGCGGTGCCGTCAACCAGGACGAGCGCGACCTTTTCGGCTTCTTTGACTTCGGTGGCTATCGAACCACCGATCGAAACCCGCCCGGTCGCGGTGACGCTCGAAGCGGTGGCATTGCCCGGGGGAATGAAGAGGTCGGGGCCAGTTACAGACCCTTCTTGGGTGGTCAGCGACACGCTGCCACCGAGCCTGGCCGGCGGGACGACGAATTTGAGCGAGGTCGAGGTCGCAGACGTGACTTCGGCTTGGGCGCCGTTGACCGTCACGACGTTGTCGCTGGGAGCCGATTCGAAGTTCGAGCCGCTGAGTGTGACTTCTTCTCCTGCTGCCGCGACACTCGGCGAGATCGAGCTGATCTGCGGCGCCGAGGAGCTGGTGACGGTGAAGCTCTGCGGGCTGGTGGCCGGTCCTTCGGTGGTCGTGGAGACCGTCACTGTCCCCGACGTCGCTTCGGCGGGGACTTTGACGCTGAGCGCGGTCGCGGTCGCAGACGTGACGCTCGCCGCGGTGCCGTTGAATTTGACCGTGTTGTCGCCGGGAGTGCTTGAGAAGCCGGTCCCTTCGATCGTCACGGTGTCGCCGACCTGTGCGCGACCGGGGGAGACCTGGACAATCGAGAGTTCAGCCGATTCGTGGCGGGAGATCGAGAGGAGGTTCCCGGCGGCGTCCCAGTTGTAGAGGGCGGTGTCGCCTTCGGGGTCGATCGCCGCGCTTAGGCGGCCATCCGGGTCGTGGAAAAAGCGGAAGGCGTTACCGGGGGGCGAGGAGAGCGCAATCGCCGGCACGAGCAGAGTCACAAGCAGGGCGGCTAGTAGGAACGCAGCTCCCGCCCCAGCGGACGTTCGAAGGCTCGATCTTGATGCCCGTCGGTGCCAGTTAGTGGTTGCCGGGCAGCCCTCTTGCATGTATTCCGCCTCTCCCCGTGGGTCAGTATCGGTTTGATCCTGAACGAATTCTCAGCTCGTTCCCATGAAAGCTGGCGGATTCTTAGCAGAGTCTCAGGACGAGAGGCTTGCAGCTAAAAGATTTCACCAAGTTCCCACTCGCCTCGACTGGCTCCCTTTGGCCGCCCACTGCGGCCGGGTACTTTAGCCCGTGGCGCAATAAGCAGCAGCCCGAAAGGCTGGGCGCCGATGCCGCGCTCGCGCTCCCAAGCCTTTGGCGCCGCCCTTCGAGAGTTTCGCGAAGAGCTGGATCTAAGCCAAGAAGGGGCGGCCCTCAGATGCGGCATCGATCGCTCCTACTTTGGCCAGTTGGAGCGGGCGATCAAGACCCCCACTCTCAAGACGTTGTGGCGAATCGCAGACGGGTTCGACGTCCAGCCATCCGAGCTGCTGGCGCGTACTGAGCGCCTTCTGGATCAGAGTTAGCAGGGCGTTGACGGGTAGCCCGCCACGGGCTTAGCGGCAAGCGCCGCAGCGCCGCATTTCAAGGCGAAATCCGCGGCAGAGCCCGGTGAGTCAAGGCCACCGATTGCGGGAGTGGGACGGCCGTCCGATAGCTGAAAGGATGGGCGACATGGAGGGTCTGCCACGCGAGGTCTCGAAGCCGTGGGGGAGCGAGTTGTGGTTCGCGCATACCGATCGCTATGCCGGGAAGATCCTTCGGGTTCGTGCGGGCTGTCGCCTGTCCGTTCAGTTCCACGCGGAAAAGGACGAGACCTCCTATGTCCTCTCGGGCCGCGTGATCGTCTCGCAAGGCGACTCGGCCGAGACGATGAGCGCCAGGGAGCTGGGGCCGGGCGATTCATGGCGGAACCTGCCGCGGGTCGTCCACACGCTCGAGGCCGTGGAGGACGCCGAGATCATCGAGGTCTCGACACCACAGCTCGAGGACGTCGTGCGCTTGGAGGACAGATACGGGCGGGTGCCGAGCGTCGATCCCGAAGGAGATCAGCGGCAAGCAACGCAGTCTTAGGGCGTCGTGCCCGACAGGCGAAGCCACCGATGTAGAGCTGTATAGGCTTCGTACTTGGCTGGCGAGGAAATCACCGTTCGGCGATGCCAACAGGCAGATGTACCGGCCGTGTTGGACCTATGGGCAGAGTCGCGCAACGAGCATGCGAGCACGCTTGACCGCCTCGATGACATTGAGCGCTTGGTAGCCGAGTCGCCCGCCGCCCTGCTGGTGGCCGAGCGAGACGGAGAGGTCGTCGGCGCCCTGATCGCCGCTTGGGATGGCTGGCGAGGGAACATGTACCGGCTCGCCGTTCGCGACGGCCATCGGCGCGAGGGCATCGGGCTCGCGCTGACGCGAGCAGGCGAGGAGTACCTGCGGCGGTGCGGAGCCCGTCGCGTGACGGCGCTTGTCGCCTTTGACGACGAGGCAGCGGGAGGGTTCTGGGATTCCGCTGGCTATCCGCTGGATCGCGAGATCGGCCGGCGAGTCCGCAACCTGTAGGTCCAAATTTGGCGGCGCCCGCGTCAGGGAGAAACCAAGGTGACGCCCCAACCCTCCCCGTTGCGGCGAAACAGGCGGCGCTCATGGATGCGATCCGCGGCTTCTCTCCAGAGCTCGACTGTGTCCGGCTTCACGCGAAGCGCCCCCCAATCCTCGGGGCAGGCGGGAGCGGCCTCCTGCACCTCTGCAAGGTGAGCGAGTCGTGCGCGCAGGGGCTCGAGGTCCTCGATCGGCTCGCCCTGTCGTGAGACGACGGTTTGGAGCTGGTGCAAGAGATCGCGCTCCGCGAACAGCTCCTCGGCCAACGACCGCTCGGCGGGACTGGCTTCACCGGTGACGTGGACCTGCCGCCCGAGGGCCGGCCAGTGGAAAAGGAGCGCGACGCGGGGGTTCGCCTCGATCTCCCTTGCCTTACGCGTCCACAGCGCACTGGTAAAGACAAGGGCATCATCCTCAAGGCGCTTCAGCGTCACCGTCCGCGCCGATGGCTGCCCATTGGCCCCGACGGTCACGAACGCCACGGAGGCAGCGTGAGGCGTGCCCTCTCGCCGTGCCTCCGCGATCCATTCGCCCAGCTCTTGCAGCGGCTCGGTCCGATCCACGATTCGATGCAGCTTGCCTACTTCTGGGACTCGACGTCGACTGGGCAGCGACACGCTAGGGGTGGGCGCCAGTACTACCCGGTGGATGGCTGACCACGACATTTCATCTGACCCCGGCGGCGACGTGCCTCCAACTCAACCACTCTGCGGGGGCTGCGACGGTAGGGAAGATCCTCGCCGGCATCGCGAAGGTCGCGGACGTAGGGACCGACCGAGGCTCGTGTGAGATCCAGCGCTTCAGCGATCTCCTCTTCCCCGCGTCCTTCCCCCCAAAGCCGGATAAGCAGTTGGTCGCGCTCGGCTTTGGTCGGAGCTTCCCCCGGCAGGAATTCCGGCGGCGCAAGTGGGCGAATGTGCCAGGTCGCCACCCCCGCAAACAGCTCGTCGAAGTTGACCCCCAAAACCCCTCCGAGCCTGATCACCGTAAAAGCCCTGAAGTTCCGGCTACCGCTCTCGAATTCGACAAGATCGCCTCGGCTCATCGACGCCCGGTCGCCGAGGGCCTGTTGGGAGAGGTCGGCTCGATGCCGGGCGCGGCGCGCGTTCTCTCCCACGAGGCTAAGTGCGGCTTGCGGCTCAGGAGCCACGTCCTGAACCCAAAAGGATCCAGAATCCGCGTCCCAGGCCACCCCGGTGGTGATGAGACCCACCCGCACATTCAGGCTGCCGGCCAGCTTCAGGATGAGAGCAAACCGCGGCACCCCCGACCTTCCCTTCTCGATGCGAGCCAGGTGGCTGAAGTGGGTCTCGCTCGCTTCTGCCAGCGCCCGCAGGGTAAGGCCAGCCTCCGTGCGCCATGCGGCGACGTTTTCACCGATCTGAACCGCGATCTCCCTGTTGGAGGCCGGAGTGACGCCTGTCGACTCAGAAGCATCTACTGCGAGGCTCGCGGCTTCATCGGGAGGCGGTGACTGGCACGGCACCCGGCGCCTCCTTGCCTGCTCGTGTACCGCTCGGGTCGGCGGTCGCCGATAGCGAAGCTGCGCGCCACGCTCCCTCAGCCTGTGGACCGTCGCCGACACCGTCCCGGGCGAGGTCCCCAGAGCCCTGGCGATCTCAGGTGCGGTCTTGTTTTCGCTCCAGAGACGACAGATCGCGCTATCGAGACTGCCGCCCCGCCGTCGAGCATGGCTTCCTCCGCACGGCCGTCGTTGCGGCGTCCAGCCGATTCCTTGGAACAGCAACTCCGGCGGCACTTCCAGCGACCTGGCAAGCGCGAAGAGAGTCTGCATCGACGTCTCCCGCACACCTCGCTCGATCAGGGACAGACCGGCCTTGCTCAGGCCCGCCATTCGGCCAAGCGTAGCCTGGATGAGGTGACGTCGTTCGCGAACGTTGCGGACGTTCGCCCCGATGATCGAGGCGGCCTGCTGACGAGTGGCGACTGGCGACCGCGGCGGGATCGGTTCGAAGGTCGGGACGTTGCCGGGCAAGACGAGAAAGAAGCCGGTGAGGCGTTCCTTTGGAGAACCCGAGGACCCGCGGGTGATCTGCCCCGGGTTCCAGAAGATGTGCTCGGCGAGCTGGTCAATCGAGGCGCCCAGCGGCTGCAGGAGCCTCAGCGCCGTGGTCAGGCGCAGGTCGTGGGCCCCGTCACCTTCATGCTCCGAGACCCTGCTGGCGGGCATCCCGGCCAGGCAACCCAGCTCCGCGCGGGAGAGACCGGCCCGAAGGCGAAGCTGGCGGAGGTTGATCGAGAGCCGGTCGGCGAAGGGGCTCCCAAGTCCGGTTTCCGGCCTGCAGTCCTCGCACCGGGTCGAGGAGTCCTCGCCCGGGTCGCCAGCGAGCACCCGCCCGCAGTCGACGCATCGACCCGGCTCGAGGTGCGCCTCCACGACCGGCCCGCTTCACGAGGGCGCCCGCGCGGGATCGCCATCTGCAGCTCTCCGAGGGCCGGAGCAGGAAGCGGCTCCCGCAAACGGCGCGAGAACAGCCCTTCCTCCCTGTGGCCTGCGCTCCGACCCTCGAACAGCCGCCGATGGCAGCGATCCCTCGCCCCCCGAGGGATCGCTCCAACACGGATGCTTCATCGCCGCTTCGCCTCGGCCAGCTCGTAGGAGCGCGGCTTGGACTTGACCAACCGCGCCTTTCCCTGTTTTTCCAGGCGCACCAGGCAGTTCGCCACCGCACCGGAGGAGCGCTTGATCGCCCTGCCGATCGCACTCGCGGTGTGCGGTGCCTTTCCTTTGTACTGGCGCATGTGGGAGAGAACGAGCTTGTCCAGCTCGCCGGGGCCGAGGCGCCCACTCTTCGATCGCTTCGATGCCGCCTTGCCTGATGGCCTCTTGGGCGGCTTGCCGGCGCCAGTCCGTTTCTTAGTTGGCTGCTTCACTTTCATGCTGCTTCTCCTTGTGCTTTGATCGCTTTTTGTGCTGGGTCTGGCGGGTCGAGTCGGGTCAGAAGCTGCTCGCAGACGACCACGGCGAGCCGGAAGCGCTCCCAGCGCTCCTCGTCGGTTTCCTGCGGCTCTCGCTCGTGCCGCGCTTCGCAGGGGGCGCGCCGGGCGTCCCTGCGCAAGCGCTTGAGCACCGTGACGAGACTCTCTCGCGGCATGGCCAACTCAACGGCGCTGCGGTCGATCAGGAAGCCGAGGCCGATTTCGTCGAACAGACGCAGGTCTTCGCCGAAGGACTCATAGAGAGCCTCGACGGAGACGCCTTCCCTCTCGGCGAGCTCGCGGTCGCTCTCAACGAGCACGGTCAGCCGCCGGAGCAGCAGCTCATGCAACGTTTCGCGCTCGTCCGCCCCGATCGTGAGGGTCGCGGTCATGCTGGGCCTCTCCGCTCCTCGTCGATCCTGACCAGCAGCTCCTCGCAGGCATCGAGGCCGCGCAGGTAGCGCTCCTCGGTCGCTTGATCGTCCTCGCGGGCCTCTCGCTCGGACCCCTTCCCGTGAAGCACCTGCTCGGCTTCGTCATGGAGGCGTTTGAGCAGTTCGGTCAGGTCGTGGACCGGCATGGTCAGCTCGAAGCTCTCGCGGCGCTCGTCTTCGCCCCAGCCGATGTCTTCCAGCAGCTCGAAGTCTTCGCCGAATTCCAGGCCGAGCCGTGCCGCGGTGGCGAAGTCCCTGTCTCGCTCCAGCGCGTCCCAAAGGTCGCCCACGGAGCCGATGTGGTTGCGGACCAGCTCGTAGAGGCCATTGCGCTGCGGGCCGCTGATCGTGATCGTGGTGCCGGGCATGGCGCCCCTCCTCTCGGTAGGGCACCGAAGCCGGCCTCAATGCCGCCCCGGTGGGGGCAACGGCGAGTACCGTTCTTCTTGCATCGAAGTCAAGGCTTCGGTGCCGGCCCCGGGGCGTTCTAGCGCCGCCGGGGCACTTGCTTATGTCGGCCCGGCGACCGTAGCTCCGCCGCCAGGCGAAAGCGAGGCGGAATCGACCGGAATCGCCGCTAATCGCCGCGCATCGGCGTCATTTCGGGAACTAGTGCCCAAAACGGAGGGGATATGCGGGGTGGTTTGATTTTCCCCCGGGAGGGCCAACCTGCCGAAGTGCAGGGGAATCGAAGCGAAGCGGCTGAAGGGATTCGAACCCTCGACCTTCTGCATGGCAAGCAGACGCTCTAGCCAGCTGAGCTACAGCCGCACGAGGGCGGATTCTAGCTTGGCGCTGCGGTTTCCTGCTTCTGCCACCGGGACCGCGGGTCGGCACGATTCGCTCGACTGATCGGTTCCCTGTCAGATGGGGACGCTTTTCGAGGGTCGCGGCGAGGAGCACACCACGCGATTCCAGTCTGGACGAGATACCCAATATTTGGTAGGGTTGCCTGACCCCGGCCGGACGGTTGCCGGGCCAGCGAGACAACTGGGGGCTCAAGCAAATGAAGCGCACCGCCCGTTTCGTTGCTCGCGGCGCTACTGGACAAGGCGGTCCCTCCCTCTACCGCCTCGGCCTAGGCGCCCACCGGCTCGGCGACCGTCCATCCGGGAGCCAAGCCTTTGTCGAAGGAGCTCACTCCGTCTCGGCTAGCAGGCCCTGAAGGTCCAGCGGCCGCGTGTACATCTCGACCTTTTGGCCGGGCTGCGGCGCCGGCCAATCCTCCCTTGGGAGGTCCCAGTAGAGCTCGATGCCGTTGCCGTCGGGGTCGCTGAGGTAGAGGGCCTCGCTGACCCCGTGATCTGAGGCGCCCTCTATGCCTACCCCGGCGCTCGCCAGCCGGCGCAGGGCGTCCGCCAGGGCGGCGCGGGTGGGGTAGCGAATCGCGAAGTGGAAGAGGCCGGTCGTGCCCGGCGGTGGCGGGGAACCTCCTTTCGAGTGCCAGGTGTTGAGGCCGATGTGGTGGTGGTACCCACCCGCGGAGACGAAGGCCGCGTCGTCGCCGAGGCGCTGCTGCAGCTCGAAGCCGAGCACGCCGCAGTAGAAGTCCAGCGAGCGCTCAATGTCGGCCACCTTGAGGTGGACGTGGCCGATCTCGGCGCCGGGATCGATCGCGTCGCTTCCGACTTTGACCCCACTGGAATGTGGTGAAAGTCGGCTGGGCGAGTCCGACTCCCCATCCAGCGCCTCGTTGACCAGGCGGTCGGCCTCGGCGTTGTGCTCGCGGCGGACGTGGCGGATCGACCAGCGGTCGAAGGCGCGCAGGGCCTCCTTCACCTCGGCGTGGAGCTTGCGCATGTTGGCGTCCTTGACCTTGTACTCGCCTTTGACCTGCTTGACGACCAGCTCGGAATCGCCGATCAGTTCCAGCTCCTGGGGGCCCCGCACCGCCGCCAGCTCGATCCCCAGCAGCAGCGCTTTGTACTCGGCCACGTTGTTGGTCGCGTGGCCGATTCGCTCGCCGCGCTCCTCCAGCACCTCGCCCCCAGGGCCCCGTACCACGGCCGCGATCGCCGCCGGGCCAGGGTTGCCACGGGCGCCGCCGTCGACGTTTACGACCAGCTTCTCGGGCGCCTCAGCCACGCGCCCTCCGTTCGCGGCCGCTGCCAAGCGGGCTTCCGCCCAGTGAGAGCCGCCCGTCCACGCCCGCCTTGGCATTCCACTGGCGCGCCGAGCGATCGAGCTGGTCGACCTCCTCGCCCCTGCCGATCAGGAAGACGGGTCGCAACTCGTCGGCGAGGTCGACTCCCCATTGGTACCAGCAGAGCTGCCAGGCAATCGTGATCCGCACCTCACTCGACGAGCCTGCCGCAGCCCCAACCGAGGCCCGGGGCCTGCCCATGCTTCGGGTCAACCCGGCGGCCGTACGCCCCGCCTCACTGGCGTTGAAACGCGTGGCAGCATGCTCGAGTCGACCTCGCGTCCCTTCGCCGGGAACCGCGCGCCGTCGTCCGACATTGGCCCCCGCGGCCGCTGGATCGCTCCGATACAGGCTCACGCCCCCAAACTAGATGATCCGAATCCGGTTGCCCCGCCGATCAACTCGCTGCGACAACTTTGTCAGTGAGATGCACCGGCACCTCTTCGTAGCGATCGAACTCGACCTCGAAATCCGCCCGGCCGCCGCTGATCGAGCGCAGGTCGGGGGCGTAGTCGAGCACCTCGGCCATCGGCACCTCGGCCCTCACCTCCGTCGTCGTCCCCTTCGGCTCCATCCCCAACGGGTGGCCGCGGCGGGAGTTGAGGTCGCCGATCACGTCGCCGACAACGTCTCCAGGGCAGCTGACCGTGAGCCGCACGATCGGCTCGAGCAGCACCGGGTCGGCGCCTTCCATTGCCTCCCTGAAGGCCATCGCGCCGGCGATTTTGAAGGCCATCTCCGAGGAGTCGACGTCGTGGTGCTTGCCATCGACCAGCCGCACCCGCACGCCCTTGACCGGGTAGCCGGCAATCGTGCCGTGCGCCATCGCCTCTTCCACTCCCTTCTCAACCGCAGGGATGAAGCTGCCCGGGATCGAGGCGCCCTTGATCTTGTTGACGAACTCGAGGGCGACGCTGTCATCAGCCGGCTCGATCTCGATCTGGCAGTCGGCGAACTGGCCGCGACCCCCGGACTGCTTCTTGTAGCGGGCGTGGGCGCTCGCCGGGGCGCGGATCGACTCCTGGTAGGGGACGCGCGGCGGGTGCAGCTCGATCTCGACCCCGAAGCGCCGCTTCATCCGCTCGACGATCACCTCGACGTGGATCTGGGTCAGCCCGGCGATGATCTGCTCCCCGGTCTGCGCGTCGCGGTGCACGTCGAGGGTCGGGTCCTCCTCGGTGAGCCGGCGCACCGCGGTCGCCGCCTTGTCCTCGTCGCCCTTCGACTTCGCCTCGTAGGCGAACGCCATCACCGGCGCGGGGAGATCGAGTGGCGCGAAGGCAACCTCCTCCTGGCCGGCGCAGAGCACGTCCCCCGCGCGGGTCTCCTTCAGCTTGGCGACGGCGCCGATGTCCCCCGCGCCCAGCTCCGCCACCGGCCTCAACTCCTTGCCGTGGGGTTGGCCGAGCTGGCCGATCCGCTCCTTCTCGCCCCGGGTCACGTCGAGGACGTGGGAGTCCGAGCTCAGGGTGCCCCGGTAGACGCGGAAGAGATTGATCCGGCCGGCATAGGGATCGGCGAGCGTCTTGAAGACGTAGGCGACCAGCGGCCCGGCCTCGCCGGGCTCGACCTCGATCTCCTCGCCGCCCGGACCGGTGGCCGACACCGGGCCGCGCATCGCCGGCGAGGGCAGGTCCTCGACCAGCGCCTCGAGCAGGCGGCCGGTGCCGAGGTTGCGCGTCGCCACCCCACAGGTGACCGGGAAGAGCCGCCCCGCCGTCACGCCCTGCTTCAGGGCGCGCACGATCTCGTCGTGATCGATCTCCTCGCCGTCGAGATAGCGCTCCATCAGCTCGTCGGAGTTCTCGGCCACCTCGTCCATCAGCTTCTCCCGGTACTCCTCGACCCGCTCGCTCAGCTCGGCCGGGATCTCCACCTCCTCGGCCGCGCCCGGTCCCGTCCCCTCGTAGACGAAGGCCTTGCGGTCGATCAGGTCGACCACGCCGCGTATCTCCTGCTCGGCGCCGATCGGGATCTCGGTGGCGACGACGTGCGGTCCGAAGGAAGCCTTGAGCGAGTCGAGCACGCGGAAGAAGTCGGCGCGCTCGCGGTCGAGCATGTTGACGAAGACGAGGCGGGCAAGCCCGCCGGCGTCGGCCCGGCGCCAGAGCCGCTCGGTGTGGACCTCGACCCCCATCACGCCGTTGACGACGACCACGGCCGCGTCGGCGACCCGCAGGGAGGAGATCGCGTCGGCGACGAAGCTCGGCTCCCCCGGGGTGTCGATCAGGTTGATCTCCCGCCCGGCGTGCTCGAAGCAGGCAAGCGAGGCGTCGATCGACATTCCGCGCTCCTGCTCGTCGGGTTCGTGATCGGAGACCGTGGTCCCGTCGGCGACGGTGCCGAGGCGCCCGACCGCGCCGGCCTCGAACAGCATCGCCTCGTGCAGGCTCGTCTTGCCGCAGCCCCGGTGCCCGATCAGGGCGACGTTGCGAATCCGGTCTGCGGCCTTGTGAGGCACAAAATGAAGGTACACCCGGAACGGCTCAACTCAAACCGCTTTAGAACAGATCAGTCGACCTGGAGACCGGACTTCAACCGCATCACTGCCTTGGTGTGGAGCTGGGAGACGCGCGACTCGGTGACGCCGAGCACCTCGCCGATCTCGCGCAGGGTCAGGTTCTCGTAGTAGTAGAGGGCGACGACGAGCTGCTCGCGCTCTGGCAGCGAGGAAATCGCCTCGGTGAGCCGGTCCTTGATCTCGCTGGTCGCGAGCGACTCCTGCGGGTCGGCGGCGCGCGGGTCCGAGATCGTGTCGAGCAGGGAGACCTGGTCGCCGGAGGAGTCCGAGACGGTCCAGAGCTCATCGAGCGCGTAGACGGAGGAGTTGGCGATCTCCAGCAGCGAGGTCTGCAGATCCTCCTCGCTGATGTCGAGTTTCTTTGCCAGCTCGGCCTCACTGGGCGCCCGCTGCAGTTCGTGCTCGAGCTTGGCCTGCGCCGCCTCGATTTCGCGAGCGCGCGAGCGCACCGAGCGCGGCACCCAGTCCAGGGAACGCAGCTCGTCGATGATCGCGCCGCGGATCCGGGTCATCGCGAAGGTCTCGAACTTGATCCCGCGCTCGGGCTCGAAGCGCTCGATCGCGCCGATCAGGCCCATCAGGCCGTAGGAGATCAGGTCGGCGTCGTCGACGTGCGAGGGAAGGCCGGCGCCGAGCCTTCCGGCGACGAACTTGACCATGGGCGAGTAGGCGACGACGAGGCGCTCGCGCGCGCCGGCATCCCCTTCGTCCTTGTAGCGGCGCCAAAGATCGCGCAGCTCCACCTCTTTTACGCCTGTTTCCATGGCCTTTTGCTCGATTCTATGGTCCCCGGCAGCTTATTGGGGATCATGCGCGGGGATGGGTGGCAGCGTACGCGTCGCGCAGGCGTGCCGCGTCGACGCGAGTGTAGACCTGGGTGGTCGAGATCGAGGCGTGGCCGAGCAGCTCCTGGATCGTGCGCAGGTCGGCGCCGCCTTCGAGCAGGTGCGTGGCGAAGCTGTGGCGCAGGGAGTGCGGAGACACGCCGGCAGCCAGGGCGGCCTCGCGGACCCAGAGGCCCAGGCGGCGGGTGACGTCGGAGTTGGAGAGGCGGCGGCCGCTCTTGGAGAGGAACAGCGCCCGCTCGCGCGGATCGCCCGCGAGGGCGTGGCGGCCGCGCTCGCAGTAGCGCCGCAGCGCCTTCTGGGCGGGCTCCCCCACCGGCAGCATCCGTTCCTTGGAGCCCTTGCCGAGCACCCGCAGCTGCTCGGTCTCGAAGTCGAGCGCGCCGAGGTCGAGGTCGACGATCTCCTCGCAGCGCAGCCCGCAGGAGTAGGCCAGCTCCAGCATCGCCCTGTCGCGCAGCTCCAGCGGCGTGTGGGCCGGGATCCCCTCGAGCAGGGCGCGAACCTGCTCCGCCGAGAGCACCCGGGGCAGCTTCTCCTCCCGCTTCGGGCTGGAGACGAGGTCCGCCGGGTTCTGCCCCACCCGCCCGGTGCGGACGAGGAAGTCGAAGAGGCCCCGAATCGCTGCCAGCTTGCGGGCGACGGTGGCGGGGGCCGCGCCGCCGGAGGAGAGCCCGGCCGCGTAGCGCCGCACGTCACGGTGGCGAATCTCACCGGGGGCGCGCTCGCCGGCCCAGGCGACGAACTGGCCCAGGTCGACGCCGTACGCGCGCCGGGTCCGCTCGGCCGCGCCTCTCCCCTTCAGGTCGCGGTCATATGCGGCAAGCGCCTCATCCCAGCTCATGGAGAGAGGTTCGTCGCGTGGGGACGCGAGCCTCTACCCAATGTAAATGGGGGTTCCCACTTCGACCAGGTCGTAGAGCTCTTCGACGTCGGGGATCGACATCCGCACGCAGCCGTGGGATGCGGCGGAGCCGAGCGATTCGACCTCTTCGGTGCCGTGGATGCCGGCGCCTTCGAAGATCCCCATCCAGCGAGCCTTGATCGGATCTGCCGGACCCGGGGGAATCACCTGGCCGGCGAGGTCTCCTGCCCAAGCGGAGTTGGGCACGTGCCAGGAGGGGTTTTCTTCCTTTTCCTGGATCGCATAGAGCCCTTCGGGCGTTTCCAGCCCTTCCTGCCCGACCGCCACGGTGTAGGTCTTGGCCAGCTTCAGGTTCTCCCAGAGGCGCAGGGTGAAGGTGGAGCGGTCGAGGGTCAGGTAGGACGGGTAGGCGGCGGCGACTTCCTTGGTCGTTATCTCCGGCTTGGTGTAGTGGGTGCGAGCGGCGATCGTGTGGTCGGCGTCGGCGTTCAGCACCGCCGCCTCGAGCTGGCGGGTGAGCAGCTTGTCGCGCAGCTTTCGCCCGTTTTGCGCCTTGACCACGCTGAGCGAGTCCCCGGTCGGTTCGACCGTGGCGTCCTGGGCTTCCCGACCGACCGCGTGAGCGACCCGACGCACGAAGCGGTTGATCGCCGGCTGCGAGTAGGTGACATCGGCGGCGATCTGCTTTTCGAGGTTGCCGCCGGTCACGTAGCGGACGAGGCGACCGGGGAAGCCGCCGTCGCGGCTGTCGGCAAGTGCTTCTTCGACCGCCGCCTCGATTTCGGCGTGAACCTCGAGCCTCTTACCGGGCAGCGCCCAGCTATGGCCGTCGTAGCCGACGCGAAGCGAGTGGCGCAGCGGGCCGAGCAGCTCGCGACGCACCGCCTGCTCGGCTTCGGCTTCGTCCATGCCGCCGACGTCGACGCCGCCGACCGTGACGCCGTCGGCGATCTTGTCCTTCTGAGTGGTGTCGTAGGCGTAGCCGACACCGGCCACCAGCAGGAGCAACGCCACCGCGGCGACGATCGCGATTTTGGCTCCACGGCCCATCGCTGGGGAGTTTAGGCACACGCTCCGGTCGTTCCGGCGGATATCTTTCACCGCGATGCTCTCCAAGGACGATGTCCGCAAGGAGGTCTGGCAGGCGATGGACCGCGCGGGCGTGTCCCGCTTCCCGGGCGCCGAGGGCCGTATCCCCAACTTCGCCGGAGCGAAGCTGGCGGCAGAGAAGCTCGCCGGCCAGCGGGTGTGGAAGCGGGCCCGGGTGATCAAGGCCAACCCCGACTCGCCCCAGACCTACGCCCGCCGCATCGCCCTCGAAGAGGGCAAGGTCGTGGTCATGGCCGTGCCGCGGCTGCGCGACCCCCACCCCTTCCGCGTCCTCGACCCGAAGAAGCTCTCCAAACGCGCGGTGAAAGAGGCGGCGACGATCAAGGGCGCGCTCAAACACGGCCGCGTCACGGCGCTCGACGAGCTGCCTGAGATCGACTTCGTCCTCTGCGGCTCGGTCGCGGTCAACCTCAGCGGCGCCCGGGTCGGCAAGGGCGGCGGCTACTCCGACCTCGAGTACGGGGTCCTGATCGACGCCGGCAAGATCGACGACCACACCACGGTGGCAACGACCGTCCATCCAACCCAGGTCCTGCGCCGCCACCTGATGATGACCTCCCACGACCTGCCGGTCGACACGATCGCCACGCCGCGCGCGGTGATCGAGGTCGAGCGCCAGTACGAGCGGCCGCGGGGCATCCTCTGGGACCACCTGCAGCCGCCACAGATCCGCGAGATACCCATACTCGAACGTATGGGTTATGCGTGACGACTACGGCAATCCGGATCCAGACTGGCTGAAGCTCGATTGGCGGCCGCACCTGCACCGGGTCGAGCTGCCCGGCGCCACGGTCAACTACGCCGAGATCGGCGAGGGCGCTCCGATCGTCTTCGTCCACGGCATCACCAGCTCCTGGCAGGCCTGGCTGGAAAACATGCCCTATTTCGCGAGCCGGGGCCGGCGGGCGATCGCCCTCGACCTGCCCGGCTTCGGCGCCAGCCCGATGCCCTCATCGCCGATCGGGATGACGGCCTACGGCCGTCTTCTGCACGACTTCTGCGAGAGGCTAGGCCTCGGCGGCGGCGTCACCCTGGTCGGCAACTCGATGGGAGGGCTGGTCGCGGCCGAGGCGGTCCTCTCGGCCCCGGAGCGCTTCGACCGCCTGGTCCTCGTCTCCGCTGCAGGCTTCATCAACACCTGGCTCCCGCACCAGCGAGGCAAGGCGACCTCGCGGGCATGGGACACCTTCGGCCGCCCCTTCGGCGCCGCCGCCCGTTTCTTCGTCACCCATCGCCGCGCCCGCTACCTGATCTTTCGCTTCGCGATCCGCTATCCACACCGGCTGCGCAAGGAGCTGCTCTGGGAGCAGATGGCCTCGGGCCTACCCTGTCCCGGCTTCGCCGACGCGCTCGACGCGGTGATCGAATACGACGCCCGCGACCGGCTCGGAGAGATCGAGATACCCGTAATGATCGCCTGGGGAACAGACGATTGGGTGATCCCATCCGTGGCTGCCCACAGCTACCAGCGCCGCATCCCCCACGCCCGCCTGGAGATCTTCGAGCAGACGGGACACGTGCCGCAAATGGAGCGGCCGGCAAAGTTCAACGCGCTTCTAGACGACTTCCTTGCCTGACGGGCGGGGCCAGAGGGTTCCGCTTAACTTTTTCGGTGGATTGGATTAGGGCTTGGCGCCCCGGTGCGGATCGGCGAAAAAGTACAAGACGCTCCACCCCCTGGCCCGCCCGTCAGCCCGTGATCGCGCCCTGGGAAGCGGAGGAAACCGTTGCGGCGTACTTGGCCATTACGCCGCGGCCAAAGGGTGATTCGGGGAGCTTGTAGTTGGCGATGCGGTTGGTTATCTCCTCGTCGGAGAGGTCCACGTCGATGCGGCGGTTGTCGATGTCGACGGTTATCTGGTCGCCCTCGCGGATCGCCGCGATCGGGCCTTCCCTGGCCGCCTCCGGGGCAACGTGGCCGATCATCAGGCCGCGGGTGGCTCCGGAGAAACGCCCGTCGGTGACCATCGCGACGCTCTGCCCGAGGCCCTCGCCGACGATCGCCGCGGTGACCTGGAGCATCTCGCGCATCCCCGGACCTCCCACCGGGCCCTCGTTGCGGATGACGACGACGTCGCCGGGCTCGATCTTTTGGTCCTTGACCGCGCGGAAGCATTCCTCCTCGGACTCGAAGACCCGGGCCGGACCGACCTGCTTGGTGCGCTCGGTGCCGGCGAGCTTGACCACAGCGCCCTCGGGCGCAAGGTTGCCGTGCAGGATCGCCAGGCCCCCTTCGGCCTTTACCGGATCGTCGAGCGGGCGCACGACCTCCTGGCCGGAGGCTTCGGTCGCCTCTGTCGCCACGTCGCCGATCGTCTTCCCGGTGACCGTGACCGCATCCTCGTGCAGGTTGCCGGATTCCACAAGGCGCTTGAGAATCACCGGCACGCCACCGGCCGCGTAAAGATCGGTGGCGACGAAGCGCCCCCCCGGCTTCAGATCGGCGAAGAGTGGAGTCGCGCGAGAGATCCGCTCGAAGTCATCCATCGTCAGCTCGATCTCGAGCTCGTGGGCGAGGGCGAGCAGGTGCAGGACGACGTTGGTCGAGCCGCCGGAGGCGCAGGCGCAGGCGATCGCGTTCTCCAGCGAGTCGCGGGTGATCACCCGGCTCGGGCGCAGGTCCTCGGCCAGCACGTTCATCACCAGCTCGCCGATCTTCTCGGCGACCGTGCCCTTGTCGTCGTCCTCGGCCGGGACCATCGCCGAGCCGCCGGGGCTGATCCCCAGCGCCTCGAAGGCGCAGGCCATCGTGTTGGCGGTGAACTGGCCGCCGCAGGCCCCGGGGCCTGGGCTGGCGACGCCCTCCAGCTCGTGCAGTTCCTCGTCGCTCATGTCGCCGGCGGCGTGCGCCCCCATCGCCTCGAAGACGTCGAGGATGGTGACGTCGCGTCCGTGCCAGTGACCGGGTGCGATCGAGCCGCCGTAGAGCAGCACCGAGGGCACGTCGAGCCGGGCCATCGCCATCGCCCCGCCGGGGATCGTCTTGTCGCAGGCGCAGAGGACGACGATCGCGTCGAACTGGTAACCGCGCGCCATCAGCTCGATCGAGTCGGCGATCACCTCGCGGCTGACCAGCGACGCCTTCATCCCCTGGGTCCCCATCGTGATCCCGTCGGAGATCGCGACCGTGTTGAACTCCATCGGCGTCCCGCCGGCGGCGCGAACCCCCCGCTTGACGTGCTCGGCGAGGCCGCGCAGGTGGAAGTTGCAGGGCATCGCCTCGGTCCAGGTATTGGCGATCCCGATCGTCGGCCGGCTGAGCGCGTCGTCGTCGAAGCCGACCCCCTTCATGTAGGCGCGGGCCGCCGCCCGGTCGGGGCCGTCGAAGACGGCGCTGGAGCGGGGGCGGGGGAGCTTGGTCGTGGTGGAGCCGTTCGTGCTCATGCCGGAAATCTACTCACACCTGCTTGCAGCGCTTTAGGCGTATCGCGCAGACAACCCTTCAACGAAGGCCGAAGACGTCGACCGGACCGGGCCCTTCGCCAATCTCACGCAGGCCGGCGGCGACGGCCGCGGATGCCACCACGCGGGCTCGTCGAGCCGCCTCCAGTGGCGTCTCGCCGAGCGCGAGGAAGGCAGCAAGAGCCGAGGAGTGGGTGCAACCGGAGCCGTGGGCGGCTCCGTCGGGATGGCGCTCACCGGCTATCTCGGCCGACTCCCTGCCGTCGAAGAAGACGTCGACGAGGCGCTCGCTGTGTCCGCCCGTGACGACGACGGCGCGCGGGCCGAGGGCGAAGACCTCGCGGGCCAGATCCTCCTGCGAGTCGCGCTCCTCGGCTCCTGTCAGCGCCCGTGCCTCAGGGGTGTTCGGGGTGACGACCGTGGCCAGCGGCAGCAGCCGCTCAACCAGTGCCGCCCGAGCATCCTCGTCGAGAAGCACGGCGCCGCTCTCGGAGACCATCACCGGGTCGATCACCACCGGCGCCTCGCCGACGAAGCCGAGCGCCTCGACCACCGCGTCGACGGTCTCCGCGGTGCCCAGCATCCCGATCTTCACCGCGTCGACCCCGATGTCTTCGGCCACCGCACCGACCTGGGCGACGATCGTCTCCGGGGAGACAGCCTCGACCGCCTCGACCCCAACCGTGTTCTGGGCCGTGATCGCCGTGATTGCGGTCATCCCGTGCACGCCGCAGCGGGCGAACGCCTTCAGGTCCGCCTGGATGCCGGCACCGCCGCCGGAGTCCGAGCCGGCGATCGAGAGCACGGCCGGGATGCGCTCCGACTCCATGCCGCGCAGCCTAGGGCCTATCACCCGGGCACCGCGAGCAGCGTTCGCGAGTAGGCGCCGACCAGGGAGCAGGTGACGTAGCCGAGGGCCTCCAGGGTGGCGAGGGCGGACGCGGCATCGGCGCCGCCGAGGTCCAGCTCGGCGGCGATCGCATCGCAGGTCTCCTCTCCCCTCTCCACCGCTTCCAGCACATCGAGCAGCGCAGGGTCGAGGTGCGAGCCCGCGCGCTCGGCCCTGCGAACGCCGGGGCCGAGCATCGCGTCGAGCACGTCCTGAGCGCCGCGAACTAGACAGGCGCCGCCGGCGAGCAGATCGTTGGTGCCCGCCGAGCCGCGCGAGTTGACCGGGCCGGGCACGGCGCCGAGGTCGCGGCCGAGGTCGGCGGCGAGGTCGGCCGTGATCAGCGAGCCGGAACGCTGCGCGGCCTCGACCACGACCGTCATTCCCGCCAGCGCCGCCATGATCCGGTTGCGAGCCGGGAAGGTCCAGCGCCAGGCGCCGGTCCCGGGGGGCAGCTCGGAGAGGACCAGGCCGCGCTCGCAGATCTGCCGCCAGAGCGAGAGATGCGAAGCCGGATAGGAGATATCGGCGCCGCAACCGAGAACGGCGACCGTCGTCCCGGCGTCCAGGGCACCTCGGTGCGCGCAGGCGTCGATCCCGAAGGCGAGCCCGCTGGTGACGAGCAAGCCGGCGGCGGTCAGCTCTCGCCCGAGCTCGCGCGCCACCTCGCGACCGTAGGCGCTGGCCCGCCTGGCACCGACTACCGTGACGGTGCCATCCGGTTCAAGCCGCTCAAGGAGTTCCGGATCGCCACGGCCGATCAGCGCCCAGGGCGCATCGGCAGCGTCGCGCAGCCCGACCGGGAAGCCCGGGTCGTGACGGCAGCAGGCCCAGCACTGGGCGGCGGTCAGGCCGGCGACGAGGCGGCCCTCCGGCACCGCCGCGACCTGGGCCAGCACCTGCGCCGCGATCTTCGGCGCCACGGCCTCGGCGAGGTCCTCGCTGGAGAGCCGCAGCAATTCGGGGGAGCGCGATCCCGGCGATCCCGTTGCGACCTTCTCGATGTAGGGAGCGAGGTGGGCCAACAACCGCGAGCGGCGCAGGCAATCGGGGCAGGCGCGCGGCTCGCTCATTCCCGGTCCCTCCTTCGCAACTGCAGGGCCTGGGCCATCGGCTCGCGGCCGATCGTCTCGTTGCCGGCCAAGTCGGCAACCGTCTGCGCCAGTCGCAGCACGCGGTCATGGGCGCGACCGCTGAGGCGGCGCCGGGCGTAGGAGTCGGCCAGCAGCGAGGCTGCGGCCTCGTCGACACCGCACTCGCGCACCTCCCCCGGGGTCATCGAAGCGTTGCAGCGACCAGGCCCGAGGCGACGTTCCTGGCGCTCGCGTGCGGCGGCTACCCGCTCCCGCACCGCGGCCGACGGCTCCCCCGACGGCCCGCCGATCT
>C688J35102_120990043_pt1 | contig 20834 bp, 16 predicted proteins | sample HopSoiMetagenom2_FD_35102 | JGI IMG/M metagenome (IMG submission 35102)
ATCTCGGTGGAACAATCCGGCAGCCGGCGGGTATTGGTGCTGGGGACAGATGGGCGACGCCGGTACCAACTCGTACGCAAATATCTTGCGCTCGCGCCGGGCGCGTACACGGTCGGCTACTCAATGCAGGGCGAGAGCGAGTCTTCGGCGGCACTCGGCATCGCTGTTTATTGTGCCGGTTCAACCGTGCCGCTCGCAACCAGCTCCTCAGATCCGCTGCAGGGTTCGGATTTTGTGCGGCGAGGCTTGCACTTCACCGTCACCGCCTCCTGCCCCCTGGTGCTTCTTGCCTTTGAAGCCAAGCCAAACGAAAGGCCGGTCGAGGCTCAGTTCGCGGATCTGTCGCTCAACTCAGGTGCAACAGACGTCCCGGTTGACGCTGATGAACCCAGTGCCGAAGACACGAATTAGCTCGCGTACATGAGCTGGAGGGGATGATGCTTTTGAGACTGAATTTCTGCGTCGCAGCAATGGCATTGCTTTGCGGATGCGCGTCTGACGCGCAGCTGAGGTCATCCTCCGGTGCGGTTCGTGTTGCCACTGCGCTCCCGCCGCCCGATTCCACCGTCGCCCCGGTAGCTATCGCGCCGTACCACGTGGTGCCGGGTGACGAACTTACCGTCTCGATCTTCGGTGCGCCGGAACTTGGCAGCACGGGCATCGTCGACGGCGCCGGCGATTTCTCCATGCCGCTCGCCGGCACCTTCCACGTCGCGGGCCAGACGCCGGAGGCAATCAGCGCATCGATCGAGGAGAAACTGAGGGGGCCCTATCTCAAGAACCCGCACGTTTCGCTCAACGTCAAGCAGTCGGGGAATCAGCAGGCGGTCACGGTCGACGGCGAAGTCCAGCAGCCGGGCATTTATCCAGTCACCGGGAAAATGACGCTGCAGCAGGCGATCGCCACAGCGCATGGTGCTTCGGACACCGCGAATATCAAGAATGTCGTCGTGTTCCGCACGGTGAACAATCAGAAAATGGCCGCCCTGTTTGATTTGAAGGCGATCCGTGCCGGAAAATCGCCCGACCCGGAAATCTACGGAAACGACATTGTCGTGGTTGGACAAAACGCCATTCAGAAATTCCTTCGCAGCACCACCATGGCCTTCCCGGTCCTTGGCCGCTTCATCCCGTTCATTCTTTAAGGAAGCGCTCGTGACGCAATTGCCAGCTACCCGCCAGGCCTCGGCCTTCCCGATGCCGATTGGCCCCGAAGAGGGCCTGATTTACCCTGACGGCGCGTGGCCGGAGACGACGAACGAGTCTGTGATCCGCAAATACTGGCGAATTCTGTATAAAAACCGTTGGATCATCGTCGCCGCGGTCGGTTTCTGCCTCGCGCTCGCGCTGATCATCAGCATGCTGACCCAGCGCGAATATTCCGCCTCCACGAGGATCCAGGTCGCGCGCGAGGCCCCGAAGGTCGTCGACATGGAACAGGTCGATGACGAGCAGTCCGGCACAACGAGCCTCGAGTTCTACCAGACTCAATATGCGCTGCTGAAAAGCCGCTCTCTCTCGGAAGCTGTGGTCCGCGACCTCGGCCTCGAGAACGACTATTTGTACCTCGCCAACTACCAAAAATCGAAGACGGACGACATCGCCGCTTTGCCGGTCAGCCAACGGATGGAGTTGGCGACGACGATGGTGAACAGGAACACGGTGATCACCCCCGTTCGCGGGTCAAGCATCATCGACATCCAGTTTTCGGCGCCGAATCCAGCTCTCGCCGCGCGCGCGGCAAACTCCATCGCCGAGAATTTCATTCAATCGAACCTCGCCCGGCGGTTCGAGGCCGCGGCTTATGCGCGCGAGTTCCTGCAGAACCGACTCAATCAGATTCGGGCGAAGCTCGAGGATTCTGAGCGGAAAGCGGTCGCTTATGCGCAGCAGCAGGGCCTCATCAACATCAAGACGGGGACTGCCGACAATCCCACCGAACAGTCGCTGATCGCCAACCAGCTGTCCGAGCTCAGCACCCAGCTGACTGCAGCCCGCGCCGCGCGTTCGGCGGCCGAGGCGCAGTACCGATCCGGCAACAACGGCAGCGTCGCCGCCCAGGCGCTAACGAGCACGACGGTCAATGAGCTGCACAGCCAGCGCGCCGAATTGCTTGGGCAACTGAGCAAGCTGCAGAGCGATTTTGGACCACAATATCCACCCGTGGTGGCGCTGCGGTCGCAAATTGCCGAGATCGACAAACAAATCGGTCTGGAGCAATCGCGGGTGAGCTCGTCGGTGAACCAGGATCTCGCCGGCAAATTTCAGCAGGCGCTCGCCACCGAACGCGACCTTCAGGCGAAGGTCGACGAGCTCAAGAGCGGACTGCTCGGTGAACAGAGCCGGTCGATCCAGTTCAATATCCTGCAGCGCGACGTCGATACCAACCGGGCGCTCTACGAAGCGCTGCTCCAGCGTTTCAAGGAAGTCGGAATCGCCGGCGGCATCGGCACGAACAACGTTTCGATCGTCGATCGGGCACTTGCGCCGCGCAGTCCCTCGTCGCCGAATATTCCGCTCAACCTGACGCTTGGTCTGCTCCTCGGCTTGATCATTGGCGGCGTTGCAGCCATGGTCCTGGAGCAACTCGCGGAATCGGTGATCCTTCCGGCCGAGTTCCAACGCAAGCTCAGGATTCCTCTGCTCGGCTCCACGCCTGCTTCACGGTCGACGGTCACGACGACGAAGCTTATTCCGTCCAAACTTCTCCCGTCGAGGGCGCCCAAGACCGCCGACGTCGGCAAGGATTTGACGAACCGGCAGTCGGAGCTTTCGGAGGCCTATTTCTCGGTCCTGACGGCGGTGCAGTTCTCCACTGCGAACGGAGCACCGAGGACTATCGCAATCACCAGTTCTCAGGCGCAGGAGGGCAAGTCGACCAGCGCTCTCGCGCTTGCTCGTGGCCTGGCAAGCCTGGGCTCGCGAGTCCTGTTGGTGGATGCGGACCTGCGCAACCCGTCGCTGCACCGCTCCTTCGGCACGGATCACGGCAAGGGCCTCAGCGACGTGCTCACCGGCCACGCCCCATTGAGCGAAGTGGTCCGCGAGACGGGCGTTCGGGGCCTTAGCATTGTGACCGCGGGCAAGATCCCGCCCAATCCGGCCGAACTGCTCGCCGGAGAAGGGCTCAGCCGAATGATGAAGGCCGGCTCTGAGGCGTTCGATCACGTGCTGTTCGACAGCCCGCCGGTGCTCGGTCTCGCCGATGCTCCCCTGATCGCGCGCGCCTGCGAAGGGACCGTTTTCGTCATTGAGGCGGGCCGCACGCGGTCGAGCCAGGCGCGCCACGCCCTCGATCGGCTGATGAGCGTTCGCGCGCACATCCTCGGTGCCGTGCTCACCAAGCTCGACAGCAAGAACTCGGGCTACGGCTACGGCTACGGGTACAACTATCGCTACGGCACGACCTGATCTCGATTGCCCGGGGAGCGCATGACTAGAGAGGCAGCATTGCTGCGCGTGAGGAGCTGACCGTGGGCGGAGAGGTAATCCAGTCCCAGGTCCTCCGGCTCGTCGCGCTGCCCCGCGCAGCACGGAAATCGCTCGTCCTCGCGCTCGACTGCGCCGTCTGCCTGGGGGTCGTTCCGATCGCTTTCTGGCTGCGCCTGGGTGAATGGGAGCTGCGCACACCGCGCGTCATCATCTTCGCTGCGATCGCGCTTTCCGCCTGGCTCTTGGTGTCAGCAGCGACGCGCACCTATCGCTCGGTCACCCGCTTCGCCGGACAGCATACGCTATTCGCGCTCATGCGCTCGTGCATGTTCATGTCTGTCGTGCTCGCCGTTTTGTTGCTGAGCCTGCGCATCGACAGCATGCCACGAACGCTTTCCGTCATTCACCCGTTGCTTTTCTTTCTCGGGCTCGCAGGCGAGCGGCTGCTGTTGTCGCAGCTGATCGTCGATGCGCTGCAGGGGCTGCGGCGTATTCCGACGCGGAAACAGGTGCTGATTTACGGTGCTGGTGTTTCCGGGCAGCAGCTCGCCGCCTCGATCCGGCAAGATCCGACGCTTTACGTCGTCGGCTTCATCGACCGAAACGAGACCCTTCGCGACAACGTCCTGGAGGGCAAACGGATCTGGCATACGGCCGATCTGGAACTCGTGCTCAATGTTGAGAAGATCGACGAGGTCTTCATCGCGCTGCCGACGGCTAAGCGATCGGTTCGCAGGGCAATCGTCGAACGCATCCGCCACTATAAGAGCGGGGTCCGCGTTCGTGTTCTGCCAACCCTGTCACAAATTGCATCGGGCCGAGTGTCCATCAGCGACTTGCGCGAGGTCCAGATCGAAGAGCTGCTGGGCCGAGACGAGGTCGCGCCCGATCCGGTCCTGATGCAGCGCAACATCACCGGCTGCCGAGTGCTTGTGACGGGTGCGGGTGGGTCGATCGGGAGCGAACTCTGCCGTCAGATTGTGCGCCAGCGGCCGAGCCTCATCGTCCTTGCGGAGCATTCCGAGCACGCGCTCTACTCGATCGATATCGAGCTTCGGGAAATCGTTCGGCGGGAGGAGCTCCCAGTCGAAATCTCGCCCGAGCTCGTGAATGTCGCCGACGAGCGCCAGTGCGAGCGCATGCTCAGGCGCCATGCCGTCGACACGGTATTCCACGCCGCTGCGTACAAGCATGTGCCCATGGTTGAGAGCAATCCGATCGCCGGGATTCGCAACAATGTCCTCAGCACGCTCTCGGCAGCTCTCGCCAGCGAACGCTGCGGCGTTAGCAAGTTCATCCTGGTCAGCACCGACAAGGCGGTGCGGCCGACCAATGTCATGGGTGCGTCCAAGCGCGTCTGCGAGCTGGTCGTGCAGGCACGCGCCGCGGCGCAGCAGGAGACCAGCTATTGCAGCGTGCGGTTCGGCAATGTGCTCGGCTCCAGCGGGTCGGTCATTCCGCGTTTCCGCCAGCAGATCGCCGCTGGCGGTCCGGTGACGATCACGCATAGTGAAGCGACCCGTTACTTCATGACCATTCCCGAAGCGGCGCAGCTGGTGATCCAGGCTGGAGCGCTCGCCGGCGATGGCGAGGTTCTGCTGCTCGACATGGGCGAGCCGGTGCGGATCATCGATCTTGCTCGATTGATGATCGAGCTTTCTGGGCTGTCGGTCGCGGACGAGGATAATCCGGACGGGGAAATCGCGATCGAGCAGATCGGATTACGGCCGGGAGAGAAACTGATCGAGGAGCTACTGATCGGCGGCGACTGCCAAGGAACCGCCCATCCGCGTATCGTCAAGGCGCGTGAGAGCATGCTCGCCTGGCCTGCGCTCGAAGCGCAATTGAGCAAGCTGATGGGCGCTCTCGAGGACGCCGACAGCCAAGCGGCGATAGCGATCTTGCACGAGCTTGTACCGGAATTCTGCTCGGAGTTCGAAGGGACGAGGTTAGCGGCCGCGAATGTTCGCGAGTTGCAGCCGCGCGTAGTCCGCCGAGTAGTTGGGGGCGCCTGAGCGCTTCAGGCGCGCCGCACGGCCGCGCTCAACACGTCCACTGCAACCGCTGCGGTTTTGTCCATTTCTTCTTGCGTCAGCGTCGGGTGGACGAGGAAAGCCAGGCTCGTTTCTCCGAGCTCCATTGCACGCGGCAGCCGCTGCGCCGGCGCGAGCCCGGACTCCTCGAATGCCTTCTCACGGTAAATCTCGGAACACGAGCCGTGGAGACAGGGCACGCCCGACGCATTGATCTCCGCCGCAATTCTGTCGCGGTCCCATCCGGGCGCGAGATTTTCCGGCCGCGCATAGCAGTAGTAGCGATAGTAGGCGTGAACATCGCCGGCGGAATCTGACGTCACGAACGGCGCGAGGCGAATCGCGCCAGTCTCCTCGGCGAGCGGCAACAGCGCATCGTGGATGCGCCTTGCATTGACGTTCCTGGCCGCGGTCCACTGCGGCATCTTCCGCAGCTGGATCCGTCCGACCGCGGCCTGCATCTCGAGCATCCGCCAGTTCGTGCCGAAGCTCTCGTGCAGCCAGCGGAATCCCGGCGGATGCTCACGCTCGTACACCGCGTTCCAATTCTTGCCGTGGTCCTTGTACGACCACATCACTTTCCAGAGATCGTCGTCGTCGACCGTGATCATTCCGCCTTCGCCGCCGGTGGTCATGATCTTGTCCTGGCAGAAGGACCACGCGCCGATGTCGCCGAGCGCGCCGACGCTGCGGCCCTTGTAGCGGGCGCCATGCGCCTGCGCGCAGTCCTCGATCACCTTGATGCCGCGCGAGCGCGCAAGCTCCATGACCGGATCCATGTCGGCCGGAAAGCCGCCCAAATGGACGACGATGATTGCTCGCGCGCGGTCCGTCAGAACCGGCCGGATCGTTTCTGCGGAGATGTTGCCGCTGTCCCGGTCCACATCGGCGAAGACAGGGATTGCACCGGCGTTCACCACGCACGACGCAGACGCGATGAAGCTGCGCGGCGTGACGATTACTTCATCGCCGGCGCCGATCCCCAGCGCCTTGAGCGCGACATCGAGTGCGACGGTGCCGTTCATCAGCGCGACCGCGTGGCGCGTGCCCACCCATTCGGCGAACTCGCGCTCGAACTGGCGGCCTTCCTCGCCGGTCCAGTAATTCACCCGGTTTGAGCGAAGCACGCTGGCGACCGCCTCGACTTCCTCATCACTGAAGCTCGGCCAAGGTGAGAACGGGGTCCCGAGCATGTCAGCCCTTCACCAGCGGCCGGGCGGGATTGCCGACGACGGTGGCCCCTGCGGGTACGTCCTTGGTGACGACGGCGCCCATGCCCACTACCGCGCCTTCCCCAATCACGAGCGGCCGCTCAGGCATACCCTGTCGTATCACTGCCCCAGTGCCAATGTAGGCGTGATCGTGGACGAGCACGTTGCCATTGCAGTGCACGCCCGGGGCAAAGGTGACGAAGTCGCCGATGCGGCAATCATGCGCAACGTACGAATAAATGTTGGCGTGGAAGCACCTGCCGATGCGGACGTTCGAGGTGATCGTCACGAAGCTGCAGAGGACCGCGCCTTCTCCGATGGCGACATCGTCTAGCTTCACGACCGATGGATGCTCGATGCTCAGTGGCTCGATGCCGAGCGCGCTGCAACGCTCATCCAGTCGAGCGCGCACGCTTCCATCGCCGATGGCGAGGACGACGGACCGGCGCGAAGCGGGCTCATCCAGGAATCGTTCGAGAGGCCAGATCGGCAAACCATTCACCGATTCAGTCTGTGGATGGTCGTCAATAAAGGCGATCGTGTCGCCGGCATGGGCCGTTCGGACCAACGGCGCCACTTCGCGCCCGAAGCCGCTGGCCCCGTAAACACCAATAAGGTGTGTCATCGCTTGCTTCCCGTGAATCGCGGCATCGTCGCTTCGCCCTCGGCGCTAATTCCGTGTCTCGTGAAGACATTCCTGATCGTGAGCCAGAGGATTTTCAGGTCGAGCGAGAGGCTCGAATGGTCCACGTACCACAGGTCCAAGGCAAATTTCTGATCCCAGCTGATCGCATTGCGGCCATTGACCTGCGCCCAGCCGGTGAGGCCAGGGCGGACGCGGTGCCGCCGCGCCTGCTCCGCCGTATACAGCGGCAGATATTCCATGAGCAGCGGACGGGGGCCGACCAGGCTCATGTCTCCGCGCAGGACATTGTACAGCTCCGGAAGCTCGTCGAGACTCGATCGGCGGAGGAATTGACCGAAGGCGGTTAGCCGCTCCCCATCTGGAAGAGGCGATCCGCTCGAATCCAATGCCTCGACCATCGTCCGGAACTTCAGCAACGTGAACGGTTGGCCATGCAGCCCCGGCCGAACCTGGCTGAACAGAACGGGCTTGCCGAGGTTGATCCGGACCAGAAGCGCGACAATTGCCATGACTGGCGACAGGACAATCGCCGCCACCGCGGCAACGACGAAGTCGAACAGCCGCTTCATGCGAGCTCCATCTCGTGGAGCATTTGCGCGTTGATTGTGTCGACGTCGAACTTGCTTTCGGCGATTTCGCGCGAACGCCGGCCCATTCGTTTGATCAGGTTCGGATCGTCGAGGAACCGCTGTAGCGCTTCAACCAAGGGTTCTACGGTGCGCGGCGGCACGAGAAATCCATTTTCTCCCTCGATTACGGTCTCGCGGCAGCCCGGAGCGTCGGTCGTGATGATCGGCCGCCCCATTGCCATCGCTTCCAGCACACTCCGAGGAGTTCCTTCGCGATAGCTCGGAAGCACGTAAACGTGGCATTCGGCGAGGTGCGGACGAACGTCCGAAACTTCCCCGTGCCAAACGATAGCCCCTGCCTGATGCCAGCGCTTCACTTCCTCCGCGGGAATGGCGTCGGGGTTGCTATCGATTCCACCAACCAGATGGAATTGCACAGCGGGCTCCGTCTTGCGGATCCGCTCCGCCGCCGCGGCATATTCGCGAATGCCCTTGGCTGAGAGGACGCGGGCGATCAGCAGGAATTGTAATGGGCCTCGGGGAAACGGCGCCGGTTGAAACCTGTGCAGATCGATTCCCGAACCGTTGACGACGACGACGGGAAGCGCCGGTGGGAGCAAGCCAAGGTCGCGGAAAAGCGCGGCGTCATCGTGGTTCTGAAAGAACACCTTGGTGGTCCGCCTGAAGGCGATTCGATACAGTCTCATCAGGACCGCTCGCACGATTGCACGCATGGGCCCGCCGCCGACGGTGAACGCGTAGCCGAGACCGGTGACGAGTGCGTACCGGCGCGGCACGCGCGCCAGCGCAGCCGCGATCATCCCGAAAATCACGGGCTTAGCCGTGTAGCAAAGGACCACCTCAGGGTTCTCCTCCCGGATCAATCCCAGCAGGGACGCAATGGTCCGAAGATCGGCGAAAGCGTTGAGGCCGGTCCGGCTGAGCGCGATATCGCGGCTGTCCACTCCGATTCTTGCGAGCTCGCTGGTGCAAGCTCGGTCCTCACTCAGCCGTGGGGCGGCGGCGGCGACCCGATGTCCCCGTTCACGCATCGCCTGGAGCAGGGGGCCGCGGAAATTCGTCAGCGACCGCGCCTGATTACCGATGACCAGGACCGCCGCACTATCGGCCCGGCTCACCGCACCGCCTGCGGCGCTCCTGACAGCCGCCGGAATTTCGTTCGATCGGTGGAGGTCTTTTCTTTCATCGCCGACCAGGCGCCGACAAGGACAACAAAGAGGGCCGGGACAAGCATCCATTTTTGACGCATCGCAAGGCCGAGATTGGCGGTGACTTGCGAGAGCAAGACCAGGCACGCGAGGCCATAGAGGAGGTTGATGCTCTGCGTGCGGAATGTCCGCACGAACCCGCCGCGAACGATCGCGGCGATACCAATGCCGGTAAGTAGGATCAGCATCACATTGTCGAGCGAAGCGGCCAATTGGGAGAAGCCAGCCGCCTCATTCGGCAACGGTCGGTAGAGATAGCTGAACAGTCGAAGCACGGGGTTCATTCCGCTGATGTCGATGCTCGAGCCACCTCCCATATTTCGCTCCTGGCGGTCGCTGATGAATTCAGAGATGCTCGAGAACCGAGCGGTACCGGTGTAGATAAGCGCCAGAGGCACAGCAAACGCCGCGGCCGCCGTTGCGAGTGCACCCACTCCGAACCGCACGGTCGCCCGCAAATCCGCGACGAATAGAGTGCCGACGCCGAGGCTGATAACCATCAGAACGGCGATGTGAGGCCGGACCGGGAGCATGATCAGAACTGCAATGGTGGCGACGAGCTGCCGTCGTCCAAACGCACTTGCCGCCCAAACGAACATTCCCACGCTCAGAAAGGCAATCGAGTCCTTCCCAATCCCGGATGTCCAGAAGCTTAGCGACGGCAGTAATGTGCATGTGAGCACGAGGAGCTTGGCGACTGGCGAATGCGGTGTCCCGGAAGCACTTTCTCGCAGGGCTGTGTACAAGAAAACGAGGCCCATTGCGCCGGCCGTATTGTACATGAATGTGATCGGCCAATAGCCCAGACCGATGGCGGCAGGGAACGAGGTGAGCCAAATGATGAACTGCGTGCCGAAGGTAGGCTCGACGAAATCGAACCTCGCCCTTTCGAAATAACTGAATGCATCTCCGCCATTGACGAGCACGTACGATCCGTAAAAAATCGACCAGCCCGTATGCCACGTGTAAAGCAGAGCAGTGGTCAGCGGCCGCGTGCCGATCAGCCGGCCCGAGACTATACAAAGCGACCCTCCAAGCAGCAGCACGATTGCGCTCCACACGACATTATTCGCGCTCTCAAAAAGCATAAGGATTTGGCCTTGAAGCTGTGGAGGTTCTCAAGATCATCGGTGTGTTTGGAGCGTCTCAACGCTAAGCGTCGCTCCGGAGAACATCAACCTGGGTCGAGCAGCCGAGTCCTTCTGCGCGAGAGCTGTCAGGTGCCCAGCACGCGATCGAGATAGACCGCCACCGACCGCGACGCTGCGATTTGCGAATAGGAAGCGCTGCAGTCCTCATCGGAATCCAGCGCCGCTCGTAAGGTGCGAGCGATCTCTGCAACCTCGTGCGTCTCCGTGACGGCGACGTCTTTCAGCAGATGGAGATCACCGGCGCACGGCGTTGTCACCACCTTTCTCACCCCGCACGCCATCATTTCGACAATCACATTCGGAAAGCCCTCTCTTTCCGAGGTCACCAAACCGTAATTGCAAGACGTCATCACGGGATAGGGATTAGATCGGTTCCCCAAGAAAAGAACGCGGCCGGCAAGCCCCGCCTTCGCGACATGGCGGCGGAGGGTCTCTTCCAGTGGTCCCTGACCCAGGAAAACGAGCTGCAGGTCCGGTGCCTCAGCCGCCGCTATCCGGAAGGCCTCGATGGCGAGATCGGGCCGCTTCACGTCGATGAGGCGGCCGCAAAAAAGCACGTTGCGGCGGCCCTGAAGTTGACCGTCCAATCCAGGATCGAGCGGCAGCGATGCCGCCAACGTGATGGCGCTGGCGTTCACGGGATTGGGAAGAACCTCAAGGTGTGCCCTCGATGCAGGTGGCAGCCGTGGCCCTACGTGCTGGGCCATATAGCTTGTCTGGGCGACGACAAGGTCCTCTCCGCCGTAGGCTTGGTAAAGCCACTTGAAACGGCGCGCTTTCAATCCGCTGAATCGGTCGAAAACGGACGTGGACTCGCGCAAGACCAGTCTGCCAACGTGAATCAGTTTGCTTCTTCGCAGGAGCGATAGCAGCGCATTTGTGTGGACGTGAGTGGTGAAGACCAGATCATAACGCCTGAATATCAGGCGTAATGGCAGCAAGAGAAACGACAAGGACCAGTTGCGCGACGGGCCATAGCTGGTTCGTACGGCCGACGGCAGGACGCTCTCCGAGAAGGAATCGGCCAGCTTCGAACTGACGATTTGCACCTCGACCTGCCAGTCAGGCCTGGAAGCGAGCTCCGCAGCCAGGTTGAAGGTCACGCGCTCGGCCCCCCCAGGGTAATCGGTGATGACGATGAACAGTGCGCGCCATCCTGGTGTGGGTACGCCCGCGTCGGCGCGGTTTTTGTTTTTCGCGAGCATCCTGGCTCACGCTCCTCGGTGCGAAAGCGGCGGCTTGCAAGCCGTCCAAGTCCGCGATGGCGCACTTTCTCCGTTCCGAGAGATGGACTAGCGCCATCTCGATGTGCGGAATTGCGGGTTTCGTCGGCGGAAGATGGTCCTCGGAGGCTGAGCAGACCAGGACGCTTGCTGAAATGGCGAAGAGCATCCGGCACCGCGGCCCGGATCACAGCGCTGTCTGGCTGGACGTCGAATCGAGAGTGGGTTTCGCCCACAACCGCCTTGCGATCATCGACATCTCGCCGGCCGGCAATCAGCCGATGCACTCCCACACTAGCCGCTACGTGATCGTCTACAACGGTGAAATCTATAATCATCAGGAGCTTCGCAAGAGGCTGGAGGACGAAGGGCACGCGCCGAACTGGACCGGTCATTCCGACACCGAGACGTTGCTCGCGGCGATCGAAGCCTGGGGGCTGAAGAAGGCGCTGGAGCAGTCCGTCGGGATGTTCGCGTTCGCTTTGTGGGATCGGCGGGAGCGTAAGCTGATCCTTGCGCGCGATCGGATCGGCGAGAAGCCGCTCTATTACGGCCGGCAAAGCGCAGGGGGCCCGTTCCTGTTCGGCTCGGAGCTGAAGGCTCTGGCGCAACATCCGCAATTCGAAGCCGAGATCAATCGCGAGGCGCTCGCCCTCTATTTGCGCTTCAACTATGTCCCGACCCCATATTCCATCTATCGCGGCATCTCGAAACTGAGGCCCGGCTGTTTCCTCACGTACTCGCAAGACGGCGGTGAGCCGGTCATCGAAGAATATTGGTCGGCCCGGGCCGTCGCCGAGGCCGGCGCGGCCGATCGTCTCCATGCTTCAGCCGAGGAGTGCACCGACCAGCTCGACGAGCTGCTGACCCGCGCCGTAGGGCAGCAGATGATCGCCGACGTTCCCCTCGGTGCGTTCCTGTCCGGAGGAATCGATTCTTCGACCGTCGTCGCGCTGATGCAGAAGCAATCTTCGCGACGGGTGAAGACCTTTTCGATCGGCTTTGACGAAGAGCGATTCGACGAAGCCAAGTACGCCAAGCTTGTCGCCCGCCACCTCGGCACGGACCACACCGAGCTATACGTCACGCCAGAGGAAGCCATGGCGGTGCTTCCACGGCTGCCGTCGATGTACGACGAGCCGTTCGCGGATTCCTCGCAGATTCCCACGCATCTCGTTTCGGCGCTGGCGAGACAGCACGTGACGGTTTCTCTCTCAGGGGACGCGGGCGACGAGCTGTTCGGCGGCTACAATCGATACGGGCTGGGTTCTGCCTTGTGGCGGAGGCTGCGTCTCGTGCCGCGTCCTTTGCGATCGGCGGCCGCGGCCGCGGCCGGGGCGCTCCCGCCGGGGCTGTGGAACGCAGTTGGGGCCTTCCCGCAGCTTGCACATATTCGCAACGCTGGCGCCAAGATCCAGCAGAGGGCAGCGCTCTTCGCCAGCGGCTCGGTAATGGAGCTTTACGGCGCCATCGTTTCGCAGTGGCCGGAGCCAAATGCGCTGGTCATTGGCGCCACGGAGCCGCCATCCTTGGCGACTTCCTCCGCGGGGCCTCTTCGTAACCTCAACGCCTCCGAGCAGATGATGGCGGCGGACACCGTGACGTATCTGCCAGACGATATCCTGGTGAAGCTGGATCGCGCTTCGATGGCGGTTTCGCTCGAAACGCGCGTGCCGCTTCTCGACCATCGGGTTGTGGAGTTCGCCTGGCGAGTGCCGTTTGAATACAAGGTTCGCGATGGCCAGACCAAGTGGCTGCTGCGGCAGGTATTGCATCGCCATGTCCCTCGTGAGCTCGTCGACCGCCCGAAGATGGGCTTCGAGTTGCCCGTTGGGGATTGGCTAAAGGGCCCGCTTCGCGACTGGGCCGAATCGCTGCTCGGCGAAGCTCGCTTGAAGGAAGAGGGGTATCTCCGCGCCGGCCCGATCCGGCGCACGTGGGACTCGCATTTGGCGGGCTCAGTTGGCGGGGACGCCCGACTTTGGACAATGCTCATGTTTCAGAGCTGGCTCGCGGAACAGGAGTCAGAGCTTAGAGGCGTGGGGACGACCGCCGCATCCGACCAAGAGCGGCAGACGGGCGAGCAGATGGGCTTGGCGTGATTACCGCCTTATTTGGCGCTTGGCGCATGCTCGCCGAGAAAGACGAGCATCGCGTGCGCATAGCTTTCCTCGAGATCCGGCGTTGCCGTCACTCTCTCCCAGTCTCCATCTTGTTCGATGTAATAACCGCTCGAGCCCGTCAGGGTCGTTGGACCGAAGTTCAGGGCTTGAAACTCCAGCAAATGAAAGTCCCCCTTCGCTTCGGCGATATCCAGCGAGAGAAAAGGGGTGTTCAGCTTGGTCGCGATGTCTCGGGCGAAGTTGAGAGCGCCTGCGGAGCAAGGCGTGTCGAAGTCCAGGCGTCCGCTGCCGCTCGCCCTAAAATCGCCAGGCCTGTTCTTTCTCGACAGTGTGTAGAAACGGTCGCCGAACACGAGGATTTTTAAGTCTCCGTCCAAGTCATCGACGAACTTCTGTGTCACATAGGGCGAGAAGGCCTTGTAGTAATAAGCATATCTCCGGAACTGCTGCGCGTTCAGAACCCACTTCCGCTGCAAGAGCTTTAGCGAGCGCGTGAAAGGGTTATTGAAATATCGGGCCTTGATACGCGCTTCGTCTCGAGCACCGCGGACCAAATGCACTCCCGAGCTGCCAGCCCCACTCGTCGTCTTGAAGACGTACGGGGGAACCAACAAGCGCTCATCGAAATCAACATGGTAGTGACCTTCGAGATTGCCGAAGTTCCAGGACCTTTTGAGGATCTCCTGAACACCCTTGTTCTCATGCGCGAGAAGGAGTTCGAAGCGGGGGACGATCGTGACTCTTTCTTGCACGAAGTAGAGAATCTCGCGGACGTAGGCACGTAGCTCAGGAGTGTATGCCGACTGATAGAAGAGCAGGTCATTCGGGCGAAATTCAAAATCGAGCAGCCGGTCGAGCCGCACCGCCTCGGTGGCCACGCCGACGCTGGCGACTATCGTCATGATGCGGTTGAGATCGAGTGCCCGCCACGACGCCCCCGCTGCCCCAAAGGCGCCGTCGGGCTCCGTGGCGAAGATGATGCGCTCGAATTTGGGGGCGGTCATTGTGTTGAATTCGCCCACCACTTGCGCTGCTCAGCGACGCCGCTCTCGGGGCGGCGGAGCTTGCGATAGGCGATAAGCGAGCCTGAGCCGAGCAGGATCCTGCACACGAGCATCACGCCAGCGAGACCAATCGCACCCAGCCACGGGACGAACAGCAGGATCATCAATCCGCCGATCAGAGACGAGTAGATCACAATGCGGCTGGCGAGCCCCGATTGGCCGTGAATCGCAAGATAGTTCTGACCGAACACCAGCTGGGCAAAGCCGAAGGGAATGCTGAGCGCGAGCAAGGCCATGACGATGGTCCCGCGCATCGCAAATTGTGGAGTGAGCCAACGTGCGATCAACGGTGAGACGGCAATCATCAGAACGGTCGCGATCAGACCTGCCGCCATCGTCAAGCGCGCAAATTGCACGTGCCGTCCGGCTTCTGACGCGACGACTGCTAGCCCCGCGTTCGTCAGCAACCGCCCGCCGATGATCGCGCTTTCAACGATCGTGAATGCGACGGAAAACAGACCCACTTCGGTCTTTCCCGCGGTAAGACCGAGAGCAAATACGCCCCCCGCGTTGTAGATTAAGGGAAGCGACATCATCAGATACACCGGGAAGCCCTCCCGAAGCACGCATCGTACATCGGAGGCGCTCGCCTTTAACGGAATTGGGAAGCCAAGCCCGCGTTTGACCTCGACGAGCGAACTGAGGAGGCCCGCTGTGGCAGCCACCGCGCCGATTACGGTCACCCAATGGGTCTGCCCAGGACCGCGAACGAGCATCAGCACGAGCAGCACGTAGCCGAGCCTGTTCCACAGGCTGCTGATGATCACCGCCTTCATCCGTTCCAGGCCCATGAACAACCAAATCGGAACCAGTGACGTCGCGACGGACATCAACAGTGCGCCAGCCAGGAGCAATCTTAAATCGGAGTGACGCTCCACGAGTGCAATCGCGGGGAGGCCGATCAACAGGACAAAAAGCGCGAGCCAGAGCGACGCAACGAAATAGGAGCGCCACGCGCTTCTCAGTTGTGCGTCGGACTGACGGATCCGTGCAACCTCCGCGGTGGCAGATACGGAGAAGCCATATTGAACCAGCGCCCCTCCGAAAGAGGTCGTTGCGGTGGCGAAGCTGATCATTCCCCAGCCTGCTAGCCCGATGGTCTTCACCAGGAACGGCATGAGGACGAGCGGGCCGAGAACGGCGAAGCCGCGCACCAGGAGCAGCGCCAAGAAGGTCGATCCAACGCGCCTCAGCATCGGTCGAGTAGCTAGGCCTGCGGCCGCGACTTGGCCAGAATGCGCGCGCTGGGGGCAACGCAGGTCGCCTGTTCCGGCACGTCGTTCGTAACCAGCGCTTGCGCTCCGATGCGGGCTCCGTCGCCGACGATGACTCCACCGATGATTTTCGCTCCAGCGCCGATCAGGACGCCATTTCCGATCACCGGCGATCCCCGGTCTTCCGGCATCCAGCGCAAGTTCGACCCGATGGTGACCTGATGCAGGATGATGCAATCGTCGCCGATGCTCGCGTCTCGCGCGACGAAAATGCCATTGAAGCCGTGCTGCCACCGGACTCTCCGGCCGATGCAGACCGAGAAGGGGACGGAGCAGTTGCAAATGCCGGAAAGCAACCGGTAGGCGACGGCCGTAAGGAGCCACAACGGCCAAGCCAACACTGCCGCGATCCCACGCGCCTTGCGGCTCATCTGCCCCAAGCGCAGCGTGGTGATCATCGCCAGCGTGAGCAGCCCCGCGCCTGAATTTGCCCGGAGGTCCTCTGCGAGCATCCGATCACCTTCTTGATATGCCGAATTGGGCCAGCCGCGGAGGTGGCGACGCTACGGTCCGACGCACTGGATTTCAATCGCGGCAGACGGACCCGCGCTCGATGGCAGCTCGTCTTGTGTCCGGTGCTGCATTCCGGATGGGCAGCGGGGAGATCCGACGATCGCGAGTTTGGTAGGTGTTACCCTCGGCAACGGCCACATTCATGGACACGGGCGCCGCCAGATTGGCGGACCGGAACGCCTCTGCCGGAAGGACGAAGAAGTTGTCGCGAACGGTCGCGGAGGGATGGTCGAACCTAGCCATCCAGCCGTTCGACGCGCTGCCCAACGTCGCGTGGTCGGCGATGAAACGATTCCCTTCGATCACGGGTCTTCCGCGCGTTGGCCTAAGCACGAACACGGGATTGCCGGCTGCCGAGCCGTCGCCGGAAACGGTGTTGTCGCGAAAGGTCACCTGGGCATCGCTGGCCGGATACCAGCCGACGAATGCAGTCTTGTTGTACATCCTAAGCGTGCAGTGGCTGACTAGGCCCTCGTCCACGTCGAAAATGAAGCCGTAGTGTCCTGCGCGCTGGATCGAATTGCAGTTGAGCTCGCACGATTCCAATGTGATCTTCTCGATGGACTTGGCGCAATTTGCATATTGGCCGGCCAGAAACGTTCCGCCGTAGCTGCCCACCATCCGGCAATTCCTGAAATGGAGGTCTCCGGTCATCACGTCGACCGGGTGAGCCGTCAACGGACTTGCGTTCGGCTCCACGTCGACGCCGGCGGCAGGGCTGTGCGCGCCATAGGCCGCCTTGGCGCTCTGATCGTCGATGTATCCGCTGAAGCCGAAATCGCAGTTCTCGAACACGCCTCCGCGGAGCTGGGTGACTGTCAGTCCCTGGCGAGCATTAAACATGAATTTCGAATTTCGAACGTTGAACCGCCGGCTCGCCTTTCTAGTGCCGGACTGATCCCCGTGGCTGGATGCGGTGATGTACAGGCCGTCGCATGCGAAGTGGCGCGCAGTAACTCCGTCGATCGTCACGTCGGAGCAGCCCCCGAAGACGAGCCCATGCGTGGCTGATTCTCCAAGGCCGGCGGCTCGCGTCATTCGCTGGACATTGCCGATCAGCTCCACGTTCTGGATCTGAACGTTGCTGCAATCCTCAAAGCGCAATCCGGCGAGGCCGCGCGTCGTCGGGCCGTCTCTGATGAAATCGCCCTTGGTGGAAATCACTGCGCCGTTGCCGTCGATCGTCAGCCCCGAGCAGCCGCGGAATATTACGTCGGTGATGCCGTTGTTCGGCTTGATGAAGCGGTTCAGGAAATAAGTCCGGCCCGGCTGCAGTCTGACCGTTCCTCCGCCCGTTGTACTCACCATGGCGGCCATGCGCTGGAAGGCGGCATAATCGTCGGCAACTCCGTCGCCGATGGCACCGAATGTCTCGGGCCCAACCTGCGTTCCAGCCGCGGCAGCCCGGCATGCAGCAGTCGGCAGGAGTGCGCCGGCAGCGCATCCAGCGACGAAATTGCGGCGCGTCACGATCATGCTCCCCTGAACGCACAATGATGCTGTCCAGAACCTGACCGGCATATAAGTGCGGCGGGCGTCGTTAGAATGCTCCGTTTCGGAGAGAGAATTTCTTAAGCGTTCGCGGGTTAACCGCGGTTTCGTGCGCAGTGATTCACCATCTGCCGAGCCAGTGACGAGTTCGCGTCTGGAAAGCGCCCGCAGGGACGCGCTGGTTCTCGTCGTGCTGATCGTCGCAGTCATGCTGCTCATCTGGAACGGCAGCGCCTTCTTCCGGCACCTCAGCATCGTTGGTGACCTCGGCTCGGAGGTCCGTATCGCGAGCACCGCTCTGACGCTTAACGTCGCACTGATCCTGTTCGGCTGGCGGCGCTACGTAGATCTCCAGCACGAGGCCGAGCTCCGGGTGGAGCAGGAGCACCATGCCGTCATTCTCGCGACGACCGATCCGGTGACCGGGCTCTACAATCGCAAGGGCTTTGCCGACCACGTCACGGAGCTATGCGCCCGGGGACAGTCAAGCGGGAGCAGCCTTGTCGTCATTTCTTTCCAGGTGCAGCGCTTCAAGGCCGTCAACGACCAGCATGGTTATGAGACAGGCGACCGCCTGCTGAAGGCGATCGCCAACGCGCTGCTGGACGAGCTTGGACGCGACGCGGTCATCGGTCGCCTCAGCGGCGATGAGTTCGCCGTCGCGCTCAAGTGCGACCCATCGGAAGTCCACATGGCCGAAAGGTCTGCCGAGGGGGTGCTTCGCGCCGTCAGCCGGCCCTTCTCGTTCGAAGAACGGATCATCCAGGTGGGCGGCTTCGCCGGAATCGCTTCGGCCCCGGCAGCGGACGTTCGCATCCCCGACATCATTCGGCGCGCCGACATCGCGATGGACCGTGCGCGCAGCGGACGAACGGCGCGGCCGATGTGGTTCGATGCGGGAATGGAGCGCGCGCTGCTCGCCCAGAGCGAAATCGAACAGGGCATCCGCTACGGCCTCGACCACGGTCAGTTCCTGCCTTTCTTCGAGCCGCAGGTGGATCTCGCCACGGGCGAGATCGTCGGCTTTGAGATGCTCGCCCGGTGGAACCATCCGCTGTCAGGGATCATCGCGCCCGACGTCTTCATCCCCATCGCGGAGGAGATCGGGGCCATTGGCCGCCTTTCGGAGCAGATAATCGCGGAGGCGCTGCGCGAGGCGGTGTCGTGGGACCCGGCGACCAAGATCTCCGTCAACATCTCGCCCGCGCAGCTCGCTGACGGGTGGCTGGCGCAGCGTATCGTCCGAATCCTTGCCGAAACCGGCTTCCCAGCCGAGCGGCTGGTTGTCGAAATCACCGAAAGCTCGCTGTTCGCCGATCTCGATCTGGCGCGGACGATCGTCACGAGCCTGAAGAATCAGGGAATTCGCCTGGCGCTCGACGACTTCGGAACCGGCTTCTCGTCGCTGTCGCACCTGCGCTCGCTGCCGTTCGACATCATCAAGATCGACCGCAGCTTCGTTAGGAACCTGTCGGCGAAGCAGGAGAACGGCGCGATCATCCGGGCGGTGACGATGCTCGCCGGCGCATTGTCGGTGCCGGTGTGCGTCGAAGGCATCGAGGATGAGAGCGCTTACCGCGCCGTCGTGTCGCTGGGCTGCGCGATCGGCCAGGGCTGGTATTTCGGCAAGCCGATGCGCGCCGACCAGGCGCGCGACCTGCTTGCCGCCTCGCGTGACAGCAGCGCTCCGCCGCTTACAAGCGCCGTCAACGGCTAGTCAAAACGCGTGAGATATTGGCGTCTGTCCCGGCGTGGGACGGACTGCGTCCGAGTTGCGCGCACGGAGTTTGAACATGGTAAAAATCGCGTTAAGGATTTGCCATGCAGCTCGCCCGGCGCATCGTTGCAGCCGACCCACGAATATTCGGCCGTGGCCCTAAGCGGCTATTGGAGGCCGCCCCGGCGGCGAGCCGGATCAATGACGATCTCAAACTGTTCGCGACGACGTTTGTTGCCGGTTTCGTCTTCGTCTCGATCCTGATCGCGTAGACCAATAGCTCAGTCGCAGGCGAGGTGGAGCTTCCACCCGAGCCAGGCGGCGATGATGCACATTGCCGCAACGAGCAGCAGCTGACCGGTCGGGCCGACGCTCATGCTGCTGAGGGCGAATGCGATCAGCGAACCGATCACCATCGCGCCGGAATTGACGATATTGTTGGCGGCGACCGTGCGCGCGGTTTCGGTCTTCGGCACCGTCGTGGTGAGGAAAGCGTAAAGCGGCACGACGAACATGCCCCCCGTGATGGCGACGCCGAGCAGCGCCAGGATCATCAGGCCCGCCATCGGCTGAGAGATGAAGTTTCCAAGCGTCACCAGAGTGTCGTTGTGCTTGTCCCAGGCGAGCGACACGAAATGGAGGAGGAGAACGAAGCCGCCCATGGCGATTACGGACGCGGGCGCATAGCGAGCAGAGACCTGGCTCTTGAGCAGCCGGTTGATCAGCACGGACCCGATCGCAATTCCGACCGAGAAGATGGCGATGAACAGGCTCGCAACCTGCTCATTGGCGCCGAGCACGTTCTTCACCAGCGGCGGAAAGATGATGATCAGCACCGCGCCAATGGTCCAGAAGAAGCTGATCGAGAGGATCGCCAGGAACAGGCGGCGGATGTGCAGAGTCGCGCTGACCAGCTCGATCGACGCGTGGAGGATGTTCCAATTGAATGGGATCCCCTCGGCTGCGGGCGGAGCCGGCGGGACCTGCCTGCCGGTCAGATAGCCGAGCACCGCAAGCCCGATGGTCGCTGCGGCCGCGACGGGCGGCTTCGCTGAGAGCACGCCCGCGAGGATGGTTCCCCCGAGGATCGCGAGATACGTCCCCGCTTCGACAAGGCCGGTCCCGCCAAGCACTTCATCTTTCTGCAGGTGTTGCGGG
>C688J35102_120990042_pt1 | contig 20779 bp, 24 predicted proteins | sample HopSoiMetagenom2_FD_35102 | JGI IMG/M metagenome (IMG submission 35102)
GCACTCCCGCACTCCCGCACTCCCGCACTCCCGCACTCCCGCACTCCCGCACTCCCGCACTCCCGCACTCCCGCACTCCCGCACTTTCGCTCTCGCCATCCCCCGGGCATATTGTCGCGCCTACGTTTACGGCCCGATCCACGCTGAACCCGGCTCACCGAATGGCTACGCAGGGCAAGGATACAGACGTCGTCTTCCTCTCCGCCAGGCGCACGGGGATGGGGACCTTCGGCGGGGCGCTCAAGGACTTCTCCGCCACCGACCTGGGGGTGTTCGCCGCGCAGGGCGCGCTGGAGAAGGCCGGCGTGCCCGCCGCCGAGGTGGGGCACGTGGTCTTCGGCAACGCGCTGCAGACCTCGGCCGACGCCATCTACCTGGCGCGCCACATCGGCCTGCGCGCGGGGCTCCCCATCGACACCCCCGCGCTCACCCTCAACCGCCTCTGCGGCTCGGGGTTCCAGGCCATCGTCTCCGGCGCCATGGAGATCATGCTGGGCGAGTGCGAGGTCGCCCTCTGCGGCGGCACCGAATCGATGTCGCAGGCGCCGCACGTGATCCGCGGCGCCCGCTGGGGCGACCAGCGCCTGGGCCCGGCGGGCAAGTTCTACGAGGACCTGCTCTGGGAGTCGCTCACCGACCCCTTCGCCGGCTGTTCGATGGCCGTCACCGCGGAGAACCTGGCTGACGCGCACGGCATCTCTCGCGAGGACGTGGACGCCTACGCGCTCCTCTCCCAGCAGCGCGCAAAAGCGGCGTGGGACGCGGGGCACTTCGCCGAGGAGCTCACCCCGGTCACCATCAAGAGCCGCAAGGGCGAGACGCAGTTCATGGCCGACGAGCACATGCGGCCGGAGACGAACGCCGAATCCCTGGCGAAGCTCAAGCCGTACTTCAAGGAGGGCGGCACCGTGACCGCCGGCAACGCCTCCGGCATCGGCGACGGCGCCGCGGCGGTGGTGATCGCCAGCGGCGAGTACGCGCGCCGCAACGGCCTCAAGCCCATCGGCCGGCTGGTCTCCTGGGGGATCGCGGGGGTGGAGCCGAAGCACATGGGGATCGGGCCGGTGCCCGCGTCGCGCCTGGCGCTGAAGAAGGCGGGGATGGAGCTCGGGCAGATGGACCTGGCCGAGGTCAACGAGGCCTTCGGCAGCCAGTACTGCGCGGTGGAGAAGGAGCTGGGGCTCGACCGCGAGCGCACCAACGTCTCCGGCGGCGCCATCGCCGTGAGCCACCCGCTGGGCGCCAGCGGCGCGCGCATCACCGTGCACCTGCTGCACGAGCTGCGGCGCCAGGGGAAGCGCTTCGGGCTGGGGAGCGCCTGCATCGGCGGCGGGCAGGGGATCGCCGTGGTGGTCGAGGCGTTCCCGGCGCAGGATTCCTGACCTGGTCCGGGCGCCGCGCGCGGAGCCATTCCGCCGCGGCGCCCGCCTCTCACCGACCGATGAGCGACAACCCTTCCGCCGGCGCCCCGCCGGGCGGCTCCAACCTGCCCGCGCGCAAGCTCTCCAGCACCGAGCTGGAGGCGGTGATCAAGCGCGCCGTGGAGCTGCAGACGGTGCGCGAGACGGAGATGACCGACGGCCTCTCCGACGCGGAGGTGGTGCGCATCGGGGAGGAGCTGGGGCTGGAGCAGCACCTGGTGCGCCGCGCCATCGCCGAGGTGCGCAGCGCGCCGCCCGAGGAGCACGGCCTGCTGGCGGGGGTGATGGGGCCCGGCATCGTCCGCGCCGCCCGCACCATCCGCCGGCCGGCGGTGGAGCTGGGGATGTTCCTGGAGCGGTACCTGATCGAGACCGAGTTCATGGTGGTGGAGCGCCGCTTTCCCGACCGCACCCGCTACGTGCGGGCGCAGGGGATCGGCGCCGCCGTCGGCCGCACCTTCAGCAAGGTGGGGAGCCGCATCGCCCCCCTCGACCTGCAGCACGTGGACGTCGGCGTGGCGCTGGCCGACGAAGACTCGTCCGTCGTGACCCTCACCGTCGACCTGACCACCATCCGCGCGGGAACGGCGGCGGGCGCCTGGCTCACGGGGCTGGGGGGCGGCGGCACGCTGGCGGCGGTGATCCTGGCCTCCACCGCGCCGCACCTGCTGGCGCTGGCCGGCCTCGGCGTGGCGGCGGCGGGGGGGCTGGTGGGCCGCGGCGCCTATGGCATCGTGGCCCGGCAGACGCAGAACAAGCTGGAGGCCTTCCTGGACCGCCTGGAGCACGGCGAGCTGCGCCTCCCCCAGCCCAGGCAGGATTGGCACAAGCGGCTGGGGATGGGGGGATGAAGCCGCGCCGCGCGCGGAGCTGGCGCCGGCGACGAGGGGGCAGGGGGATGAAGCCGCGCGCCGCGTGCCTCGCCCTCGTGCTGCTGGCCGCCTGCGTGGCGCTGCTCGCGGCGTGCCGTGCGGAAGCGAAGCGTCCACCGCAGGACCAGCGCCCCGCCGCGCCGAAAACGCGGGCGGTCGACACGCCGTCGGTGGCGGGGCGGTGGCGCGGGCCGCACGACGAGCTGGAGCTCTTCCGCAGCGGCCGGCTGCTCCTGCATCAGGGCGCCTACCGCGTGGCCGGGAGCTACGAGTTCGTGGAGCCCGGCCGGGTGCTGCTGATCTACCAGAACGCGCTCGCCGCGGTCCCCCCCGGCGACTACCGCGTCGCGGTGACGGCGGACAGCCTCACCTTCTGCGAGACGGACGCGCCCGCCCGCTGCATCGGCTACACGCGGATGGCGCCGCGCGACTCGGCCGCGGTCGCGAACGGCGCCGACTCCGCCGAGCGCGCGCTGGCCGCGCTGGACGGAGGGGCTCCCCCGCGGCTGGCGGCGCCGATCCGGCCGGACCAGTATCCGCCTGAGTCGCGCGCCCGCGAGGCGGACGGCGTGCTGAAGCAGGCGTACGTGCTGCAGCAGACGTACAGGGCGCAGTACGGCCACTTCGCGGCGAACGTGGACTCGCTGCGCGTGGTGGGATGGGAGGTCACGCCGTTGCGGTACTTCCAGCAGCCTCGGGTCGTCACGGCCGGCGAGCGGCTCTGCATATCCGTGCAGCCGCGCACGGCGGACCTGTGGCCGATGCACATCGACGAGAACGGCAAGCTGGGGCGCGGCGCGGGCTGCCGCTGAGGGCGCACGATCGAATCACACCGTCCCCGGGCGGGACGGACGAACCTTCTACGGAGACAGAGATGGCCGAGATCAAGCGGGTGGGCGTGCTGGGGTGCGGGCTGATGGGGAGCGGGATCGCCCAGATCAGCGCCGCCGCGGGCTACGACACCGTGGTGCGCGAGGTGAACGACGAGGTGGTGCAGAAGGGGATCGGCGGGATCGGCCGGCAGCTCGGCAAGTCGGTCGAGAAGGGGAAGATGTCGGCCGAGGACCGCGACGCGCTCCTGGGCCGCCTGCGCGGCACCAGCAGCCTCGACGACCTGAAGGACTGCGACATCGTCATCGAGGCCATCGTCGAGAACCTGGAGCTGAAGAACGAGATCTGGCGCACCCTCGACGGGCTCTGCCCGCCGCACACCATCTTCGCCTCGAACACCTCGTCGCTCACCATCGCCGACATGGCGGCGGCCACGCAGCGGCCGGAGCGGATGGTGGGGCTGCACTTCTTCAACCCCGTGCCGGTGATGAAGCTGGTGGAGGTGGTGAAGACCATCGCCACCGATCCGCAGGTGTTCCAGACGGCCTTCGAGTTCGCGAAGTCGCTGGGGAAGGAGCCCATCGTCTGCAAGGACAACTCGGGCTTCGTGGTGAACCTGCTGCTGGTGCCCTACATGATGGACGCCATCCGCGCGCTGGAGCAGGGCGTCGCCAGCATCGAGGACATCGACAAGGGGATGAAGCTGGGCACCGGCTACCCGATGGGTCCCTTCGTGCTCTCGGACTTCGTGGGGCTCGACACGCTCGACAAGATCGGCGGGATCATGTTCGAGGAGTACAAGGAGAAGCGCTACGCCAGCCCGCCGCTGCTGCGGCGCATGGTCTCGCTCGGCTACTACGGCCGCAAGTCCGGCAAAGGCTTCTACGACTACTCCGGCGACGAGCCGAAGCCGATGCCGCTGGTGTGAACGGCGCACCGGCTGCTAATCACAAGGGGCGCTGCGGCTTGCAGCGCCCCTTTGGTATTACCGCTCTAAATAGTTGCGTTTGCAGCAAGTAACTGGCCTATGATATGTCTGTATCATCCTCGGGGATTACGACGACTTCGCGCGCTCCCAATGCGTTATACGATTCGGCCACAGTCCTGGCACCGACAGTGAAGACTCCGGTGGCGGCAATGACATCGCCGTCGTGTCGTGCCGTCTCCGCCTCCACGTGTCTTTTCACATCGTCCACCATCGCAGCCACGGTTTCGAAGTTCCTTCGTACGGGCTCATCACTGGGACTAATCAGACCGTTCGAAGAAGCCACTGCTTTGAATAGGACACGTGCTACCTTCCGAATCGCCTCTTCCACTCGCGCCTCAAGGCTACCGGCGGCGAGGTCGCGCAGGGTGATTCCCCCGTTGAGGGGAGATGCTCTCAGGAGAATGCCTTGAATCGCATAGAAGTCGAAGGCTTCGGGTCTTCTCCATAGAGAATAACGTCGCAGTCGCAGATACCGTTCCACACGCCTGTCTCCCAAGGGATTGCTCCCGATGATCCGCAACGCTTGGAAAATATGTGGATCTTGAGCTTCGAGAGCACGCCAGTATTCAGGCGACTCTTCTCCTAGAGCCGCAGCTATTCCGTCACGCAGAAGGGTAAGCCCGGTGAGAAAATGCGCAGCACTCGAAAGCGGAAGGCGCGGCTCCCCTGTACGGATTTGAATGATCATGACAACCTCGTAAGAAAAGATCGGTTATGGCGGCGACGATCGAGTGAGTGCTCCAAGTGTTGTGAAGAGCGTGCGGTGATAGTCGGACTGGTAAAGGACACCTAGTGCCAGGGATACTAGGGCAGCTGTCCCGCACAGGATAGCGAGAGTCCCAGATCCCGCTCGGTAGAACTGGACCATATACGGAATTGCGATAAGACCACCGCCGTAGGCAAGCATTGCGCTACTCCGAATTCGCATCACTTCTGTATGCTGACGCGGGGCATTCACGGCGAGAAGCTGCTCTGCCGCATCCATCGTGTCGGCTTCGGGGGGAATAGAACAGTTCACCGCGGCGGCGTAATTATCAACAGCTGCCTTTATGTTCTCGCCAATGTACTTCCTGTCGATGATGCGAAACAAGGCAAGGAGGAAAGCGACCGCGAGGACAACGAGTTTTCCAACGAGAGCGGCAGCACAAGCGAGGAGTGCTATGTCTACGACATCCGATTGGGTAGAGGGGAACAGCCGCTGTAGTCCCTCTGGAGAAAAGAGCCAAATTCCGTATAGGAGCAAGACGCCAAACACAACGTCTAGCAGTCCGACAAGTCCAAGGAACTCCTTGGCGACCCCTCCATCCTCGTCCTTCAAATCAGAAATACTCATTGGGAACTCGCAGGATCAGCTGTCGTGCTTGAAAAATCCAACACTAAGATTGTGACTGTGCACACGCTCCACAAGGTCGGCGGGATCAGGTTCGAGGAGTACAAGGAGAAGCGCTACGCCAGCCCGCCGCTGCTGCGCATGGTCTCGCTCGGCTACTACGGCCGCAAGAGCGGCAAGGGCTTCTACGACTACTCCGGCGACGAGCCGAAGCTGATGCCGCTGGTGTGAGCGGACGACGGAGAGGGTCGATGATGCGAGGGGCGCCGGCAGCTTGCGGCGCCCCTTTTCTGTGGCCGTCCCGCTACGCGGTGAGATGATCGCTTTCGTACCCAATCCGCGAACCGTGTCATCCTGAGGCACGGCCGCACCGGGCCTGTCGACGCCACCATCGTCCGCAGTGCCGAAGGATCTGGCCGCGGACGGCGCGTGACCCGCCGCGGAAGCCGTGCGCGGTCGCGGCTGCACATTAATGCCCGAGACGGCATCGGTTCCGCTGCCGCGCCCCGGCCGCGTGGCGACGTCGGCCAGATCCTTCGGGCCTGCCATCTCCCGCGTTCGCCACACCAGGTGCGACCGGCCCTCAGGATGACATATTGGCGTCCTGGAAGGAGACGGCATCAATCGTACGCAGGTATAGTTTCTGCAACGACTTACGCTGAATTGCCGTGATCGGGTGATCGGCGGCGAAGGGGAAGAGAAGGAACACGGGAGGCGATGATGAAGAAGCTGACGCTGGACCTCAATGCGCTGGACGTGCAGGGCTTCGAACCGGTGGATTCTCGGCAGCAGGCGCATGGAACCGTGGTCGGTGCCCAGGGCGCCATGACGCTCCCGGAGTACTGCATCACGTTCACCTGCGGCGACTCCCACATCCGGGCCTGCCTGGCCGACTGACGCAGGTCGGGTTTCCGTGGCGGGCGCCGCGGATCGCGGCGCCCTGTCGTGCTTCCTCTGGCGCGCGGGTCGGGGCGCGTGACAGTTTTCCCGCGCGGGTTCCACTCGCGAATGCCGATCCTTCCGTGCGGCGTCCACGGCGTCCCTCCAGACCCAGAATCTCGATGACGAACGCGAACACCTCCTCCACGCCGATCTTCCGCACCGTCGAAGTCGGCCCCGACGTGCCGGTCACGCTGGGCGAGCCGCTGTCCGAAGAGGCGAAGGGGCTCATGCACAGGGTCGGGCCCCAGCACTTCAAGCTCGATCCGGGCACCTACGCGAACGCCGAGTCGATCGACGTTCGTCTGACCGCGCACTCGCGGGTGCACCGGATGGACTTCACCTACGCGGCTGGATCGAACTACGAGGAAATGGTCGCGCGGTACGAGGCGGACCTCGGCCCCCCGACCAGCAAGAGCGAGCAGGTCACGACGTGGAAGGATGTGAGCACCCAGTTCCAGCTCGAGCGCGGCGCCTCCGGCATCAGCTCGGCCCTGCGCGACCTGGCTCACGCGCAGGAACATCCCTGATACCGTTTTTTCCGATCGATGGTGCAAAAGACGCCATCGATGACGCCTTTTTGCGTATTCAATCTCGGGCCCGTGGCACACGCGCAACGCGGCTGACGTGCGACGGCGCGGTCCGCGTATTCCTCGCCACGCATGAACCGGCTCGTGCGATTCTGTCCCGTGCCGGTCTGCCCGATTAGCTTGCAACGCCTGCATCGCAGCCCACTCCTCATCTCGTCCGGGGAATTCAAACGGTGACGAGCGCCGTAGCGTGGACGTGCCCGACCTGCGCGATCCCCGTCTCCACGGCCTTCTGCCCCGGCTGCGGCGAATCGCCGCCGCGCGCGCGGGATCTCACGCTGCGCGGGCTGGTCCAGCAGACCGTGCAGGCCGTCACCAGCATCGACGGGCGGCTCGTCCGCAGCCTGCGGTGCCTGGTGGCCGATCCGGGCGCGCTCACGGCCGCATACGTCGAGGGCCGGCGGAAGCCCTTCGTTGCGCCCTTTCAGCTGTTCCTGGTCGCGAACGTGCTGTTCTTCGCGATGCAGTCGCTGACGCGCACGCGCATCCTGTCGTCTCCCCTCCGTTCGCATCTGCACGAGCAGGACTGGTCCGCCCTCGCGCAGACGCTGGTGGCGCATCGCCTCGAACAGCTGCGGACGAGCCTCGACCTCTACGCACCCGGGTTCGACCAGGCGGCGGTGCTGAACGCGAAGTCGCTCATCCTGCTGATGGCGCTGCCCTTCGCCCTGCTGCTGCCGGCCGTCTTCCACCGCAGTCGGCTCCCCTTCGTCGCGCACGTGGTTTTTTCCCTGCACTTCTACGCATTCCTGCTGCTGCTGTTCTGCGTTTCGCTGGCGCTCGCCGGCACCCAGGAGCTGCTGGGCGGTTCGGGGCTGAGCTCCGCACGGGTGGACGACGTCCTCACCACGCTGATCCTGGCCGCCTGCGCGGCGTACCTCTATCGTGCGATCGGCAGGGTCTACGGCGCGCGTGGCGGGATGCGGGTGGCCAAGGCCACCCTGCTCGCGCTCACGGTGGGCTTCCTCGTGCTCGGATACCGGTTCGCCATCTTCCTCGTGACGCTGTACACCACCTGAATCGCCGAAAGGCGGGCGTGGCTCACCGCTTGCCGCCGCTTCGGCCGTACCCGTCCTCGAGCCTCCGAGGTGCCCGGTGAAACTGTCCGCGGTCTACGCATCCCTCGTCGTCGTGCTCTCGGGCTCGGGCGCAGTGCACGCGGCGCCCCCGCTCCGGGTGCGCGCCCCGCAGGCGGATTCCGCCTACACGCCGGCGCGCGGCAGCGCGGAGCGGGCGGCGATCCTGGACGCGATGCGGGCGCACCGGCGGCGGTTCGACCCGCAGCGGGTGATCTTCGTCGTCAGCCACCTCAGGGTCCAGCGCGGATGGGCCTGGGCGTCCGTGCTCCCGCAGTCCCCCGACGGCCGTTCGCGCTACGAGGACGAGAGCGCCCTGCTGCGCCGCCGGGCCGGTCGCTGGGAGGTGGTGGAGACCATGCCCGCCGCCGGCGAGCGCGAGGGCACGCCGACCGAGGAGGACTGCGCCTGGTTCCGGCAGCTGCGCCGGCGTTTCCCCGCGCTCCCCCCGGCCGTCCTTCCCGCGGAGGGGCGAAGGCCGTGTCCCGCCCGCCGCTGACGCGACAGGGTGGCGCCGTCGACTGATACCGTCTTCTCCGATCGATTGGATCGATTGTGCAAAAAGGACGTCATCCTGAAGGCGCCGCTGCTCCATTCTAGAACTGGCGATGAATCGTGGCGGCGCCTGAAGGATCTATAACCGCGGACGCAAATCGGCCGGCGGTATCGTGGCCGATGCTAGAGATCCTTCGGTCGCCGCCAGGCATCGTCGTAGAGACGGGTCAAGCGAGAGCGGCGACGCTCAGGATGACGCTTCTTTTGCACAATCAATCTCAAGAAACGGTTCGACACGGGGGTGAAGGAAGGAGCCGCGTGGGATTCGACCTGGAGGCGTTGCTGGGACGGGGTTCCGAGCTGCGGCGGTGGACGAGAGATCTCCCGTCCGCGGTCGTCTGCGAGCTGAGCGGCGAGCTGGGGATGGTTCCGCTGACGGGGAAGCTGCTCGGCGAGCTGCGCCGGCGGCTGGGCGACGAGGCGGCGCGGCTCGACGCCGGCGAGAGGCACCGCGCCTACCCGTCCGCCAGCATGAACGAAGGCATCCGCCGCTGGTGCGCGCACGCGTCCGCGCTCACCCCGGTGGCGCACGTGAGCACCGGCGAGTTCGGCGACGTGAGCTACGAGCGGGTCACGCTCTGGGTCGACGGAAGCGCGGTCCTCTCCGGTGGCGGCCTGCAGGCGGTGCTCCGCTATTTCCGCGACGAGGCAGGACTGCGCCTCGGAGACCGGCCGATCGACCTCGAGATCCACCGCGGAGAGGATGCCGCCGAAAAGTGGGCAGCCGCCGAACGGGGCGGGGCGAGATGACCTTCGTCCTTGCTTGGGGCAAAAACGCAGATATCTTGCATCTACCGTTTTGCGACGGTAAGCGCAGGTGCCCTCCTCCCCTCCCCCCGCGAGGCTCCCATGAGGCTCGACCTGAACTCGCTCGAGGTGCAGACGTTCGCCGTAGAATCCAGCGACACGACGACCACCGTGGCAGGGACCGGCCCGGAAGGTCCGTACTCGTACTGCTGGATCTGCCGCGACACCGATCCCGGCGTGCCCGGCTGCGACCCCCAGCCCGCTCCGGCTCCCAAGCCGTATCCCTACGACCCGTTCAACCCCCAGCGGTCGTACGTGGTGGACTCGGTCTGCATGTGCTACGCGTAGTCTACGCCGCGGCAGAGCAGGAGCAGGAGAGGAGCAGGAGCAGGAGGGCGCCGCGGCACACGCGGCGCCCTCCGCCGTTTGCGGAGCCCGTTGCCGGCGGCGCAGGGCGGGGCACCCCCGCCCCAGTCGGGGTTCCGGCTCCGCCCCAGTTCACTGCCGGCGATGCACCCGTACGTGGGCGCCTGCGCTCGCAACCCAAGGCTGAATGCGTCATTACACGTTTCGGCGGCCACGCTCGTCTTCGGGCGTGGCATATGCCGGATGTGCAGTCGCGTTACCTGCCCGGCGCCGGCCCTCTCCTGCCGCATCCCGCGGCTCGGCCGGCGCCCCTTGTCCACGGACGACCAACAGTCCACGGACGACCAACAGTCCACGGACGACCAACAATCGGGAGGCGATCATGGCACTCACCAAGATCGACGAGTACGAGGTGATGTACTCCGCCAACACGTTCGCGCGGCGCATCTGGCTGAAGGCCGGCGGAAAGTTCATCGGCCAGCTCATCTTCTACCCCGACGGCGCCGTGCTTCCCCCGGATTCGATGTCGGGGGGAGCGAACCTGCAGTACCACCTGGCCGACTACGCGAACGCCATCGACCTGCTCCGCAACGAGAAGCCGATGTACCTGCTGTACAGCGGGTCCGGCCCCGGCTTCGAAAACGGCATCAAGACCACGCCGGAAGCCGTGGGTGAAGCAGAAGGCTGAGCGATCGCGCACCCTGGATCCCCGGGCGCCTGCGCCCGTGGCGAGAGAGAGCGTATGCTCTCTCTCGCCATCCGGGGGCCCTCGCGTGCACCGCGGCTCCGTCAGCCGCCACGGGGTTCCGGCGCCTCGTCCACCAGCGTGGCGTGGCGAAGGTGGCGGCCGGGGCGGCACGGCAGCGCCTTCACGCTCACCTCCATCCCGGGGCGGAGCGCCGCGAGCCGGACCCGCGACCAGACGGGCACCCAGCCCGCCGACGCGCCGTCGACGTCCACCACCGCCACCTCGCCGTCGCGCACCCGCGCCACCATCACCCGGTAGACGCGGTAGCACTTCACCTTCAGCCAGGTCTTCGAGCGCACGCCCGGCCGGTAGCCGCTGCGGACGCGCTTGCTGACGATCCCCTCGATCCCCAGCGCGTGCGCCCGCGCGTGCAGCTCCCGCCCGCCGCCCACGTGGTGCTCCACGTAGCGCAGCGCGCCCTCGCCGGTGCCGATCAGCTCCGCCAGCATCCGCTTGCGCGTGGCCAGCTCCACGTGGAGGAGCTCGCGTCCGCCGGCGCGCAGCAGGTCGAACGCGTGGTACAGCAGGCGCGGCGCGTTGCGGCCGCCGCGCATGGCCCGGTGCAGCGCGTCGAAGTCCGGCAACCCGTCGGACGCCACCGCCACCAGCTCGCCGTCCAGGTAGCCGTCGCGCAGCCCCGTTTCGGCCACCGCCGCCTCGATCGGCCGCAGCCGCTGCGTCCAGTCGTGGCCGCCGCGCGTGTACAGGCGCACGCGCCCGCCCTCCACCTGCGCCGCCAGGCGGTAGCCGTCGAACTTGACTTCGTGCAGCCATCCCTCGCCGGCGGGCGCCTCGCGCGCCGCGGTGAGGAGCTGCGGGGAGATGAAGGACATGCGCTCCGGAGGTGCCACGGGAGAGACAGCATCTTCGGTTATTCTACGGTATGAGATGGGTGGCGAGAAGGCGAACGCTGTCCACGAATTGCAATGGATACGGCGTTTACGGCGCCATGTCCGGCGCCTCCGCCGCGGAGGAGGAGGCGCGCTTCGGAATCCTGTCCGCGCGGCCTTCGCGTGCCTAGCTTGTGTGCGACGGGAGGTGTGACAGGGACCCACCGGGACTGAGGAAGACGATGCTTCGCTCCACGATGACGTGCGTGCTGCTCGCGGTCGGCGCCGCCTGCGTCGCCGGCCGCGCGGAAGCCCAGACGGAGCGGCGGTGCCGCTGGGGCGAGACGCAGGTCGATCTGAACCGTTGCGCGGAGGACGATGCTCAAGCGGCGGACGTGGCGCTCGACCGCGCTTACCGGGCGGCGCTCAGGCGCCTGGATCCGGCGAAGCGTGAACCGCTGCGCAGGGTGCAGCGGGCATGGCTCCGCTACCGCGACCTCGAGTGCGACTTCGTGACCTCGCTGTACGAAGGCGGCAGCATGCAGCCGGACCAGCGGTATTCCTGCTTCGCCTCCGTGACCCGGGCCCGGACCGCCCAGCTCCGCCTGGATGTATCGGAGTTACTGGGCTCACTCGCACCGCCCTCGGGCGGCGGCCGAACGGAGCTGTAGTCGGCGCTCGGAGCGCGATCTTCCTATCCCGGTCCATCCCGGTATGAAGATGAGGCCGAGGCAGCTGCTGCTCGAGGGCGACAGTTCCGATCCGATCCCGGGAACGTGCCGGAGGCGTCGTCCGCGCCGAACAGGGGTGGTGCCATGATGATGAACGAAACCCACATCCGCCGTCCGTCCCTCCGCACCGGGCGTCCGCCGCGGCGTGGCGAGTGGATGGCGATCCTGTCCTGCGCGGCCGCGCTGCTCGCGGGGGGCTGCTCCGACCCGTCGCCCACCACCCCCACGGTGGAGGGCGACGAGGACTTCGTGCGCCTGACGATGGGCGCCCCCGCGCCGGCGAACTGGGAGGTGACCGGACCGATGGTGGTGAGCGGCGACGATCCCGACCCGGGCGCCGACTGGGCCTCGCTGCGCTCCGGCGCGGCGGACGGCTCCGTCCGGCTCACCCACATCGTCACCGGCAACCGCGCGAAGGCCGGGACGTACCCGCGAGGCAGCTTCAACTGGTACGTCAATCCCGGCATCGACCGCACGGGCACCTACCATCCCGGCGACTGCCCGCGGTTCTCGCCCACCTTCCTGGACTGCGTCAGGATGCGCTTCACCGTGCTGTCGCCGGACGGCACGCCGCGGGCGGTCATCGACGCGATCCCCGATTCCGTGGTGGTGGTGGTGAAGCAGTACGGCCGCGACCAGATCCGCGCGGGTTTCTTCGGCCGCTTCAACTATGCGCCCGTGAACGGCGCGCCGGCCCACGTCGACGCCTTCGGCGACGTGGAGGTCGCGCGCTACGGGTCACGCTGAGGCCATCCCCCGACCTTCATCCCCGATGGCCACCGACCCGGCGGCGTACGACGCCATCCCCGACTTCGGGGTGCTCTACGACGGCGTCGCGGGGTACGCGACGCGGCCGGACGTGGCCTTCTACCTCCGCGAGGCGGAGCGAACCGGGGGACCGGTGCTGGAGCTCGGCTGCGGCACCGGGCGCATCCTCCTGCCCATGGCGCGCGCGGGGTGCACCGCGGCCGGGCTCGACGGCTCGCGCGAGATGCTGGCCCGCTGCGAGGCCAGGCTGCGCAGCGAGCCGGCCGAGGTGCGCGCCCGCGTCACCCTGCACCGCGGCGACGCGCGCGACTTCGACCTCGGCACGCGCTTCGCCCTGGTCGCCGCGCCCTTCCGCCTGATGCAGCAGGTGGTCACGGTCGACGACCAGCTCCGCCTGCTGGCCTCCGTCGCCCGGCACCTGGAGCCGGGGGGACGCTTCGTCTTCGACGTCTACAACCCGAGCTTCGCCGCCCTCGCCGCCGCCGACGGCGCGGAGCACGAGGACACGCCCGAGCGGCCGCTGCCGGACGGGCGCACGCTCCGGCGCACCGTGCGCATCCCCCGCGTGCGCTGGGTGGACCAGGTGAGCGAGACGGAGCTGGTCTACTACATTGCTTCCGCGCCGGGCGCCCCGGCCGAGCGCCACGTGCAGGCGTTCGAGATGCGCTGGTACCTCCGGGCCGAGCTGGAGCACCTCCTCGCCCGCGGCGGCTTCCGTGTCACCGCCATCCACGGCGACTTCGACGGCGCGCCGCTGGTGGACGGCTCACCCGAGATGGTGGTGTGCGCCGAGCGCGCCTGAGCGCGATGCCGTTGCCCCTTCCTTCGCCGCGGCCTCCGGGTAACGGGGGATTGGCGCAGCGGATCGAGGAGCGGGTGCGCGGCTGGGGCGTGGCGGTGGAGAGCACGCTGGAGACGGAGAGCTCCGTCGTGGCGTTCGGCACGCGCGGTGGCGAGCCGGTGGTGCTGAAGGTGGTGCGGCGGGAGGGCGACGAGTGGCGCAGCGGCGAGGTGCTGGAGGCGTTCGGCGGGCGGGGAATCGTCCGCGTGCACGAGCACGTACCCGGCGCGGTGCTGCTGGAGCGCCTGGATCCCGGCACGCCGCTCGCCGAGCTGGCGCTCCCGGAAAAGGACGACGAAGCGACCGAGATCCTGGCTGAGGTGGTCGGCCGCATGAGCAGCCCTGACATCGACTTGCTGCGGTTCTCCTCGATCGAGGATTGGGGGAAGGCATTCGACGGGTATTTGTTGAGCGGCGATCGCCAGATCCCCCGCGGCCTGGTGGAGCACGGTCAGCAGGTGTACGCCGAGCTCTGCGCGTCGCAGGGGGAGCGGAGGCTGCTGCATGGCGACCTGCAGCACTACAACGTGCTCTTCGACTCCCGGCGCGGGTGGGTCGCCATCGACCCGAAGGGGGTGGTGGGCGAGGTCGAATACGAGGTCGGGGCGCTGCTCCGCAATCCCGGCGAGCCGGAGGTGTACGCGCATCGGGAGACGGTCGAGCGCAGGGTCCGGTGCTATGCGTCCCGTCTGGCGCTCGATCCCGACCGCATGATCGGCTGGGGCTTCGCGCAGGCGGTGCTGTCGGCGATCTGGGGGGTGGAGGATGGATACACGCTCCACGCCGAGGCCTCTCCGCTCCGGCTCGCCCGCGTGATCCAGCCGATGTTTCAGCGATGACCTGAGTCTGGCAACGGCCGTCTCAGCATGAGATAACTGATTGTCAGAAGGGGAGATCCGTTCGGGAGCGGCAAAGCGGTGGCGTGAACCCTGCATCGGTTCCTGGCCCCCCAACATGGCCGTTCACGCGAACAGAGGAGGGCCCCTTGGACAGGGACGACGCACTCGGCGGCAGCGGCAACAGCGGCACCGGCACGGGCTCCACGAGCGGCACCGGCGGCAGCAACTTCGGCTCGACCGGCAGCGGCTCGACGGGCATGGGGAGTGGCTCCACGGGCTACGGCGCGGGCTCGACCGGGACCGGCTCGATGGGCGGCAGCAATCTCGGCTCCACCGGCGGCTCGACGGGCTCGGCGGGCACCACCTACGGCGGCTCCTCCGGCATGGGGAGCGGCGCCGGGACGTCCACGGGCAGTGGGTCGGCGAGCGGCTCCACCGGCGGCTACGGGGCCGAGGGTGGGCGCACGCAGACCGACCAGGGCGGCGAGGGGATGATGGACCGCGCCCGCGACGCCGTGTCGGACATGGCGGGACGCGCGCGCGACGCGCTCTCGGACGCGGCCGGCGCGGCGGGGGACCTGGCCGGGAAGGCGAGCGACAAGATGGGCGGCACCGTGCCCGCGGTGACGGCCGTCGTGGGCGCCCTCGCCGCCACCGTGGGCGGCTGGTGGGCGATGCACGCGGGGAGCGACATGAAGGTCGACGTCCCCGAGGAGGAGGAGCGGCACTTCCGCAGCCACTTCGACACGCACCCGCCGCGCGGCACGAGCGGGATGACGTACGACGATGCGCGGACGGGGTACGCCCTCGGCCACACCGCCTCGCGCAACCCGTCGTACCAGGGCCGCGGCTTCGACGAGGTGGAGCCGGAGCTGCGCAGCGGCTTCGGCGACTCCGGCAGCTACGATTCGCTGCGCGACTTCACCCGCTACGGCTACGAGCGGGGCACGGGCCGGAGCGGCCAGGGCGGCAGCGGGCAGGGAGCGCTGTAGCCATCGGACCCCTGACCGGCAGGACGGACGAGGGGCGTCGCGCGAGCGGCGCCCCTCGTTCGTCCCGGGGTGTCCGCACTCGACGTTTTGCTTGCGCGGCATCGGCGGCGCAGGCAATCTTCCGATCATCATCCCGCCCGTCCCACCCATCTCCCGGAGCCTCCCCGTGCCCCCCATCGTCCGCAGCATCCTGGCGATCGTCGCCGGCTTCCTGGTCATCGGCGCGCTCGCGTTCGGCACCGGCATGGCGCTGGCCGCGGCCGGCGTGTTTCCGCCGGCCACGGAGCCGATCACCGACGTCGGCCTGCTCCTGCTCGAAACGGCGTTCGTGGCCGTGTACGCCATCTTCGGCTGCTGGCTGGCCGCGTTCCTCGCCCCCAGCAACCCGATGCGGCACGCGCTGGTGCTGGGCGTGCTCGGCCTCGCGTTCAACGTCATGGGTACGGTGATGAACGCGGGGCTGAGACCCACCTGGGCGCTGGCGCTGAACCTTGCCCTGGTGATGCCGTACGCGTGGATCGGCGGGCGGCTGCGCGAGCAGCAGCTGGAGCGCGGCCGGATCGCGGCGTCATGAGGATGCGCACCCTGCGCGGCCTCGCCGCCCTGTCGCTCCTCGCCGCCTGCGCCACGGTGCCTCCGCCGTCCGTCCGGGCGGCGCTCGGCCAGGACTTCCGCCTGGCGCGCGGCGAGACGGCGGCGGTGGGCACGGACGGGCTGACGGTGCGTTTCGCCGCCGTGGTCGAGGACTCGCGCTGCCCGATGGGGGTGATGTGCATCCGCGCCGGTGAGGCGAAGGTGCAGTTGGAGCTGCGCGCACGCGGAGCGGGGGAGGAAGACGTGATCCTCGCGACCGAGGGCGGGCAGCCGCGCTACGGCTCGTTCGCCGGCTACGACGTCCGCCTGGTCGCGCTTGACCCGCCGCGCCGCAACGACGTCCCGCACCCCGCCTACGTGGCGACGCTCCGGGTCACGCGCCCCTGAAAATCCACAAAGAAGTCTCACGTGGAGACGCGAAGGCGCAAAGAGAAGCCGTGGCTTTTCCTCTGCGCCTCTGCGTCTCTGCGTGAGACGATCCGTTACGGGGTGTCGGACGCGCGCCTCGCCTCGAAGTCGCGGAAGCCCAGCTCCAGGTCACGCTGCAGCCGGGCCCTGGTGCTCCGGCCGGCGAGCGCGGCGCAGCTGGATCCCGCGAACCCGCCCGAGGCCGGCCCGCAGGCGGCGACGGGGGTGAAGCGCCGCCCGTCGCTCCAGACGCTGGCGCCCTCCACGAAGGCGTGCTCCAGCGAGGTGCGCGCCATCGCCTTCAGGTCGCGGTAGCCCAGCCCCTGCTCCTCCACCGCCTTCACCCACTCCCGCGTCATCTCCGAGCGCGCCACCCCCTCGTCGTCCGTCGCCAGCGCCACGGGAACGCCGAAGGCGCGGTAGGCGGAGAGCGGATGGTCGCGCCCGCGGACGCCCAGGATGCCGTCGTTGCTGGTGAGCGCGATCTCCACCATCACCCCCTGCCGCGCCATCTCCCGCAGCAGCTCCTCCGGCCGATCCTCGTACAGCACGTCCACCCCGTGGCCGATGCGGCTGGCGTGGCCGAGCTCGACCGACTGGCGGATGTGGAAGCGCAGCCCCTCGGGCGGCACCAGCCCCGGCGCCAGCTCCCCCGCGTGCAGGCTGATCTTCACCTGCGGGTAGAACGGGTGCAGGGCGTCGATCATCCGCATCTGCAGGGTGAAGTCGCGCATGGAGACCAGCCCGTCTTCCGGCATCACCAGGTTGAAGCCCACCACGCGCGGGTCGGCCTTCGCCAGCTCGAAGCCGGTGAGGATCTGCGCGAACACCTGCTGCGGGGCCCGGCCGCGACCCACCTGGTAGAGCCAGCGCGCCTGCACCCGGCACCCGGGGCCCGCCGCCGGCGTGCCGCAGCGCAGTACGGTGTCGCGCCGCGCCTCGTAGCGCGTGGCGTTCGCCCGCGCCGCCGCCACCGCCTGGGCGATCCCCGGCAGCAGCGCCTGCCGGTACGCCGCGAAGTCCGGCTCGCGGCCGGGGACGAAGGTGGTGTCCGCCCCCAGTACCCGTGAGCCCAGCGTGGTGGCGACGCGGCCGTCCAGCGTCTGCATCAGCTCCACGTAGCTCACCCGGCCGTCGGCCGCGCGCGCCACCACCTCGGCCAGCTCGTCGCCGGTGCGGCGGTCGGTGGCGCCGAACCTGGCGAAGGTGTCGAAGAACTGGTCGTGCCCGCTCTTGTCGCGCGCCGGGTTCCAGTTGCGCATCGACCAGGCGTCGATCAGCTGGCCGTAGAGCGTGCCGTCGCCCAGGGCCGCCGCGGCGGGGATGGTGTCGCCCCCGGCGCAGGGCCCGTTCGTCCAGGCGATGGAGAGCGCGCGGCGGCTCACGCAGAGCGAGTCTTCCGCCGCCCACTGCAGAAAGCTCTCGGCGTAGACGGCGCCGGAGAGGTGCATGTGCAGGTCGCCGCCCTTGGGCATCTCGCGCAGGAAGGCGTAGAGCCGCGGCGGCGAGCCGCGCAGCCGCTCCATCGCCGCCGCGGTGGCCGCCTCGCGGGAGCCCGCCTGGGCATGCGCGGGCGATGGGGTGCCGAGGGCCGGGAGGGCGGCGAGCAGGAGCGCCGCCAGCCGGCGCGGGAGCGTTCGCGGGATCATCCGTTCGCGGTTGAGCATGATCAGGTCGATGCGGGGATCAGTCGATCCGCCGCAGGATCGCGTCGAACACCGCGCGGCCGAGCGGGTCGGTGAGCCCGTTGGCCAGCTCGCGCACCGTCTCGCGGTTGGTTCCCTCGTCCTGCCGCCGCTGGAAGAGCGCGCGCTCGGCCTGCGGCAGCTCCAGGTCGTGCCAGTCGCCGGCGTAGACGGCCTCGCGGAAGCGGGTCGAGGAGCGGGCGGATACGCTGCCCTGCTCGCCGCCGCCGCGGTAGCCGCCCACGTCCACCAGCTGCCAGGCCACGCGCGCCCAGGTCTCCAGCCGCCCCTCGCGCACGGTGTAGGCGGTGTCGACGCCCGCATGGGTGCGCGCCGTGCGGCGTACCGTCTCCACCCCGGTCTCGGTGCGGCGGATGCTGTCCAGCGTCATGGCCACGGCCACGCGCGCGCCCAGCTCGCGGCCCATGGAGGCGGCCTCGTACGGCTGGATGTCGCGCCCCCACCAGCCGCGCTGCCGCGCCAGGCGCGAGGCGGCCACGGGGTTCAGCACGTCGATCCACTGCGGCGAGCGGGCCCAGGGCCCCAGCGCCAGCGCGTCGTTCAGCTCGGGGAGGATGCTGGCGCGCACCCGCTCGTCCATGCGGCTCGGCGCGCCCACGGGGAAGACGGCCACGGGCACGGTGCCGCGGCGCAGCGCCTCTTCCTGCAGCTCGGCGGAGCGCCCCGCGGCCATCCCCCCGCCCGCCTGCCGCGCGTGGTCGAAGGCCGAGCGGTACCGCCCCGCGCTCATCTCCCCCTCGGCCCAGCCGAGCTGCGCGTCCTGTCGCGAGCGGTCCATCCGCGCGCGCTGCTCGGGGGTGGCCTGCCAGCGCGGGGGCACCCGGTCGAGCAGCCGCACCGCGCCGGGGAAGTCGCCGTGCTGCAGGGCGCCGTCCGCGTCCGCCAGCGCCTGGTCCACCGCCCGCTCGAAGGTCGCCGCGCGGCGCTGCTCGTAGCCGCCGGGGACGGGGAGCGCCACGCCCACGGAGCCCGCGTCGTCGCGCAGCGCGTCGAGGCGGCGCAGCGACTCGGCGGCCTCGGCGTAGCGGCCGGCGCCCTCCGCGGCGTCGGCGTCGCGCAGGTAGTCGGCGATGGCGCGCTGGCCGGCGTCGAGGAGGCGGGCGCGCGCGTCGGCCAGGGTGCGGTCCTTCTTCAGCGCGTCCACGTAGCGCTGCGCGGCGTCGGCGGCGCGGCCCTGCTCCTCCAGCCGCACCCCCTGCTCGTAGCGCTTGCCGGCCGACGCGCAGCCGGCCAGCGATGCGGCGACCAACACGGAGACGGCGGCGCGCCCGAAGGCGCGGCGGATGCGGAGGATGGGATGTGCGTACATGGTGCGTCGGGTGGGGACGATGTCGCGCCGGGCTCGGAGCCGCGGACGGATGGCGATGGCCGGGTGGGTGGCGGGAGCTGGTGGAGCTTGCGGATGACGGATTCTAGCCGCCACCGCGCGTCCGCGGCAAGGCGGCGGCCGGCTGCCCCGCCCGGCGGCCGGCGACTTGCCGGGGTGATGGAGGAGAGCCGCGCGGGGACGGTCCCCGGCGCGCGGGACGGTGGACCCCTGACAGACGAGGGAGCGGATGGCGGACGAGCGTGCGGACGTGCGGGTGGAGAACGACGAGGAAGAGCAGCAGTTCGAGACCACGGTGGACGGCCACCGCGGGGTGCTCACCTATTCCGAGAGCGACGGCAAGCTGTACCTGCTGCACACCGAGGTGGCGGACGAGCTGGAGGGCCGGGGCGTCGGCTCCGCGCTGGTGCGCGCCGCGGCGGAGTACGCGCGCGAGCGGAAGATCGGCCTGGTGCCCTTCTGCTCCTTCGCGCGGGCCTGGCTCGACCGGCACCACGAGTACGCCGACCTGGTGAGCGCGACCTGAGCGGCGGCGGGGCGGAGACATCGTTCTGCCCGCCGTTGATGAGCCTCGCTCAAGGGTTATGCTTCGCGTGCGCCCGCCGCCGACGGCCGGTGCGTTCCTGGAGATGAAGACCGATGGAGATTCGCCTGCCCGACAGCCGCGAGGAGATCGCGAACGTCCTCACCCACGGCGCGGGCGCCGTCGCCAGCATCGCGGGCGCCGCCGTGCTCCTCTCCGTCGCGGCGCTGCGCGGCGACGGCTGGATGGTGGCGAGCAGCGCCGTCTTCGGGGCCACGCTGGTGCTCCTCTACGCCGCGTCGACGCTCTACCACGCCGCGCGCACGCCCGCGGTGAAGGCGCGGCTGAAGGTGCTGGACCACTGCGCCATCTACCTGCTGATCGCCGGCTCGTACACGCCCTTCGCGCTGGTGGGGCTGCGCGGGGGATGGGGATGGAGCCTGTTCGCGGTGGCCTGGACGCTGGCCGCGGCGGGGACGGCGTTCAAGCTCTTCTTCATCGACCGCTTCCCGCGCCTGTCGACGGCGACGTACATCGCCATGGGCTGGCTGGCCGTGGTGGCCGTCGTGCCGATGGTGCAGCGGCTCCCCGCGGCGACGCTCGCCTGGATGCTGGCGGGTGGCATCATCTACACCGCGGGGACAGTCTTCTACCACAGCGAGCGCATCCGCTACGCGCACGCCATCTGGCACCTGTTCGTGATCGGCGGCAGCGCCTGCCACTTCGCCGCCGTGCTCACGCAGATGCTGGCGCCGGC
>C688J35102_120990041_pt1 | contig 20725 bp, 25 predicted proteins | sample HopSoiMetagenom2_FD_35102 | JGI IMG/M metagenome (IMG submission 35102)
TTGTGTTGCGATGGATTGCTTCGCTGGCGCTCGCAATGACGGAGCAAGAATGTTCGCGCGTGGCTGTTTGAAAACTCATATGGGATAATCCACCGCCGTCGTCCCGCACAACCGAAGCGCGATGCGGGACCCATAACCACAGGGAGTCGTTGCTGCGGAAGTCATCGACCAGCGTCGACCAAAACGAGCGACACGGCGTATGGGTCCCTGCGTTCGCAGAGACGACATCCCTGTCATTACCTGCACGAGCGAATGGGCAGTCGACGAGTTGGCCGTGGAGATTTGTCAGAAATCCGTCGCCGTCGTCCCGCACAAGCGCAGGGCGATGCCGGAGGCGTAACCGCTTTAGGCCAGGAATACCATTGGCCACCATCGCACGTCCGGCGGAAGAAAATTCCATGGCCACTACGAATTACCATCAATTGTTCCTATTCTCTGTTCGGGCCACTTGCGCGGCCGAGCCGATTGCCATCATTGAGCCGGGCGACCGAATTGCCCCGCCTGTGGTCCGCCTGATGGATGTTCCTCGAATGAATAGAGCTTTCCGGAAAGCTGCTTCAGCGCTGATGCTCCTTCTTTCGCTGGCAACAGTTCAAGCCAACGCGGAGACGGTTCGGATCGGGCATTTTCCCAATATCACGCATGTTCAAGCGCTTGTTGCCCACAATCTTTCCCGTCAAGGTAAGGGCTGGTTCGAGAAGCGACTGGGACATGAGGTCAAGGTCGAATGGTACATATACAATGCCGGCCCGAGTGCGATGGAGGCAATCTTCGCCAAATCGATTGACCTCACCTATGTCGGCCCAAGTCCAGCGCTGAATGCTTATACGAAATCGCGGGGCGATGAAGTGCGAATCATCGCCGGGGCCGTTGAGGGTGGAGCAGCGCTCATCGTGCAACGGGATTCCACGCTCAAAACACCGGCCGATTTTCGTGGCAAACGAATTGCGACGCCGCAACTGGGGAACACGCAGGATGTCGCCGCCCGCGCTTGGCTATCCAGCGGGGGACTGACCATCCGGCAAACCGGGGGCGACGCGCAAGTCTTGCCCACGGCTAATCCGGACCAGCTTCCCGTATTCAAGCAACGGCTAATAGATGCGGTTTGGACGGTCGAACCATGGGTATCTCGGCTTGAACTGGAAGCGGAGGGCAAGATTCTGGTGAACGACAGCAAGGCGATAACCACAGTGCTTGTGGCGCGGTCACGATTTCTGGAGGAGCAGAAGCCGTTGGTGCGCAAGATCATTGCTGCACATGCCGAGCTGACAGAATGGATCAAAAATAATCCGGCGGAAGCACAGCGATTGGTGCGAGACGAATTGATCGCGGAGACGCGCGGAGATATTTCGGCCGCACTGATCGCGCATGCATGGCCCCGTATCCGCCTGACGACGGAAATTTCGCGCGATGAGCTGAGCGCCTCCGTGGAGAGCGCCAAATCCGTTGGATTCCTGCGCGACGCCCCGGATTTGGCACGGCTGTTCGGGGTCCCATGATGTCCGACCATTTAGACTTCAAGGCAGCCACACCCGCAAAATTGTCGGTCGAGGGGGTGTCAATATCGTTCCATAGCACGCGCACTTCGGTGCATGCGCTTCAAGACGTCACGCTGCAGGTGAAGGGTGGCGAATTTGTAAGCCTCGTCGGCCCCAGTGGTTGTGGCAAGACCACCCTGCTCGACATCATTGCCGGCCTGACCAGGCCCGACAAGGGACGCGTGCTGGCCGACGATCATGAGGTCGAAGGACCCGGACGTCATCGTATGGTCATGTTTCAGGAACCCGCGCTGTTCCCGTGGCTGGACGTCATGGGCAACGTGACGTTCGGGCTCAAACGCAAGCCCGGCCTGTCAAGGAGGGAGCGACACCAGATCGCGGATTACCACCTCGATCTCGTCGGATTGAGGAAATTCAAACGCGCCTACGTGCACGAACTCTCCGGCGGGATGAAGCAACGCGTCGCATTGGCCCGTGCACTTGCGCCCGATCCGCAAGTCCTGTTGATGGACGAACCTTTCTCCGCGCTTGACGCGCTCACGCGCGAGCAGCTTTACGACGACATACAGCGGATCTGGCAGGGTCGCCGAAAAACCATTGTCCTTGTCACGCACAACGTACGCGAGGCTATATGCCTGAGCGATCGTGTCGTGCTCATGTCACCCAGCCCCGGGCGCATTCGGGAGGAATACATCATTTCACTACCGCGCCCGCGCGACATCAATTCGCCCGAGCTCGCAACCATTGCCCAGACCATCACCGCCACTTTGAAGGGGTATATCCCGGAGTCAGTCGAATGAGGCGCGTCCTTGTCGTCGGCGGCTTCTTTCTCGTTCTTCTTGCAATCTGGCAAGCTGCGACGATGTCGGGGCGATGGTCACCTGTCCTGCTGCCACCGCCAGGAAACGTCTTTGAATATCTTTCAGGTGCGCTGCATAACGGTTCGCTTGTTGAGTCCTCGCTTGTTACCGTGCAGCGACTCCTGATCGGCTACGCCATAGGAGTGGCGATCGGACTGCCGCTTGGATTGATGACCAGCACCTCGCCGATTCTGCAGGCAACGATCGGCACCGTTGCGCTAGGCTTGCAGACGTTGCCCAGCGTGTGCTGGATTCCCCTTGCTCTGCTTTGGTTCGGACAAAGCGAGGAAGCTGTACTGTTCGTCGTGATCATGGGAACGGTATGGTCGGTCGTAATTGCGACCGATGCCGGGGCAAGGTCGATCTCGCCCATATACTCGCGCGCCGCTCGAACAATGGGAGCCGAGGGGTTGGATAAGTGGACGCATGTCATTCTTCCGGCATCCCTGCCCTCGGTGGTAAGCGGAATGAAACAGGGTTGGGCATTTGCCTGGCGTTCGCTGATGGCTGCGGAAATCTACGTCACCGTGCTCACCGGATTCGGCCTCGGTCATCTCCTGCACTATGGGCGCGAGCTCAACGCCATGGATCAAGTGATCGGAGTCATGTTCGTGATCGTGGTGATCGGGCTTCTCGCAGACAAAATCCTGTTCTCGCCCTGGGAACGCTTTCTGCATCGCCGATGGGGTACGGGACGGCTGTGATTTCTGGCTCGCTGGCTCGCGCTGCACCGTCTCAACTCTAAACGTTGAAGTAGTCTCGGTACCAGTGCACGAAGCGCGCGACCCCTTCGCGAACCGAGGTGTTCGGCTGGTAACCAACCGCTTGGTTCAGTGCGCTGACGTCGGCAAAGGTGTTCGGGACGTCGCCGGGCTGCAAGGGAAGAAACTCCCGGATGGCCTTCTTGCCCAGAGCTTCCTCGATAGCCTCGACATATTCGGTGAGATGAACTGGCGCGCTATTCCCAATGTTCAGAATACGAAATGGCGCATTGCTGGTGGCAGGATCGGGATTGTTGCTGTCCCAGTTTTCGTTGGGGCGGGCGACGTCATCGCTCACCCGGATCACAGCTTCCACGATATCATCCACATAGGTGAAGTCCCGAACATGCTCGCCATTGTTGAAGAGCTTGATCGGCTCGCCCGCCAGTATGCTTTTAGTAAACAAGAACAGCGCCATGTCCGGCCTGCCCCAAGGTCCATACACTGTAAAGAAGCGCAGCGCGCTTGTGGGCAGCTTGAACAGGTGGCTGTAGCTGTGCGCCATCAACTCGTTGGCGCGTTTTGTTGCGGCATAGAATTGCAGCGGGTGATCAACACCGTGATGCTCGCTGAACGGCATCTTTGTATTTGCGCCATACACGCTGCTTGTACTTGCATAGGTCAAATGACCAACCCCTGCATGGCGGCAGGCCTCAAGGACATTGGTAAATGCAATCAGGTTGCTCTCAACATACGCATGTGGGTTCTCCAGGCTGTAGCGAACCCCAGCCTGAGCCGCGAGATGAATTACCCTGTCGAACGAATGTTCGGAAAAACAGCTTTTGAGTGCGAGCGGGTCGGCTAAATTGAGACGGTGAAACTGGTAATGCCCGCCAGTTTGTGAGGCGATGTTTTGTAGAAGTTCGAGGCGGGACTCCTTGAGCGCACGGGAATAGTAGTCGTTGACGACATCGATCCCCACGACCTCGTCGCCTCGTTGGAGCAGGCGCGCCGCAGCATGAAATCCAATGAATCCAGCATTGCCCGTGACCAAGATGCGCATTCATACCACCGCCTGACGAATTGAAGAGTGCACGTAGTCGACGCTACTATGCGGTAAAGAAGGGCCAAAGGTATATTTGAATGCCATACTGGCACCCGCTAGCCAAAGTCACATCCGGCGCCTACGCGGATTTTCGCGCCACGCAATTCTGCTTCCCTGGTCTCTCGCGTGCGATCGAAAAAACGATGAAGCTCATCAACGCGGGAGCGGTCAATGTCGAAGCCGATCGCCAGCGCACCGGCCTTGCCGAAGGCAACCGGCCACAGGCAAGCCTACGTAACCCAACCCTACAACGGCGACCTTCCGACCAACATTTGGAGAAGTTGTGATGCCGAATATCCCTGGCTGCTAAATCCGGAAAGCACTAGCTAGGCGACTCTGCGAAGTCAACCTGTGGTAGTTTAGAAAGTATAGCTGGGCTGAAACAACAATGCGAGACGCAACCGACCACGCGCCGGCGCCCACGGTTGGGACGAGCGAACCTAACCAACATGCCGGTCACGATGCGCCGCCGGCATCGACGGCTCTCGTTGCCGACTTCCCGGCCGCGCCCTACCCCCGCTGCGGCAGGCCCGTCAGGCCGCCGCGCATCATTCCCCCTGTGCCGCTCGCATCACCGCGAGTTGCACCGGCGCGGTGACGAACGGAGTTGGTGGCAGCAGCTCAGTATTGATCCGTTGGTCTGTGCATCAGCTCTGTGGGAGCAAACGCACCCGCCCTCGCCGGCGGCGACGCAAGAGCCGCGTCAGACGCGCATGCTGACGTCGCCAGCCAATCCTAGGAAACGAAGCCAATTATTGCGGCTGATACGCGATGACCAACATCAAGCAAATCGAAGCTAACCGGCGCAATAGCCGCCGAAGCACCGGACCGGCCACCCAAGAAGGCAAACTGCGCTCGCGGCGAAATGCTGTTCGGCATGGACTGACAGCCGAAACCGTCATCGGTGCCTTGGAAGATGCCGAAGATTAAGCCGTAAGCTCATCCAATGGCTAACTAGTCTCGTTCAGGCGGAGCGATCGTCGGTGACGCGCGAACGTCCGCTTGGATAATCAGAAACTTTGCCCCGAGTGCATTAGTACGTCGGTTTGCGCCTTGGTCCTGCAGCATAATACGGGTTGATCATGCATTGAGCAGCACGACCCGATGCCGACGCACGGCACTGCTCTATCGAAGAGTAGGCGCACTCGATGTACCCGCCGTCCGGGGCGTACGCCTGCAGGCAGACGGGGTAATCTAGACGGTAGGTTTGAGCCCGGACCGGGTCGGCTGTCGAAGCGGCAACGACAGTAATCAAAAGCAGCGGGATGCGCTGCGAAGCGTTTAGTTCGCATGGCGCTCTGCTATCGAGGTCGACGCCATTTGCGAGGAAATGATAGGCGCCGTCATGGCCAAGAAGCTGGGCAAGTGCCGGGCCGACGAAATCACTGTTTGCAACCGGCTACCTGTTGGCCCACCAGATAGCCAGAAGCGTGCCGTAGAGTGCAATTGATAACAGGAGCGAGATCGCGAAGATCGCCAATATCTGCCACCAGGACAACCGATTCTTGCCGCTCACCCAGACCGTCCCACACTGCTGCACCGGAGAGCGCATTTCTGCAGAGCTTATGTGAAGGTTCGATGACAGGCAGGGATGAAGTTTTAGCCACTTCGCCTATCTATTCGGCAGCCGAAATACCGGTCGAGCCGTGCATTCCCATGGTCTACAAAGTGGCACTTCGGAAGTGACCCGAATTCTTTCGATCATCTCATCGGTGCTGGTGTCTGTTAAGGCGGCACGGTGCGAGCAGACTGCGGCCCCTTCTTCATCCTCCCGGATTGTCATCGCCGGATCGTCGACAACGAATGTACGACATCAGCGCGAACGCGAACCAGGTGGACCAATTCTTCAGCCTTGATTCGGGGCCGACATTGCGCTCGTGGGCTTCGCCGTAATTCCCAACGTGACGTATGATGCGGGCGGCCCAATCCTTGTCGAGGCCGAGTTCTTCGCCATAGGAGCCTTCGGTGCCGATCAGCCGCATCAACTCCGGCTTCTCGACTTCAGCGCTTTCGCCGACCCTTTTTTGTAGTCGACAGAAAAACGTCCCAACTCCGCAAATCCAAGGACATCGCGATCTACGTTACCTTCGCAAGCGTGCCATCGGCCGATAGCAGTGCTCATCTCGCATTAGCCATGCGCAGCGTTCAAAGATTGCGGCACTGCGGAACGCCGTGCGCACAGTGAAACGCCTTGCGCTGTCCGCTGACAATGTGACAAGCATCTTTGACGCGATTGTCACAACCAAGCCGCAGGAAACTAGCTCGGGCTACCGATCGCGCGCACCATTCTTCAAACGTACGGCGGTGCCATTTGGGCGGAGAAACACCAGCGTGGCTCGGTTTTTGCTTCACTCTTCCATTGAGTACGTGAACATACGCCCAGAGTTGCCTACGGCTGGGTAACTTGAGATAAGCGTGCCCTGCAGTGTCAATCACTCCTGTGGTTGCCCTAGAGGACAATATCGGCCCGCCATGGCGCGATGGTTCGGATGTGAGGTGGAAAACCGATACCGGCGCAGATGCAAGACTTTCCTTGAATTTTCACCCGGGATGCGGTCGCTGTCGGCGGGCGAGTGAACCATCGGCGATCCAACCTGATCTGCAGCCAAGGAGTCCGGCGTGAAACGACGAGAGGTTCTCGGCCTACTCAGCACCGCCGCAGCGATATGGCCGCTCGCCGGGCGCGCGCAGCAGACCGATCGGATGCGGCGGGTCGGCGTGTTGGTGAACGCCGCTCAGAACGATGATGCAAAACAATCCGAACTGAGTGCGTTTCGTGACCGCCTCGCGCAATTGGGTTGGAGCGAAGGTCGCAACGTTCAGTTCGAGTATCGTTTCACCGATGGGCGTTTTGACAGACTGAGCGCCTATGCAGCGGAGCTCGTAAACTTATCGCCCGATGCGATTCTGGCCACCAACGCTCCGACGCTGGTTGCCCTGCAGAAAGCGTCCCGCAGTATTCCAATTATTTTCGTTCAGGTCGTCGATCCGGTTTCAGAAGCCTTTGTCGCCAGCCTTGCGAAGCCCGGCGGCAACATTACGGGATTCACTCATTTCGAACACGCGATCGGCAGCAAATGGCTGCAACTACTCAAGGAGATAGCACCCGGCATTAAGAAGGTGGCCGTGCTTTGGAACCCCAACAACGTATCGGTCAATGGATTTATAACGAAGATCAGAGAAGCTGCCTCGTCGCTTGCAGTTGAGATTATCGCAACCCACGTCCGGAATGCAGACGAGATCGACTCTGCCATCACCGCATTTGCAGAATTATCGAGTATCGGCGTGATCATCCCACCGGATTTTACGACGGTGGTAAACCGCGTACCCCTTATCCAGTTGGCTGCACAATGTCACTTGCCCGTAATTTATCCGTTCCGTCTGTTCGCTGCGAGCGGCGGCTTGGTCTCCTACGGGATCAACCTGCGTGAGATGTACGCTAAGTCAGCGACATACGTCGACCGCATCCTACGGGGCGCAAATCCCGCGGACCTTCCGGTGCAAGCACCGACTAAATATGAGCTGGTAATAAACTTGAAGGCTACGAGGGAGCTTGGACTTCATATCCCGAATGATCTGCTTGCTACTGCCGACGAGTTGATCGAATAAGGATGCTGTTTGCTGATTGTGCATTTGGCAGATTTCTTCCTCGCCTACTTACCCTCGAGGCGGTGTGGTCGCATTGGATATCGCGACGGGAATGCAGGTCTGTCGAACTTACTGGCAATCATAATTAGGAACGCCCTTTATTTAGCGATGACACCAATGTTGGACGGTGTGGACGCCTGCAACAGGCACATCATTGTCTTGCGCGACGGCTGTGGTGTGTAGAACCGGGGCGGCGATCGATGGCCTGGCGCTGCCTGAAAGCGTCATCGATTCGGGAGATCATGGAAAGCGCAGCCTTACCCCCGGCCTTCGGGCGTGCCGGCGTTGTAGACCACTTTTTGCTGCGCGGCGCCGAGCAAAGAATGATCTGGGACAAGGATGATACTCCGCAATCATGCCCCCGACCGGCAAAGGGCCCGACTCACTCGAAAGCCTGGACGAAGATCGTAGCAACCGTTACCGTCGCTCCCTACCTGTACTTCAACTCGCTTGAGCGATCGTGATGTGCAGTATCCACGCCGCGTCGATGATCGTACTTATTATGGTTCTCGCATTTTGCAAATGACGGCGCACCTGGATAGTTGCAAATGCCAACCGTCTGCTCAGTTTGTACGCTTTCCAAGGGAGATTTTGCTTGAGTGAGTCGCTTCACCCCGCCGTGTCGCATCATTTGCCAGGTTTTATTACCGCCCCGGACGACATCGACGTCCTGATGATCGGCGTCGGTATCTTCCTGATCCTCGCGATTGTGGGAGTCGGGAATCTGTATCTGCATTTGCATAGCTTGCCGGAACGAATGGCGCACAAATCGAAAAAGCTACAGTTCGAAATCGTGGCGGTGCTCTGCTTGCTGTCCCTCTTTACTCATAACCACTTGTATTGGGTGATCGGGCTGTTTCTTGCCTTGATTGATTTACCCGATTTTATCACGCCGTTGCGTCGGATCGCGGGATCTGTGGACAAATTGGCGGGTGTTCCGCCTGAAGAAGAGTCCGATAAGCTAAGCAGGGCAAATGCCGAGGCCTTAAAGGGCGAGGTGCAGGGTCATGCTTGAGATCATCCTTTGCTCCCTCGTGACGGTATTGCCGGATTATCTTTATCGCCGCTATCGGCAAGGCAAGCGCATCGGTCGCGAGATCACTTTGTTTTCCGTCTGGTACGAGCTGCGGTACGGCCTCATCACCTGCTTAATGCTCACGGTCGCGCTGATCACGATGATCTTCTATTATCATCCATCGACCAATTCGGCGACGTTGTTCTACCGGACCGTTCCGATTATGTCCGAGGTAACCGGCCGGGTGGCGGAGGTTAACATCGAACTCAGCGCACCCGTCAAGAAGGGTGAGGTGCTGTTCAGACTAGACAGCTCAAAGCAGGAAGCATCGCTACTGACGGCCAAGCGCAAGATCGCCGAGACCGATGCCGCCATGCTCGGGGCACAGGCTGAAATCATGAAAACGGAAGGCCAACTTGAGGAAGCGAAAGGCGCGCTGAAGCAGGCGCAGGACGAACTCGACGTCAAGCGCGAGTTGCAGAAGCGCAACCCCGGCATTGTGCCACAGCGTGATATTGAAAAACTCGAGGTAGCCGTCGCGACTCGTCAGGGTTCTGTCGATGCCGGGACCGGTTCGAAGCAGTTTGCGATGCTACGGGTGAGCGCGGTGCTACCGACAGAAAAGGCGAGCGCAGAGGCGGCGCTGGCCGAAGCGCAGGTTGATCTGGACAAGACCTTTGTTCGGGCCGGTGTCGCTGGGCGCGTCGAGCAGTTCGGACTGAGGCCGGGTGATATCGTCAATCCGATGATACGGACGGCCGGCGTTCTGATTCCGGACGGGGCGGGACGGCAGGCCCTGGCGGCGGGGTTTGGGCAGATCGAGGCTCAGGTCATGAAGGTCGGAATGGTGGCCGAGGCCACCTGCATTTCCATGCCCTGGACGATCATACCGATGGTGGTTACCAGCGTGCAGGACTACATCGCGGCCGGCCAGTTCAGAGGCGGCGAACAATTGATCGAGGCTCAAAACACCGGCCGTCCTGGCAGTATTCTCGTTTTCATGGAGCCCATCTACAAGGGCGGCCTCGATGGCGTGACGCCCGGCAGCAGCTGCATCGCCAATGCCTACACCAGCAACCACGATCTGATCACCTCAGGTAAAGTCGGCAAGTTCAAGAGCTTTGCCTTGCATGTCATTGATGCGACCGGGCTAGTGCATGCCATCCTGCTGCGGATTCAGGCCGTGCTGCTGCCTATCAAGACGCTGGTGCTGAGCGGACACTGATTTACCTGCTGGCCAAACCGATTTTCTGCGTGGCAATCACTTTTCCACTTATCCTGCTGAAAGCCGCTTCATGATCAATCAAAATTGGTGGTTCTCAACACTCCTGATCAAGCAGTTCAAATATTGCCCTCCCCTGAAAGTATCCATCAGTTGCGATGTCCTGATCGTCGGAGGTGGCTTCAGCGGCATGAGCGCCGCGGCGGAGTTTCTGCAGAAGGGTTTAAATGTCGTCCTGATCGACCGAAACATGATAGGCGGGAGCTCCTCTGGCCGAAGTGCCGGATTTCTGACCCCAGACAGCGAACTGGAATTGCATCAGTTGGTCCGCAGGTTCGGAGCGGACGCAGCCCGGGAAATCTGGGAAATGCCCTGCCGGGGCATCGACCGCATCGTCCAGGCCGTTAAGAAGAACAGCATCGAATGCGGACTGCTCAAGCAGGATTCGCTCTTTCTCGGCCTTGGCAAAGGCGGCAAGGAGACGGTTGCTTCTGAGCGGGAATGCCGGGAAAGCGTCGGGTTCACCGACCAGCAGGTTTACGACGAGGATGAGCTAAAGGGCATTCTCGGCGCCGTCGGCTTCACCGCGGGCATCCGTTATACCGGCACCTACGGCGTGAACCCCCTGACATGCCTGCAGGGGCTCAAGGACGTGCTGATCGACAACGGCATGCGGGTGTTTGAGAGTACCGAAATGCTGCGGCTAGAGGACCACACGGCCTACACGCATGCCGGCAGCATCACGGCAAACCATATCATCATCGCGGTCGACAAGCTGCAAGGTTCCCTCAGTCCGCTGGCAGGAGAAATATTTCATGCCCAGACATTCCTCAGCATCACCGAACCGCTGAGCGACAAGGAGCTTGACGTCTTGTTCCCGAGCGGCCAACAGATGCAGTGCTGGGACTCCAAGCTGGTCTACTCCTATTTCAGATTGACCGTAGACAACCGGCTCCTGCTGGGCGGAGGAAGCCCCTTGTCCACTTTTCTGCCGTCCGCGTATAATGGCCCCTTCGTCATCAAGAAGGTAATCAAGGAATTCAAGCAACGCTTCCCCCATTTGAAGGACCTTGCCTTTATCCAATACTGGCCCGGCCTCATCGACACCACCCGCGACCTGCTGCCCATCATCGTCAAGCCGCCAGGCCAGCCACATCTGCAATTCATTCTCGGGATTGTGGGACTGCCGTGGGCTACCTTTGCCGGCAGCTTTGCTGCAAGGAATATTCTAGGCGAAGCCGAAGAAGACTACAGAAAGTACTACCCGTACTTTTCAAATCGGCGCCATTTTTCCCTGCCCAGCGGATTGGCGCAGATCATCGGCAAGCCCGCCCTTTTCTCGCTCGCTAACAGTTGGGCCAAGTTTTATCAGGTTGACGCTCATCGAAAGCCGGTCGAGATGAAGGGTGAATTCTGACAAGCGAGCACGAACAACCAACGAGCACCAGGCCAATGACTTCGCCAAACTCAATGCAACAGTCATCGCGCTGGCAGTCAGCTTGACGTTTTTGGGCCTCCTGCTGTTCTTTTACTTCTCAATCGACCGTCGTTCATTGAAACCACAATGTGGAGCGTTGTGTTGTACCAGGTACGAGCCTGATTGGGAGGCCGTTGGCACGCCACCGTTGGGGGTCCGTTTCTGCCTTCTATGGACATCAAAGATGATGCCGTTCACCGCGTCATCAATCAGACGCGGGCGATGGGCATTATGATGTTCGGCGTACCGCATTTCTTCACGCCCCTCTTCTCTCGCCTCTGTTCTGGCCGTCACCAAATGCCGATCAGCTCAGCTTCTATGACGTCGCACCGTTGAAGGCGACATTTTAGCGCTTGGTAGACTTCGACCGCCTGAACGCTGGCGCCATGCGCTTTAGCGTTGGGCGGTAAACGTCAAAACCTCTAAATTCGTTTATTTCGACTCCACGACGCATCGCATCGGTCCAGCACACATCATCCCAACGGCTCACTAGACCCGGGCTTTCCGGCAACAGAGATTGATGGCGAGCATCAGTGGGACGGCAGTCTCGTTTCTAACACGCCGCTGCAATGGTCCGCGGAACGCGCCGGTGAATCAGGGCACTCGCTTACGAGTGCCATCGTGCGAGGTCAAAATTTATATCCGATGCGTGCTGTAACCTGATTGTTACTCAGTTCTTGCTTGAAGCCGACCAGACCGACATTCAGGATCGGTATCGGATACACAAAAGAGTTTGCTTGGTACTGGGAGTAACGGTATTCCAGCCCCGTGAACCAGTTGTTGGTGAAGGCATAGTCGAAGCCCGCTCCGACCGTCCAACCGGCCCGCGTGCCGTCACCACCAATTGAGACGCCCGTAAAGGGAATTGAGGTTTTGTTTGAAATGAACGCGGCGCCTCCGTTCACATAGAACAGAGCATGGTCGACAGCATAGCCCAGGCGCCCGCGAATCGAGCCGCCCCACTTGCTGTGCGCCGTGAGGAAGTCCCCGGTGACTGCCGTGTAGCGTATCTCGCCAGCCGTCCAACCCTGAAAGTCGCCTTCAAGGCCGAGCACCAGCTGACCAACCTGGTAGTTATAGCCAGCCATAAATCCATAGGTCAGGCCATTCTTATCGGACCCCGACGTTAGAAGGAATGGCGCTCCAAGTAATAGTGCTCCTGTAGTGTACTTGGGGTTCGTTTGTATCCACCCAAGCTCGCCTCCAAGGTAGAAGCCGGTCCATGAAAACGCAGGCACATAGGCGACTGGCGCGACAGGCTCCATTCGGGCGGGGAGGTCGGCAGCAAACGCGGATATGCTAGCGGTGCTTGCCGTTGTAGCGAGCAAAACGATGCAGGTTAGGCGCCACATGGGTTACCTCCTCTCGGCTAGAGCGGGTGGCTCTACCCTTTGATCACGCGCACGTTCCACGAAGCCCTTTAACGAACTTTAGTCCCTCAAGCCCCGCTTAGAGTCACTTCACACGATCTAAAATCACGTCGATCTTCTGCTTAACGACAACTTGGTCGTAGACGCCTCTCACACTGTCGCTCGCGGCATCATACTTAAGTGTGTAAGTTGAGCCGCCGTAACCGCCAGCGGGTCATTCAAAGAATAGCTTGTCGCCCCACTGCCGAATACCGCAACTATGCCGATGAGTGCGATTAGGTCATTTCTACTGGCGGCGCTCTTCATTGAAGGTTCTCTTTCGCGATTGGTGCACGTCATCATGGCAGGCCAAGCGGTGACCCAAAAAGTTGCCAGGCGCACCGGTAAAACTCGGTGATGTTCCAGAGGTTGAGACTCTCATCGGCCGACCTGATCGTTATTGCATTGTGATGGTCACCCCGCCCACCGCAGCCGACACCTCAGCACCGACCCGAACACCACTGAGCTGAAGAATGACGCCGTTCGCGTTCTGCAACTGCACGCCCCCAGCTCCGGCGGCGATCGCACCGCCCGCGCCAGCGACGACATAGCTGCCTGCGAGATCGCCGGGGCGCCGCATATTTAGTGCCCTCCCAACGAATTTACTGGTGGAGGCGCCTATTGAAAGGCCCACGCTCATGCCCGAAACCGTGAAAGGATACCTCTTGCCACGAAAGGTTAGTACACCCTGGCCGCCGCCGACATCGACAATAAAACCACCCTTGGTAAATACGACAGTCAATGTGCCGGTGTCCGCGACGCCTGCCCTTGTAAAAGCCGTGAGCAGCAATACGGCGACGAAAGCGACGTGAGCTATCCGGTGAAATTTCATTATGCCCTCCCCATGTCTGGTCCCGTGTTTCCATCCTTCTGGTAGAAGCCACGGGGTATCTTCGACGAAATCACAGCCGTGACTCCGTCGTGTGGATCCTTTGAGGCAACGAAGCTGGATTCCATGGTTCTAACGGTCCGCAACGATCAGCTGCGCCCCCCGCGTTTGGCGTTTGGATGCGCAAAACAGCGCATCTTAGCGACGACGGTACCGGAGCATGCGTTGGGATCGATATTGGACCACAGTCCAATATCCGCGCGAGGCTCTTTCAGGTTTTTGTCGGCCTGAATCAGCTTTGGTCGGAAGGAGCGAGCAGATGGTGCGCGGCCGTTTCAGTCTTGTCGGGGCTGGCTCGCCATTAGCATCATGCGAAGATTGAGCTCACATTGTTGGCTGCGATGCCCACGCCCGGCAGTATCTGCTTTACCGCCCTAGCCGCCAGCCGGCTCCGGCTCGACATCCGTTTGGCGAAGGAAGCGCGGCGCGAGGTCACGGGAGGTTCATAAACCACCTTTCAGGCGATCAACCTACGATTTATTTAGACATCATTCGGCATCGTTTGCGACTTTGTACTCAACGGCTTGGCCGCCGAGGGAACGGCGGGTCTCCTAGCAATCGATGCGCGTCGGTCCTGTATCAGGCTCTCCAGCCGATGGGCTGCCACGTTCAATGTGGCATCATCAACTGCGCTCTCGTCTCCGCCAGCGGATTTGCGGCGCTCCGCCTTTAGGATGCCGTCAATTTCATCTTCGATATCCGAAAGCTCAGCCTCTGCATGGACTCTTCGAACCCGGCGCGCCAGGGCGTAGAGACAATCGAGCGGCCCGTCGGCTGCACGGTTACCGGTGCCCAGGAACTTCCATACCGCCGCAAGCATGGTGGCAGCGCCACCCAGCACCATCGGCGTCAAATAGATCCAGTTGCCGTACTCATCCATGAAGCTCTGCGTGGTGCTGTTGTAGACGGCTGCCGCTCCAGGGTGCAGTGGAAGGTAGGCATCCTGTTCGGTGCTGGGCGCAGTGATCTGCGCGAAAATCGGCTGGTCGCGCAAAAGATTCCTGCGCGCGCTCATGATCGCCTGCGTGAGGCTGGTTACCAGGTCAGCGCCGAGCTTCTTTTGCGCGACCAGGTATAGTGAGGTCCTCAAGGTCGTCAGGTCGTCCTCAGGGACCGCCGGCGATCCCCGTAGCGTGCCCTTCGGGACGTCGAAGCTTTCAAAGGCGCGTTCAGCCTCTGCAATCGCCCCTGCGGACTCGATGGGAATCAGTGCCGGAACCCTTTTATGGTCGAGCTGAAAGAATCCGCGAACCAGGGAGAGGTATCTTTCAGCGAGGGGGATCGCGACAAGCAGTGCACCGACCTGTTTTGACTGAATGGCTTGTCGGACATCCGCCAAAGCGAGGTTTTTGAATACAACATTTGCGCCCGCCAGATCGTATTCCTTGGTCAACACATCGACAATTTTGGCATTCGCTACTCCGCCTACCACCCCGACTGCGCGTCCCTTCAGGCCGCCAATGCTGTCGAGGGACGATCCCGGCGGCGCGATGATCAGTACGACCATGTGGCTGACGACGACTACAGCTTGCGCCTGGGACAAGTCGCCGACATCGCCACGAACCACAGCGAGATCGACCTTACCCGCGGAAAAAGCCGCAGCGGCCTCAAGCGCTGTGCCGCTGTCGATGACCTTGAGCCGGACCGGCGCATTCGTCGAAACGAACTCGTTCGCCATGTCTGACATTGCCTTTGCTGCCTCGCCATCGATCGAGCCGACGGCCAGGGTCAGCGTTACCGGGCGAGTGTAGTAGCGATAGCCAAGGAGACCTGCGCCTGTCGCAAAGACGGCGACTCCAATAACGAGCAGAAAGCGGAGCCAGAGCGGCACTTTTGTCGACATCATTCTCCTCACCCAAGGCGATGTCATCCGGTGGACACCGCTGCATGCCTTGCTTGCAGCTGCTACACTAAAGTCTGGAGGCTCCAGATGTAAAATAGGCAGCCGCGGAAGTTCTCCTTGTTGGTTGCCCGAAGTGCCGCCTGGTTCACTATACGCCGGATGCACCCGGACATGCGAAGTTCAAACAGGAGTAGAATGCCCGACTCAGCACCAGCAAAGGCCTGCACACGCAACAGCATGGCTTGCACTAGCCCGACAGCGACCCAAAACCTACGCTTCGGCCAACACCGCTCCCGGGCTCGACTTTGCGGCCGGCAGACGTGCGCTCACTCGGATGGGCGAGAATCGTTCGAGGCTGCCGGGGCGTGCACGGAACCCTAACGGCCGGCGACAGCGACCTGTCTCGCGTGGCACGACTCCGGCATTGCCGCTTCTGCAGCTCGCGTCTGGTGTCGAGTTCATGCTGCGCCTTTTTCAAGCCACCTTTTCTATTTCTCGATGTGCCACGACCCCTCCCAATCCCGAGCTGGTGGGTTCGCTTTGAGGCTTACGGTGCGCTTGAGCAGCGCCAAGGATGGGCCGTCGCCAGGGATCGACTCGAGCGAAGCGTTGAGCGCGCGAATAGCGTCGTCCCATCGCCGTTCGCGGTAGGCCGCGAGCCCTTCGAGATACCCGTCCCGTGACGATAGCTGCCGGGGCGAAAGGTTGCCCCTTTTTCCGAGTATCTCAAATATGACTTCCGAGTGAGTGTGGCCCGCGACTATGACCCGATCGACCTCCCGAACCTCAAACACGGCGTCCATCGCGGCGATCGTTTTCTCCGAGACCAGATTGCGGGTGCCATACAACTTGTTCGCGCCTTCCAGCCGTGACGCAAGGTTTACTACGTCCCCCATTACGGTATAACTCATCATGAGGTCGGAGCCGATGCTACCGACCAGCGCTTCGCCCGTCGCCACTCCGATCCGAAGATCGCATTTCTCCATGGGAGTGCCACGCACTCCGAGCATCTCGGGGACCTGCTCGCGTAACGTCGCGATGCGGTCGATCATTTCCAAAGCGGCGAGACACGCAAAGCGGGCGTGGTCGGCCTCACCGACGAACGGAGGTCCCCAATAGGCCATGATGCCATCGCCGATATATTTGTCGATGATCCCTCGCTCGCTCCGGATCGGCTCGGACATGATTGAAAGGTAGCGGTTCATAACCTTGACCAGACCTTGCGGCGTCATGCCTTCGCTCAGGCTGGTGAACCCCTTCATGTCGCAGAACAGCACTGTCATCACACGACGCTGGCCTTCCGCTGCAGTCAGGTGGGGGCGGTCGATTAATCCTTCGACCACGCGCGGATCGATATATTTTCCGAACGTTTCTCTGACTCGCTGGTTGTCGCGCAGTTGCATGACCATGTGGTTGAACCCACGGGCCAGTTGTCCAATTTCGTCTTCAGTCGTTACATCAATGGATTGATTAAGATGGCCTGCCTCGACGGCGCGCGTACCTTCCAGCAATTGCCTCACCGAGCGGATGATCCCGCCGCTGACAAGGTTGGCGAAAATCAAGCCTACAATCGCGGATAGCAGCGTCACGACCGCCGAGGTCATTACCGCGTGAGTTTGTTCGGACTTGATCCTTGCGATCGCATCATACCTGACCTTCAATAGCTCATTGCGAACGGCGTCGAGGTTTCCGTCGAGTTCATCGCGGAGAAGGTCCAATTGGGCAAGGATACGTCTTCCGGCTGCGAAGTCTTGCGCATCAAGTGCTGAAAGCAGCTCCCCAGACGTCTGCCTTAGGTGACGGCGGGCATCGCTCATCAGGATGTCAATACGGCTGTCGATACGACCCAGCGCAGCATTGTCCGAGCGCGTACTGGTGTCTTCAATGATCGCATTGATGAGCTTGCGTGCTGCCTGCGCTTCGATTTCGACTTCGGCGTCCTTCGCATCGTAGAGCTGTTTCTGCAGGTTATAGCCTATCACATCAGGTGGCTCTTGGATCTTTGCGATCACCATGCGGCGCAGCGCCAGAGCTCGTTCAAGCGACAGGATATTCAACCTTGTCAAATGCGCGTTGGCTGGGGTGTACCTTACCGTCAACTCGTCGAGCAGATGCCCGACCCGCCCCACCATCACCATCGAGAGAACCGATGTCGCCAGCATCAGGATAATTAACCCGACAGCGATGGCTACAATGCGCCGCTTGACCGATTGCTTGATCATCGGTCCGGAGAACTTCTTAAAGCGTTGGGTGAGTGTGCTAGAAATCTCAATTACCCGAACTTGAGGTCTTCTGATTTGGTCCAAGCCATCACCCCGGCATCAGAGCGGTCTTCGCTTTGATCCACCTCAAGCCTAACATGTTGCACGGATCAAGTGGGTCACATTCTGGGTTCACTGTGCGACTGGGTTCCGGATGGCCGGCTTTGCGAGCAGCACGATCGCCAACATCGATGCTTGGCGCACCGCGCCGGGTTCAGCCCCTCCTCCATACCGGTCGCTGTTCACCTGGCGATTGCGGCCGGACGGCGAGCTTCCGCTTGATTTGAAGGGCCACCTGGGTGAACCCATTCGCCCAGTCGTGAAACCCCAGTACACGGTGCCTCAGTTACCTGCTCGTGCGCTTAGAAGCTCGTACTGGCCTGGACCTTGGGTGGTGCGCGCACTCAGAAGGCAGGCGGACGTCGCCGAAAGTGCATAGCGCGGGTGTGGTGATTCTGCGACCTTCCGTAACGGCCTTAACCCGCGAACTGGAGTGACAGGATGCGATCTTTGATGATTGTTGCGGCGACGGTCCTTGGCGTGGCGAGTACGGGCGCTCAAGCTCAAACAGACCTGACTGCGTACGCAGACCCCCAAGGCTACATTGACGTGCAAGCTTTAACCTGCGCCGCGCTTGCCGGTACTTGGCAAGAGGATGCCGACCGGCTGACCACCTGGTATAGTGGCTGGTATAATGGGCTCGGTAAAAAACATTTCTTCAATATCGCCCGATCAAAGGAGCTTGAGCATGAAGTCATTCTTTATTGCAAAGCAAATCCACAAATTCGGATTATCCAGGCCATAGACCTAATGCTCAAGCAAGAACGACATATGGGAGGGTTTAAATAAGATTTCGCTAGTAGCCTGCGAGCAACCACTGTGCATGGAGTGGCGGTCACACCAACTCGCCAAAACCAGGTGTGAAGGAACAATCATGTCAATGTGTTTAGTATCCTGATCGCCTTGGCTTTGCTCGGCGCCAGCGCGGACGGAGCGATAAACCAGCGTTCGCCAATGCCCTCTCAAATCGAAATCAGTTTATCTGACAACGCAGCTGGGGCTGGGGAAGCTCGGCGCTGCAACAATCTATGCCCGTTTAACGGACCAGGGGATCTGTCGTGCTCATGATTCTGTGCCTCTACCTCTTCGGGCTCTGGCTACTGTTCTTAAAATTTAAGGTTGTGCGTTGGGGCTGGTTGTCCGGGGCAATTTCGATTTTCATCGGCCTGTTCATGCTTGCCACATTCCTTGCGCTATTCAACTACCTGACTCCTTCCGGGAAGGTCACCGTGACCGGGCGGGTCGTCGAGGTAACACCAAATGTGACCGGCCAGATTGTTGCGATTAAAGTCAGGCCAAACGTGCCGGTGAAGACTGGAGACGTTCTGTTCCAGATCGACCCGGCACCTTTCAAGTTTAAAGTAGATCATTTGCGAGCGTCACTTGCAGCTGCAAAGCAACAAACCCAGATACTGAAGTCGAGTTACGAGCAAGCTACCGCCAATGTCATTGGGCTTGAGGCGCAGGTCAAATTCAATGCAAAGCGCTTGAAGGACATTCAAACGCTTTACCAAAGCGGCGCCAATACCGAATTCAAAGAGCAGGATACCCAAGTTCAGTTTGAGACCGTGTCAGCACAGCTCAGTGCAGCCAAGGCAGCAGAACAGAGCGCCAAATTGGCGCTGGACTCCGAGATTGGCGGTGTCAACACCACCGTGGCGCAAGTCCAGGCTCAGTTGGAAAATGCCGAGTGGGAATTGTTGCAGACTACGGTTCAAGCGCCAGCCGACGGTTACGTAACCCTTGTAACGTTAACTGTCGGGGACCGTGCGATTCAGGCCCGTTCGGTAATGTCCTTCGTAGTTGAAAACGAGATTACAATCATTGGGATGTTTTCACAAAATGGCTTCCAGACAATCAAGGTCGGGGCGCCGGTCGATATCGTCTTCGACAACGCTCCCGGCCGCATCTATCGCGCAAAAATCACGGCCATTCCTAAGGGTATAGGTCAGGGCCAGGTCGCTGTATCAGGAACCCTTGCCCGGACCACCGCCGTGGGCGGCACGACTGTTTTCCCGGCGGAGATATCCATTCCTAACGAAGTAAGCCGGGATTCGCTTCGGCTTGGAATGTCCGGGAACGCTACAACCTTTGCCGAAGAGGCAGGCGTGATCGGTCTTCTTGCCTCCATTCTCGTCTGGATCAGCTCCTACGTCGCCTATCTGTGACCAGCACGAATCCGCTTGGCGGTCTCAAGCGAGTTCGATCGACAGTAGCCGGTCCAGATGGCCGGACGCAGCTTTGTTTCCGGTAAAGCCCGCTTGGCAAGCCGTTGCAAGAATCGCCATTAAGGTGGTGTGCCGCTGCACGTTAACGCGATGAGCCGTTCACAGGCGGTCTTTCATCCCATGCCGGGAGCAGCAAGGCGTTGTACAATGATTCAGAATCGCTAGCGCAGCTTGCTTAGTACTTTCTGACGATCGGCTTGGTCGTCGGAGGCGCTCCAGGCGCGGGCGGGGAGATGGCGAAGGTAACCCACGCATTCCACCCAGATGGTCGGTTTTCCGCAGCGAACTCTCCGTAAGCCTTAAAATTGAGATAGCCCTGCATGTCGCCGACCGGAAAAAGGAAGCCGATCTGGGGGCCTACACCCAGCACCTGAGACTGGAAGCAACCGACACGGTCGCCTGAACCGCGGTCGCAGCCGAGCTCCTTGTAGACATAGCCAACTAGGCCAACCATGACTTGCTTAGACAGGAATTGCGATGCACCCCAGTCGAAGTGCATGTCTACGCC
>C688J35102_120990040_pt1 | contig 20598 bp, 19 predicted proteins | sample HopSoiMetagenom2_FD_35102 | JGI IMG/M metagenome (IMG submission 35102)
AAATGCGGCTGGTTCTTGACGTGGTAGTCGGGGTTGCGTTCGGCCCGGATCATATCGCCCGGCTTGAACTCGACGAACCTGTACGGTCCGGTGCCGACTGGCTTCAGATTGCCCGGCGCTTCGCGCGACTTTGCGCCGACGTAGTCGCCAAAGAGATGTTTCGGCAGGATTTGGCCGACCGAGCCGACGAAGGCGTCGGCCCAAAACGGCGTCGGGGCCTTGAAGTTCACCTTGATGGTGTGATTGTCGATCTTCTCGACCGTGATGTCCTTGTAGGATCCCGTGCTGTAGGCTGCGGTCGCGAGATCCGCGGCGTATGTCCAGGTAAAGATGACGTCGTCGGCGGTGAAGGGCTTGCCATCATGCCATGTCACGCCCTGCTTCAGCTTCCAGATCACGCTCATGCCGTCCGCCGCGAGGCTGCCGTTCTCCCTGCTCGGGACCTCGGCGGCAAGGCAGGGAATGAGGTTGCCATCCTTGTCCCACCCGGCGAGCGGTTCGAAGAAGATGCGCGAGGCGATCTGATCCTTGGTGCCGAGCGCGAAATGCGGATTGAGCAACGTCGGGGCTTGCCAGAGCAGGATCTTGAGCGGGCCGCCGCCGCCGGCCTTGGTCGGCTTGTATTGCAGCGTGGCGTCCGCCATCGCCACGCCGTTCCAGAGCAGAATCTGGCTCGCGACTGGCGCTGCTACCCCGATCGCGGCCACCTTCCGGATGAACGAGCGCCGCGACAGCGTGCCTTGCTTCACCTCTGCGATGGCCTTGCGGATTTCGTTTTCATTCATCAGATGACCTCTACCCCTCGAAGAAAAATCGTCACCGGCCGTCATTCATGTGCACTCTAACGATGGACCTCGTGGAGTCAAAGATGAGGGCCGATCCCGTCGGTTGCGAACCGTGCCTGTTTTGCAATCACGCAATCCCGTCGCGCAAAATAGGCCGCTTTACCGAAATTCGGAAATGGGGTATGTGTCGCCTGTCGCGGCCCAACAGGGACGATCATCTGTCGTCACGTTTTCCGCCGGGCTTGCGATGGACGCGGCAGCGGCGGGCGCGAGAGGTTAAGGGTTGGGCGGATTGCTCTCCGTGAGCCCGAGACTGCGTGCGACGAGCGGCGCTGTCAGGTTCGTCTCGCCAGCACTGTTCGGCGACGTCGGTAACGTCGGGAGATAATGTGGCGAACACGCCAACCGTGCGTACGGCAAAACCGTGTGGTCCTCGCCGCTATGGTCAAGCTCTTGCGGAGGCGTAAGCGAGTTCGACCGGGCGAGCTTCTGCCGTCAATTCGCGAGAGTGAGGGATAATCTAGTTGTCTGGCTAGAGTCTATGCTCACCACCGGCTGTGCCTCTCCCATATTTCCTCGCCAATGAGGCAAGACATCCTCGGCTCTGTTCCGGCAGCTGGAATGATCCGGTACTGCGGGCTTCGGCCCGCGACCTCCAAGGTTAGCTTGGTCCGGATTGCTTGCTTGAACTCCTCGCGGTTCTTAATTGCCAACACAAACGAGCCTGGGCCGCCGGTCACGCAATCCTCGTAATATAAATCAAGATCATCGATGTCCATCATCGAAACGGTTATTCCTTTTACCATGATCGGTAGACCATTAATGGCGATGCCCCTCTTCAGCGCCGCATCGCGCGCTTCGGCAACGGGGGAGCCCTCGTTGTTCGCGCCATCGCCGGAAATATCGATCACACGCCGCTGTCCGCGGTACCCGTCTTTATCGAACAGCGGTATCGCGAAATGGATTGCGCCAGAAATCGAAGTGCGCGAGCCTCGACGAACCGGCGTTTGCATGATCTCGGCGGCCACTGCATCTGCAGATTCCGGACCGTCGATCAGCGTCCAGGGCACAATAATCCTCTGGTCATCCGACGAGGCCCACTCGAAATAGCTTACGGCCAACCTTCGTTTCGGGCCGGTCTTGAGCGCCTGGAGGAATTCATTCGAGACGAGGGCCTGCGCATAACCCTCGCGCTGCAGAAGAAGCTCGTCGATATCCATCGAATAAGAGACATCAACGGCAATGATGAGTTCGACATCGACGGATGGCAGGCCATCTTTATCGCCCAATCCAAATCCGAAGCTGTGGGCGGCAGTGTTGGCGACGTCGCCTCCAGCTATCGCTCCTGCGACCAGCACCGCCAGTATCGAGAAATACCTGCGCATCGCGGCCCTCGTTCGAGTAAGCGTTGATATGGACGGGTTCTCGCCGACGGCTCGCGCCGCGAGGCTCGTGCGGTGAGGCAGACATTGCAGTTAGCGGGCGCCAAGGGAACCGGGCGATGGACGGCGCGGCCCGCCCCCGGAGAATGAAATTCCGCCGCGGCCACTGAAAGCCCGGCGTAATCAGAAGTGATATCGGTCACTGGATCTGAAGGCGCGATTCGTACCCCTCATCGCGCGTCTATCGCGAAGAGAATCCAATTGTCGTTACTTTCGGATTTTTTTGCTCCGCGGTCATGCTGGAGCGCGGACTCAAAACAGCTATCTGATGGGGGGAAGCTGGCATGCCGGCAAACAACAGAGTCGGAGTCGGCGACTGCTCCTGAACGCCGGACGCTCCCATCACCGCAACCTGGTGCGACGTGATTGGGATGCCCATCAATTCAAATCTTGGAAGCTCTGCTGCCCCCGCAGCGAAGCCTACTGCCAATGCCGGCACAATCGCAATCATCGACAATATCGTCTTCATAGCAGTCTCCTGCGTGAATATTCGCGAAACGTGAACCGGTTCACATTCCTTGACGATAAACTTAAATACGATATCTTCCTGCGCACCATGACCTGCCCACACTAGCAGGCGGACGGCCGATCTTCTTGGGCAATTGCGAACGGCCTGCAGGAGCTAAGTGCGCAAATTGTCAACACGCTTGGATTGTGGTTGATCTGAATAAATTGGCAGCGGTGCAGACCAATAAGCAGTAACCCGCGTGTTTGTGCCAACCGATTCGATCGCCAGGGCGCCTCGACGTTCCCGTGAATCGGCGGCCGCCATGTGCGTGTAGCAACAGTGCATTTGTTGGCACGCCACACCTGGACTTCGTTGTTTCTTCGCGAGGTGTTGAGCCGCATTTGAGGTCCAAACCATGAGTGAAGCAGGAAGGCGCCAGAGGTCGGAATGTTTGCCTGAACTCGCAACATTTCGGCTCTCCACCGAGCAATTTCCCGTGCAACGGCGCCTGTCTATGTGGCGCGAGGAGTTCGGCGAGAATATCCTTCGGGTAGACATCGAACCGTTGTCGTATCTTCCGTTTCATGCCAGCTCGACATTGCGCGCCCTGCCGGGGCTGCATGCGTTCTCTTCAACGACATCAGCACTTCGTTTTCGCCGCACCTGCGACGCAGCCGATGCTGATGGATCCATTGCCATCATCATCAATATGACGAATGCCTGCGTCGCAACTCAGCGGGGGCGGGAGGTAACGCTCCGCTCAGGCGATGCGGTCGCGCTTCATCACAAGAGCGGCGGGAGCGTTAGCTTTGCCGAAGGAAGCTACTTCGCCCTGGTGATCCCGCGCGCCGAGCTTGCCAAGCGCTTGGGAAATGTCGATGAGGCGACAATGCGGCTTATCTCGCGCGACGAGACGGCCCTGCGGCTCATCAGAAGTTATATGCGTCCGCTATGGGACGAAATTCACCTGCCGACGTCCAATTTGCGTTCCATGGTGGCGACCCATGTTCATGATCTTGCTGCAATGATGCTGGGCCACGTCTCTCTGACGGGCGAGAGCAACGCCAGCGCGGTTGGGGCGACCCGCTTGGCTGCCATACTGGATTTTATCGCGACCCATTTTAAGGACGCCGGACTGAACCTGGAAACAGTTGCGCATGCCCAGGGCGTGTCTCCTCGCTATCTGCAGCGACTGCTCGAATCCTCGGGATCGTCCTTTACTAATCAGGTGAATGAGTTGCGCCTGCAACGGGCGTTCGCGATTCTAACGGAGGCGGCGACGAAGCCAAAATTGGTTTCCGACATCGCATTGGACGTCGGCTTCTCCGACATCTCCTATTTCAACCGTTTGTTTCACGCGCGGTTCGGAGATTCGCCAACTGGTGTGCGAGCCCGTGTAAGACAATCGGATTGACCACCAGCGCGCTCTAACTAGGAAGATACATGCGACGGCGCACAATTGTGGTGGCGCTAGGCGTTGTGGCGCTGACTTTAGCAGGAGCGGCCCGTGTGCGTCCATGGCCCCCATGGCTCTCGCAGAAGGGGCTTCCGCAGGCGCGCGCGGATGACGTAGCCGAGCAAGTGTTCAACAACGCATGTCGAACGTGCCATAGTGTCAAGGAGGGCGACAATCGACTGGGCCCAAATTTGTTCAAGATCGTTGGAAGAAGGGCTGGATCCCTCTTGAATTACAACTATTCCGTGGCGATGAAGGACGCGGGTTTCACCTGGGATGGAGTAAATCTCGCGCGCTTTATTTCTAATCCAGACGAGGTCGTGCCTGGCAACACGATGAAGCCATATAGCGGGCTGCGATCGGCCGACGATGCAAAAAAGATCGTGGCATTCTTGCGGTCGGTTGGTAGCCGTTGAGATGAGAGGCGAAAGGTACCGGGATGCCAGGGCCGAAGCTGGCGGCGATGGCTGTGATCGGATTGTAGGTCAACGATTGCTAAATATCAGTTGCTGAAACAGCGGACGCAGGACCGAGGCCCAGGCTGCCTGATATGCGGTGGGTCCAAAGCGCAGGCAAAGGGGCGAAGATTAGCTTCGAGGCCGAGTCGAAAGGCGTCATGGCCCGGGCGAATGAGCCGCGGGAATACGAACGCGAGCGGATCTTATGGCTTCGGGCAGGCTGGGCGATTCACATATGCTAATGCGCGGGGCGCGCCAGCTCATCAAGCTAACAGCGCTGGAAAGGGGGCCGAGATGGCGATGGATCGCATTGAGTGGGCCTTTGTCGCAACCGCGGTAAGCGGCTTCCTCGTGATGGCTGCGGCGATCGTCTGGATGATGGTGAGCTGACAAGACGAGGAGAGACTCCTTGCCTCGCGCCTCGTCCTTCCTGTTGGCCGACGGGCTTGGCTACCGCGATGCCCCGTCCCTCTCGGCGCTGGACTTTCCGAGTTCGTCGCGCAACCGCAGCCCACGAACGAGAGGATCACTGTCGCGCAGCAGCTTCAGCGCCTCGCGAACCAGCTGGCGGGAATGAATCAAGACCTGTGCATCGAGACGGGTGTTGGGCGCGTAGACCCTGAGTCGCTCGCGGCACCTGTCGCGACCCCGCGCGCAATCGGAACGGTTCGGTGCGTCCAGCATGGTGCCTCCAGCACACCATTCGGCCGATTGGAACGTGGGCCAAAGGCGCGGTTTGGTACAATGTTCAGAGGCAAAGGTGGGTTCCATGAGCAACCGCGACATCATCGTCATCGGCGGCTCGGCGGGAGCGACCGCGCCGCTCCAGCAGATTTTAGCCCGGTTCCCCGTCGATCTGCCAGCGGCTGTCCTCGTCGTATTGCACATACCGGCGCAAGGCATCGGCATCCTGTCGACCGTTGCAAGGGCGGCCGGTAAGCTACCGGTGCACCAGGCCGCGGACGGCATGATCATCGAAAACGGTAATGTCTATCTGGCGGTGCCCGACCATCACCTCCTGATTGATGACAACCATGTTCGGCTCGGCCGCGGCCCGCGTGAGAATATGGCACGTCCTGCGATCGACCCGCTGTTCCGTTCCGCTGCTCTGCAGTATGGCCCGCGGGTCATCGGCGTGGTCTTGAGCGGATTGCTCTCCGATGGGGCTGCGGGACTCAACGCCATCAAGCGGTGCGGCGGCATCACGCTGGTCCAGGACCCGCAGGATGCCATTTCCAACGAGATGCCCTTGCGGGCGCTGGAGGAGACCACGGTCGATCTTTGCGTTTCGGGCGCGCGGATGGGAGACGTTCTCGCAGATCTTGCGCGGGAGCGTCCGGGAGCCGCGCTTCCGATCCCCCCGGAACTTCGGCTCGAGGTCGAGATCGCGGCGGGAGAGCGGCTCGGAACCGAGAGGCTGACACGGATTGCGGAACCGGCGGCGCTGACCTGCCCAAGCTGTGGTGGGGTTCTTTCCGCTATGAAAGGCGACCATCCCCTGCGGTTCCGCTGCCAAGTGGGCCATGCCTACACCGCCGACTCCCTTGCCAAGTCGCAGGAGGGCCGCGTCGACGAGGCGCTGCGGGTGGCGCTCCGCATCATCGAGGAGCGGGCCGAGCTGGTGCATCGAATGGCGTTGGACGCTCGCCAAAGTGGTCGTGCCGCGGTGGCTGAGATGTATGCGGCGCGGTCCGTCGAATATCGCGAATATGCCGACATGATCCGCCGCGTCGTGCTACAATCGCTCGACGCTCCGCTCTCCAAGCCGAAAGCTTGAGGCATCGCGATGGTCAACCCTCTTGCCTATCAGATCGAGGAACTCCGTCGTGAGGAGTTGCTGCTGCTCAAGTCCCGGACGGATCTCGATGAGGGTGGCAAACGGCTGCGCGACCAGCTCGAGCGGGTTACATCTCTGAAAGACGCCGGCCACGATGCGCGGCAGGCCGAGCGGCTGGGGGTGGTGCTCAGGGAAACCCTGACCGAATGGGAACGGCACCACGTTCTGATCGAGCAGCGCATCGACCATCTTCGCAAGCTGGTCCACCCCGTTCCGCCCGCGCTCGACGGGCCCTTGTAGCCGCTGAGCAGCCGGCAGTATTTCTCTGGCTCGGTCGGGTCGCACTGGTGCGGCATCGCCTCATCGTCCGCCGACAGGAACCGGTAAAGCCGCCAATGGCTCGGCAGTTTTTGTCCTTTTAGTTGTTGGGATTACGTCAATTCTGCTATTTGCAGGAGACGGGAAATGTCCGTTCAGAGCACGAGAGCACGCAGAAGCATGGACGACGAAGCCGCCATCGACCCGGTCCACCGGGAGCGCCAGTCCAGGGCGCGGCTGATCATTGGCGTCGGTGCTTCGGCCGGCGCGATGGACAGTATCGAGCGCTTTTTCTCCAAGCTCTCGCTTGATCCCGATCAGGCTCTCGTCCTGGCACTACAGCTTCACGAGGCGCTCGACGAGGCGCGACTGCACAAGCTCCTGAAGCAAGTCGGGGGCGTCTCCATCTCCGAGGTCCGGGACGGAGCCGCGATCGACGGCGGTATGATCTATGTGTGTCCGACCGCGATGATCACGACCGTTCATGACGACAAGTTCGCGGTGCGCAAGGCGGCGCAGGAACCCGGGGAACGGGCAACGATCGACAGCTTCCTGGTCTCGCTGGCCGAGGATCGAGCCGAGCACTCCATTGGTGTGGTGCTGGCGGGGACCGGCGGCAACGGCACGCTTGGCGTCGCCACCCTGAAGGACCACGGCGGTCTGGCGATTGCGGAACAGGTCCAGCAGCAAGGGTCCGAACACCTTCACGACAGCAACAAGGCTGCGGCGATTGCCGACTATGTACTGCCGCCGGAACAGATTCCCGAGCACGTCCAGATTTATGCCCGCCATTTGCGCCGTCTGGAGCAAAAGCAGGGATTTGATGAAGTCCTCGCGGCTGCCGCGACCTCGCTGTCCCGCATCGCGGACATCCTTCGCACCAAGACCGGCAATGATTTTCACGGCTACAAGCAGAACACCTTCCTTCGTCGCGTGCAGCGGCGGATGCTGGTAGTGCAGATCGACGAGATTGCCGCCTACGTCGATTTCCTCAGGAACGACAAGGACGAGGCCCAGCACCTCTTCAATGACCTGCTGATCGGCGTTACCGAATTCTTCCGCGACAAGCGCGAATTCGAAGTGCTGGAGACGCAGATCGTTCCGAAAATATTCGAAGGCAAGGGCGCAAGCCAGCAGGTTCGCGTCTGGGTGCTCGGCTGCGCGACCGGCGAAGAGGCTTATTCGATCGGCATTCTGCTGCGCGAGTACATGGCGAAGCTCGACTCCGCGCCGCAAGTCCAGATCTTCGCGACGGATATCGACGGCCGCGCGCTCGCCGCCGCCCGGGTCGGGCGTTACCGCACGAATATCGCGGAAAACATCTCGTCGGAGCGCCTGGCGCGCTGGTTCGTTCGCGAAGGCGACACTTATTGCGTGGTGAAGGAATTGCGCGAGATGTGCATCTTCTCGCAGCACAATGTCATCAAGGATGCACCGTTCTCGAAGCTCGATCTGGTCTCCTGCCGCAATCTGCTGATCTATCTGAACGCCGACCTTCAGAACCGCGTCATTCCGTTGTTTCACTTTGCGCTGCTGCCGGACCGCTTCCTGTTTCTCGGCAATTCCGAGAACGTGACACGCCATCCGAAATTGTTCGCGCCCCTGGATCGCCGAGCGCGTCTCTTCAGGAAGCTCGAGACCGGCACCCGGTTGCCGCCGGAATTCCCGATCACGACTGCAGCGCGGCGGGCGGCTGTCGAGCTGCCGCAGGTCCGATCTTTCGGCCCCGACGTCGGCCTCGAACGTCGCGCCCAGCGCATCGCCGAACGCTATGCGCCCGCCTACGTCATCATCGACGAGAATTTCCAGATTCTGCATTTCGCCGGGCGGACGGGACGCTTCATCGAGCCGACGGCCGGCGTCGCCACGCTCGAACTGCTTCAACTCGTGCACCGCGACCTCAGGCTGGAATTGCGTACCGCGCTCGGCCGGGCTGCCGAGAGCAATGAGGCGGTCCACGTCGAGCAGGTGCAGCTCGGGGTCAACGGCCACCGCGTGCTCGTCGATATCACGATCGAACCGATCCACGATGGCGTCGGCGGTACCCGCAATTTCGTCGTCCTGTTCAAGGACCGCCCGCTCCGCGCGAGCGAGAATCTGGACAATAATCCGAACGCGCTGGTCCGATCGGAGCATGTCGAGCGGCTCGAAGGTGAATTGCGGTCCGCACGTGAACGCCTCCAATCCACTATCGAGGAGCTCGAAAGCACCAACGAGGAGCTGAAATCGTCGAACGAGGAATACCAGTCGCTGAACGAAGAGCTGCAGTCCGCCAACGAGGAACTGGAGACCTCGCGTGAGGAATTGCAGTCGGTCAACGAGGAGCTCACGACGGTTAACGGCGAGCTGGCGCACCGCGTGCAGGAATTGACGCGTGCCACCAGCGATCTCAAAAACTTCCTCGAGAGCACGCAGATTGCGACCGTGTTCCTGGACAATGATCTGCGCGTGATGAACTTCACGCCGGCGATTACGCAAGTCCTGCACCTGGTCGAGACCGATGCCGGCCGCCCGATTGCCCACATCAAGGCGCGCATTCCGATCGAGGATCTCTATGAGGACGTGCGCCGCGTGCTGCGCACGCTCGCGAGCGCGGAGCGTGAGCTGACTGCGCCCGACAGCGGCACGCGCTACATCGTTAGGATACTGCCTTATCGAAGCATCGACAATTTCATTGCCGGCGTGGTGATCACGTTCATCGACGTCACCGCGATCACGCGGGCCGAAGAGCGACAACGCCTGCTGCTGGCCGAGCTTCAGCATCGGGTGCGCAACACGCTCGGCGTCGTCCGCTCGATCGCCCGCCGGTCGGCGGAGAGCAGCGCGACCGTGGAGGAATATTCCGCGCATCTCGACGGCCGCCTCAACGCGTTCGCGCGGACGCAGGCCCTGGTCACGCGTGATCCCGAGGGGGGTGTCGACCTGGAATATCTCCTGGTCGAGGAAGTGCTCGCTTACAACGCCCGCGAAGGCGACCAATTGCGCGTCTCCGGACCCACCATACGCTTTCAGCCGAAGCCCGCCGAGACGTTTGCGCTGGCGATCCACGAACTCGCTACCAACGCGCTCAAATATGGTGCGTTGAGCCAAGCTTCGGGTCGCATCGAAGCTTCCTGGCGCATCGACGAGTCGACGGATCCGCAGCAGCTCGTTTTTGAATGGCGCGAGCGGGGCGGGCCCCCGGTCACCCCGCCGCTCCGCAAGGGTTTTGGCACCGAGCTCCTGGAGCGGACACTTGCTTTCGAGTTCAAGGGGCAAACGACCATGGCGTACAATAGCCATGGTCTGGATTGTACGATCGCGATGCCTCTTAGCAGACGCGCGTTTCATACACCCGCTGTGGCCAACTGATGCATACGCCGGTCTCCCAGGGAAGTCTTGCGCAGACGGTCGTCCGTCGCCTGAACGCCTTGCGACCTCTGACGGAACAAGCAGTCGCCGCACTCGAGCAGGCGGCCCTCGAAGGTTTACAACATGCCGGAGCAGGGGAAGATCTGATCTCCGAAGGGGATCCGGTCGACAGCATTCGGGTTTTGCTGTCGGGATGGCTATGCCGGTACAAGACGCTCGAGGATGGCAGGCGCCAGATCGTCAATTTCGTCGTTCCGGGCGAGACCTGCGATGCGTACGCCTACCTGTTGTCGCGGATGGATCATTCGATTGCCGCCATCACGCCGGTCGCCTACGCCGAAATCAAGCGCGCACGTTTGGAGAAAATGGTGGCCGACGAGCGCTCGCTGGCGGAGGCGATGTGGTGCGAAACCCTCCTGAACAATGCAATTCAGCGCGAGTGGGCGATCAATCTCGGTCGCCGCGTGGCGCTGGAGCGTGTCGCCCATCTCTTTTGCGAGATGTTCGAGCGGCTGCGTCCCGTCGGTCTGACCGAGGGCAATTCGTGCGGTCTTCCCGTGACTCAAATGGACCTCGCTGATGCCACCGGATTATCGGTCGTCCATCTCAACCGGACTCTCCAGGAACTGCGGGCCACTGGCTTGATCGTGTTGCGGGACCGTATGCTGACGATCAACGATCTCGACGCTCTCAAGGATGCGGCGATGTACTCACCGGGTTACCTGGAGCTCTACCGCCGGGCTGATCCGAGCTGACGCACGACATAGGCCGGCTTTCGATTCGGCGCTTCTATTGGAGCCGGCGCGGAAAAAACGTCGCATTAACCTATGGAAATGCCGGAACTCATGTTTACGGCAAACCTACGGTGACGTCGGTTGGGGTCCCCCGACCGTCGCGCTAATCGGCCTCGGCGCCGCCTCCCGCCGGGGCCGGTTGCTCCACTTTCATCAAACGCCAATGACCGGAAAACGCAATCGAACGAAACAACTGCAACCGCTTCAGCAGCGGTTGCAGGCATGGGCGGAAAGCGCGCGAGAGCACGCGCGCCACATGCCTCCGGGCAAAGATCGCGAGATGTTGCTGCGTCGTGCGAAGCAGAGCGAAGTGACCTCAAGCCTGACGGAGTGGCTGACGACCCCGAGCATGCAAAGACACTGGGAACGGGGAGGATCATGAAACACTACCGTGCCTTCCAGATCGACCCGGACGGCCATGTTTTTGGCTGCATCAACTTGGTTTGCGAAAGCGATGATGAAGCCAAACGCCAAGCTGCGGCGCTCGTGCTGCTCCATCGAATCGAGCTGTGGCGCCTGGACCAGCGGATCGGGCTGTTCGATGCGGCTTCTGGAGTTGCCCGTTACCCGGCCGCGGGGCATGTGACATAGTCGATCTCTGAACAGATCGCGCGCCATCGGCATTCGGAGCCCTCAGGAACCGCGTGAGGCGCGTCGTGTTGGATCGCGGTCAGCTTTCCAAGGAGCCAGCATGGCGGAGCCGGACGTTCGCAAGGGAATGCCGCCTGTCAAACTGTCGCGTGAGGAATTCGAACACCGCTACAAGAGCCGGTTCGCCGATCCCGCCTTTGCGCCCCTGCAACGCGAGCTCCAGGGCATTATTGCCGCCGCCTGGGACGCATACAGCCATTCACGCAAGGCTCCAGACGCAAAAGGCGGGCCCTGACTTCGCCGATCCTGACTACGAGATTGCCGTCGATTGGATCAATGCCCGCGCCACCATTCGGGAGGCGCAGCGGCGGCACGACGATGCGAACGAGCAGCCGCGCATTCTTGTCATCAACGGCTCGGCCCGAGCACACTTGCCCGGGTGAAATGTCCAAGACGTGGCGAATGGTCAAGCTCGCCGAGCCCGTCTTCACCGAGATGGGATTGGTCGTCGATATTCTGGACCTTTCCAGACTGGCTTCGGAATTCGGCAAGAGCATTCATCCCTGCAAATCCTGTGTCGCAACGGCTATGCCGCTGTGCCACTGGCCGTGCAGTTGCTATCCGAACTACTCCCTGGGCCAGACCGCCGACTGGATGAACGAGATCTATCCGCTCTGGGTCGCCGCTCACGGTATTCTGATCGTGACCCCGGTGAACTGGTATCACGCGCCGGCGGGACTCAAGGCCATGATGGATCGACTGGTGTGCGCTGATGGCGGAAACCCCGATCCGTCATCAACCCACGGCAAGACGGTGGACGAAGCCAAAGCGCTGGAGCTGAAAGGCTGGCCCTATCCATGCCATCTCGCTGGCCGCCATTTCGGGCTGATCGTGCGCGGCGACAGTGTCGGCGCAGAAGGCCTGCGCCGAAGCTTGTCCGACTGGCTGACCGATATGCACCTGGTCTCAGCCGGACGCCTCGCCGAGCTTGATGGCTACGTCGGATACATGGAGCCGTACGCCACCGCACATCAGGAGCTGGATGAGGATCGCGAATTCCAGCAGGAGGTTCTTAACGTGGCCCGCGCACTGGGAAACGCCGTTCGGCTCGCGACGAGCGGTCAGCTTCATGATCCAGGAGCCGGCCTCAGGGACCCCAGCCCGAAGTGAAGCGGAGAGTTTGCGATAGACGTGAGCTTCATCGCTGGCCTACAGGCAGCGCATACGCACGGACGTAATCGCCTAGCTTGGTTCCGAACGAGCCGTGGCCACCATCGACCGTCACGATATACTGCTTGTTGCCGACCTCATACGTCATCGGTGTGGACTGACCGCCAGCGGGAAGACGGTCCTCCCAAAGCATTTTGCCGTCGGTGACGTCGATCGCTCTGATGTAATAGTCCATTGTCCCCGTCAGGAACGCCACGCCGCCTGCGGTCACGATCGGGCCGCCGAGCATCGGCACGCCGAGCTTGAAGGGCAGCGGGAGCGGTGCTTCATCGCGGATGGTACCGACACGATGCTGCCAGACCACCTTGTGCGTCGACAGATCAATCGCGGCGATGTTGCCCCAAGGCGGCGCCAGACACGGTATGCCGAGCGGCGAGAGAAAGATGCCGAGGTCTACGCCGTATGGCGCACCGTACATCGGCTGGACGCCGAGTTCAGTGCCCGGCGGGTGTGCCGCGTTCGGAGCGGCCGGATTGTCCTTGGAGCGCGGCACCAGGCGTGAGATGAAAGGGATAGATTGGGGGTTGGCGATCGCGATCTTGCGCTGCGGGTCGAGCGCAATCCCGCCCCATTCGAACATGCCAAAGTCGCCGGGAAAGACCAGCGTGCCTTGTTCCGACGGCGGCGTGAACGGCCCTTCGTAGCGCAAGCGCTTGAACTTAATGCGGCAAGCGAGCTGGTCGAATATCGTGCTGCCCCACATCTGCGCGTCGGTCAGCATGCCGGGCGGACGGAAGCTCAGCTCGGAGAAGGGCTGCGTCGGCGACAGCCGGTCGCCAGGCGCGGCCCCCTGCGGCACGGGTTTTTCCGGTGCCGGAACCAGCTCATGTCCGTCACGGCGATCCAGCACGAAAATATCGCCGGTTTTCGCCGGGATGTAGATCGCCGGCGTGACGCCATTTCCCCAACGCAGATCGATGAGGCTCGGCTGCGCCGGCATATCCATATCCCAGAGATCGTGATGTACGTTCTGAAAGGACCACCGCAGCTTTCCCGTCATGATCTCGAGCGCGACCAGCGCGGAGTCGTAGCGCTCTTTCTCCGGTGAGCGGTTGCCGCCCCAGATATCGGGAGAGCTGGATCCGAGCGGGACATAGACAAGGCCGAGATTCTCGTCGACGGAGGAAATGCTCCAGGAGTTCGGTGACCCGGCCGTGAAATGATGCGTGGCCGATGGCATTTCATTCGGATCTGGATTGCCGGCATCGAATGCCCAGATCAGTCGTCCGGAATAGATGTCGAAACCCCGGATCACGCCCGACGGCACCCGATCGGAATAGTTGTCGATCACCGCTCCCCCGACGATCAGTATCTTATCGGTCACGACAGGCGGCGATGTCCCTTCGTAAAAGCCGAGAGTGGTAATCTCGTTTCCCGACTTGAGATCAATCTGTCCGTGGTTGCCGAAGCCTTCACAAGGTTTGCCGCTTTGCGCATCGAGCGCAAACATGCGGCCGTCATTGGTCGGCACGAAGATGCGTTCCGCGCAATCGGTCGGCGCCGCCGCACCGTCGGCCGTCTCCGCACCCGGCTTGGTGGCGTGATAGGACACCCCACGGCACGTCATGTGCTGGAAGGCCTTGTTGTGCTGCACCTGCGGGTCAAACTTCCATCGCAATTTTCCCGTGGCGGCTTCAAGCGCGAACACGATCTGGTGCGGCGAACAGGTGTAGAGGAGATCGCCGATCTTGAGCGGCGTCGCCTGGTTGGTGATCTCGTCGGGATCGTCCGGCCCCTTGTGGTCCTCGGTTCGGAACTCCCAGGCCAGCTTGAGCTGCTTCACGTTGTCTCTGGTGATCTGGCGCAGCGACGAGTAACGCGTGCCCAAGCCTGTTCCGCCATAGGCCGTCCAATCCTGGCCCGCTGCGGGCGCGGCGATTGCCGGATTGGCGACGCCGGCGGTCGTTTCGCTCCGCGGCAGCGTACCGGCGAGATTGTGGGGATCGCCGGTCAGCGAGACGCCCAGCACGACAGCCGCAACGACCAGCACCAGGACGAGCGTCCATCGTGCAGCGCGCAGGTGAGGCGTCAAATGAGACGTGATGAACGGCAATATCAGCCAGACGCCCAGCGGCGCAAGCACATCGCCGCGCGGCGCGAGCGACCAGAAATCAAGCCCGACCTCCCACACCGCCCAGGCGATCGTCCCGAGCAGCAGCGCGGCATAGACCCAGAGCGCCTCGACACGCCGAATGCGGAGCAGCCAGCCTGTGATCAGGAGCAGGATGCCGGCAATCAGATAGTAGAACGATCCGCCAAGGGCTGCGAGCCACGCGCCCCCGCCAGCGAGCGCAAGTCCCATGATAGCGACAACAATTGCGGTGACGGCGAGCAGTGGCGCGTCGCTGATCCGGTTCGGATACGGCATCGTTGGGCTCATGAGCCTTCACTTCAACGTATAGAGGAATGCAGTTATGTCTCGCGCGTCGTTCTGCGGGATGCCCATTCTCGGCATGGCGTTGCCCGGCAACGCCCGTTGCGGATCCTGGATCCAGGACGCCATGTTGTCCGGAGAATTTTGGATGAAACCGGCAATGTACGTCCGCGTGCCAATCCGGTGCAACGGAGGGCCGACATTGCCGTCGGCGTTGGGAATGCCGGGAATGTCGTGGCAGCCGCCGCAGCCATAACTCCTGACGAGCTCCGCGCCGCGCCTCGGATCTCCGTTGAAATTCTCCGGCCCGGCGGCCTTTCCGTCGTCGCAGCCCACAAGCGCAACGCCCAGCAAAGAGACGCTCAGCAATGTGACTGGACCTGTGCATTTGCCGCCCATCGGCTGCTCCGATTGGTCAAATCACGGCTTCTGGCCAAAGTTAAAATTCTTGGTGGCGGACCAGGGGTCCGTCGTCGAGACCTGCTCGGTCGGAACCTGCTCGACCTCCGGCGAGAGCGGGTTCGCCGAGAAGGTGCGCCCCCATTGATGAGCGGGCTCGTTGCTGATCTTGCCGATATAGGTGACGAGGTCCCAGATCACGCTGTCGGGCAGCACGGCGCCCCACGCCGGCATGCCATTCGGCCGCCCCTGGTAGATCGAGAGATAGATGTTTTCGGGCTGCGAGCCGTAGATGAAGATGTTGTTACTGAGTGCCGGACCCATGCCGCCGCCGCCATTGGCCGCATGGCAGCCGACGCAATTGAAGTTGATGAAGTAGGTCATACCGCGTTGCTCAGCGTTGGGATCGCCTTGCACCGGGTTCTTGATGATAGGGCTGCTCGGCTGCGCACCTGGGAAAAGGTGACTGACAGGAACCTGCATGAAGACACCGGGCCTGCCGCTGCCGACGCTCTCTCCGAAGTTCGGCCGCGGTGCCATCGTCGGCGTCTGCGCCTCCTGCGATTGCGGCAGGCTCTGCTGCGCCAGCCCGGGGCCACTCAACGCGGCCATGAGCGATAGTGACATGGCACGCAATCCGATCGTAATCGCAGCCATCGCTAATGTTCTCCGTAAGCCGTTGCCGGAAGTTCGACCAGGGGTATGCCGTAGCTCCGCAGCAGCGAGGCGATCTCGGATCGATGCTCATCGATGAAGGCGTTGAGCTGGTCGCGGAGGGCATGATCGCCCTTGCGTACGCCCATCGAGATGGCGAACTGGAATTGCTGTGGTGCAAATCGCTCGCCGTCCTGGATCGGCGTAACCGTCAGCGGCATTGGCGAAAGTTTCGCGAAATAGCCGCCGAGCGGTCCCCACGCGGCGGCAACATCGATCTCGCCTTGCTCGACCGCCTCGATCAGCCGCGCCGGCGGATCGGCCTGACGATAATCGCCATAGATGGAATAACCGCACACATTGTTAACGATGCCCAGCTCGCCGAGCGCCTGCGCGGGTGGCGGATTGTTGCCGTCGTCCCCGATAAGATGGACGCCGATCGTCAGTTGTCGCAGGCGTGGGTCGAGCAGCGACGCGAGATCGAGATGCTGCTCTTGCCGGGTGACAAAGACGTAGGTCGAGCGGTAGTAAGGTGTTGTGGTCTCCACAAGATCATAGTCGGACGGAACGCCCATCACCACATCGCACTTGTCGGCTTTCAGCGTGTTGCGGATGAAGCCCCGGCGCTGTGCCCACCAGGTGTAGGAGATTTTTTCGCCGAAATGCTCCGCGACCATCGCCGCGAGCTTGTTCTCGAAGCCAGCTTCGGCGCTGTTCGAGAACGGCAAGTTGTTTGGATCCGCGCAGACTCGCAGCGCCGCATTCGGCTCTGCGGCGGCGGCGCTCGCCAGACCCAGCAAAGCCGCAACGACAATGCCTGCACGATCAACGTGACGGTGCATGATTGTCATCCTGACCGCTCGTGCCGCCGAGTCTGAAGACCAGAAGCTCGCTTCCGCCTGCGGTGTAAAACGGAAGATCCTGTGTGGCTCCGGCGAAGCCGAGCGCAGCATTGCGCACGCGCAGATCGACTTCCGCGTTCGCGACCACTCCCGGCCAGCCGCCGACGCCTGACAGGATTGCGATGTATTGCTGACCGTCCGAGCCGCGGTACGAAATCGGCTGACCGATGAAGCCGGACCCGGCGCGGAACTGCCAGAGCAGATGACCATCCTTGGCATCCACCGCCTTGAACAGCCGATCCATTGTGCCGTAGAACGCGACATCGCCCGCCGTCACCAGCGCGCCGCTCCAGACCGGCAGCTTTTCGTGCAGCTCCCAGACCTTCTTGCGTGCGACGGGATCCCAGGCCATGAACTCGCCGCGGTAGCCGCCGGGTCCCGCATACATGTCGACGTCGGCTCCGACGTAAGGTGTGCCGGCGATATAACCCACCTGCGAGGCCTTGAAGTTCATGCAGAGGTGCTGGTGCGGGACGTAGAGCAGCTTGGTGTGGGGTGACCAGGCGGTCGGCTGCCAGTCCTTCGCGCCCGGTGCGCTGGGGCAGATGTTCTCGACGGACTTGCCGAGCAGCGGCGTCTTCTCCTCGTTCGGGATGATCTTGCCCGTCTTCAGATCGACGCCTTTATAGGAGTTGACGAAATCGTAGGCGTCCGCCGAGATCACCTCGCCGGTGGCGCGATCAATGACGTACATGTAGCCGTTGCGGCCCGGATGGATCAGAACCTTGCGCGACTGCCCATTGAGCTCCAGATCGATCAGTACGTTCTCGTTGATCTCGTCATGGTCGAACAGATCGTGCGGATTGAGTTGATAGGCCCATTTGGCGCGGCCGGTGTCGGGATCGCGGGCGAAGATCGATGTGCTCCAGAGATTGTCGCCGCTGCGTTGGTTCGCATTCCAGGGACTCGGATTGGCCGTGCCGTAGTAGATCAGGTTGAGTTCAGGGTCGTAGGAAATCCAGCCCCACACCGTGCCGCCGCCGACCTGCCAGCGATCCGCCGGCCAACTTTTCACGCCGAGATCCTTGTCTTTCAGATTGTCGTAGAATGGCCTGAAGTCGTCGCCGATCAGCACGTCCTTGTCAGGACCGGTCGAATAGGCCCGCCAGGCGATCGCTCCGGTGTTCTCGTCAAGCGCAGTTACCCATCCGCGCACGCCCATTTCGCCGCCGCTGTTGCCGACAAGGATCTTTCCCTTGACGACGACAGGCGCCATCGTGATGGTCTCGCCCTTGTTGATCTCGCCAAGCTTCGTGTGCCAGAGCTCCTTGCCGGTCTTGGCATCGATCGCGACGGTGTGATTGTCCAGGGTGTTGAGAAAAACCTTGCCATTGTCAAAGGCGAGTCCGCGATTGACGACATCGCAGCAGGCCACACCCGCTGCCGCAGGCTCCGGCTTCGGCGCGTAGGACCATTTCAACTCGCCCGTCGTGGCATCGAGCGCGAAGACACGGTTTGGATACGGACCGGCATAGGGGCCCACCACATACATCGTGCCATCGACCACGAGCGGAGCTGCCTCCTGCCCCCGATCGGCGCCCACTGAAAAAGTCCAGGCAAGCTGCAAGCGTGAGGCGTTGCCTGTATTGATCTGGTCGAGCTCGCTGTAACGGGTGTTGGCGTAGTCGCGTGCGGCCATCGGCCACTGGCCGGGATCCTTCATGCGGCTCGCGAGGTCGGTCTCAGCGGAAGCGGATGAGACTAAACTGAAGGCAGCGCAAAACGCGCTCAACGTCCCGACCAGAAGCCGCCCGTAGTACCGGACTAACATATGTAAGGATCTCCACGGCAATCGACCGGCCGTGCCGCGCTGCGGACCGGTTTTCGAACGTACAAACGTTGTGCCGTCGCTTGGTTCCAAAACGGTTGCCGAGTCCGACTATCTCACGACGCTTCCCGACACACCTGCGCCGAGATCGACCGCGATCTGGTCTTCCTTGCCATTGCACTTGGGATGGCCGAATCCCGATGGGCTCTTACCATCGGGTCCGATGTCATAGATGATCGCGTCTTTCATGTTCGGACTGACGCCCGCTGGTACATGGTCAAGCCCGAGGAAATGACGTACGCGCCAGGCGACGTTGTGATCCGCGCAAGAGCTGTCGCCACTGACGCCTAGTGCGCCCGCGATCCCGTTGCTGCCGTAGAGCGCGAGCCCGCCGCCGAATACGATCGTTCCGCCCACGGGCTTGCCGACCATCGGATCATGCGCCGTTCCGAAATCGTCAGGGGAGCCGGCGTAGATCACCTCCAGCGAGGGCGGGTTGCCGAGCCCGGCACCAAAGAGGAATCCACCCGGCTGGGCACCGGCGTAAAGGTTGGCGGTCGCCATGGCCTTATTCTTGAGGCTGAAGGCATTTGCGGTGTTCGCTTTCTCAGCCGCGATGGCGCGACTGCCCAGCCATTGATCGTCGGCCGTGTTGCCGCTGTAAGCCACGGCACAGACCACGCCCTGACGGTTCACGACAGCCGCCCATTCGTTGTTGTCGAGGCCGCCATTGCTTGGGCCACCCGAAGGCTTGACGCTCTTCTTCAGGATGTCGGCGAGCTGGTCGTGATCGACTGGACAGGTCATGCCGGCCGGGCGGGGCTGCTCTTGCGCGATCGCGCATTGCGGGATCGCGCATGCCGCGGCCAGGATGGCAACTGTAGCCATGACGCTTGGTTTGCTCATACGACCTCCACCGGCGTTCGTCATCCGGCAGGCGAACGTTCGAGCAGAACGTGCAGTTCCTACCCGCATCGAGAAAGCCTCGAAGCAGGAATCGCTCAGCCGGCGTGGCGGATCGAGGACCGGACGTGCTCGTCCATGGCCGTCAGCCAGCGATAGGCGAAGAACAGCGCCGCACCAGTGTAGAGTGTACCCATGGGCACCCACATCAGGATGCCTGCGAGTTGCTGGTCCTCCAATGGCGACAGACCGAAATCGGCTGCGAGCACGACTTGGTCCGGAATCCAGAGCTTCGGCGATATCGTCAGCAGCGCCCCAAGGACGCCCGAGTGCAGTACCGTCACGAACAAGCAGGCGATCGCGATCCCATCGCGAACTCGCGTATTGCGGTCCGGTCCGCGGCCATACAGGAGCACCCACCAGAACAGCAGCGCCGTGGCAAAGAAGCTGAAATGTTGCAGCCTGTGCACCGTCGTGTTCTCCAGCGCCCAGGCATACAGCGGCGGTGCATGCCAGGCCCAGAGCGCGGCACCATGCAAGGCTGTCGCGCTGGCCGGGTGGCTCGCGAACCCCCAAAATCCGGCAACTGGTTGCAAGCTGAAGAGTCGCCCTGCTGCAGGGCGTAACCAGGACGGCAGACTCCACAGCAACGGTCCATTGATCCGGGCGAAGGCAATCAGAGGAGCTGCGACCACCATCAAGAGCTCGTGCTCGATCATGTGAGCGGTGAACAAGCGCTCGCCCAGCCAGTGAAGCGGAGAGGTTACTGCGAGCGCTGTGACCAGCCAGCCCGACCAGAACGCCGCCACCTGGTTGAAGCTGACCCCGCGTCCGGCGCCTGCCTTCCGCCACAGCCGCAGCGTGCCGACGTAGAAGGCAATTCCAATTGCGTAGAGCGGGATAAGCAGCCAGGGGTCGACACTCCACAGCGACGAGGGATCGACAACG
>C688J35102_120990039_pt1 | contig 20573 bp, 18 predicted proteins | sample HopSoiMetagenom2_FD_35102 | JGI IMG/M metagenome (IMG submission 35102)
ATCCCGTGCGCTGTTGCGTGCAAGGTTGCGTGCGCCACTGACCCATGACCTTCTTCCAGCACGAACTCCGTACGGAACAACGGTGCTCCGTCGAAGTCCTCGTTAGCGGCGATGGGCAGTGCGGACCATGTGAGCGACATCAGTTCCCTTCGGCTGTGAGGTGTTTGAATGTGATCGCAGCCTCCTGAGCCGTTGACTCGGCTCTCTACGCGCGATGTCAACGATTCCCAATGTTGGTCAAGACCAAACCGACCGTCTCCGTCCGCTGCTGCGACGAACCGCCGGCCGGGACGATGCCATGTCGGCAGGCTATACCGGAACCGCGTGAGGGACTGAAGCGATTCAATCCAAGGTGAGTTCGAGCCAGAGATGCTCTTGCTAGGTCCAAACCTGTAATGACAGGATGCGAGAAGCAGCGGGGGTCATGACTGGCGCCGTTGGACGCCACACAGCTTCGAGCGTCTTCGGGCGAACAAGGAGGAGCAGTGCAATCGAGATTCAAGATCACCGGAGTTGTCGTCCTCGCTCTGGCTATGACATTGGCCATGGGAGCTTGCACCAAGAAGAACCAGACGGCGGCGCCGGCTGGGAGTGCTTCTGGGGCTGGCGGGACCGTCAAGGTGGCCTTCGTTCCCAAGCTGCAGGGCATCCCTTATTTCGAGGCCATGAACGCCGGTGGCAAAGAAGCCGCTAGCAAGCTCGGCAACGTCGAGTGGCTATACCAAGGGCCTACCAGCGCGGATGCCGCCGCGCAGGCAGACGTGGTCAACAGCTACATCCAGCAGAAGGTGAGTGCGCTGTTCATCGCGCCCAACGACCCGGACTCCATGGCGCCATTGATCAAGCAAGGAATCGATGCGGGCATCAAGGTCGGCACCTCTGACACCGACGCGCCGAACTCCGATCGAGAGCTCATGGTGCTGATGGCCTCCGCTGAAGGCATCGGCCAGGCCGACACAGATGCCTTGATGAAGGCCATGGGTGGCAAGGGAAAGTTCGCCATCGTGTCCTGCGGCGAGACCGCGGCACAGCTGAACCAGTGGATTGCGGAGATCAAAAAGTACTCGGCCCAGAAGTATCCAGACGCCCAGTTGGTCGATACCGTGTACGCCGGTGAGGACGTCGCGAAGGCGACGCAAATGGCCACCGACCTGATGAACGCTCACCCTGACATCAAGGGATTTGTTGGGGTCTGCTCGACGGCCGGCCCTGGTGTGGCTCAGGCAGTGGACAACGCCGGAAAGGTTGGCAAGGTCTTTACCGTCGGCATGGGTACGCCGAACGACATGAAGAAATACCTCAATGACGGATCGGCGTCGGCCGGTGTGTTGTGGGACGCCAAGGCTTTGGGCTGCCTGACCGCGTGGGCTGGTCAGCAGCTGGCGCAGGGTCAGCAGTTCCAGCCCACTCAGAAGGTGGACGCTTGCGGGCTTGACAGTGTCACCTACGACCCCTCGACAAAGATCCTGCTGATGGGCAAGCCGCTGACCTTCACGAAGGACAACGTCTCGAACTACAACTTCTAGGTCACGCGGACCCGTGGCAACCCAACGAGCGGCCCGATGTCCTCTCGGAGGATCTGATGACCACAGCATCGACCGGTGACGGAGCCGGTGGTGCGCCGGCGCCACCAGCCCAGGATCAGCCGTCGACTGAGGAGGCCCAGACCACGGCCACTCGGGAGGACCGTACAACTCGACTGCAGATGACCGACATCTCGAAGCGCTTCGGGGCGGTACGGGCAATCCGGCACGCCGATATGACGGTCGACGTGGGCCGGGTGCTGGCTGTGGTAGGTGAGAACGGTGCCGGCAAGTCCACGTTGATCAAGATCTTGTCCGGTGCCGTTATCGCCGATACCGGGACCATTAGCTACGAAGGCCGGCAGGTGTCGATCCGGTCGACGTCGGACGCGATGGCCCTGGGCATAGCGACGGTCTACCAGGAGCCGCAGTTGTTCCGCGAACTCACGGTCACCGAGAACATCTTCATGGGCCGGGAGATCCGCAGGGGCGGCCGGATCGACTGGGCTGCCCAAACTCAGAAGGTTGTGGACCTCCTCGCGCTTCTGGAATTGCCACCGCGGTATGCCACTGCGGTTGTCGGGGACCTGTCGATCGCCGAGCAGCAGCAAGTGTCGATCGCCAAGGCCCTGGCCGGTGATGCCAACATCCTCATCCTCGACGAGCCGTCCGCCATCCTCACCGACGCAGAGATCGAGGTTCTGTTCCGTGTGGTTCGACGGTTGACTGACTCGGGCGTGTCGGTGATCTATATCTCTCACCGCCTCGACGAGCTGTTTCGCATCGCCCACGACGTCCTTGTTATGCGCGACGGGCGGACCATTGGCACGTACCCAATCGGCGAGCTGACGGTGCGCAAGGTCGTCGAACTCATGGTTGGCGGCATCCTCACCGAGACCAAGCATGAGCGAGAGCTCGATTCCGAGGCTAAGCCGCGCCTGGAATTGGCCAACCTTGGCCGGCGGGGGGAATACCACGATGTCAATGTGGCAGTTCGGCCAGGCGAGATCGTCGGCCTCTTCGGACTTGTGGGTTCCGGTGTTTCCGAGATTGCTGATTCCATCTATGGCATTGATCACGCCGACTCCGGCCGGATTCTGCTCGACGGGCGGCCGGTCAGCCCCCGGTCCCCGTTGCATGCCCAACGCCTCGGGATCGGCTTGTTGCCGGCTGACCGCAAACAGCAGGGCATGTTCTCCTTCCAGTCGATCATGTTCAACATCTCGGCCGGGCATCTGACGCTGTTGAGCAAGCTTCGGCTATGGGTTGATCGGGTCCGGGAACGCAAGATCGCCCAGGACATGATCTCCAGACTTGCGGTCAAGACGCCCAGCGAGAACCAGCCGATCGGCGCAATGTCGGGTGGGAACGCGCAAAAGGTCGTGCTGGCTCGGCAGCTGGTCGAACGGCCCCAAGTGCTGGTGCTGGCGGAGCCGACTCAGGGAGTGGACGTCGGCGCCAAGGAGGAGATCCACCGCATCATCAACGAACTAGCTGACGCCGGCACTGCAGTCCTGGTGGTCACCTCGGACCTTCCGGAAGCGATTCGTATCTCCGACCGGCTGCAGGTGGTTCGTAACGGCACGACAACAGTCGAGTTCGGTCCCAACGCCACGCAAGTCGACGTGCTTGCCGCCGCAGCTGGCGACGTCGATGGTCAGCAAGGCAGGGCAAACGGCAGTGCAGAGGGAGCCGCATGAGCATCGACGTTGCCGAGCGCGACCAGGCATCACCCTCGGGACCAGAGCCGACGACCAAGGGTAGGCACCGGGTCCTCTCGCCACCGGTGACCGGTCAAGAACTCGTATTGATCGGGGTCATCGCCGTGCTGTGGGCGATTCTTGCGTTCACGACCCCAGCGTTCTTCACACCCAGCTCGATCCAGCCGCTGGTTGCTTCTGTTGCTCCCATTGCGCTGATCGGCATTGGGATGACGGTGGTGATCATTACCGGTGGGATCGACGTCTCAGTTGGGGCGGCGATCGCCGTGTGCTCGGTGATCACGGCGAAGCTGGTCTTGGTACAAGCCGGTCAGAGCCTGCCGGTCGCATTGATCATCTCGGTGATCGTAGGTGGGCTACTGGGGCTCCTCAATGGCGTGCTCATCGCATACGGCCGGGTGCACGCGATCATCATCACGTTCGGCACTGCGAATATCTTCTTGTGGATCGCGCTCAAGATCTTCAACTCCACTACTGTCAACAACATCCCGGACACGCTGGCGCCGCTCGGCAATGGCGCCGCGGGTCGCACGTTCGGCGTACCTAATTCCTTTGTCATAACGGTGGTGCTGGCAGCGATCGCCTGGTATTACCTACGACACACAGCAGGCGGTCGGCACTTCTTCGCCATTGGTGGCGACCAGCTCGCTGCCCAGCTGGCCGGTGTGGAGGTTCGGCAACGAATACTGGCTGCCTACCTGTTGACGGGATTGCTCGTGGGCCTGGCCTCGACGTTCGTTGTGGCTCAGGGTTCCAACCTCGGACAGAACGTTGGCAACGGAAAAGAGCTGGCCGTCATTGCCGCAGTCGTCATCGGGGGAACGTCGATCACCGGTGGGCGCGGCTCGGTATTAGGTACCGTGCTAGGTGCATTGCTTGTGCAGACGGTGGCATCCGGTGTCACTCAGCTCGGCTGGCGCTCAGAGCTTTCCGATCTTTTCGTCGGCATCGCGATCATCATCGCGGTCGGCGCCGATCTCCTTCGTGAGCGGACGAGGAGGAAGCGATGACCGTTCCAACGCTCTCCGAGCCCGAAGCTCCCGCTCCCGACGAGCAGGCCGGTAAGCGTGGCCGGGAACGAGCCGAACCACTACCTGCTCGCATAGTCCGCGCTCTGCTGACCCAACGCATCGTGCTATTGGCGGTGCTCATTGTCTTAGTGGTCATTTACTTCATGGTGTTGGGTGCCAACGGGTATCTGACGGCCGCCTACGACTTCGACTACATGTCCGCCGCGTTGATCAACGCCGTGCCGCTGGCCATGCTGGGCTTTGCCGAGTTGATCGTCATCCTCTCCGGACGCGGTGGGATCGATCTGTCGGTGGGTGCCATCGTGTCCCTGGCTGGCATGATCTTCGGCTTCGCCTACGGGCAGTGGGGTTGGCCTCTATGGGTTGCGATTCTGATCACTGCGATCGTCGGCGGGCTGCTCGGCCTCGTCAACGGGATCTTGGTTGCCTACATCGGATTCCCGGCTCTGATTGCCACCCTCGCCACCTACTACGCGTACAAGTCACTTGCCGTGGTGATCAACAACCAGCGTCCGATCAGTACGCGTCCGATCCAAGACCTCTATGACTCCACGGCCCGCTCGGTTCAGCTGCCACTGATCGGGGCGTGGGTTCCGGACGTTCCGAAGGGCATATTCCTCTTCCTGCTGCCCACCATGATCGTGGTCTGGCTGCTTCTTGCGCGTACCACTTATGGTCGGCGGGTCTACGCCATCGGCACGAACGACGTCGCAGCACGATGGTCGGCGATCGGGGTACGAGCCACTCGAGCCGGCGCATATATGATCAGCGGCTTGATCTCAGGCCTGGTAGCCGTCGTTACGGTCGGCCAGTTCGCCTCGGCCCGTCCAGACGCCGGTGTATCGGGCAACGGGATGGCGCTGCCTGCCATCACCATTGCGGTTCTCGGTGGGGTTGCGATCACTGGAGGCATCGGTCGAGTGTCAGGCATCGTCCTCGCCACGGTGCTCATCGTGTGGATGAATGCGGGCATTCGGCTGGCCTTCGAAGGCAATGCCGGCCCCCAGAACCAGCTGCTTGCACTTGGCCTACTGCTGGTCTTCGCGGCTCTGCTCAACGGCTTCGCCCTGCGGCGTTATGGCGGCGCTGGCTAACAAGGAAGGTCGACACAGCGTGTCTTCACTCATCGGCTGCCACGCGCTGGTGTTCACCGGCGAGTTCGACTCTCGTGGGATCGAGAGCTCAGTTCAGCGTGCACATCAGGCGGGTTTCGACTTGATCGAATTTCCGCTCATGGAGCCTGCCACCTTCGATAGTGCGACTGCCCGCCGAGTCGTTGACGGCGAGGGCCTGCATGCTACTGCCAGCCTGGGTCTTCCGCTCGATGCGGATATCAGCAGTGACGATCCCTCGATTGTCAGGGCTGGCCGGCAACTGCTGGACATTGCTTTGGACAAGACCGCCGAGATGGGTGGATTGCATCTATGCGGCGTGCTCTATGGGTCCATGCGGAAGCACATGGCGCCCGCATCGGCCAGCGGTCGAGCGAACAGTGTCGCAGCTATCCAACGGCTTGCGGATCGAGCGTCATCCCTGGGAATGCCGCTGTCGCTGGAAGTCGTCAACCGCTATGAAAGCAACGTGATCAACACCGGCCGCGAGGCTTTGGAGTTCCTCAAAGAGGTTGATCGGGAAGGCGTATCGGTCCATCTCGATACCTACCACATGAATATTGAAGAGTCCGACCTCTTCCAGCCGATCCTCGATACCGGAGATCGGCTCGGTTACGTGCACATCGGAGAAAGCCATCGTGGCTACCTCGGAACTGGCTCAGTGGACTTCGGCAGCGCTTTCCGCGCGCTCGACCGGATCAACTACGGCGGGCCGATCGTCTTCGAATCCTTCTCTTCGGCGGTCGTCTCGCCGACACTAAGCAACACATTGGGCATCTGGCGGAACTTGTGGAGCGACGGCGACGACCTGGCCGCTCACGCCAACCGCTTCATCCGGGACCAACTCACGGCCGTCCGGACCATCGAGTTGCACTAAGTCGACGGAAAGGTGCCGCTGAGGGCATAATAACGTTTCAACATTGCGTACCCAACGCTGCGGCTGGGTACGCAGCGTTTCTAAGTGTTCGGAACGACTTTGGGAAGTGAGCACATGCCAGCCTTCTCCGATATCTCTGATCAATTGGCAGATCAGGCCATCGAGCTGCCGTCGTGGGCATTCGGCAACTCCGGCACCCGGTTCAAAGTCTTCGGCTCGCCGGGTACGCCGCGCACCATCCAGGAAAAGCTTGCTGATGCCGCCAAGGTGAATGAGCTCACCGGGCTGGCACCGAAGGTCGCACTGCATATCCCGTGGGACAAGGTCGAGGACTACGGCGCGCTGCGGAACTATGCCGCTGATCTTGGTGTGGCCCTCGGCACGATCAACTCCAATACCTTCCAGGACGATATCTACAAGTTCGGCAGCCTGACCCACAACGATGAATCAGTGCGCCGCAAGGCAATTGATCATCATTTCGAGTGCATCGAGATCATGAACCAGACCGGGTCGCGAGACTTGAAGATCTGGCTGGCCGACGGCACGAACTATGCCGGTCAAGCTGACCTGTGCGGGCGCCAGGACCGGCTTGCCGACAGCCTCACACAGATCTATGAGCGCATCGGGCCGGAACAGCGGCTGGTGTTGGAGTACAAGTTCTTCGAACCGGCTTTTTATCACACCGATGTGCCGGACTGGGGCACCTCGTACGCGCACTGTGTGGCGTTGGGTGAGCGGGCCATGGTCTGCCTGGACACCGGGCATCACGCACCCGGCACCAATATCGAGTTCATCGCGGCGCAGCTTCTCCGTTTGGGCAAGTTGGGCTCGTTTGACTTCAACTCTCGTTATTACGCCGACGACGACCTTATTGTCGGCTCCGCCGATCCGTTCCAACTCTTCCGGATCTTGTATGAGGTGGTGCGTGGCGGCGGCTATGGGCCGGATTCAGACGTCGCCTTCATGCTGGACCAATGCCACAACGTCGAGGCCAAGATTCCCGGCCAGATCCGCTCGGTGCTGAATGTGCAGGAGATGACCGCGCGGGCACTGCTCGTTGATGGCGACGCTTTGGCGGCTGCGCAAGAGGCCAATGATGTGCTCGGTGCCAACGGAATCTTGATGGATGCCTTCTACACCGACGTACGGCCCGCGCTAGCCGAATGGCGTGAGTCCCGGGGCTTGCCAGTCGATCCGATGAAGGCCTACGCCGAATCCGGCTATCAGAGCAAGATCGAGTCCGAACGTGCCGGCGGAACGCAGGCCGGTTGGGGAGCGTGAGTGATCATGGCCATCCAAGCAGTAGCGGAGCTGATCGCCCGGTCCAACCGGCTGGGATCGGATCCCAAGAACACCAACTATGCGGGGGGCAATACCTCAGCCAAGGGCACCGAGACCGATCCGGTAACCGGTGAGCCCGTTGACCTCGTCTGGGTAAAGGGTTCCGGCGGGGACCTGGGCACCCTGAAAGAGTCCGGCCTTGCAGTGTTGCGGCTTGATCGAATGCGGCAGCTGGTCAACGTCTACCCCGGCGTGGAGCGCGAGGACGAGATGGTGGCCGCCTTTGACTACTGCCTGCATGGGAAGGGCGGCGCGGCACCCTCGATCGACACCGCGATGCACGGCCTGGTCGACGCGGCGCATGTTGATCATCTCCACCCGGACTCAGGAATCGCTGTTGCCACGGCTGTCGATGGGGAGGAGCTGACTGCCAAGATCTTCGGTGACAGAGTTGTCTGGGTGCCATGGCGCCGACCCGGCTTCCAGCTGGGCTTGGACATTGCCAAGATCAAGGCCGACAATCCTCAAGCGATCGGCTGCATTCTCGGCGGCCACGGCATTACCGCGTGGGGCGATACCTCCGATGAGTGTGAAGCCAATTCCCTGGAGATCATCAGGACGGCAGAGGCATACATCGCCGAGCACTCCAAACCCGAGCCGTTCGGCGCGGTGCTCGATGGTTATTCGGCACTGCCCGATGCTGAGCGCCGGGCTAAGGCGGCCGCACTTGCGCCCACGCTGCGGTCGATCGCGTCGTTCGACAGGCCGATGGTTGGGCACTTCACCGACGACGAGCGGGTACTGGAGTTCCTCTCCGGTAGTGAGCATCCTCGGCTGGCCGAGCTTGGCACGAGCTGCCCAGACCACTTCTTGCGGACCAAGGTCAAGCCGCTGGTACTCGATCTTCCAGCCGACGCTTCCGTCGAGGACTCCATTGCCCGGCTGCGGGAGCTTCACGAGTCCTACCGCGCCGATTATCAGGCCTACTACGAGCGCCATGCCACATCCGACTCACCGGCAATCCGTGGCGCTGACCCGCTGATCATTCTCGTCCCGGGAGTTGGCATGTTCTCCTATGGGAAGGACAAGCAGACCGCGCGGGTGGCCGGGGAGTTCTACCTGAACGCGATCAATGTGATGCGTGGCGCGGAAGGGCTCTCTACATACCAGCCGATCGACGAGTCAGAGAAGTTCAAGATCGAATACTGGGCGTTGGAAGAAGCCAAGCTGCAGCGCATGCCGAAGCCTAAGCCGCTTGCGACCCGCATTGCGCTGGTCACTGGTGCCGCGTCCGGCATTGGCAAGGCGATCGCAGTCCGGTTGGCGGCTGAAGGCGCCTGCGTCGTGATCGCCGACCTTGATCAAGGAAAGGCTCAGGCAGTTGCGGACGAGATCGCCCGCGCCGGAGGCGCAATTGGACAGAGCAGTGACGTGGCGGTAGGCATTGCAGCCGATGTCACCAATGAGGAGGCTGTGCAGGCAGCCATTGACGCCACACTGCTGGCGTTCGGCGGCATTGACATTGTGATCAACAATGCCGGCCTGTCGCTGTCGAAGTCCTTGCTGGACACGACGGTCGCTGACTGGGACCTGCAGCACAACGTGATGGCGAAGGGTTCTTTCCTGGTGTCACGCGCCGCGGCCAAGCCGCTGATCGACCAGAAGCTGGGCGGCGACATCGTCTACATCTCCAGCAAGAACTCGCTCTTCGCCGGCCCGAACAACATCGCTTACTCCGCCACCAAGGCCGACCAGGCGCATCAAGTGCGACTGCTCGCCGCCGAGCTGGGGGAGCACGGGGTGAAGGTCAACGGCATCAATCCTGACGGCGTAGTCCGAGGCTCCGGCATCTTCGCCGGCGGCTGGGGTGCAAGGCGGGCTGCGGTCTATGGCGTGCCGGAGGAGGAGCTCGGCAAGTACTACGCCTCTCGTACGCTGCTGAAGCGCGAGGTGCTTCCGGAGAACGTCGCCAACGCCGTCTTTGTGCTGTGCTCGGCCGATATGAGCCATACCACGGGCCTGCACATTCCCGTCGATGCCGGCGTAGCGGCCGCATTCCTCAGGTGAGCCCATCTGGCTGGGTGGCCGCAGTTGATCTTGGTGCCACGAGTGGGCGGGTGATGCTCGGCCACCTGGGTCCTGATCAATTGAGCGTTGAGGCGGTGCATCGCTTTCCCAACGACCCGGTACGCATCCCCGACGGCCTGCACTGGAACATCCTGGAGCTGTATCGGAATGTGCTCGTCGGATTGCGGAAGGCAGTCGGTGCTCAGCCCGACGTAGCCGGCATCGGCATCTGCTCGTGGGCCGTCGACTACGGCCTGGTGAGCGGTGACCGCTTGATCAACAACCCGTTCCACTACCGGGACGAGCGCACCGCCAGAGGCGTCGATCTGATCCACAAGATCGCTGATCATGCCACGCTTTACGCCACGAACGGATTGCAATTCCTGCCGTTCAATACCATCTATCAGCTAGCAGTCGATCATGAAGCCGGGACCATCGACGACAAGACGCGGATGCTGATGCTCCCTGACCTGCTGGCATTCTGGCTTACCGGCAACCAGGTTGCCGAGCGCACCAATGCCTCTACCACCGGGCTGCTTGACATCGCCAGTGGGGCTTGGAACGGGACCTTGATCGACAAGGTGGGCTTGCCCCGTTCCTTGTTCCCCTCCTTGGTCGCCCCCGGCTCCCGGGTCGGCTCCCTTCGCGACGACGTGGCGGCCGACGTCGGCGCATCCACAGCCTTGGATGTGATCGCGGTTGGGTCTCATGACACCGCATCGGCGGTCGTGGGCGTTCCCATGACTGAGCGGGGCGCGGCGTACGTGTCGTCCGGCACCTGGTCACTGGTCGGGGTGGAGCTGGACAGGCCGGTGCTTACCGAGGAGAGCCGCGAAGCCAACTTCACCAACGAGGGCGGCGTCGATGGGAAAATCCGCTATCTGCGCAACGTGATGGGCATGTGGCTGCTCAGTGAGTCCATCCGTGTCTGGCAGCGCGAAGGGCAATCGGTGGAGCTGAGCACATTGCTCGACCAGGCAGCCGCCATTACGACGCCGGTACCCGTCTTCGACGCAAATCATCCGACCCTGCTGCCGCCCGGGGACATGCCGAAGCGGATTACCGCACTCTGTGCAGAAGCAGGCGCAGCCGCCCCTGACTCACCAGCGGTGTTCACTCGCAGCATCCTGGAAAGCCTGGCAGAGGCGTACGCGACGGCGCTCGATGACGCTGAGCAGCTGAGCGGGTCCAAGATCAACACCGTGCACATTGTTGGTGGTGCTAGCCAGAATGCACTGCTGTGCCAGCTGACCGCCAACCGGACGGGTCGTCGGGTACTGGCCGGTCCGGTCGAGGCGACGGCCGTGGGTAATGTGCTGATTCAGGGCCGAGCAGCCGGTCTCGTCGAGGGCGAGCTGCCTGAGCTGCGGGCGCTGATCGCCAGGACCTTCCCGCCAGTGGAGTACCAGCCACGATGAGAACCGCGCTATTCATCACTTGCCTCGCCGACGCCCTGTTCCCCGAAGTCGGGAAGGCGACCGTGCAGGTGCTGGAGCGGCTCGGCCAGGAGGTCGAGTTCCCAGCTGAGCAGACCTGCTGCGGGCAGATGCATGTCAACACTGGATACCAGAAGCAGGCGCTGCCACTGGTCGAACGGTTCGCCGAGGTGTTCTCGGAGTATGACGCCGTCGTGGCGCCGTCCGGATCGTGTGTCGGTTCAATCCGACATCAGCATCCTATGATCGCCAAGCGATTTGGATCACCGGGACTTGTCGAGCAGGTCGAGGCAGTGGCGGCCAAGACGTACGAGCTCTCGGAGTTTCTCGTCGACGTACTGGGTGTCACCGATGTCGGCGCCTATTTTCCCCACCGGGTGACCTACCACCCCACGTGCCACTCCATGCGAATGCTGCGGGTCGGAGACAAGCCGATCAAGCTGCTGCAAGCCGTCGAGGCTCTTGAGCTTGTGGAGCTGCCGGCAGCTGATCAATGCTGTGGATTCGGTGGCACCTTCGCGATCAAGAACGCTGATACCTCGACAGCGATGCTCGCCGACAAGATGCGCAATGTCTTGGACACCGGCGCCGAGATCTGCACTGCAGGTGACAGCTCTTGCCTGATGCACATCGGTGGCGGCTTGTCCCGGCTCCGCGCCGGCGCCAAGACGGTTCACCTGGCACAGATCCTCGCGGCGACTCGCGAGCAGCCGATGGTATTGGGCCGGGCAGAAGAGCAGGCCGAGGTGCACGCCGGACCCGAGGCGGTGCTGTGAGTGCACCCGTGATGCTGGGCATGCCAACGCTTCCACCTACTTCGCCGCGCGGCGTCGGGAACCTTCGGGGGGAGGACAGGTTCCCCGTCGCCGCGCGGCGGACGCTCGCGGATACCCAGCTACGGCGCAACCTCGGCAAGGCAACAACGACGATCCGCGCCAAACGCGCTCAAGTCGTCGCCGAATTGCCCGACTGGGAGCAGTTGCGAGAAGCGGGCCGCCAGCTCAAGGTCCACACCATGGCGCACCTGCCTGATTACCTTGCCCAGTTGGAATCCGCTGTGACCGCTCGCGGCGGGGTTGTGCATTGGGCGCGCGACGCCAACGAGGCCAACGCTATCGTCGTTGATCTTGTTCGCGGTAAGGGCGTGGACGAGGTGGTCAAGGTGAAATCCATGGCGACGCAGGAGATCGGGCTCAATGAGGCATTGGAGCAGGCCGGCATCGCGGCGCTGGAAACCGATCTTGCGGAGTTGATCGTGCAGCTTGGCCACGATAAGCCGTCGCACATTCTGGTGCCGGCAATTCATCGGAACCGGGCGGAGATCAGGGAGATCTTTCTTCGCGAGATGGCCGATGCCGATCCGGGCCTTAGCGATGAGCCAGCGGCGCTGGCAGCTGCGGCGCGCCAACATCTGCGGCGTAAGTTCCTTGCCGCCAAAGTGGCAATCAGCGGGGCGAACTTCGGCATCGCCGAGACCGGCACGCTCGGGGTCGTGGAATCAGAAGGCAATGGCCGGATGTGCCTCACCTTGCCCGATACCTTGATCACGATCATGGGTATCGAGAAGCTCGTCCCGAAGTGGCAGGACCTTGAGGTCTTCCTTCAGCTGCTACCGCGATCATCGACCGGAGAGCGGATGAATCCCTATACCTCCATGTGGACCGGCGTCACACCAGGGGACGGGCCGCAAGAGTTCCATTTGATCTTGCTCGACAATGGCCGGACCGCCGTGCTCGCCGATGCCGACGGTCGGGATGCGCTCAACTGCATCCGATGCAGCGCCTGCCTCAATGTCTGCCCCGTGTATGAACGAACCGGCGGTCATGCGTACGGGTCGGTTTATCCGGGCCCGATCGGCGCCATCCTGTCTCCACAGCTCACCGGCATTGAGGACAACGCATCGTTGCCGTACGCGTCCTCGCTGTGCGGCGCGTGTTATGACGTCTGCCCTGTCAAGATCAACATCCCGGAGATCTTGGTGCACCTGCGCGCCAAGCACACTGAGACGTACGCCGCCGAGCATCGGGTGCCGAGCGTGGAGGCAGCTGCCCTGGCTGTAGCCGCCTGGGTGATGAGCAATCCCAAGCGCTGGACGTATGCGCTCCGCAGCGGTCGGCTCGGCCGCATGCTGGGTCGTAAGCGCGACGCAATCGGTGAGATACCACTCCCGCTGGTCAAGCAGTGGACGGATGCCCGGGACTTCGCGCGTCCGCCAAAACAGACCTTCCGCGACTGGTGGGCCGCTGAGCACGGGGGAGAGCGGTGAACGCTCGTGAGGAGGTGCTGGCCCGAATCGTGGCCGCCCACAGTGCCGCCCCACCACCGGACCTCCCGTACGAGCAGATCGATCGGGAGTATCGGACCACCTCAGATGCATCCACGGAGGCGCTGACGGAGCTTTTGATCGATCGGCTGGTTGACTATCGGGCACTAGTCCGGCGATGCTCAGTTGATGATCTTGCAGCTACCATCGCTGCTGCGCTCACCGACCGCGGCATCCAGACCATCGTTGTGCCGTCGGGGTTGAACTCTTCCTGGATGGAAAGCCTTTCGGTGGACGTGGTCACCGAAGGCTTGTCACCCGATGATCAAATTACCGTGGCGCAACTGGAGGGGTCCGACGGCGTGATCACCGGCTGCGCCGTGGCGATCGCCGAGACTGGAACATTGATCTTGGACGGCTCAGCCGGGCAGGGCCGGCGAGTGCTTACCCTCATTCCGGACTACCACCTCTGCGTGGTATTTCCCGACCAGATCGTTGCCGACGTACCGCAAGGGCTGGCGCGGCTCGAGGCCACCCGGCCGCTGACCATGATCAGCGGTCCTAGCGCCACCAGCGACATCGAACTGAATCGGGTGGAGGGCGTACACGGGCCGCGGACGCTCGAGGTGATCATCGTGGGAGAGGAGTAGATGCCGGCTGGCGGAACTACTCGCTCTTTCTACGCGAGGACGGCCTCTTGATCGGCTACGCCGAGGCCGACGATCTTGCCCAAACACAGGAAAAGGTCGCCAGTACCGATGTCAACGCTCGCTGGCAGGCGGCGATGTCGGAACTGTTCCAGGCTGACGGCGCCCCTGACGAAGCGTGGGAGATCATTCCGGAGGTCTTCAATCTGGAAGATCAACTGTGGGCAACCAAGCGCTGACAGCCCGGTCGTTTTGACGGCTGTGCTGCGAAACGGGCTGTGCTGCGAAACGGCCCCCACATATCGTGGGAGCTCCGACCGGTGGTCAGCTACGCGCGGGCATCCTCTGCAGAGCCGAGGTACTCAGCACCGGCATCTGGAGAGGACACGGCCATTCTTGGCTCGCTCGGCATGAAGCTGAAGTACTCGGGCTGCAGGTGCTGAATGTCGGTCATCAGCCACATCCACCCCTGCTTGGGGTTGAATCTCAGTGACAGCACTCCGGTGTTGTCCCACCAACCGAGCCGGGTGAATCCGCGGTAGGCAGCAAGCTGGGTTGGCGTATCGAGTCCGGCTACCGCAGTGAACATCAGATGAGCAAGCCACACCTTGTTGATGCCACCGTGTGCGACAACCACAATGAGCCGTTCGGTTCGCGACTCCAGATATCGGCGCATCTCCTCGGCCCGCTGCCAGAGGTCGTAGAGGTTCTCTTCGTCCGAATAGTGCATATCAGGCTGGTCTGCGACCGCAAGTGCGGCGTGCTGAATGTCACGAGCCCGAGGATCGTCGAACCGCAGTCCCTGCAGCTCGGAGGGAACATCGATCTCCCGCAGTAGCGACGCGTGATTGCCGACTTCGGGGTCGTCGGCCGGAACATCCACCCATGACGAGTTCTTCCACACCGGAATGACATGAGGAGCGCCGGTCACCTCCGCTATCGCGCCTGCGGTGCTGCGTGCCCGCAGGTAGCTACTGCTCACGATCACGTCAACGGGGAGCTCCACCAGGCGTTCTGCCAGGCGCCGAGCGGCATCCGTGCCCAGCTCGGTCAGCGGGTCCGAGTCGTACTGATTGCCGGCTTGGAAGGTATTGGTCGCGTTGGTTTGACTCTCGCCGTGGCGAATAACGATGAATTGTTGATGATCAGTCATGCCGCCATCCGATTCATGACTGAGCTGATGAACTCGTAGGTGACTTCAACGTCGGTGGTGTCGGTCTGATTGCGATCCCGGCGATCTTCCCGGTGTTCGGCCTGGAGGATCGCCTGCACGAGTTGCGCCGTAAGCAGTGACTCCTCTGCAACCTTGTCTGAGTAAGACTCCCAGAATCCGGCCAGCAGCTCGCGGTCCCGCGAAAGCGCCGCCGGAGCTTCAGCTTCACGGCGATCGCGAATCTCATTGAATGCGACGTTGTTCATCATCGGTGCGATGTCCCACGAAGGATCACCGCTCAGTGGGTTGGGATCAAAGAGCCCGACGGTGATCGGGCGATAGCTATATACCCCAACGTTGCGAATCGTCACATCGCCGTGCAGAAACCGGCCCTTGGCGACGAATGGGCAGGTCCGCATGAAGCCGCGCACTGCCTCGATTTGATCATCGTCGATGCCGAGTTGCTGGACGAAGTCGGCATGGATCACGAAGAAGTCTTCGAGGTAGGCACTCCAGCTGTCGTACGTGCGCTCGCTTCCCGGCGAATCCGCGAAGTTGCCGAAGCCTGTATGGTCCACTGCCTGATGCAGGCGATGCAGCTCGGCGCCCACCGCTCGTCCCAGTTCCCGAGCGCTGTCTGGGGACCGCTCGAGAAAGTCGTCGGCGGTCTCGATGACCTCGCCATCGTCATTCTTCAATGCAGCGAGAACGAGGTACTTGACCGGCGGTTCACCCGACGACGGCACCGTACCCAGGCCGAGTACGTCCGGAACGCGTTGTGTATATGGCTTCCAGGCCCGCAGTGTTCGGGCCTCCGCCTCGAGTCCCTCGCTGTTCAGCTTGACCACTACATCACCATCCGAACCCTTCACGAGATATGTGGCCGCGTCGACCCCACCGCCCAAGGAGTCGATCTGGTCTGAGCGCATCTCATCCAGTCCGGGCAGGTCGGGAAACTCTCCACTTTCCTCGAGCAGCCATTTCAGATGGCTTTCAGCCTCCTGGTGCAGCTCTTCCTGCGAAGCCTCACCAGTCTCAGCCATGATCATCTTTTCTCGGAGCCGTTGCGGCACCTTCCATCTGGAGTAGGGCGGCCGCGGTTCCGGTGTCAGTGAGCAGGACATTGACCCAGCCACCGATCACCGCGGCGTGAATCGCACTGTGCTTGCTCCGGCCGCCGGCGATTCCAATCCGTCGTGGAATTCTGCGCAGGGTGTCAGCGTCGATGCCGACAACTCGGTCATCGAGATCGCTGGGTACGAGATTCCCCGCCGCATCGAAGAACCGCTGGCAGACGTCGCCTACCGCGCCGGCCGCATGGAGCCTGTCCTGGTCGGCGAGATCCGCCGCATTGCCGCTGGCCCGCAACAGCGGCGAAGGCGGGAGGCTGCCAATACCGGCAAGCGCAATGGTGAGCCGTGCCCATTCCTTTGCGACCGATTCCATGGCGGGCTCGTTCAGCAAGCTCTCCCGCATGGCTTTGTTGCCAACCAGGGCAGGAGCGGGCACGAATGTCGCCGTGGCTCCAACCAGGCGAGCGAATTCAGTAAGGAGCCGATTGCCCTGGGTCTGGACTGATGAACTTCCGAATCCTCCCATGAGCTGGATGACAGTGTCTGCCCCGGGAAGCCGCAACGGCCGCATCCGGTCGACGACGGCAAGCAGCGTTTGACTCCAGCTGGAGATCCCGATGCGTTCCCCGCCGGTCAGCGTGGTCTCCAGGTAGGTGGCGCCGGCTGATCCCAGCCCGGCGATGATCTCTTCGTCGGTCCCTTCAACATCGACGACGACAGCCTCGGCTAGGCCGTACCTATCCTCAAGCGCTTCTTCTATCTCGGTATGCACACCGGCCGCCACGGCGACAACCGTTCGAACGATGCCCAGTTCAGCGGCGCGTTTCAGCAGCCGCGACACGCGCGCCTGCGAGATGTGCAGAGTCTCTGCGATATCGGTTTGGCGGATTCCGCGTTCGTGGTACATCCGGGCGACCTTGGTGATCAACCGAAGCTGTCCGTCGGTCGGGGCTCGAGCAATGCTTCCCGGCGATGCGGCCATTGATCGATAACCTCCTGAAGCACTTGGTCAAGATCAGGGTCTATCCTGCCAGGTCGGGCGAATATTCATGCAGTCCTGCTCCCTCGGCTGACTCGCGCAGGCCGACCCACCTGTGCATCCAGCCCGGGCGACCACAAGACTCCTTGCGGTGTCTGACTAGGTGCTGGGATTCCGACCGCAGTGAGCAACGCATGGTCGGCGGAACGCACCTTGGCGCGATACAGCGGGAAAGGTTGATGGGCAATCGGAATCCAGGTCGTACCGAGAACGGTTCTGGTGTGCAGTCCCCATCGGGCGGTGAGAAAGACTTCGAGATCCGATGCTTGGTCGACCGGCGCCTCTATGTCGATCTCGATGTCTGCGGCCAATCGAGACGGTATGCGGCGTCGGAGCCGGAAGCCGGCTACGACAGGACTTGGGCGCACCGGCTGTAGCTGAGACCAGAGGTACGGCACCCTTGGCAATGCGCGGGCAACCAGCACCATGTCCAGCCGAGTTGCGTCCATCGACACAAACACCACGCCTTGTCGCCCCTGGTCGTCTCTGGAGTAAAGCCGGACATTGAGTTCGGATGCTGAGCCGATTTCTAGTACGCCGCCGACCCGAGTGGATGGAATCCCGAATCCCACAATCCCCACGTAGGTCTTGCCGTTGAGAGTGTCCGGCCAGGTTCCGTCCGGGAAGAGTCCGCTAACTGATGCTGGGGAGATTGGCCAGTGAACGAACACAACATCACGCCAGGTCTGGGCAAGGAGAACAGGACCCGGCAGTGGCGGCGGGTTCCACGGTGGCAGTGACTCGCCCGGATGATGAGTGCTCATCAATGTGTTTGCCTCGCCACTAGGTGCGCTCTCGATCTGGATCTTCGCTCTCCGCGGGGCTAGGAGTGAAACGTGTCCGATTGATCTCGGCTGCCCAGTGTGCGCGACGACGCCGACGTTCATTCGCCAACACGAGTGGGCGGTAGATCCGGCCGCCGCTGCTGCTAGGCCAAGCGTCGGCGTGGTCGAGTGCTCGCCAAGCAAGTTTTGCCGCGCCTAGAGCCGACACCTCGGCGACATCACTGACGTCAATATCCCGGCCAAGAAGATCTGTCTGAGTCTGCATGACGAGTGCCGAGCTGGTGGCACCGCCATCCGCACGGAAGACCTGCAACGGCACCGACCTCTCCTCAATCACATCGACAATGTCGCAGATCTGGTGGCCGACAGCATCAACGGCGGCCCGGGCGATGTGGCCGCGGCCGGTCGTCTCACTCATGCCAGAGATGAGCCCGTGCGCCTTCCGGTCCCAATGAGGAGCACCCAAACCAGAGAACGCTGGGACGAGAGTGACACCGCCGCTGTCAGTAACGGTATCGGCAAGCGCCACAAGATCAGCAACGCTGCCATCGGTGAGCAGATCTGCTGCCCAGGCCAGCGTCGCTCCTGAGAACAGGATGTTTCCCTCCAGTGCGTACCTCGGCGATCCGTCCATGACCCATGCCAACGTCACCGGGATTCGCGCGTCACCGACCGAAAGGTCCCCGACCGGAGCCATCACCGAGGATCCCGTGCCGTAGGTGGCCTTGGCCATTCCGACCTCGGTGCAGCCTTGGCCGAACAATGCGGCATGCGAATCTGCCATCGCAGCAGCAATGGGTGTGCCGTCGGGTACCAGTGGAACGCCGGTCGTGATACCGAAACCTTGGTCTGAGGCCACTGCGGCGGGCAGGCTGGCGGCCGGCACGCCGAAGACATCAAGCAGATCGGCGTCCCAATCCAGTGCCGTAATGTCGTACAGCAAGGTGCGAGAGGCGTTGCCCGCCTCGCACAGGTGCTGTGTACCGCCCGTCAGCCGCCACACCAGCCAGGAGTCGACTGTTCCCAGCCGTATGTCGTGAATCGGCACCCCGGCCGGAGTGTTGTCCAGCAGCCATCGCATCTTGGGAGCAGAGAACATTGGGTCGACCCGTAGACCCGTCCGGGCGTTCACCAGCTGCCCGGCCTGCTCGCTTACAGCTTCATGACACCAGGCGGCCGTACGCCTGTCCTGCCAGCCAATCACCGGACCCAATGGCGCACCGTCGCTACCTCGCCAGCCCACCACCGACTCACGTTGGGTGGACAGTGCTACCCCAGCAATCTCGGCTTCAGGCGCGCTTGCGATGCAGGCCGCCACCGCCTCCAGGACGCTTGTCCAGATGCGGTCGGCGTCCTGTTCCACCCAGCCGGCGCATGGCGAAGAGACGCCGACGGGCGCTGCACCGCCAGCCAGAAGACGACCGTCCGGGCTGACCAAAGCCGCTTTTGAGTTCGTCGTTCCCTGGTCGATCGCCAAGATCACCTGGTCGGTTGAAGCTCTGGACATGGGCGCTCCTCATCAATCAATGGCAGCCATTGTCTAGCGAGCTTGCTGCTCCAACTTGACTTATTGGTCCTAGTGATTGATTATACAGTAGCGAATGGATAGTACTAGTACATCGCCGCCTTGCCAGGAGCGCTATGGAGCTGGGCCGTCGCCGCCGCGTCATGATCAACACCGATGCCAAGAACGAGGCGGATGATCAATTCGCCATCGTGCATGCGCTGCTGTCACCTTCACTCGATGTCCGCGGCATCATCGCTGCCCACTTCGGCACATCACGCAGCAGCCGCAGCATGGAGGAGTCCCGAACCGAGATCGATCTGCTCCTCGACCTCATGGGACTCCAGCAGCAGGTGACGGTAGCTAACGGCGCACCGACTGCCATCGCTGATGAGCAGACTCCGCTGGACAGTAAGGGAGCGCAGTTGATCATCGCCGAGAGCGAGCTGGCCACGGCCGACGAACCGCTATTCGTAGCCTTCCTCGGCCCCCTGACCGACATGGCCTCCGCGATCTTGCTTGACCCCGATATCGTCCGCCGCGACATCGTCGTGATCTGGATCGGCGGCGTGGGCTACGGCGGGGTTGAAACCTATCCCGGTGTTGAGTTCAACCTGCGCAATGACATCGCTGCAGCCAATGTCGTCTACGACTCCGGCATCACCGTCTGGCAGGTGCCAAGCAATGTGTACTCACAAGTCTCGGTCAGCTACACCGAGCTGGAAGAGAAGATCGGTGGCACCAGCAAGCTCGCCGACTACTTGATCAGCCAGATGGTGGAGTGGAACCGCACGTACTGGCCCGAACCGATCGAGTCCCGTTCACTGGGAGACTCGCCTGTGATCTCGCTGATGCTTTACCCGCGCGGCGGGAACTTCCGCATCGTCCCTGCCCCACGATTCGGCCAAGAAGGCCACTACCTACCGGGTTCCGGACATCCGGTTCGCGTCGTCGAAGCAGTCGACGTCCGGTTCCTGCTTGAAGACATGTTCGCCAAGACTCGAAAGTTCGGCCGAGAAGCGGCCTGACTGCCGGCGCCACAAAGGGCTGAGAAAATGATC
>C688J35102_120990038_pt1 | contig 20472 bp, 18 predicted proteins | sample HopSoiMetagenom2_FD_35102 | JGI IMG/M metagenome (IMG submission 35102)
CGCCGCGGCGCCGACCCCCGCGCCCGGCGGCGGCGCGAAGGAGAAGGAGGCCGCCGCGCCCCCGCCGCCCGCGCAGGACGAGGCGGGAGCGGGCGATGCCGCGTCCGGCAACGGGCGGGTGAAGGCGTCGCCGCTGGCGCGGAAGATGGCGTCGGAGTCGGGGGTGCAGCTCGGCGGCGTGCAGGGCTCGGGCCCCGGCGGGCGCATCGTCAAGCGCGACGTGGAGGCGGCGATGGAGGGCGGCGCGCAGGCGCGGCAGCCCGCCGCCCAAGCGCCCGCGGCCGCCGCGGCACCGGCCGCGCCGGCACCCGCGGCGCCGTCGGAGGGCGGCTACCGCGACCAGCCGCTCTCGCCGATGCGCAAGACCATCGCGAAGCGGCTCACGCAGTCCATCGGCCCCGTCCCGCACTTCTTCCTCACCATCGAAGTCGACATGGGGGAGTCGATGCGGCTGCGCGGGCGGATCAACGAGCGCTTCGCCGACCAGGGGGTGAAGGTCAGCCCCAACGACGTGATCATCAAGGCGGTCGCCGCCGCGCTGCGGAAGCACCCGTGGGTGAACGCGTCGTGGACGGGCGATGCGATCCGCTTCCACGACCAGGTGCACATCGGCGTCGCCGTCGCGGTCGACGAGGGGCTGATCACGCCCGTGGTGCGCGACGCGGACCGCAAGGGTGTGGCCGAGATCGCCACGGAGGTGCGCGAGCTGGCCGGGCGCGCGCGGGAGAAGAAGCTCAAGCCGGAGGAGTACACCGGCTCCACCTTCTCCCTCTCCAACCTGGGGATGTTCGGGATCGAGGAGTTCACCGCGGTGATCAACCCGCCCGAGGCGGCGATCCTGGCGGTGGGCGCCATCGCCCCCAAGGTGGTGGTGGACGAGAAGGGGGAGATGGCCGTCCGCCAGCGGATGCGCGTGACCCTCTCGTGCGACCACCGGGTGATCGACGGAGCCACCGGGGCGCAGTTCCTGGAGACGCTCAAGAGCTACCTCGAGGACCCGATGCTGATGATCGCCTGAAGCGATCCCGCCTCACGCAGAGACGCAGGGCCGCGGGGGAGTGGGTTTCTCCCCGCGGCCCTGCGTCTCTGCGCGAGATCGTGTCAGTCCGCTTCGGCGCGGAGCGCGGCCAGCCACGCGGGCGGACGGGTGCCGAACTGGGCGTGCAGCTTGTGGATGTCGTCGAGGAGCACCGCCGTGGCCCTGCCGCGTCCCGACTCGGGGAGCCCGTCGGTCAGCAGCACCAGCGCGCTCCGTACCGAGTCTACGGAGAAGCCGCCCGCCTCCGACTGGTAGACGGCGTACCACGCGGTGAGCTTGCGGAGGGTGGCGCTGTACGGCTGCGTCCCGGCGGCGAAGTGCTTGAGCCCCATCGGACTCATGTCCACGGCGCGCGCTACGGCGCGCAGCGAGGTGGCCTCGATCGCGATCCGCACGGCCGCGCGGATGGCCTCCACGAGCGGCCTGCGGTCAGGCGCTGCCACGCGCCCTCCGCTGTGCGGGACGGCTGTCGGGCCGTCCAATCCGTAAAAATGCGGTTTGGGTACACTGGAAAGCCTACGCGCCCCTCTCGTTTGCCACAAGAGGGGCGGACGAAAAGACCACAAGTGCCCACCTCAACCCGCCAACGGACACCTGTTTTCGAAGGTCAGAAAGGAATCCGGTCGGCATCCGGACGGTGCCGTTTCCGCACATCGACCGCAGCGGAGCGGCGCGGGCACTTCGTCGCACTCCCGCACTCCCGCACTCCCGCACTCCCGCACTCCCGCACCCGGTTTGCCCGCACTTGACCGACCTTCTAGATTTCGCCGGCTCCATCTCCATCCATCGAACAGGAACGTACGCAGTGGATAGATCGGCACTTACGCACTCCGACACCTTCGTCCGCCGCCACCTGGGCCCCGACCCGGCCGAGGTGGCGCGGATGCTCGAACCACTCGGCTACGGCTCACTCGACGAGCTGATCGACGCCACCATCCCGGCGTCCATCCGCATGCGGCGGCCGCTGCGGCTGGGCCCCGAGCGCAGCGAGTACGAGCTGCTGGGCGAGCTGCGGAAGCTGGCCGCGAAGAACCAGGTCTTCCGCTCGTTCATCGGCATGGGCTACCACGACTGCATCGTGCCACCGGTGATCCAGCGCAACGTGCTGGAGAACCCCGGCTGGTACACGCAGTACACGCCCTACCAGGCCGAGATCGCGCAGGGGCGGCTGGAGGCGCTGCTCAACTTCCAGACGGTGGTGATCGACCTCACCGGGCTCCCCATCGCCAACGCCTCCCTTCTCGACGAGGGCACCGCGGCCGCCGAGGCCATGGCGCTGGCCTACCACGTGGCCGGCTCGCCCGAACGCAAAGCCTTCTTCGTCTCGCGCGACTGCCATCCGCAGACCATCGACGTGGTGCGCACCCGCGCGGGCGCCCGTGGCCTGGAGGTGATCGTCGGCGACCACGAATCGTTCGACTTCTCCACCCCCGTCTTCGGCGTGCTGCTGCAGTACCCGGCCACCGACGGCGCCGTGCTGGACTACGCCGAGTTCGCGGCGCGCGCGCGCGGGGAGGGGGCGATCGTGACGGTCGCCTGTGACCTCCTCTCGCTGGCGCTGCTCGCTCCGCCGGGGGAGTGGGGCGCCGACATCGCCGTCGGCAACAGCCAGCGCTTCGGGGTGCCGCTGGGGTACGGCGGGCCGCACGCCGCGTTCTTCGCCTGCCGCGACGAGTACAAGCGCCAGATCCCGGGGCGCATCATCGGCGTCTCCACCGACGCCAACGGCAACCGCGCGCTGCGGATGGCGCTGCAGACGCGCGAGCAGCACATCCGCCGCGAGAAGGCCACCAGCAACATCTGCACGGCGCAGGTGCTGCTGGCGGTGATGGCCTCGTTCTACGCCGTCTACCACGGCGCCGAGGGGCTGCGCGAGATCGCCCGCCGCGTGCACCGCTTCGCCGCCATGCTGGCCGAGGGCGCGCGCACGCTCGGGCACGCCATCGAGCACGACGTGTTCTTCGACACCGTGCGCATCGACGTGGGCGGGCGGCAGGCGGCGGTGATGGCGGCCGCGCGCGAGCGGCGGTGCAACGTGCGGGCGCTGGGCGAGAGCTCGATCTGCGTGGCGCTCGACGAGACGGTGGGGGTGGAGGACCTCGACGCGCTGCTGGTGGCGCTGAACCGAGGCTCGCCGCTCCCCTTCGGCGTGACCGAGCTGGCCGACGCGGTGGACCCGGAGTTCGCGGCGCCCTTCGCGCGCACCAGCGAGTACCTGACGCACCCCGTCTTCCGCACGCACCGCAGCGAGACGGCCATGCTGCGCTACATCCGGCGGCTGGAGGGGCGCGACCTGTCGCTGACGCACTCCATGATTCCGCTGGGGTCGTGCACCATGAAGCTGAACGCCACGGCGGAGATGTTCCCCGTCTCCTGGCCCGAGTTCAGCCGCATCCACCCCTTCGCGCCGCTGGAGCAGACGCGCGGCTACCAGGAGCTCTTCCGCCAGCTCGAGGCCGACCTGGGCGAGATCACCGGCTTCGCCGCGGTGTCGCTGCAGCCCAACGCGGGCTCGCAGGGCGAGTACGCCGGCCTGCTCTGCATCCGCGCCTACCACGAGTCGCGCGGCGAGGGGCACCGCGACGTCTGCCTGATCCCGCAGTCCGCGCACGGCACCAACCCCGCGAGCGCCGTGATGGCCGCGATGAAGGTGGTGGTGGTGGGGACCGACGCGGACGGGAACATCGACCTGGGCGACCTGCATGCGAAGGCGGAGCAGCACGCGGACCGGCTGGCCGCCCTGATGGTGACCTATCCATCCACCCACGGCGTGTTCGAGGAGGGGATCCGCGGGGTCTGCGACGTGATCCACCGCCACGGCGGGCAGGTGTACATGGACGGCGCCAACATGAACGCGCAGGTGGGGCTCTGCCGCCCCGGCGACTTCGGCGCCGACGTGTGCCACCTGAACCTGCACAAGACCTTCTGCATCCCGCACGGCGGCGGGGGGCCGGGGATGGGGCCGATCTGCGTGGCCGAGCACCTGCGCCCCTTCCTCCCCGGGCACCCGGTGGTCCCGGTGGGGCAGGGCGAGCACGGGGCGGTGTCGGCGGGGCCGTGGGGGAGCCCCAGCATCCTCCCCATCTCCTACGTGTACATCAAGCTGATGGGCGCGGAGGGGCTGACGCTGGCGACCAAGATCGCCATCCTGAACGCCAACTACGTGGCGAAGCGGCTGGAGGACCACTACCCCGTGCTCTACCGCGGCGCGAACGGCACGGTGGCGCACGAGTGCATCGTGGACCTGCGCCCGCTCAAGGGCTCGGCCGGGATCGAGGTGGAAGACGCGGCCAAGCGGCTGATCGACTACGGCTTCCACGCGCCCACCGTCTCCTTCCCGGTGGCGGGGACGATGATGATCGAGCCAACGGAGAGCGAGAGCCTGGCCGAGCTCGACCGCTTCTGCGACGCGATGATCGCCATCCGCGAGGAGATCCGCGAGGTGGAGCTGGGGATCCTGGACCGCCGCGACAACATGCTGAAGCACGCGCCGCACACCGCCGGCGTGGTCACGGCGGACGAGTGGGAGCACGCCTACAGCCGCGAGCGCGCGGCGTGGCCGGCGGCGTGGCTGCGCGAGCAGAAGTTCTGGCCCTTCGTGGGCCGCGTGAACAACGCCGCCGGCGACCGCAACCTGATCTGCGCCTGCGTCCCCATCGAGGACTACGCCGAAGTCTGAGTCCGCAGCCGCATCGAACATCCGCCACACCACCATACGGGGCGCCCTCGCGAGAGGGCGCCCCGCATTTTGTCGATCGATTCAGGCAGATGGAGCCATCGATCGAGCAGAGCACCTCGGCGAGATACCGACCGATCCACAAAATCCAGCAAAGACGGGCCAAACATTCGCTTGTATTCAGCCAGCTACGAGGCATTCATCTACCTCGCTTTCCCCGCGCTATCTCCTTACGGTGCATCAGCTTCTAACATTCGCGAAAGTATCCGTAAATGAACTGAGCACCACATGGCGACCAGGATTCTGCACTTGAGGAACGGGTAGCAAGATGCTACCATTCAACAAGCACACGCCGACATACGACCTGCAGCAGGTGCAGTGGCTGGTCGGGCAGGGTCCGCTTTCGCGCCTGATCACATCGGCCGCGCGTCGCGGCGCGCGCGACTGTGGGTTCACGGCTACGGCGGAGATCGTGGATGCGGTGCTCGCATTATCGGCGGCGAACTTCTACAAGACCATGGAGGCCGCGAGATGCCGAGGGCTGTGGCAGGACGTCTACCACTCGTCGTCCCATGGAGTGAACCTCTACATCAAGCTTCAGATCAGTCTGGAGGGGATCGCGGTCGTCGTTCAATTCAAGGAGAGGTAGTGACATGAAGTGCTACCAGTGCGCAGCGGAGGTTCGCGTCGTGACCGAGCCCCGCGAGTTCCGAGAAGGTGATCAGACGGTGGTCATCGATGACACCTTCTATCTCTGCGACAACTGCGGCGAGACGTTCTACGACGGCAACATGGCCGACGAGAGCTTCCGCCGCGCCGCTGCGGCAGCGCGGCTCCAAGAGGGCTTTCTCGCCCCTCACGAGATCCGCGAGATCCGTACGACGTACGGCCTCACGCAGTCGGCGCTCGAACGGTTGATCAACGCCGGGGAGAAGACGGTAGTGCGCTGGGAGCGCGGGATGGTTACGCAGAACGCCACCGCAGACACGCTGCTGCGAGTGCTCCGCGACCATCCCGAAGTCGTCGCGAAGCTGGCGCAGCGGCGCGGCGTGGCCATCGTGATACCTGAGCCCGCGCAGTCGGCGGCATGAGGGAAGCGGCGGTGATCGGCTCGGAGTCCGGCACGGCGAGCGAAGCGGAGTTGCGAGCACGCTTCGACATCCGCGAGGAGACGTTCGCGCACCGCGACTTCTCCGTGTGCATGCTGCTGCCCCGCGCGGCCGACGCGCTGATCGACGAAGCGGAGTTCGAGGCCGACGAGCGCCTCCCGTACTGGGCGGACCTCTGGCCCTCCGCCCGCGGGCTCACCCGTCACCTGCTCGACCGTCCACCCGCGGAGCGGCGGATCGTGGAGCTCGGCGCGGGCGTGGCGCTCCCCTCGCTCGCGCTCCGCAGCTTGGGCGCCGACCCGCTCGCGACCGACTACTACGCGGACGCGCTGCGCTTCGCCGACGCCAACGCCGCGCGCAACGGGCTGGCGCCGCTCCGCACCGCGCTGCTCGACTGGCGCGACCCGCCCCGCGCCGAGCGCTTCGAGCTGGTGGTCGCGGCGGACGTGGTCTACGAGCAGCGCAACGGCGAGGCCTTGGCCGCGCTGCTGCCGAGGATCCTGGCGGACGGCGGGCGCATGCTGCTGGCGGATCCCGGGCGCGTGTACTTCGGCGAGTTCCGCGACCGGATGGAGGAGATGGACTGGGTGGTGGAGGAGGTCGACGTCCGCACCGAGACCAGCGACCCCGTCACCGGCGCCACCAGCACCGTGCGCATCTGGCGCGTCGCGGTGGAGGGCGTGAGCAGGAGAGAGTGGTGAAACACCTTGCCGTGTTCAGACGACCCGAGCCCGCCCATCCTGTACTGGAACGTGAGGAACGGTTGCGCAGGGTGTGGAGATCGACCGTGCGTTCGATGCCACCGTTGCAGACGGCCTGGAACCGTTCGACCGATGCAGTTGAGCCGCAGCGAGAACGTTTCTCTCTGCGGCTCAGCGTCTCTGCGTGAGACCAATCTTTCTCCGTTCCAGTCCCCTGGGTTACAGCATCACCTCCCAGGGGCGTGCGCCGCGGCGGCTGCGCTCCAGGGCGTCGCGCATCAGCAGGTCGTGGTAGTCCACGTCGGGCTCGCCGGGGGAGGGGGTGCGCGGCTGCCAGCTGCCGTCTGACTGCAGCTCCCAGGCGAGGCGGTTGTCGGAGAGCGCGGCATCGAGCAGCCGCTCCAGCCGCTCGCGGAGCGCCTGGTCGAGCACGGGCACCAGCGTCTCCACCCGCTCGTTCAGGTTCCGCTCGCGCCAGTCGGCGCTGCCGATGAACACCTCGGCGTCGCCGCCGTTGGCGAAGTGGTAGACGCGGTCGTGCTCCAGGAAGCGCCCCACCAGGCTCACCACGCGGATGTTCTCGCTGTACCCCGGCAGCCGCGGCCGCAGCCGGCTGTGCCCGCGCACGATCAGGTCCACCTTCACCCCCTCGCGGCTGGCCTTGTACAGCTCGCGGATGATGCCGGGGTCGTCGAGCGCGTTGAACTTGGCCACGATGCGGCCGTTGCCGCGGCGGCGCTGGTGCTCCACCTCGCGGCGGATGCGCTCCTCGAACACGCGCCGCATGTCGCGCGGGGCCACCACCAGGCGGGAGTACTGCTGGTCGGGGGCGTAGCCGGTGAGGAAGTGGAAGAGGTTCACCATGTCGTCGCCGATCTCGTCGTTGCAGGTCAGCAGCCCCAGGTCGCTGTACTGCCGCGAGGTGCGCGTGTGGTAGTTCCCCGTCCCGATGTGGCAGTAGGTGCGCGGCGGCCCCCCCTCGTCGCGCACGATCAGCGTGACCTTGCTGTGGGTCTTGAGCCCCACCAGCCCGTAGGTCACGTGCACGCCGGCCTCTTCCAGCATCTCCGCGCCGCGGATGTTGTTCTCCTCGTCGAAGCGCGCGGTGACCTCGATCAGCACGGCCACCTGCTTGCCGCGCTCGGCGGCCCGCACCAGCGCCTTCACGATCGGCGACGCTTCGCCGCCGGTGCGGTAGAGCGTCTGCTTGATGGCCACCACGCGGGGGTCGGCGGCCGCCTCGTCGAGCAGGCGCTGCACGCTGGCCGGGAAGGAGTCGTACGGGTGGTGCACCAGCACGTCGCCGCGGCGAATGATGGAGAAGATGTTGCGCTCCTCCTCGGTCTCGCCCTCGTGCTGCAGCGCCTCGGGGACCACCGGCTCCCACGGCTCGAAGCGGTGCTGCGGCAGGTCCAGCTCCGCGAAGAACATCACGTCGGAGAGGGCGATGAGGCCGGGCGCCTCGTACACGTCCTGCCCCTCCAGCTCCAGCTCGCGCACCAGCAGCTCGCGCACCTCGGGGTGCATCTCGCGGTCCACCTCCAGCCGCACCACGGGCGCGAAGCGGCGCTCGCGCAGCTCCTCGGAGATGAGCGCCAGCAGGTCCTCGCTCCCGTCGTCGTCGCCGCCGCGCTCCACCGAGGCGCTGCGAGTGACGCGGAAGGGGTGGGCGCTCACGATCTCCATCCCCCGGAACAGCTGCGCCACGTTCGCCTGGATCACCTGCTCCAGCGGCACGAAGTGGAAGCGGTGCGGCGAGTCGGCCACGACCAGCCAGCGGCCGTGCTGCATGGGCACCTTGAGCCGCGCGAAGTGGTAGGTGTTGCGCGCCGCGTGGCGCATCAGCACCGCCAGCGAGAGGCTCAGGTTGGAGATGAAGGGAAAGGGGTGCCCCGGGTCCACCGCGAGCGGGGTGAGCACAGGGTACACCTGCTCGCGGAAGTGCTCGTCGAGCGCGCGCCGCTGCCGGGCGTTCAGCTCGGCGTAGTCCGAGACCACCACCCCCGCCTCGGTGCGCAGCAGCGGCCGCAGCGTGTGCTCCCAGCTGTCCACCAGCGCCAGGTGCATCTCGCGCGTGGCCTCGTGGATCAGCCCGAGCTGCTCGGCGGGGGTGCGTCCGTCCACCGAGAGCGCCTGCACCCCCGCGGCCACCTGCCGCTTGAGCCCGCCCACGCGCTTCTGGAAGACCTCGTCGACGTTGTTGGAGGCGATCCCCAGGAAGCGCACCCGCTCCAGCAGCGGGGCGCGCGGGTCGAGCGCCTGCGCGTAGACGCGCCAGTTGAAGTCGAGGAGGCCGAGCTCGCGGTTGAAGTAGAGCGCCGGATGGTCCAGCTCCGCCCCCTCGGGCACCGGCCGTGGCCGCACCGCGCGCGGGATGGACGGCACCTCGCGGCGCGGCACCACGCGAACGGCCCGCTGCGCGCCACGCCCACGGCGCTGCGGCTCGGGCTCGGGCTCGGGAACGGGCTGGGGAGAGGACGAGGGCGTCTGCTCGGCGCGCATGAGACCTGGATGGCTGGTTCGGAGGGTACCCGCACGTACGGTAACGCTCCGGTGCATCACCTGTAAACAGTTTTGATGCAACGACCTGCAGGCTGGCGCGGGTGACGGGCGCATGAACGGCGGCTCTCACACGGACCACCGGGGCCGCGGGGGAACGTCGTCGCGTCCCCCGTGGCCCCTGTGCCCTCTGTGAGAGACTATCCGTGTCGTTGCTTCAGAACGTGTAGCTGCCGCCGGGGTGCAGGACCTCGACGCGGGCGTGGTCGCCGACCAGGGCGCGGAAGCCCTCGGGGTTCTGCTCAATCAGGGGGAAGGTGTTGTAGTGCATGGGGATGACGACGTCGGGCTCGATCATCTCCACGGCGCGGGCGGCATCTTCCGGCCCCATGGTGAAGTTGTCGCCGATGGGGAGGATGGCGACGTCGACGGAGCCGCGCAGGAGCTGCATGTCCACGATGAGCGCGGTGTCGCCCGCGTGGTAGATGCGCTGGCCGCTGTTCAGGCTGATCAGGAAGCCGGAGCAGTCGGTGGTGTGGGTGCCGTCCTCGTCGCCGGAGATGCTCCCGGTGTGCAGCGCGGGGGTGAGCTTCACCCTTCCGAAGTCGAACACGTACGCCCCGCCGATGTTCATCCCGTGCCCCTTCTCCACCCCCTTGGCCTGGACGAACGACACCAGCTCGTAGGTGGAGATCACCGTGGCCCCGGTCTTCTTCGCCAGCGGGATGCAGTCGTCGAAGTGGTCCGAGTGCCCGTGCGAGACGAGGATGAAGTCGAGCGCGTCGACGTCCTTGGTCTTGATGTCGGCTGCGGGGTTCTCGTCGAGCCACGGATCGATCATGATCCGCTGTCCCTCGTCGGTCTCGAGGAGGAAGCAGGAGTGGCCGTGCCAGGTCAGGGTCGCCATCGGGACCTCGGGGAGAAAGTGCCAAGTGCCAAGTGCCAAGTGCCAAGTGCCAAGTGCCAACTGCTGAGGCCGCGCGAGTTGTTCAGCACTCAGCACTTAGCACTCAGCACTTCTGTTGATCATCCGATCAGCGCCTCGTACTGGGCCGCGTCGAGCAGCCCGTCGACGGACGAGGGATCGTCGGGACGGAGTTTGATCATCCACCCCTGGCCATAGGGGTCGGAGTTGACGGCGGCCGGGTCGGCGTCGAGGGAGCCGTTCGCCTCCACCACCTCGCCCGCGACGGGGCAGTAGAGGTCCGACACCGCCTTCACCGCCTCGATGGTGCCGAACGAGGCCATCGCATCGAAGTGCTGCCCCGCGCTCGGCAGCTCCACGAACACCACGTCGCCCAGCTCGCCCTGCGCGTAGTCGGTGACGCCGACGAAGAACACCCCCGGCTCGCCCGCCGGCTTCAGGTACTCGTGCTGCTCGGTGTAGCGCAGGTCCTGCGGAACGTTGGCCATGGGTCCTCCACGCGGTGCGGTCGGTGTCAGGGAGGGGTCAGAATACGCGGCGCCCCCCGGACGGTCAAGCAAACGGCGGCCCCTTCGCCCGCCTCCGGCTCAGCCGCCCAGGCGGACCTTCACCACCACCTTGCGCACCTCGTCGCGCCCGCCCGCCATGCACCCGGGCTTGTGCGCGTCGGCCGGGTGGAAGACGGCCAGGTCGCCCGCGCGCAGCAGCAGCGAGCTCGAGGCCTTCGGCTCGGCGTAGAAGGCGATGTCCTTCGCCTCGTCGTAGGGCGCCTCGACCGCGAGCCCCTCCGCCGGCGCGTGCAGGATGCGCTCGGTGCCGGCGGCCACGTACTGCAGGTCGAGGTAGACGCGGTGCGTCTCGAAGCGCTTCTCCGTGGCAGGGCCGGTGTGGTAGGTGGAGACGAGGGCGAAGACGTCGTCGCCCTCCACCTCGTGGCGCCCGTCCGCGATCGCGCGGTCGAAGGCGCACAGCCACCGCACCCCCGCGGCGAGGCGGGGCCCCAGCGCGGAGAGCAGCAGCTCCGCATCGGCCAGCGTGGTCAATATCATCCGCCCCCCGTCGTCTCCACGTGGTCGATTCCCTGTGCGGTGATGCGCACCGTCAGCCCGTGGCTCCCCGTCTTCCGCACGAAGCCGTGGTCCTCGTGGTAGCGCACCACGCGCTCGGCGTCCTGCCGGTCCATCCCCAGCTCGGCGGCGAGCTCGTAGCCGTCCTGGTACTCGCTCTCCCCCTCTTCCGAGCGCTGGTAGAGCGCCTCCAGGAAGCGCCGCCGCAGCTCGCGCCGCCGGGTCACCGCGTCGCCCGCCATGGTCACAACGGCATGTAGAAGACGTGCGTCCACAGCCCGTCGCGGTAGCCGACGCCGTGCCGGGTGTAGATGCAGCTCTCGATGTTGCCGCGGTGCTCGGGGCTGGCGAGCCAGCCCTGCACCACCTCGGCCGGCGTCGACCGCCCGGAGGCGATGTTCTCGGCCACCGCCACCCACCTCGCGCCCGCCGCGCGCACCCGGTCGCCCACGCCCTTCCCCTCGGGAGAGACGTCGTCGAAGTAGCCGCGGCGCGCCATGTCGTCGCTGTGCCCCTGCGCCGCGCGCGCGGCCGCGGCGTCCCAGGCCAGGGGGCGGCACCCGGCACGGACGCGGTGCTCGTTCACCAGGCGCGCCACCTCCGCGGCCATCGCCGCGTCCTCCGCGGAGGCACCGCCGGCCACGGGGAGCGGCGCGGGCGCGGCCCGCGGCGCAGGGCTGGCGCAGCCCGCCAGCGCCAGGACGAGTGCGGTCGCGGCGTGGCGGCGGGCGCCCCGGGTCATGGGCTCGCCTCGCCGCCGGTCACAGCCCCACGTTGTAGAAGACGTGCGTCCAGACGTTGGCGCGGTGCCCCACCCCCTGCCGGGTGTAGGTGCAGTTCTCGATGTTGTGGCGGTGGCCGGGGCTGTCGAGCCAGCTCTGCACCACCCCCTGCGCGGTGCGCTGCCCCGACGCGATGTTCTCCGCCACGCCCCGCCAGGTGCCGCCCGCGGCATGCAGCCGGTTGCCCACGTTCTGGCCCTCGGGCGACTCATGGTCGAAGTAGCCGCGGCGGACCATGTCGTCGGTGTGCGCCTGGGCCGCCCGCGCCGCGGCGCTGTCCCACAGCAGCGCCCGGCAGCCGATGCGCACCCGGTGCTCGTTCACCAGCCGCCCCACCTCGAGCGCCATCGCGTCGGGCGTCGCGGCGGCGTTCGGCGGCGGCGGCGCGGCGTGCGCCGGGACCCCGCGCGCCGCGGGGTACGCGCACGCGGCCAGCGCCACCACGGCCGACGCCGCGGCCAGGCGGCGGGTGGACGCGTTCACCTCTCCAGCTCCCCGAGCAGGGCGGCCATGCGCACGTCGTACGGGTCGGCGCCCGCGTCGTCGTCGGCCACGTCGTAGTTCTCCTGCGGCGTCTCCAGGATCAGCGGCACGCCTCGGCTGCGGCGGTCCTTCAGCAGCCAGCGGAAGGGCTCCGCGCCGATCTCCCCCTCGCCCAGCAGCAGGTGGCGGTCGCGGTTGCTCCCCAGCGCGCCCGAGCTGTCGTTCAGGTGGAAGAAGCCGGGCGCCTCCCCCGTCGCCTCCTCGAACTCGTCCAGCACCTCCCCAAGCCGCGCGGCGGAGGCGTGGATGTCGTATCCCGAGGCGAAGAGATGGCAGGTGTCGAGCCCGTAGCCGGTGCGCTCGCGCAGCTCGTCGGGAAGGTGGCGGAGGATGTCGCCCACCTCGGCGGCGGTGCGACCGAGCGTCTTCCCCGCCCCGGCGGTGTTCTCCACCAGCAGCCGCGTGCTCCCGTCCACCCCGCGCAGGGCGGCGGTGATGGCCTTCGCCACCCGCTTCGCCGCGGCCGCGGTGTCGCCGTCGCTCGCCGAGCCGGGGTGGAAGCAGACCGCGCCGACCCCCAGCGTGGTGGAGCGCTCCATCTCCTTCGCCAGGCCGGCGGCGGCGCGCGCCCACTTCTCCGCGTCGGCCGTGGCCACGCTCAGCACGTAGGCGGCGTGCACCACCACGTGGGCGGGCTCGATCCCCGTCTCCTCCAGCGCGGCATGGAAGCGCTCCACCCGCTTGGGGCTGATGGTGGACCTGTCGCCGTAGAACTTGGGAATGGCGGTGAAGATCTGCACCGCGGAGAGCCCCGCGGCGGCGGCGCGGCGGGCGGCCATGTCGATCCCGCCGTTGTCGACCGCGTGCGTTCCGAAGATGTGTGCCATCGCTCGCCGTACCATGGGGTGAGCCGTCGTGTTCCGCGAAAGGTACGCGGAAACGCAGAGGCGCCGAAAGAGATCTCTCTCCGCGCCCCTGCGCCCCTGCGTCCCTGCGTGAGACGATCCTTACCGTGACTTCGGCTGCTGCGCGGTGCGCGCGGACGCCTGTCTCCCGGGCGCGGCGGTGTCGCGCCGGTAGATGGCGACGCCGTAGGCGCAGGCGGGCGAGGCGCAGTCCGTGAGCTTCACGCCCACCTGGTAGGTCGCCGTCTCCGTGGGGACGAAGGTGACGGTGGGGAAGTCGTCGCCCTCGGTGTCGGAGCGCAGCACCTGGCCGGCGGCGTCGGCGATGGTCAGGTCCACGTCGTGGCACTTCGCGTCGCAGCGGGCGGTCACCAGGTACGACACGCCCCGCTCCAACTGGAAGGCGTGCTCCCCGCCCTGGGCCCGCGCCGCCTCGCCGAGCGCGAAGGGGAAGGCCGGGAGGAAGCCGCGCAGCTGCATCATGGGGCGCACGAGGGTGAGCTGGTCCTCCACCTCCTCCCGCGGGTCGCGGGTCCGCCGGGTGATGGAGATGGGCGGCTCGTTGTCGCCCAGCACCGCCAGCCCCGCGTGGGGGTTCGCCACCAGCACGGTGGGGGAGAAGGGGCGCGGCGCGGCGTTGAGCGCCAGCATGGGGGCCAGGTAGCGGACGGGGACGGCCATGTTCAGGTTCTGCCCGCCCATCACCATCATGGTGGCCACGCCGATCACCTCGCCGCGCTCGTTCATCACCGGCCCGCCGGACGACCCCGGGGAGATGGGCGCGCTGATCTGCAGCATCGCCACCCCCTCCAGGGGCCGCTTGCCGCTCACCATCCCGTCGGTGAAGGTGCCGCCCATCCCCAGCGGGTTCCCCATCACGAACACCCGGTCGCCCACCTCCATCTGCGCGTCGCTCCCCATCGGCATGGCCGGGAGCCCGCTCGCGCCGGGGATCTGCATCAGCGCCAGGTCGCTCGCCGGGTCGGCCGCCACCAGCGACACCTCGCGGTACTCGGCGCCGTCGAGCAGCTTCACGCTCAGCCGCGCCGCCTCCTGGATCACGTGGTAGTTGGTGACGAACTTGCCGTCGGCGCTCACCAGGAACCCGGTGCCAAGCCCCAGCGTGTCGCCGTTGGCGTCGAGCGCGCGGATCATCAGCAGCGCGGCGTGCGCGCGCGCGGCGATCTGGCGCGGGGTGACCGCCCCCTGAGCGGCGGCGGACGGTGCCGCGGCAGACGTCGGTGCGGTGGATGGGGTCTGCTGGGCGGCCGAGGTGGCGGTCGCCAGGACGGCGGCGGTGGCGAGGAGGGTGGCGGTGCGGATCGTGAGCCGGCGTTCCCTGCGCATGCGGCCTCTCCGGGTCCTGGTCCTCTTCCGGCGTTACCGTCCGCCGGATCCTGGACCCTGACCCATGATCAAAACCGATGCCAAGGTCACGGCACCCGCATCACCTAACATTAAAATTTACAACGACTTGTGGGATGGATGGATTCCGGGAGAGGCAAAATCACGGCGCCGTTCATCCCCCCGCCAGCGCCCGCCGGGCGGCCCGCTCCAGCACGTCGACCGCGACCGGCAGGCACTCCTCGCAGACGTCGAAGTGGGGCGAGTGGTGGGGATGGCCGGCACCCTTCTCCGCGTTGGCCGCGCCGACGAAGAAGTAGCACCCGGGGACGCGCAGCAGGAACTCGCCGAAGTCCTCCGCCGCCATGGTGCGCACCTCGGGCCCGAAGCGTACCCGCCCCTCGCCCACCGCCTCCACCGCCGCTGCCCGGACGAGCTCCGCCATGGCGGGGTCGTTGATGGTGGGCGGCGTGTCCTGCCGGTAGCGCAGCTCGAAGGTGGCGCCCATCGCCTCGCACACCCCCGCCGCGATGCGCTCGATGCGCCGCGGCAGCTCCTCGCACGCCTCCACCGTGAACGCGCGCACCGTCCCCACCAGCCGCGCGGTACCGGCGATCACGTTATGCGTGGTCCCCGCCTGGAAGGCGCCGACGCTCACCACGGCCGATTCGAGCGGCGACACGCTGCGGCTGACGATGCTCTGCAGCGCCACCACCAGCTGGCTGCCGACGAGCACGGCGTCCACCGTCTGCTCCGGCATGGCCCCGTGCCCGCCGCGCCCGTGGACCACGATCTCGAACTCCCCCGCCGACGCCATGAACGCCCCCGGCGTCACGCCGACGATGCCGCTGGGCAGCCCCGTCCACACGTGCAGCCCCAGCGCCCGGTCCACGCCGTTCAGCACGCCCTCGCCGATCATTCGGAGCGCGCCCTGCCCCGTCTCCTCCGCGGGCTGGAAGACGTACTTCACCGTGCCGCCCCAGCTGCCGCGCGCCGCCGCCAGCCGCTCCGCCACCGCCAGGCCGATGGCGGTGTGCGCGTCGTGTCCGCAGGCGTGCATCCGCCCATCGACGATGGAGCCGAAGTCGTGGGCGGTGTCTTCGTGGATGGGGAGCGCGTCCATGTCGGCGCGCAGCAGCAGCGTGGGCCCATCGCCGCCCCCGCCGCGGAGCGTGCCGACGACCCCCGTCTCCGCCACGCCGGTGCGCACCTCGTACCCCGCCGCGCGCAGGCGCTCGGCGACGATGCCGGCGGTCCGGTGCTCCTGGAACGCCAGCTCGGGGTGCCGGTGCAGGTCGCGGCGGGTGCGGATCAGGAGCTCGGTCTCGGCGGGGGCCATGGGTCGCTCGGCTGTGGAAAACGGAACGGGCTTCAGATGAGAATCTATGTCCCACGCCAGGTTACCGCACGACGGGACGTTCTACCCGTGGCTCATTCTGAACGGACTTGACAGCAGATGAGGGGATGCACAACGTTCGGCCCTGTCGGCAACGCTTCAGCGCAAGTGGAAGGAGCAGCGGATGGTCTCGGCGCACGACGTGGCAGCCTACATCGTGAAGGAGCACGGGCCGCTCTCGGCCATGAAGCTCCAGAAGCTGGTGTACTACTCCCAGGCATGGTCGCTAGTGTGGGATGATCGGCAGCTCTTCCGCGAGGCGGTGGAAGCGTGGGCGAACGGCCCCGTCGTCCGTGAGCTGTATGAGCGGCACCGCGGCCAGTTCGAGCTGCGCGAATGGCCGTGGGGGAAGGCGGCGGCGCTCGACGGGGAGGCGCGAGAGACGGTGAACGCCGTGCTCCAGTACTACGGCCCGCGCAGCGCGCAGTGGCTGAGCGACCTCACGCACCGCGAGGCTCCCTGGCGCGAGGCGCGCCAGGGCGTCCCGGACGGTGAGCGCGGCGCGGCGAAGATCTCGCTCGCCACCATGGGGGAGTACTACGGCTCGCTGCAGTGAGCCGGAAGCAGCCGAAGCCGGGTTTCGCGGACCGGGGTGCAAGGGCGCCCCGGTCCGAGTTGTCTCCGGAGCTCGACGTGCGGAGGCCGCGTTCCGTCTCCTCCAATCCGGGCGCACGCACGCCGCTCTGGGCCTTCCGGATCGTGGACCTGAACGGCCCGTGGAGCTGGAGCGCAATGGAGGGCGCCGCCCTGCGCGAGGTGCTGCAGCGGCTCGGCAGCTACGAGACGATGACCTGGCGGGAGATCGACGGGCCGTCTGGAAGCCACGCAGTCGACGTGGCGAGCCTGAGCAAGACCGCGCGCGACCCCTCTGCGGCTCTGCGTGAGACCATCTCAGTCGAGGACGATCACGCGGGCTGGGGTTCCACAGCCGCTTCCGCCGCCGCGACGCGGGAGCCGAGGCGCGAGCGGCCGGCCCTGCGCGCGGGCTTCGGGGCGCCGTTGCCGCGCGGGTCGCCGCCGTTGCCGGAGGCGTGCTCCTCCGCGGGGGGCGGGAGGAGGTGGTCGAGGGGGATCACCTCGTCGCCCATCCCCTTGCGGCGCGGGTCGGCGATCCAGGCGGAGACGGACTGCATGAAGCGCCACACGCCCCCCGACGCCGGCCGCTGGTAGCCGGCCGTGCCCGGGTCCATCCCCATCTTCTGGAACACCGCCGTCAGCCACTCCGGGCCGTGGCCGCCCACCTCCAGCTCGGGTAGCCAGCACTCCAGCTCGCCGGCGGGAACGATGAACAGCCCGTACTCCGCGCACGAGCCCAGCAGCTGCTCGGCCGCCGCGCGCACCTCGCGCGGGGTGCAGTAGATGCCGCCGCTCTTCCAGTCCTCGCCCTTGAGCTTCTGCTGCAGCCGCGCGCGCTGCTCCTCCCACGGCTCCCAGAACACCTGGGGGACGAAGGTGGCCCGCAGCAGGTCGCGGAAGTCCTCGCGCCCCTTGAGGATGTCGAGGTCCACCACGGCCACCGAGGGGATCCCCATCTCCCGCAGCGGGCGGATGATGCGGCGGATGGTCTGCTTGTTCTGCGCGTTCAGGAAGAGGCACCCGTCGGCCCCGCCCGCGCGCGCCGCCAGCAGCCGCTCGTTGATCTCGGCGTAGAACACCCGGTCGGCGTCGGCCTCGCAGACGATGGCGCCCTCGTGGAAGAGCGCGCCCAGCACGCCGGTGGAGCGCAGCAGGGGGTCCTTCATCATCACCCCCAGCTTGTGGGCCGCCAGCAGCCGCGCGGTGGCCACGCCCCCGCGCCAGGTGAGCCGCACCACGTTCACCCGCTGGCCGCTCTGCACGCACCCCATCAGGAACTCGGGCGAGTGCGTGGACGCGAGCACGTTGGCTCCGCGCTCCGAGGCGAGCTGGGTGAGCCGCTTCCCCAGCTTGCGGGCGAGCGGGGGATGCAGGAACGCCTCGGGCTCGTCCACCAGCATGATGCGGTAGTCCGCGCTCATCACCGCGGCGGTGAGCCCAGTGAAGGCGCGCACCCCGTCGGAGAGCTGCGCGATGTCGTGCGCGCGGCCGTGGTAGGCGCGCGCGCGCTCGTCGTCGCCCTGCTCCTCGGCCGCGTCCAGCGGCGGGCGCTCGGCCATGCGGATGCGGAAGAGGCCGTGCGCGCTGCTGCGGTCGATGGCGAAGTAGAGGTGGAAGGCGTCGCCGGTGATCTCGCGGATGCGCTCGCGCGCCTCGTGGTCGCGCCAGAGCACCGCCAGGTGGTGCGCGGGGTGGTCGCCCGGCCTGCCGACCGCCCGCGGCCGGGTGAGCGCCAGGCGCGTCTGCCCGTCCAGGCGGATCAGGAAGAGGGTGAGCACCGCGCGGCAGAGGAGCGCGAACTCCTCGTCGTCCAGGTGGTCGACGTCGGAGAGCGCGCGGGTCACCGCGTCGAGGTCGATCAGCTGCTCCTCGAGCGGCTCGGCGGGATCCTCCGCGCGGCGGCCGTTGAACTCGCCGGGGGCCTTGAGGCGCACCACGCGGGTGAAGCCCGGCGGCGGCGGCGGGCCGGCGTCGGTCACCTCGCGCGAGAGCACCATCCCGCGCACCACGCCGGGCGAGGGGAGGTCGGGCTCCACCCCCTCCACGATGTAACCCAGCGACTCGCCGCCGCTCTCGATGAAGTCTTCGAGCTCGCGCAGGGCGAGGCTCTTCCCCGAGTTGTTGGGGCCCACGAACACGGTCATGGGGCCGGGCGAGAAGCTCAGCCCGGGCTCGTTCTCGTCCGCGCCGAAACGAAGGTTGACGGTCTTCAGCATCGCCTGTGTGGAGCGATCCGGGAGCGGGTTCGCGGAGCCGGAACCCGGCAGGATACCGCGACGTTGCCAGAAGCGCGCCAGATCCGGGCCCAGCCGCCGCTTGTCGCCGGCGCCCGCCGCCCGCACCTTGTCCGCCGCCGCCTCGCATCCCCGGTCCCCGTCCCGTCCTCCCCGCCCGCCACGGAGGCGCCCTTGTCCGCTCCCCGCCCCACGCTCAACCGGCAGTCCGAGGTCTACCTGGAGGGGATGGCGGGGAAGAAGCCGCGGGTTCCCATCCACCCGCGGCGGCTGGAGGAGGCGGCGCGGCGCAAGATGACGCGCGAGGCGTACGCCTACGTGGCGGGCGGCGCGGGCGCGGAATCCACCGTCCGCGCCAACCGCGAGGCCTTCGAGCGGCGCCGCATCGTGCCGCGCATGCTGCGCGACGTCTCCGCTCGCGACACCACGGTCGAGCTCTTCGGCCGCACGCTCCCCGCGCCGCTGCTCACGGCGCCGATCGGGGTGCTGGAGCTGGCGCACCCCGAGGCGGACCTGGCCGTCGCCCGCGCGGCCGCCGAGGCGGGGGTGCCGATGATCTTCTCCAGCCAGGCGTCGGTGGCGATGGAGGCGTGCGCGGGGGCGATGGGCGCGGGGCCGCGCTGGTTCCAGCTCTACTGGAGCCGCAGCGACGCGCTGGTGGAGAGCTTCGTCCGCCGCGCGGAGGGGTGCGGGTGCGAGGGGATCGTGGTGACGCTCGACACCACCCTGCTCGGCTGGCGCACCCGCGACCTGGAGCTCGCCTACCTCCCGTTCCTGCGCGGCAAGGGGATCGCGCAGTACGTGAGCGACCCGGTCTTCATGGCCTCGCTCGCGAACCCCGCCCCGTCCCCGGCCGGAGCGGCGAAGCGCACGGTGAACGCGCACACCCTCGCCGCCTTCGCGGAGCTGACGCGCGCGCACCCGGGGAGCTTCTGGAAGAACCTGCGCTCGAAGGCGCCGCTGGCGGCGGTGCAGCAGTTCATCGCCACCTATTCGCGCCCGTCGCTCACCTGGGCCGACCTCCCCTTCCTGCGCGAGCGGACGAAGCTGCCGGTGCTGCTGAAGGGGATCCTGCACCCCGACGACGCCCGCCGCGCGCTGGACCAGGGGATGGACGGCGTCATCGTCTCCAACCACGGCGGGCGGCAGGTGGACGGCGCCATCGCCACCCTCGACGCGCTCCCGGGGGTGGTGGATGCCGTCGGCGGACGCGTGCCGGTGCTGATGGACGGCGGGATCCGCGGCGGCGCGGACGTGTTCAAGGCGCTGGCGCTGGGCGCGCGCGCCGTCTGCGTGGGCCGCCCGTACGTCTACGCCCTGGCGCTGGCCGGCGAGGCGGGTGTTCTCCAGCTTCTCCGCGACCTCGCCGCCGACTTCGAGTTGACGATGGGGCTGGCCGGCTGCGCGTCCGTGTCCGAGATCACGCGCGAGACCCTGGCTGACTGAACGGCAGGTCTCACGCAGAGACGCAGAGGAACCGAGAGAAGAGCAGTTCTCTCGGTTCCTCTGCGTCTCTGCGTGAAACGGCAGTTGTCAGGGCATAGGCTTGCTGGATTGCCCGGGGGCATCGTCGGCGACGGAGACCTCGGAGGTGGTGAGGAGCTCCTGCACCCGGATGTGCACCGACTGCCCCGGCGACACCGACACCCGCGGCAGCGTCAGCACCCCCTCGGCCCCGATCCGCTGCACCTCGAAGGCGAGCTGCTGCACGGACGCGGCGGGAAGGTGCAGCAGCA
>C688J35102_120990037_pt1 | contig 20471 bp, 19 predicted proteins | sample HopSoiMetagenom2_FD_35102 | JGI IMG/M metagenome (IMG submission 35102)
CCCGCGGCGCCGAAGTCGATCCCGCCGCCGCCCGCGAGGAGGGTGGCGCCGTCCGCGGACTCGCGCACCACCGCGCCCCGGCCGATGCGCAGCCGCAGCGGTCCGCAGGCGAAGAGGGCCTCTTCCGACACGCGCAGGTCGTGGCCGAAGCGCAGCCGCGCCACGGGCTCCCCCTCCGCCATCCAGACGAAGGCGCGCGCCTCGCCGGCCGCCGCGGCCACCGCGGCCGAGGGCGCCACCGCCAGCGCGCGCGCCGCGGCCGCGCCGGCGACGAACACCGTGGCGCCCGGGTAGGGCTCGGCCCCGGGGGACTCCCCGGGAGTGGACGCGTGCGCCCCCGTCAGGTGGATCACCCTCGCCTCCGGTCCCAGGGGGAGGACGGCGCGCCGGCGGCCCGCCGCCTATGCGGCCAGGTCCAGCGTTTCGAGCAGGCGCGCCGCCGCGCGCTCCCACGAGTAGCGCTCCGCCAGCCGCAGCGCGGGCGACGCCTTGCGCGTGGCGCGGCCGTCCAGGATGCGGCGGATGGCCTCGGCGGCCGCGGCCTCGTCGGGCTGCCACCAGCGCAGCCCGTCGAAGAAGACGCGGTCCTCCGCGCCCATGGCCCCCTCGAAGGTGGCGGGGACCACGGTGGAGGGGAGGAGCTCCGCGTGCTCGTCGTCCAGGTACTCGGCGTACGCGGTGTGGCGCGGGGCGATGAGCTGCAGCCCGGAGAGCGCCGCCTCCATCATCACCTGGTCCCACCCCTCGCCGTGGGAGAGGGAGATGTAGTGCGTGGCCGTGCGGTAGAGCGACTGCAGCTGCGCGTCGGGGAGGGTGCCCATCAGGAAGAGCACGGGGGCGCACTCTTCCAGCGTGCGGCCGAGCCTGCGCTGCATCTCGGTGACGTCGGCCACGAACTGGGGCACCGCGCGGGCCTGGTAGACCGAGCCCTTCACGATCAGCACGGCGTCGTCGTCGGGGCGCGTGGCCTCGATCCACACGCGCAGCAGCCCCAGGTGGTTCTTGCGCGGACGCAGCTCGGCCACGTTCAGGAAGCGGTGGGTGAAGCCGGCCACCGGGCGCCCGTCGGGGTGGGCCAGCTGCAGCGGGGGCGCGGGGGCCAGGAACTGCTCCGGCCGCACGCCGAGCGGAGAGACCCGCACCCGGCCCTCGGGGACGCCGGAGCCCACCCAGGCGTCGCGGCAGGCCTGGGTGGGCACCACGATCAGCTCGTGCGCCCGCGCCAGCTGCACCCAGGCGGGGGGGATGCGCTCCGCCTCGAACATGGTGTAGTTCACGTTGCGCAGGCCGGGGCGCGGGCGGGCGCGGTTCGGCATCACGAAGTGCAGCACCGTGTCCGCCGGCACCGCGGAGGGGAGCCGGTCGAACCACGGGTCGCGCGCCTCGGGGGGCATCTCCACCGACCAGCCGACGTCGGGCGAGAGCCCCACGCGCACGCCCTGGCGCTCGAACTCGCGCACGAACTCGCGGGTGTGGCGGTCGTAGCCGCTGGAGCCGCGGAACGGGCCCACCACCTCCAGCGCGCGGGGGGGCACGGTCATCGTGGGTGTGTCATCGAGGAGAGAGCGTGTCTTTTCCGGAGCCCCGGGGGGGCCCTGGTTTCGGGGATGAATGAATCGGGAGGCGGCGATGCACGGGCCGCTACGCGCCACCGGCGGGAAGGCTTCGCGTGCGCCGGAAAACCGTAGCAGCGGCAGACCCTGGAGGCACGTTAGGCAAGCGCCCGGGCAAAGTCCAGACGATTCGCGCGGGTCCGCTTGGATACCGCCGTTATTCCCCTTCCCGGCTTCTACGGAATGCCTCGCGCGGAGACGCGGCAGCACGGAGCCGCAGCCGCGTGAACCGGGTTGAAACCCGGTGACTACGCGGACTGCGGAGTGATCCACGATCCGCTCTACCCGCGGCCGGCACTGCCGCGGATGCGGCGCAGCCAGTAGTCCAGGGTCAGGCGCTCGAACATGTCGGGGGTGAAGGCCTCCGCGAACCGCTCCCGCCACGCGGACATCGCGGCGGGCGTGATCTCGCGCCAGTCCCGCACGATGGCGACGGGAAAGCCGTCGTACAGCGGGTCGACGTACGAGCTCCGCACGATGGGAATCGTCCGCAGCAGGATCGCCTCCCACGTCCGGTGGCAGTCGAAGCCGGAGCCGCGCGGCGAGACCGCGAACGCGAAGTCGGCGTGCCGCGCCCAGAGCGCCTCCGGCGGCAGCTTCGCCGGCTCCACCGTCACGTGGGGCATGTCGCGGACGGTCCGCAGCACCGCGAGCCGCTCGGGGTGGGAGCGGTTGAAGTGGAAGCTCGCGCAGGCCCGCAGCGGCTTCTCCGACACAGCCGGCATGGCGCGGTGCGCGCGCAGCAGACCCGATTGGTCTCCCTGCGGCCAGTACGCGTCCATGAACCCGATGGGGAGCGCGGAGAACTTCGGGTGGGGCGCGGGGAGGTCCGGGTTCTGGCCGAACCAGTGGAGGATGCGCCCGTCGTCGAGACGATGCCGGTGATGCCCGGGGGCGGGTCCGGCGCCCCCCGCCGTGACCAGAACGATCCGCGCGACGATGCGCGGGAACGCCTCGGCGAAGAAGCGGTCGAGCAGGTCGGTCCTGACGAAGACCACCGCGCCGTCGCGAACGCTGGAGGCCTGGGGGAGAAACGCTTCGAGCGGCCGCGGCGGCCGCCCGGGAACCATCCCGCCGACCTGGATCACGAAGTCGCACGCGTCGCGGAGGTTCTCGAGGGTCTTGAGGACCGCACCCTCGTCCAGGCAGGGCAGCGTGGGGATCATCCAGGCAGTGAAACAGAAGAGGTCATGTCATCCCGTCCTCTCTAACCGAATAACGTCGATTTTGCGAAAAAGACGTCATCCTGAAGACGCCGCTGCTCCATGCCGGAACTCGCGCTGATTCGTGGCAGCGCCTGAAGGATCTATAGCCGCGTACGCAATTCGGCGGGCGGAATCGCGGCCGAAATTGTAGATCCTTCGGTCGCCGCCAGGCATCGTCGTGGACGCCGGTCCAGCGCAGCGGCGACGCTCAGGATGACGCTTTTTGCGTCGACACTGCGTCATCACCGCGTCATCACTGGGTCATCACTGCGTCATCACTGCGTCATCGGTCGAGAGACGCGATCCGGGAAGAGCGAGCGCCGTCGAACCGTGCTCAGGGGCGCCCGTCGTTCGCGACGTTCGTGGGAGGCGAGCGGATGACGTCCTGCGGGCCGGGGATGCGCATCCGCGGCGTGGTGCGTGGCGGCCAGACGGCGCCCTGCAGCGCGCCGTTGGCGGTGCGGCGGTCGTAGTCCGCGTCGACCGCGCGGAAGCTCGCGACCACGCTGTCGATGGTCGCGCGCGCCGCCGCCTCCATCGTCCCGCAGCCGCCGCGCAGGAGCTTCAGCCGGTCCTCCACCTGCCGCGCGGCCGCGACCGCGTTGACGAGGTGACCGTTCTCGTGCCCGGTGAGGCTGCGCACGAACCTCGCCCAGTCGGTGGCGAGGCTGCCCGACCCGCCGGGGGACGCACGCCAGCGCGGCAGCGCCATCCTGCTCTCCAGCCGCACGATGGACGAGGTGGTCGCGCAGAGCGTGTCGCCCGCCGCCGGTGCCCACTCCCCGGTCCAGGTCACCGTCCAGGTGGTGCGCGCGAAGTTCGAGTCCGTCTGCGTGGCGATGCCGGCGTTTTCCTGGAGCGACGCCAGCAGCTCTCCCGCGCTCGCGCCCTCCACGTCGTAGTACGCCCGCTCCACGTTCGCGCCGGCCGGCTCGCGCACCGGGCGCAGCGCGGCGGCACCCCGCGGCGCGCACGCGGCGAGGGCCAGGGCGAGGCAGGCGGTGGATGCGTTCCGGATCCGCATGGGGCGGCTGGCGGCGGGGTGTCGGGAGGACGTGTCCTACCAATACGCGGACTTCCCCGGTGCCGCACAAGGGGGGGAGCGCCCGCGAGCTCGCGCCGGACTCGTACATCGTCGCGTGCGAAGAGCAGATGCCCTCCGTGCCTCAAGCCGTGGCTCGTGGGACGTCGACCCGCCAGCGCACACCGGACCTCGTCTCTTACCCCTTCGTCGGGCTCGGACGCAAGTCGCTGAGAGTACCGTGAAACCCACAAGAAGAAACAAACCCAGGAGTTGCTTGAAAGATCGACCAACAGTAGCTAAGCTAGGGGGACGTGCACCGGCCCGAGGAAGGAAGCGGGCCTACTGGGAAGTCTCGACGCAGTCCAGAAGCCTGGCGCGGCATCAGGCGCCGAAACGGTGATGCTGCTCCAAAACGCGCCTCATCGAAGGCGCGCCTCCGGCACCGGCTTGGCGGCAACACCATCCGGCCGACGGACAACTTCGCAGCCATGTTTCGTTCGCTCTGCGCGTCCGGCCAGGGTATCTGAATGAATTCCAGAGTCACCGACCCTCTCCGGCCGTCCAGCGACACAAACAGGCGTCTCGTACGGATCCACCCTCACGCGGCCGTTCGGTCACCCTATGATCGTGCTCGACGATCCCGACCTTCACGACGGGTTCGCACGGCGTATGGGAACTCGGCCGGGGAAACGCTGCGCCGCGCGAAGGCGGACCAGGAACGCCTCCTCCTCCAGCGGCGTCAACGGATCCGGAAAGCCGGCGGCCGGTGGCGCAAAGAGCACCCGGAGTTGAGAGGTCGCGTTCACGTTCCAGAGCGCCGTCACCTGGTACAGCGGTGCCACGAGGAGGCGGAGCTCGTCCTCGGCGCGTTCCGTCTCTTCGAGCGACTTGAGCACCCGGCCGAGACGCCCCGCCAGTTCCGAGGGGACGACGCTCAAGAGGTGGAGCGTACCCTCGGTGAACCATGAGCGGGCATACGCCGCCGGAACATCGCTCACCAGAACCTGGTGGTGCCAGATTTCAGTTGGACTCGCGAGTTCGGAAAGATTCAGCGTGTCGCGGGTCGAGACGTCTGGATCGATGCGCCACACGGGCAGCGATTCATCGATGGCCGTCGGCGGACCAGCCTCGCCCCCATGAGCCGGAAACAGCGCCGCGACGGGCGAGGAGAGTTGCCTCGCGAGTGCCTGCATCGCATCCAGGGACGGTCGATTTGCGGGCATCTGCTCACCTCACGGTCAGGATCCACGTCGCGTCCCACTTCCCGAGCCCGTTCGCGCACTTCAACCCAAGATACGGCCACGCGGCAGCACTCCATCCTCCGGGATCGAGGACGGTGAATTGCCGTCCCGTGCCCGTATCCTGATAGCCCGTGACCAGAACGAGGTGCCCGCCGTCCTCGCCGTACGAGAAGCCAGCCTGGACAGGCCGCCCCGCGTCGATCTCCGCCTTCACCTCATCACTGTCGAGCGGACGTGGCTCATAGCAGACCTTACCGAGGCACTCGACGAGCAGGAGCGCCGTGATAGCGGGATCATCTAATTCATGGTTGCAGGCCCCCGACCCGTCGCACGGATCGTCGGGACAGCAGTTGGGCCACAGCAGCGAAGCGATCTCGCACTGAGCTACGGCAGCCCCGCCATTGGCCTCCAGCAGCATCTGCGCGCAGGCGGCCCAGCACCAGTTTCCCCTGCACTGGTGGTGAAACGGGACGCGGAGCGAGGGGAGCGGTCCCGGTGCCGGGGAAGGGATTGGGAGCGGCATGTAGCGATGTTCCGGTGATGCGCGCGGGAGGGCTCCCGGTCGGCGATGAGTGAAGCGGCTACGTCCCTTGCCGCGTGCACACCTTATTTGTCGGACGCACTGGCGACTTTTCCACCGTCCCGGACGCCCACATACCAGAGCCGGTGCGCCCGCTAACGGACACTCCGCCGCTTCTGCGCCCCATCGTTTGCGTCGCCCAGCGAAGAAGACACACCACCCCGGTCCCCCGTACACGCATGCTCCACCATCGGCCCGGGCGCGGGCGCCCTGCCCGCCTCCACGCGGGGCTAATCGCCTCCGCGGCGCTCCTGGCGTTGCTCGCGGTCGTCGCCGTGCTCCCGGCAACGCACGGCGGCGGCGCGATGCATGAGTTGAACGTGCTGCGCCTTCCCCGCCCCGGTGCGGCGCGCCTGTCGATCACCGTGCGCTACGTCCCCTGCCTGGACGCGCCCGCCGGGGGGCCGCCGCTGTCACGCTGCGGCGGCGAGCCGCAGGTGCTGCGCGACGAGCTTCCACGAATCGCCCGGATCGGTGCCGCGACGCGCACCGGTGACCTCGACACCCTGCATGCGCAGTCAGTGCTCGCCCTGGTCTGGAGCACTCGCGAAAATTTCGACCGCCGGGCCATCTCTTCTCTACAGCGCCTCGCGCGACTTGGCGGTGACTCGGTGGCGGTGCTCGTGGACCTGTCCGCCGCACACCTCGAACGCGCCGAACGCCGTGGCACCGCACGAGACCTGCTCGAAGCCGCCGAGGCCGCCGAGCGCGCCCTTCGCGGCGAGCCCGCGAACGCATCCGCCCGATTCAACCTCGCCTTGGCACTGGACTGGCTCGGCTTGGTGGATGCGGCGATCCGAGAATGGCGAGGGTTCCTCGAGGCGGAGCCAAGCTCGGCTTGGTCGGCCGAGGCACGGCACCGGATCGCGGTGCTCGAAGGCGTGGCCACGCCACTGCGGGTGCCGGCGCGTACCGCCCCGGTCGCGGAGGTCGAAGCGTTCGCGCTCAGGGCACCGCAGGAAGCCCGGATGCTCGCCTGGAATCACCTGCTTGGCGAGTGGGGCGATGCCGTGAACCATCGAAATGCCATGACTGCCAATCAGCGGCTCATGCAGGCCGAGGCGATCGGGCGAGCGCTGGTGCGACGCCGGGGAGACGCGACGACCCGAGACGCGGTCGACGCGATCCGCGCCCTCCGCGGCGACACGCGAACCCTGGCCCGCGCGCATCGGGACTACGTCCGGGCACTCGCCGCCTACGAGCGCAACGATTGGGCAGGGAGCGATTCGCTACTTGCCGGCATCCTCGGCCGACCCGGTGCGTCGCGACCGCTGCGCGGATGGGCGCGCGTGTTCTTGGGCGCGGTCCGCGCATACGAGAAATCTCCCGGTGCCGAGCGCCTGCTGCGGGAAGCCATGAGCGACGTCGACACGGCGGCGGCTCCAGCGCTGGCCGCCCGTGCGCGCTGGAACCTGGCCACGACCGTGTTCTTTCACGGCCGCTACCGCGAGGCACTGGACCTGTACCGGAGCGCCGCGCAGCTGTTCGGCAGCGCCGGCGAGCCCGGCCACCGCGGAGCCGTGGAAGGGTACGCGGCCAACACCGCGTTTCAACTGGGCGACCACCAGGCGGGGTTCGACGTCCTGCACGCCGCGCTGATGGACCTACGGCCCGAGCGCGCCTCGCGCTGGCGCCATGCTGCGCTATGGATCGCGGCCGACGGGGCGGCCGGCCAAGGGATGCCGCGGGTGGCGGCCAGGATCGCCGACGAACTCGTTGCCACCGCCGAGAGGATGCCGCGGCTTCCGGAGTACGGCGTCGAGGCGCATGCGCTTCGGGCGCGCGTGAGGGCCGCCGCAGGCAACCGCGCAGGGGCCGTGGCGGATGCCGGTGCCGCACGCGCGGCACTGGGCATGGTGGCCTCGCGGCCGTTGCGCGAGTGGCTGCTTGGGGACGTGGACCTGAGCGAGGCGGTAGCCACACTCGCCGCCGGACGGATTCCACCCGGGCGCACACTGGACGAGGCCGTGTTGCGGATGCAGACGCGTGTCTCGCGCCTGGTTCCCGCACTGACGGCCCGTGCCGAGGCGAGCCTCGCGGCGAGCGACACGGCCGCGGCCATTCGCGATGTTGCTGCGGTCATTGCGCTGTTCGAGGCGCAACGCGACTCGATCGTGGACTCTCCGCTCCGCGCGTCCATTACCGAGGCCGCGCGCGGCGTGTTCGACCGCATGGTGATGCTCCGCCTGCGCTCCGGCCGGCCGGAAGAAGCGCTCGAGTACCTGGAGCGCGGCCGCCTCGCCTTCACCCTGCGGGGCCAGGCGCCGGCCTACGGCGCGCGTCTTCCTGGCCCCCCTCCGGGCCAGACGGCGCTCGACCTTGCGCTGGTGGGCGACACACTGGTGGCATGGGTGGTTGACGCTGGCTCGGTTTCTGTCGAAATAACGCGGGTCGATCGCGAGGCACTCCTTCGCGCGACCGAGCGCGTGCGGCTGGCCTTCGAGAACGGTGCGGCGGAGGGGGTGGTGCGGCCGGAGCTCGAGCGGCTTTACGAATGGCTGATCCGGCCCGTGGAAGAGCGGCTCGGGCCACCCTCGCGGCCGCTGCTGCTGGTGGCCGACGGCGAGGTGGCAGGGATCCCCTTCGCCGCGCTGCGCGACCGCCGCAATGGCCATTACCTCGTGGAGGACCATCCCCTACGCTGGGCCGCCACCCTCCACGAAGGGAGGCAGGGGGCCGGACCCGCCAGCGGGCAGCGTCGTGCGCTCGTCGTGGGAAACCCCGCGTTCGACCCGAGATCCCACCCTGGCCTGGAGACGCTCCGCGGCGCGGCGGTCGAAGCCCGTCAGGTGGCGGGAATGTATCCGCACGCGACACTCCTGTCCGACACCGGCGCTACGGCCGCGGCATTTCTCGCGGAGTTGCACTCGGCCGCAGTGGTGCACTATGCCGGTCACGCCGTCTTCGACGACGAACGGCCGGAGCGTTCGTACCTGGCGCTCGCCGGACGCGCGTCCGATCTCACCGCCGCCGATCTCGACTCGCTGGACCTTCGCGGTACGCGGCTGGTGGTCCTCTCCGCGTGCGAAACGCTGCGGCCCCGCGCAGGGCGGACGGGCGGCTTCGCGGGCTTGTCGGGTGCGTTTCTCCACGCGGGCGCGCGGGGCGTGTTGGGCAGCCTGTGGAAGGCAGACGACGCGGGCGTGCGCCCGCTGATGCTGTATTTTCACCGCGAGTACCTGCGAACAGGCGATGCCGCCGGCGCCCTGCAGGCCGCCCAGCTCGCGCTCATGCGTTCGCGTGACCCCACCCTGCGGACGCCCGCTGTCTGGGCGACGTTCAGGTACGCCGGGGATTGATTCCATTCACCTTTCATCAAGTGGGAGGCAACCTTGTCATTCGACCTCAAAATCACCATCACGGGAATGTGCCTGTTCGTTCCCGACAATCGCGTGGCCGGCGCGCCGCGCATGCGGGTGCTCCTTCCTGACATGTCGGACCACGTGAATCACCACGCGCGCCTCCTGTACGACCGCGCCTACATCGACACGGGTACTCCCCCGCGCGATCTTTCCCGCAGCCTGAAGTGCATAAAGCTCGACCGGCAGCGTCTCGCCGTTTCGGGTGGCGGCGCTTCGCTGGCCTTGCCCCATGAGATCGTCGACCTCGCGGCGACGGGCGCGCGAGTCGATCCGACGCTGATCGACACCGTTCCGGCCCCTGCCGCGATCATGTCACACATCGACCTCGGCGGCGGAGCGGTCACTGACTACGAGCTCGGCGCGGCGTTCGACTACGCCGGCACCACCGTGCCGATGACCTTCCAAGTCCACTGGACGGTCCGTGGCCTGACGAACGCCGCGGGAGCGGACAGGCTCGAATGGAGCCTGACCAGCCTGGACAACCCTGCACAGGTGACTCCGCTGGACTCGCTCGTCCCCTTCGGCGGCGAGGTGCACGTGCTGATCTACCACACCACGCCGCTCGAGCTGCCTGGGAACCCCGTGAACCTTTCCACGCCCGCGTTCGGAAACGAAGTCAAGCACTTCAGGGCGTACTACCATCTGGCGACCAGAGGTTCGGTGAGTACCGGCCCTACGTTCAACGGTACGGTGCTCCATCGAACGGATTGTCCACCTGCCTTCTCCGGGATGAGAGAGGCGGCGTTCCTCGGTGTCGTGGTCGGCCCTGGCCGTCGCGGTGGAAGCCCGTTCACCTGCATGTCCGCGACCGCCCCGATCGGCTGACACTCGCCTGGATGGTTCGTCTGTGCGCCGGCAGACGGATTGAAGGGGGCGGGATAAAATATTCGCCAGCCCACGCTGTTCGGATCCGGGCGCCAGCGCCTCCTGCCGGAGTTGGCACCCGGATCCCGCGGCGACGTGCTGGCAACGATTTTTCGGCTCTCGTGGTCATCTCCAATTTGACGAGATGGCAACGAACCCGCACATGCCGGAGATGGAGTCTAGTGTGAGTCAGGGGCCACACGAGTGTCGTCGGTGGCCACGTCGGAGGCGACTTCGTTGCCGCTGGAGTCGAACAGCCGGAAGTCCAGGTCGGTGCAGTCGTTGTCGCAGATGCCCACCAGCATGTACGCGGTGCCGGCCTCGAGGTTGATGGTGTGCCGCTCGGACGCGCCGTTGGAGAGCGAGCCGATCGAGGGCTCGTGCGTGAGGCTCATCCCGTTGCTGCTGGCCACGGTGGCCACGCGGCCCAGCAGGCGGGTGACCTGCCGCTCCCAGGTGTTCTGGGCGTGCGCCGGCCGGACGGTGAGGGCGGAGGCCGACAGGGCGAGCGCGGCAACGAGGATGCGACGGTTCATGGATGACGCTCCGGGCCTGCGTTGGATCGGGGGGCGGCGGGGTGCCGCTCCTCCCGGCGCGCCGGTCGCGGGGGGATGCTCGCCACCCGCCGTCCGGAACGCGGGGCGAAAGCTGGCGAGGGGGCGTTGCCCAGCCGTCACCCGGGCGTTCCCCGGTGCCGAAGGTCGTTGTCCAACCTCGATTTCCGCGCTAGCTTCCGGGCTCCGCCACCGCCCTCCGCCGCCCCTCCGCTCTGCCGACCAACGCGTGATCCGCCTCCACCTCCTCGGTACCGTCGAGCTGCGCGCGGCGGACGGCCGGGCCGTGCAGAGCGTCCTAGCGCAGCCGAAGCGGATGGCGCTGCTGGCATACTTGGCGCTGGCGCGGCCGCGCGGCTTTCAGCGGCGCGACGCGGTGGCCGCGCGCTTCTGGCCGGAGATGGACGACGACCGGGCGCGCGCCCGCTGCGCAGCGCCCTGCACTTCGTGCGGCAGTCGCTGGGCGACGACGCGGTGGAGGGACGGGGGCAGGAGGAGATCGCCCTGAACGCCGCGCGCGTGTGGTGCGACGCGGCGGCCTTCGACGACGCGCTCGACGCGGGGCGGCCCGACGAGGCGATGGCGCGGGGCCGCATGCGTCCAATGGATCACGTCCGTCGTCGAAAGCCGATCACGGCGGCGGACGCGGGGCCGAGGGTTCCGTCGGGGCCGACCCGACGTGCGCGTCCGGAAGCGCGGGAGCGGCGCGAAAGTGCTGCTCGAGCAGCGCCAGCAGCCGGTAGCTCGCGGCGTGCACCTCTCGAGGTCCGGCGCGTACTCGTCGTGCCGGCCTCTTCCGCCCGCTCCATCAGCATCTCGGTGTAGCCGATCTGGCCGAGCGGAGTGCGCAGGTCGTGGAGCAGCTGCCCGGGAGCGCGTGCTCGGCGGGCGGTGCCCACGCGGAAACCCCCGCTACTTCCTCAGGTACGCGTCGGTCTTGTCCAGCCAGTCCTGGCGCGGGGGGCTGAAGACGTCTACGTCGAGCGTGTCTTCCAGCGCCTCGGCCTTGTGTGGGATGTTGGAGGGGATGTGGAGCACCTCGCCCGCGCGCACGAGCACCGTCTCGGATTCGTCTTCCCCGATCCAGAAACGCAGCGCCCCCTCGAGGATGTAGGTGAGCTGCTCGTTCTCGTGCGAATGCTTCGGGACGATGCATCCCTTCTTGAGGTAGACGTGGGCGAGCATCATCCGGTCGCCGGTGATGAGCCGGCGGTCGAGCAGGGGCGAGACCTGCTCGCGCGGCATCGCGTCCCAGCGGTACCAGGCGACGGAGCGGTCGGGTCGGCTCATGAGAGGTGTGGCGGGTTGGAGGGAGACCAAGAGTCGCGGCAGAGGGTTCCAGGCGGCGGGTAGCGGACCCGGGCTTTTCGCGAGCAGCGGCCGGCCCGGGCGACAGGTGCCAGCCGAACGGCGGCCGAGATCGTACACCGCGCACAAGTTATCCTTCCGCCGCGGATTCCAGCATGAGCGAAATCTCCTCGCGGACCCAGGCATCCTCCTCCACCTCCGCCCTGCCCCGCAGCGCCTGCCGCGCGCCGTCGGTGGCGATCCGCCCCAGCGCCCACGCCGCATGCCCGCGGACGAGCGGCTCCTCGTCGTTCAGCGCCACCGCCAGCGCCGGCACGGCCTCCGCCGCGCCCCAGTTGCCGAGGGCGACGGCGACGTTGCGCAGCAGCCCGCGGCGCTTCGTCCGCTTGATCGGCGAGTCCTTGAAGCGGCGGCTGAACTCCTCCTGCGTCATCGCCATCCACTCGACCAGGCTGGCGCCGTCCAGCCCCTCGCGCGCGAGGAAGGCCGCTTCGCCCGTCGGCTCGGCGAACGAGTTCCACGGGCAGACCTCCTGGCAGATGTCGCAGCCGTAGACGCGGTTGCCGAGCAAGGGGCGCAGCTCGCGCGGGATGGGGCCCTTCAACTCGATGGTCAGGTAGCTGATGCACCGCCGCGCGTCCATCACCGGGGCGCCGGTGGGGTCGCGGCCGAGGAGGGCGCCGGTGGGGCATGCGTCCAGGCAGCGGCGGCAGGTGCCGCAGTGGTCGCGGGCGAAGGGCTCGTCGTACTCCAGCTCCACGTCGAGCAGCACCTCGCCGATGAAGAAGTACGAGCCGCGGCGCGGGTGGATCAGCATGGTGTTCCGCCCGTGCCACCCGAGCCCCGCGCGCGACGCGAGCTCGCGCTCCAGCACCGCGCCGGTGTCGACGTAGGCGCGCCCGCCGGTGGGGAGGAGCTCCGCGCTGATCCACTCCTGCAGCGCGATCAGCCGCTCCTTCATCAGCTCGTGGTAGTCGTCGCCACGCGCGTAGCGTGCGACCACCGCACGCGATGGATCGTCCGCGGCGGCCGGATCGTCGTCGGCCGGCGCGTAGTCGAGCGCGACGACCACGGCGGAGCGCGCGCCGGGGACGAGCACCGCCGGGTCCTGCCGCTTCGCGACGGCGTCTGCGCGCGAGAGGTAGCCCATCTCGCCGTGCATTCCCAGCGCGACCCAGCGCGCGTAGGCATCGCCGTGCGCACTGGGGTGCACGGGGGCGATGCCGACGCGGTCGAAGCCCATCTCCAGGGCGCGGCCGCGGATCAGCGCGGAGAGCGCGGCTGGGGCGAGGACGGCGGTCTGCTGCATGGCGCCCGATACACCGCTCCGCCCGCGCGCGTGCCTTGACGCGTGAACGGGGGGCTGGCGGATCCCTGCGAGTATCGGGTGGGGCACCTCCCTTCTTGCCGAGGGGATGAGGTGCCTCATGTTTTGTCTTTTTCGTCCTGTGGTCAACGAACCGCTATGCGATCACATCCCAATGATCGCCCCTCACGATGTTTCGGATCCCTCTCGGTTCCGCTGCGCGAGATCAGTACCGGCGGCGGGCACCTCTGGCCCGGGGTGCTCTGGAAGTGGATACACCCTACGGCGTGCGCCTCCGGGAAACTGCGGCCTTCCCCGATCGCCGTGTAGAATCCCACGGAGTACGCAATCGCTGCAGCGTCCGGAACGGCCTGGACGGTCCCCACCACGTACTGGACGTTCGCGGCGATGGCGCGCGCCTGTGGCTCGGAGAAGCAGGCGTTGAGCACGGCACACTCCACCGTTTCGCCGAACTCGGCGAAGAGCTCCTTCAACGCATCCAGCGGGATGGAGTGCGCACGCCCGCTTTCGTCCTCCAGGAAGATTTCGCCCGCTCCGTTCCCGTGGCCCGAGAAGTGGACCACGCGCGGCTTCGACTGCATCAACGCGCGCGTCAGGTCGCGCAGGCGTGCCGCCCCCCGTGGCTGCACCACCCACCGCTCGCGCCCCCCGGAGAGCGCCAGGGCTTCACGGATCTCGCGATCTTCGTTGTGCAGCCGGAGCCGCGGGAGATCGAACGGATCCGCGGAAACGACGAGGATGGTGTCCACCCCCGGCACACCTGGGGCGTCGCCGTGGGTAGCGTCGTTCACGATGTTGGTGATCGTCCCGGCCGTGCCGATCGACACGACCGACCCGGTCACGCCGCTGACGTTCACCTGTCGATTTTCCATGGCCTCAGATCCCGCTCACGTTATTGACGATGTCGCCATTCACCCCGCCGACCGGAACCACCGAACCGGTGATGTTGTCGATCTTGATGCTGCGATCGATGTTGAAGGTGGTGTTGCTGACCTTCTCGAACTCGATCACCTCGTACAGCTCCAGCGCTATCCCCTTCAGAAAGGCTGCATTGTTCGACATCACTTTCGCGCTGTTTCCGCCGTTCATCCGAATAGCCAGCGAGAAGTCCGCGGCGGCCTTGGACTTCCAGTTCAGGTACAGCAGGTACACAGCGAAGGCCACGAGAGGGAGGCCGAGGATCGCCAGGACGAAAGTCAGCATGCACATCACTCCGACACCCAGGATGATCCAGACGATCACGGGCACCGGCTTGCGCAAATCCGAGAAGGTGACGGCGGATATGTTTTCGATGGGGTAGATGGAGTTGCCCATGACCAGCGTGTTGGCGCGAATCCTCAGCTCTCCATGATCGAACTCGCGCTTGTCGCCCGGGGCCGAGCCGGCGAGTTCTGCTGCTGCAGTGGCAAGGGAGGTCATGATGCTGTCCTCGATGAAATGGAGCGTGTGCGCCGGCCTGCGTTCGCCGACGGCGCAGCGGATGCGCCCCTGGGGAGCACACCGCATTCGTCGGACTCGGCCGGTAGAATTCTCAGGGAAAGCGGAACGAGGTGCGCTCAGCACTCAGCACTCCCCAATCCCCGCACGAACGGCGCGAGCAGGGAGACGGCGCCGCGGAGAAAGAATTCGATTCTCCGCGGCTCTGCGTCTCAGCACTTAGCACTTAACACTCCGTTCTCGGTCCTCTGGGTGAGACCCTGCCGTTTGCCTGCTTGACGCCAAAGCCGGGGAGGCTCAGCTTGCCTCCTCCCTTCCACCCTGGAGCACGTGAGCCGATGGCCGACCGCCTCGAAGAGTTCCGCACCTTCCGGGAGCGCATGAACACGCGCATCCTCGAGGCGGGCAACCTGGAGATCAAGCGCTTCTTCGCGCTCGACAGCCGCTGCTACGAGCCCGGCGCGCTCGACGTGAAGACCAAGGAGCTCCTCGGCCTCGTCGCCTCGATGGTGCTGCGCTGCGACGACTGCATCACCTACCACGTGGTCCGCTGCAAGGAGGAAGGCGTCACCGACGAGCAGTTCTTCGAGGCCTTCAACGTCGGCCTGGTCGTCGGCGGCTCCATCGTCATCCCCCACCTGCGCCGCGCCGTCGACACCCTCGACGAGCTCAACCGCCACGCGGAGAGCGACGACGCCACGTCCGCGGTCCCCGAGGTGGCCTCGTGAGCGGCGCGCCGCACCCCGAGCTCGAGGCGCTGCGCGGCGAGTTCCCCATCCTCCGCACCCGCACCTACCTCAACTCCTGCTCGCTCGGGGCGCTGTCGAACCGGTCGATGGGGTACCTGGGCGAGTACCAGGCGCTCTGGAACACCCTGGGCGCCAGCGCCTGGTACGAGCTGTGGATGGGCCGCATCGGCGACCTGCTGGACCGCGTCGCCTGGTTCTGGAACGCGCGCCGCAGCGAGGTCGCGCTCGCACCCAGCGTGTCGGGCGCGCTCTCGTCCATCGCCTCCGCCATCGACTATTCGAAGCGCAACCGGGTGGTGGTCGCCGACCTCGACTTCCCCACCCTGGTCTACCAGTGGCTCGCCCGCCGCGACGTGGAGGTGGTGCGCGTCCCCAGCGACGACGGCATCGGCGTGGACCCCGCGCGCTGGGCGGAGTACGTGGACGAGCGCACCGCGGTGGTCGCCACCAGCCACGTCTTCTACGGCACCGGCTACGTGCAGGACCTGGCGCCGATCGCCAGGGCCGCGCGCGACGCCGGGGCGCTCTTCCTGGTCGACGGGTACCAGGCCGCCGGCCAGGTCGCCGTCGACCCGCGCGCCTTCGGCGCCGACGTCTACGTCGCCGGGCCGCTGAAGTGGCTGCTGGGCGGGCCGGGGCTCGCCTACCTCTGGGTGCGCGAGGAGGTGATCGACTCGCTGCGGCCGACCGCCGTCTCCTGGTTCGGCGCCGCCAACCAGTTCGCCTTCCGCGTGGACGAGCTGGAGCTGCGCGAAGACGCCGGGCGCTTCTCCCTGGGCACCCCCGCGGTGCCGACCGTCTACACGGCGCTGGGGGGGATGGAGATCTTCGCGCAGGCCGAGCCGCGCAAGGCGTTCGAACGGGTGAAGGCGCTCACCGAAGACCTGGTCGCGCGGCTGGACGATGCGGGCTTCGAGCTGAAGATCGCGCGCGACCCGGCCCGCCGCTCGGGGATCGTGATGGTGCGCCACGCCGACGCCCCGGGCGCGGTCCACCGCCTCGCCGACCAGGGGATCATCGTGGACCACCGCGCCGGCTACGTACGCATCTCCCCGCACTTCTACAACACCCTCGACGAGAACGCCGCCGCCGTCGCCGCGCTCGCGGCGCGCTAGACACCGTCTCACCCGGAGACGCGGCGGTTCGCAGAGACAGGGGCGGTTTGCATGCAGAGTGCAAACCGCCCTTGCAGCGTGCGGTCGTGGGAATCCTCCCCAAAACGGCAGGCGCGTGAAAGTCGGCGGTTTGTTCCTGGGTGGGAACATCACGTGTTACCAAACAGGAACGGCCGGTGGATGGACGAAACCGGGGAACGTGTATAAATTCTTGCCACTGCTCGACTTTCGGTTTGTGGGCCGCAGGGCACGTCCGTTGCCCAAGCCACTCCCCGACTGCCCGTGCATCATCCGACTGCACTCAGCAGGTTTTTCCCTTCCCAACACAACCCGGAGTCGATCGATGAAGAAGCTCGCCCTGAGCCTCGCCGCGCTCGCGGTGGCCGCGCTCCCCGCCCTGTCGCATGCGCAGACCGCCTCGGCCACCGTGACCGCGAGCGCCACCGTGCAGGCCAGCCTGACCGCCACCACCACGCACCAGCTCAAGTTCGGCACGCTGGCGATGGGCGCGAGCTCCACGCTGGCGTCGAGCGGCGGGTCGCAGGCCTCGCTCTCCGGGCTCGCCACCGCCGGCCTGGGCCAGGTGCAGGTGTCGCACAACTCGAACGTGACCGTGACCGCCTCGGTGCCGGCCGTGCTCACCAACGCGGTGAGCGGCAACACCCTCGGCTTCGCGGCCAACTGCGCCACGGCCAGCAGCAGCGGCGGCACCGGCACCTCGGTGACCTGCGCGTCGTTCTCGTTCAACGCGGCCACCCCCGGCACCTCGCAGAGCACCTACGTGCTCGTCGGCGGCACGGTGACCGGCAGCGCCGCCGCGGGCGTCGGCACCTTCACCGGCGACGTGGACTTCACCTTCACGGCCTCGAACTGACGGCCGTGGCGAAGCGCGCCGGGACCCGGGCGCTTCGCCCCAGGGGGGGAGCGTGGCTGCTGGCCGCGCTCGCCCTCCTGCTCGCCCGGCCGTGCCCTGCCCCGGCGCAGGGCACGGTCTCGGTGCTTCCCGTGCAGGGGCTGCGCTTCGGCGTGCTCTCCTCCGGGATCCCGACGGTGGTCAGCCCGCTCGACGGGAGCCGCCGCGCCATCATCGAGCTGGTGGGGAGCGGGCAGGTGTCGGTGACCTTCGAGCTGCCGGCCGCGCTGCGGGCCGGGAGCGGCCCCTCGCTCCCGCTCCGCTTCGGGCCCACGGACGGGCGGGTGACCTTCCCCCGCTCGGGACAGGTGCTGGTGTTCGACCCGTCGCAGCCGGTGTCGTTCAGCATCCCCCCGGGGAGCGGCGGGGCCACGGTGTACCTGGGCGGCGCGGCCGAGCCGGGGCCGCGCCAGGCGCCCGGCGCGTACGATGCGGGGATCACGGTGACGGTGGTCGTCTCCAACTCCGCGACCTGAGGTGGCGGTACCCTTGAGGCAAGGCCGATGCAGCTCCTCGATCGACTGAAGCGCGCCCGCGGGGCGCACCCGGCCCGCGTCGCCGCCGCCGCGCTCGCGCTGGCGGCGGGGTTCGCGCGTCCGGCGCACGCGGTGTCGGTGAGCCCCACGGCGCTCTACATCGACAGCCGCACCCGCACCGGCGTGCTCACGCTGTACAACCCCGGCACGCTCCCCGAAGAGGTCACCATCGACTTCTCCTACGGGTACCCGCAGGCCGACAGCCTGGGGAACGTCTCCGTGGCGCTGACCAAGGAGCCGGCCGCCGGCGAGCCCTCGGCGCTGGCGTGGATGCGCGCCTTCCCGCGCCGCCTGCTGCTGCAGCCCGGGCAGCGCCAGCTGGTGCGGGTGCTGGTGGAGCCGCCCGCCGGCCTGGCCGACGGCGAGTACTGGGCGCGCCTGCTGATCTCCTCGCGCGGCGGCCAGCCGCCCATCGAGCAGACGCAGGGCGACATCAAGCTGCAGCTGAACGTGCAGACCACGCTGGTGATGGCCGCCAACTACCGGAAGGGCGACCTGCACACCGGCGTCTCCGTGGCCGCCGCCGGCGCGCGCCGCACGCCGGCGGGGGTGCAGCTGCAGGTGGACCTGGCGCGCACCGGCAACGCGGCCTTCCTGGGCCGCATGCGCGCCGAGCTGCTCGACGCCCGCGGCACCGTCGTCTCCACCCTCTACGACGACGTGGCGGTCTACCGCACCATGCGCCGGCGCCTCGTCTTCCCCGTGGCCGCCGGCGCGGCCGCGCCCGCCGAGGTGCGCATCCACATCGACACCGAGCGCGAAGACCTCCCCCCGGGCGGCGCCCTCCCCGCGTCGCCCGTCGACCAGCGGATCCCGGTGACATGAGGATGCGCGGCGCGCTCCCGGCCTTCGTCCTCGCGGCGCTGCTCTCGGCGGCGCCGGGGGCGGCCGCGCGCGCCGCGGCGCAGGCGCCGCCGCAGTGGAAGGCCACGGTCACCGCCAGCGTGCTGGTGGCGCCGCCGCCCATCCTGCTCACCACCACGCGCGACCTGTACTTCGGCACCGTGGGGCAGGGGCAGGTGGTGAGCGTCCCCGCGCAGCCGCCCTACCCGGTGGGCACCTGGGCCGCCGGGGCGCGCTTCGAGAACCTGCGCAAGACGGTGACGTACGGCATCACCTTCACCCTCCCCAGCCAGCTCACCAACGGCGCCTCCACCATGACGGTGAGCTGGAACGGCACGCAGTACGGGTGGCTCTGCGTCTGGAACCAGACCAGCGGCACCCCCGGCGTCTGCGGCGTGGCGCAGTCGAGCTTCAACCCGTCGCAGTACACCGGCACCCCGCTGGTGGTGAACCTCCCGAACAACGTGCCGCAGAACAACGTGTTCGCGTTCGACCTGTACGTGGGCGGCCAGCTCACCGTGCCGATGGGCGCCCTCAAGCCCGGCACCTACTCGGCCCCGCTGCGGATCACGGTCGCGGTCATCAACTAGCCCCATGCCCCGCACCGCCCGGCGCGCGGGCGCCCTCCTGCCGGCCCTGGCCGCGGCGCTCCTGCTCGCGGCACCCCTCCACGCCCAGGAAGAAGGCCTCTTCGAGCTGCGGCTGACCGCCGTGGCCGAGAGCCGCACCGTCGCCGTGCTCCTGGACCCGCGCGGCCAGCCGCTGGTGCCCCTGCGTGCCGCCCTCGACTACCTGCAGATCCCCGTGGAGGACCACGGCGACACGCTCGCGCTGCAGTGGCCCCCCGGCGTCTGGAGCACGCGGGTGAGCCTCTCGCGGCGCGAGGTGGCGTCGGGGCGCACCACCTTCACCGTCGCCCCGGACGAATGGCTGCTGCGGGGGCGCGAGGTGTACCTCTCCCCCGCGGCGCTGGGGCGCGTCCTCGCCGCCGAGGTGTCGGTGGACTGGGAGAACGTCACCCTCCTGCTGGGCGGGCGGACCGACTTCCCCATCGTGCGCCGCATCCAGGACGCCGCGCGGCGCGAGGGGGAGCTGCGCTCCGGCGGCGGCGCGCTTGGCCGCGGCGCCGAGCCGGACGTGCCGTATCCGTCGCGGAACGGGGGATGGACGGCGAGCTGGGGCGCCTCGGGCGACTGGGGCGACGCGGGCTTCCAGGGACGCGCGCGGGCTGCGGCGGGGGCGGCGCTGGCCGGCGGCTCGCTGGAGGGCGGGGCCACCGCGCGGATGGACGACGCGGGGGCGCGGCTGGTGGACCCGTACGCCACCTGGGAGCGCGCCTTCCCGCGGTCGACGGGCATCCGCCGGCTGGAGCTGGGCGACGTGCTCAGCGACGGCCTGCTCACCCGTCCCTTCTTCGGCTTCGCGGCCACCAACGAGCCGGTCTACGCCCCCCGCTTCTTCGGCGAGGCGCTGATCCGGCCGGTGGTGCCCGCCGGGTGGGAGTACGAGGTGTACCAGGGCGAGTACCTGGTGGGCGTCTCCACCCCCGGCACCCGCGAGGCCATCCCCACCCCGCTGGGCTACGGCACCACTCCGGTGCGGGTGCGGCTGATCGGCCCCGCGGGGCAGGAGCGCACCGAGCAGCTCGTCTTCCTCGTTCCCGCCGTGCAGGTGCCCGCGGGCGAGTGGCGCTGGTACGCCGGCGCGGGCGCCTGCCGCACGAGCGACTGCCGCGCCTACGGCTACGCCGACCTGCGCCGCGGCGTCTCGCGCACCCTCACGCTGGGCGCGGGGGTGGAC
>C688J35102_120990036_pt1 | contig 20419 bp, 21 predicted proteins | sample HopSoiMetagenom2_FD_35102 | JGI IMG/M metagenome (IMG submission 35102)
CGGCTGCCAGGCGGGATTTCCACGCCGTAGCTATAGCGGGCAAACGGCGGCCGAATGCCGGCTGGGGTGATATGTTTCATCGCGCCTGTATACTAACGGGCATTCGGGGCCGATAGGGAACAGTATGACGAGCAGCAAGCGATTTTGGGCGGAGCTGAAGTCGAGCGAGTTCGCAGCGCTCGACCCGAGCGCCACCATTGCGATCTTGCCCGTTGCCGCCACCGAGCAGCACGGACCGCATCTTCCGGTCACGACCGATACCGCTATTGCGGAAGGGATGATCAAAACGGTCCTCGCGCGCCTTCCCGAGGATGTCCACGTCCTGTTTATGCCCACCCAGATGATCGGCAAATCAAACGAGCATCTGCGTTCACCCGGAACTATCACCTATACTGCCGAGAACCTGATCCGCATCTGGGTGGAGATCGGCGAGAGCGTGCACCGCGCCGGCTTGCGCAAGATGGTGATCGCAAACTCGCACGGCGGCAATATCGAAGTCGTGGGCATTGTCGCGCGCGAGCTGCGCGTACGCTTGGACTTGCTCGTCGCCACCACACAATGGCGGACATTTGGGCTTCCCGCCGGCGTCTACGCGGACTTCGACGTGCGGCACGGCATTCATGCGGGTGACATTGAGACCTCGCTGATGCTCTATTTCCGGCCCGATCTGGTCGACATGAGCAAGGCAAAGCTATTCTCGTCCAATGGCGCCGAGATGGAGCGGGATTACAAGTATCTGCGCCCCATCGGTCCGCATGCATTCGCCTGGATCGCGCAGGACCTCAACGCGGACGGGGCGCTGGGCGACGCCTCCGCGGCCAGCGCTGAAAAAGGCCGCTTGACTGCCGAGCATCAGGCCGACGCTTTCATCGCCTTTCTGCGCGACGTAGCGCGCTTCCCCCTCGCGCAGCTGGCGTGAAGAATCCCTCCGCTTCGGGAAGGATTCACCGATGATGCCATTACAGATGACCTAGCCCGTATTCCGACCAGCGCGCAGTCACACGGGCTTCGTCCTCCGCCGCGGGCCGCACGGTAGGCGGGAAGCGCTCGCCTCCCCACTCCGGACGGCGCGCACTCTTCCATGAGCGTGTCGCGTCGATCAGCATCCGGTTCCAGAGTCCGGTCCCGAGCTGCGCCACGTCGCGATCTGCCATGGGCGTGCTTGGATCGATGGGGGAGCCGAAGATGCCGGGAAAAATCACGATGCCGCCTTCGCCCGCGTTCACGCGGTGTGCGAAGGCCCATTCCACCTGCTCGTCGTCGGTGGGATCAATGTCATCCTCCACCACGACAACATGCTTGTAGCGATATTGTGCGGCGCTGTTGCCCCAAAGCGCCGCCGCGATCTGCTTCGGCTGACCCTGATAATGTTTTTTGATCTGGACGCGAATGTTGACCCCGTTCGTGATGGGCGGCGCATAGACATCCAGAATTCCGGGAATGCCGGCGCTGTTGAGTATATTCCAGGCAATGCCGGCGCGCTGCACCGACGACATGACACTGTTCTCGCTATAGGAGCCCGGCAACGTCCCTTCCAACGAGCCGCGGAAGATCGGGTCGCGGCGATGGGTTATGCACGTCACTTTCATGGCCGGACGCGGGGTGGGTATGTCCGAGACGTAGCCCGTGAACTCGCCAAAGGGACCCTCGCTCTCGTAGGTCGCGGGGTCGTCTCTGATGGTGCCCTCGATCACGATCTCCGCGCCGGCAGGAACTTCGAGGTCCACGGTCTCGCAGCGCACCAGCGGCACCGGTTCACCTCGGTAAGCGCCCATCACGTCCCACTCGCATAGGCCGGGCGAGATCGGCGATCCCGCCAGAAACGGCATGATGGGATCCCAGCCGATCACGCAGGCCACCGGCATGGGCTTTTTGAGGGCCGCCCATTTCACGAAATGCGCTCCCCAGTGCTGGCCGCCCTTTATCAGCAAGAACGGCGCGGTGTTCTTCTGGCCGATCATTCCGCGGTACATGCCCACGTTCATCACCCGCGTTTCCGGGTCTCTGGTCACGATGCAGGAGAAGGTGTGGATGTAGCGCCCACCTTCGAGGTAATGCCACTTGGGCACCGGGAACTCGGTCTGGTCGACCGCATCGCCGCCTATGATCACATCCTTCACCGGCCCCGTCTTGACGACGACCGGGGCAATTGCCTCGCGGTTTTTCTTCATGGCGTGCTGCACGAGATCGCGATTGCTCGCCTCGCGCGGAAACCCGAGAGCAAGGGCCAAGCGCGACCGCGCGCCGAGCCCATTCACAAAAAGTTTTGTGCACCGGCCGTCGCGATAACCCTTGATGTTCTCGAAGAGGAGCGCAGGCCCTTTTTTCTGGAGCACGCGTCGGGTGATGGCTCCAATCTCGCGGTTCCAATCCACCTCGGCGGCAACCCGCCGCAGCTCGCCCGCCTTGTCGAGAAGGGCCATCCAGTCCCGCAAATCCATGAAAGCCATCGCGCGCTCGCTCCCAATCTCCACAATTTCTATCAGAGCAGTTTGCTTGCCGGCAGGAGATTAAGCAACGGACACCCCGACTTGAGGAATTCGCTGCGACATGACAAGGAACGCCCGCGCAGCCTCTGCCCGGCACGTGCGTCAATCGCACGGACAAAACCCGGACCACCATGCCAGAATGAAACCAGATGCTTGATCTCGGTACGAGCTTTCTCGCCAGCGTCGCACGCGATCCGGACGCGCTGGCAATCGTCGATGGTGAGGTGCGCCTCTCCTATCGGCATTGGTACGCCACGATTTCCGCGCTTGTTGGCGCCTTCGACGAGCTGAGCCTGCGCCCCGGCGACCACCTGGTGACAGTGCTGCAGAACAATTGGCAGGCGGCGACCGTCTATTGGGCATGCCAGCTCGCGGGCATCATCGTCACGCCGCTCAACTGGCGCTCCACCTCCGATGAGCTCGATTTCTGCCTCGCGGACGCCGAGGCGAAGGCCCTCATATTCGAAAGTGTTTCCGCGAGCTCGGTGCAAGCCTCCGGGCAAGCGCAGCAGCGCACCCGCATCGCGGTCGGGCTTGCCGCCGCAAAGGACGTCGCGTTCGAATCTCTCGTGCTGGGAAAGGCGCCGCCGGTTGAGCCGCGGGTCGAAGCCGAGGCGTGGTCGGTCATGCTCTACACTTCCGGGACCACCGCCCGCCCCAAAGGCGTGCCCCGTCGCCAGCGCGCCGAACGCGCGGCAGCGCTTGCTCACGTCGCGCAGAACCTCTATGGCCGGGGCGAGCGCACGCTCGGTGTCATGCCGCTCTATCACACCATGGGGGTGCGTTCGCTCATCGCTATGTCGCTCGTCGGCGGTACTTTCGTGTGCCTGCCTCGTTTCGACGCGGCACGCGCGTTGCAATTGATCGCGGTTGAGAAAATCACGAATCTCTATCTGGTGCCCACGCTCTATCACGACTTGCTGCATGATGAGCGGTTCTCGGCAACCGACATAAGCTCCGTGCGCAAGCTCGGCTTCGCCGGAGCACCGATGACGGACGGGTTGCTGCGGGCCTTGTCGGACGCCTTCAAGCCGGACCTGTTCGTGAATCATTATGGCTCATCGGAAATCTACACCTTCACCGTCGAGCAGAACGCTGTCGCAAAGGCGGGCTCCGCCGGGCGCGCCGGCATAAACCAGATCGTACGCGTCGTTCGCCTTGGCGCGAGATCGGTGGATGACCTCGCAAAGGCAGGCCAGGAAGGCGAAATCGTTGCGCTTCTTGCGGGCGATGAGTCTTTCGAGGGCTATTGGCGTCGTCCCGATGCAGATGCCAGGGCTTTGCGCGGCGGCTGGTATTACACCGGAGACACCGGGTTTTTCGATGCAGACGGCGATCTCGTCGTCACGGGGCGGGTCGATGACATGATCATTACTGGCGGCGAGAATGTCTCGCCGGTCGAGATCGAGAGCTGTCTATCGCTGCATCCTGCCGTATCGGAGGTGGCAGTGGTCGGCCTTGCCGATGAGCGCTGGGGACAGGTCGTCTCCGCGTTCATCCAGCGGCGCAACCCTGTCGCACCCGAGCATCTTGACCAATTTTGCCGCACCTCGGGACTTGCCGGCTTCAAGTGCCCACGCCGTTATGTGTTCGTCGAAGCCATTCCAAAGTCACCGGTTGGAAAGCTCCTGCGCCGCAAGCTCATTGCGGGCGAGTATGAGCCCGAGCGCAACGATCTCCCCGCCCGCAAGGCCCTCTGACATGAACTCGCCCTTCGTCGATCCCCGTCTCGCTGCGCTCGACGGCTTCCGCGTCGAGATCGATGCCGCGCGCGAGCGCGCGGACATCATTCTGGACCGGCCACCCTTCAACATTGTCTCCATGCCCCAGCGCGATCAGATTCGGCTGGTGTTCGAGGCCCTGAGCGACGATGCACGCATTCGCATCGTCGTGCTGCGGGCCGTCGGCGAGCATTTCTCGAGCGGCGGCAATATCAAGGGATTCCTGGACGCAACGCCTGAGCATGTGTCCAATCTGGCCTGGAACATCGCCTCGCCGGCACGCTGCGCAAAGCCGGTCATTGCCGCCAATCGGGGCTACTGCTTCGGCGTGGGCTTCGAGATCTCACTTGCCTGCGACTTCCGCATCGTCTCGGAAACCTGCTTCTATGCCTTGCCGGAGCAGCGCCTCGGGCAAATCCCCGGCTCAGGCGGGTCCGCGCGGCTGCAGAAGATCATCGGCATTACCCGCACCAAAGACATCGTGATGCGCTCGCGCCGCATCGGCGCGCGCCAAGCATTGGAATGGGGTATCGCCACCGAGTGTGTCCCGGACGCCGAGCTTGAGACGGCGACCGACAGGCTGGTCGATGAGCTGCGTGCGTTCTCGCCGCTTGCCCAGCGCACGGCGAAAAAGCTTTTGAACGATAGCGAGGATGCAAGCCTCTCGATCGCGATCGAGCTCGAAGGGCACTGTTACGGGCGACTGCGGCAGTCGGAGGATTTCCGCGAGGGCGTGGCCGCTTTTCACGCCAAGCGTCCGGCCAAGTTCAAAGGAACCTGAAAGGGAATCTGCCGTGGGCAAACCAATCGTCAAAATCGCACGTATTTTCCTGCCGCTCCTTGCGACGACCCTGCTCTGCGCCGGGCTGGCACAGGCCGAGAACTATCCGAGCAAGCCCATTTCGGTCATCGTTCCCTTTGCCGGCGGCAGCGCAAGCGACGTCGTCACGCGCATCCTGCTCGACCGAACGGCGAAATCGATGGGCCAGCCGTTCATCGTCGAGAACAGGCCCGGGGCGGGCGGCAATACCGGCACGATGGCAGCGGCCAAAGCCACACCCGACGGGTACACTCTAGTCGCGACGGGCTCGGGATCTGCAGCCATCAACAAGACACTCTATCATGACCTGGGCTACGACCCGCAGACGGACTTCGAGCCGGTTGCGCTGGTCGGCCGATTTCCGATTGTGATTGTGGCAAGCGCCAAGCTGCCGGTGAGGACGCTGCGCGAGATGATCGCCTACGCCAAGGCGCAGTCCGATCCGCTCAACTATGGCTCGGTTGGCATCGGCAGCTCGCAGCACCTGGCAGGCGCCCATTTCGAGCAGGTCGCCGGCGTCAGGCTGACCCATGTCCCCTACCGCAACATCGCCCAATACGCGCCCGACTTGATCTCGGGCGCCGTCCCGCTCGGATTCCAGTGGCTGCCGAACGTGCTCGCAACGCTGAACATGGGCGGCGCCAACGCGCTTGCGGTTGCGGGCAGCACCCGGATGAAGGCGCTGCCGAACGTGCCGACCGCCGCCGAGGCCGGCATGCCGAACTACCAGGTCTCGGGATGGTTCGTGATGTTGGCTCCGCGTGGAACGCCGAAGCCGATCGTGGCCAAGCTCAATGCGGAGCTCAATGCTGCTCTCACCGATCCCTCGGTAGCGGAAAGGTTTACCGAGCAGGGAGCCGAAGGGGTGGTCATGACACCTGACGAGCTCGCAAAGTTTATGGCATCGGAAACGGCGAAGTGGAGCGAGATCATACATAACGCAGGGATCCCACAGATCCAATAATGGCTGCCACCGACCGCGTCCTGATCGCCGGCGCCGGGCCGGTTGGTCTCGTCGCGGCCGCCAATCTGGTGCGCCAAGGCATACCGGTGACGGTATTCGAGGCTGGCGCCGACCTCAGCGAGGAATCCCGCGCCTCAACCTTTCACCCGCCCACCCTCGACATGCTCGATGGTCTTGGAGCCGCGCAGTCGCTGATCGCGCAGGGACTTCGCGCCCCAAATTTCCAATATCGCAGCAAGCAGCACGGGATATTGGCGCAATTCGACTTCGGCGTGCTTGCGGACACAACCGCTTATCCCTATCGCATCCAGTGCGAGCAATCGAAGCTCACGCGCATCCTTGTGGACCTGCTGCGCGACCATCCCGACTTCGACTTGCAATTCCAGGCACGCGTCGTGAGGGTGCGGCAGGACGATGCGGGGATTGCCGCCGAGATCGAGCGCCGGGAAGCGCGCACACCCCAGTCCGGCCGCTGGCTGATCGGAGCCGACGGTGCGCGCAGCGACGTGCGGCGGTCTCTTGCAATCGAGTTCGAAGGGTTCACTTGGCCCGAGCGCTTTCTTGTCGTGAGCACCCCTTTCGATTTTCGAACGGTCATTGAGGACCTCGTTGCGGTCAGCTACGTGTGCGACCCGCAGCGCTGGCATTTTCTGCTGCAAATCCCCGGCCTCTGCCGCGCAATGTTTCCGATCGCAGCCGACGAGAGTGACGAGCTGGCATTACGCCCTGAATTTGCGCAATCGCTAATGGCAATTGTGGTGCCCGGCATCGGCAATTATGAGATCGCGCATGTCACGCTCTACAAAGTGCATCAGCGGGTGGCGAGATCATTCCAAATCGGACGCGTTTTCCTGGCGGGAGATGCCGCGCATATCAACAATCCGCTCGGCGGCATGGGGATGAATGGCGGCATTCACGATGCCATCAACTTGACCGACCGCATCGGCGAGGTCTGGCGCGGGGAAAAGCCCGATAGCGAGCTCGTGCGCTACGACCGCCAGCGCCGCTCGGTGACCCTGGAATATATTCAGAGCCAGTCCATCCAGAACAAGCGCAATCTTGAGTCCGACGGCACGCCCTTCAAGCACGAGCTCGGCGAGATCGCAGCCGACGCGGGGCGCACGCGCGATTATCTCTTGCGCGTTTCCATGATTGCGAGCCTGCGCCGCGCGCAGGAGCTGGGGTAAATGCCTCCGCGTCACGGCCGCGCATGTCGAAGTAAAACTTACACGGCTGTGAGCTGCCGGTTCCTCTTCATGCCCGCTCTGCGGCCGAACGTCTTTCGCTTGTGCTTCGATTGCGCCGCCCTTCCCTGCGTACCGGCCTCAGCAGCCGTCGTCTCTGCAAGCTCTTCCTTCCCGGGATATTTGGGCCGGCCGACCAGCAACAGCGGCGCGACATGCGGCGCGTTGCGCACACGCTCGCGCGCGATCTCGACATAAGCCGGATTGATCTCGATGCCGACGTGGCGGCGCCGCATGCTTTTGGCCACCGCACACGTGGTCCCGGTGCCGGCGAAGGGATCAAGCACGAGCTCGCCCGGAAACTCTTCAGCCGCTCCGTAGCTGTAAAGACGCATGAGCCGCGCCGGCAGCTTTTCCGGGAAGGGAGCCGGATGGTTCCCGCTGCGCTTCACGTCGTGCGGATACATGAACCACACCTGCTGGGTAAGGTCGAGCCATTCCGCTCGCGTAAGCTCATTCCCCTTCTTCACGTCGCGACCGAACCTCGGCGGCCTGCCAGGTTTCACATACACGTTGATGAACTCAATCGTGTTGTTCTCGATGATGTTGCCGGGATGAGGATAGCTGCCGAACATCATCTTCGATGTCTGCTTCTGCCACACGAACAACGCATACCGTTCGAGCGCGGTCTCCGCGAGGATGCGATGTTCCATATCGAAGGCGATATTCTTGAGATGGCGCGTATGCTGCGGGACCAGCGTCTTCGGGATCGGCAGGACCGGCGCATTGATGCAGAGCTTGCCGTTGGGACGAAGCACCCGTGCGCATTGGCTCCAGACCTGCTGCATCTCAGTAAGATAATCCTGGTACGAAGCCCATGCCTTCCTGCCCTGACCATATTCGACCGCCGTCCAGTATGGCGGTGAAGTAATCACCAGATCGATGCACCCTGCTGGAAACCGCGCGAGCACTTCCGCGGCATCGCCTGGGAATATGCGGTTCTCGCAATCGTGCTGGTTAGCTCGACAGGACAAGGAATGAGGATTTGCTTGTGCTCCTACAGGCATTTGGCTCATCCAATGCAGCTGCCGCGGCGGTAATAGGTGGGATGACCAGCCCTAAATATTAAAAGGTCCAATTACTCACAGAATTGGGCTCCCCAAGCTCCGCAACTGCTTGTGAGCAACTCGCGCTTGATGGCCAGACATCATCTGCACTCAGACCGGCGGTGCAACCAGACTCAGCTTCGGAAAATACGTGCGATAGCGGCGCGCATCGCGCGTCAACAGTGACCATCCTTCGATCGCTGCATGGGCGCCAATGAAGAAATCGGGAAGAACGCCGGTCGCACGCCTCCCGCAGCACGATACTGCTGAAATACCTTTCCGGCCAGGAACAGCGCCGGTCTCGGTGTGGGTGCGATTTCGATCATCGCGTCCGCGAGCATGGCGTCGAGATCCTCGATCCGCTCATAACGGATCGAGGTCTCAGCATAGACTACGTCATTGATGAGCACCGCGTCCTGCAAGGCGGCTTCCTCAAGACGAGCGAGCGACCATTCCGACCAATGGGGATCGTCGGTCACGAGATCGAGCAGAACGTTCGTGTCAACGAGGATCACTCACCGCTCGCCGCGCGTCATTGCCATAATTTCGTCAGTGCTCATGCCCTTTCGGGCATGGCCGCGAAGGTGGGCGAACCGGTTCGGTCGGCTTTTCCTCTCGATCTTGACCAGGACGACTCGGCCGTCCGTGCCTCGTTCGAAATCGATCACGCTGCCTGGACCGATTCCCAAAAGCTCGCGGACCTGCTTCGGGATCGTGACTTGACCCTTGCTTGTGACGGTGGTCGGCATGGGCTGTCTCCGGTAAGGCGATATTTCAGGATGGTATTACTTAGCACGATTCCTCTCGTTTGTGAGAGCGCAGATAGAAAATTCCTCGCGGTGTGGTCGGCAGCCGCCGGACGGCGCGCCATGCCGGACGCACTGCACCCACCCGGTAAGGAACTGCGCGAGCATTGGGCCGCTCTTTTGAGCGGGCCAGCCATCCGCTACGGCCTTTGCAGCGCCGCGAGCGCAGCCTGCGCGACCAGAACGTCCTGTTCGATCTTGGCGCCGCCGGCGGCGACGGCGCCGATCACCTCGCCGTTCACGGTGATCGGGAAACCGCCCGGGACATTGGTGAAATCGCCCATGCGCACCGTCATGCTCAGCGCGTTCTCCTCCGGCGCATATCCGGTGGGCGCCCGCTGGGAGGCGGATGTGATCGCCTTGCGTTGGGTGGTGATGATGGAGAAATGCCGCGCCCCGTCCATCAAGAGGAAGGCAATGAGGCGGCAGCTCTGATCGACCACCGCGAGGCTCACCTTGCATCCGATCTCGTCCGCCTTCGCCACGCCGGCTGCGAGCATCTTGAGGCTCGCCGCGTGCGTGAGCCTGTGGGTTGCGACAACGTCGGCCATCATCCCACCAGGTCGCGTGTGCCGGGCGCAAACAATTCGTCCGCCGTCACCGGCTTGCTGATGATCCCTTGCGTGAGCGCATGGCCGATCAGCTCCTCGATGACGTTCCGGTTCGGCGCAATGCCGTAGGGCAGCGGATCGCCGGTGACCTCCATCACTCGGCGATGCACCTCATCAACCTCCGTCGGCTTTTCGATGTTGCCCGCCTTGAGGCGCTCCACGTAACGGCGCTTGGCATCGGCAAAAGCGAAAAAGATGTCAGCCGCGAGATCGGGATGCGCCGCGAGCAGCTCGTCCTTGACTACGAGTGTGTGATTGATCGGGTAATGTCCATTGCGGCGCAGCGCCGCACGCCCGGCTTCAAGCGCATTGGGGATGAGCGGCTGCACGTCCGGCGAGTTTGATTCGATGCCGATGGCAGCGACGAGCTCGCCTGAGGCCAGCATGTCCGCCATCTGCTTGCCCTTCTCGATCGGCATGACGTTCGCAGGCGGCCGATACTCCGCCACGTGCTCGTCGCCGGAGAGCACCCATGTGATCTTGCTCAGATCGACCCCATGCTCCTGCTGCAGAATGCTGCGCGCCCATACTCCGGTCGTGACGGTATAGCCGCGATTGACACCGACCCTGTGTGCTTCGAGATCCTTGGGCGTGCGGATACCGGCTTTGCTGTTGACCAGGATGGCGCCGTGATGAAAGGCGCGTACCAGAAACACCGGCACCGCGGTCATGCGCTTCCCGTGCGCCTTGGCGCAGATATAGGTAGTGATCGCCATCTCGCAGATGTCGAACTCGAGCCCACGCACCATGCGGCGGAAGGCGGCAATCAGGGGATTGACCTCGACGAACTCGAACGCAAATGTTCGCGGCTTGACGCTGCCGTCCTTGAGCGCCTGGTTGTTTCCTTGCGTGCGAGTGACGGTTTTGAGTGGCGTCATTTCAGCCCGTAGCTTGAGTTAGCGCGGCTCGGGAGCGACAGGAAAAGGCGGCTCGTTCATTCCGCGTGTAACCCAACAAGCAGCATGCGACGCACTGCCCGATGGTGGGTTACGCGCGGATCATCGTTTAAGCCACACCTGACGTGTCGAGGCCGCGCTAACCTAACCCAACCTACAATCACACTGTCGTCTGCGCCACGCCCGGCCGCGACGTGAGCGCTTCCTTGGCGGCATCCTTGAAGGCCTGGTCCGGCGGCAACACCACGGAGGCCGAGCGCACCCGGTGGTGCGAAGGATCAACGCCGGGGGGCGTGATGCCTTTCTCGACCAGCGCCTTGGCCGCCCGCATCAGGCGATGGCGCGCCATGATGATGCCGTTGTCGGTGGAGACCAGGTTTTCCTTGGTGCGATCGCAGATCGGACCCATGCTCTCCTGCAGCGAGGCATCCTGAATCGCGAAACCGGCAACCCCGCTGAAGGTCTTCCCGGCCTTTTGGGCGGCGCGATCGATGAGGTAATCGTTGTCCTTGTTCGCCAGCGGCCGATAGCTGCCCGGCATGTATTTGCAGTGCACGCCGGCGCCATCGCGCATGGCGCTCACTTCGCGCGCACTCAGCGCGCGCACGGGGTGGAAGTCGTAGCTCCATGCCCAGCAATTCTCGTCATCAATTGGGATCCAGAAATGCCCGTGCACGGGATGATCGCCACGGGGCGGGATCATGGTGAAGCACGGCAGCACCCAAGGGGTGATGCGCCAATAGTAATTGCCGTTCTCGGCATTGCGCCGCGCGCCGATGAAGAGGCCACCGGGCTGCTCCACGACTTCGAAATAGGGCTGCGTGTCGGACAGATTGTACTGATTGCCTTTGGCACCCTTGAACAACGGATCGGAGCCCAAGTCTCCCCGGTGCAAGAAGGACACGTGGCTCGAATCGATCCCGCCCTCCATCGCTTGCAGCCAGTTGCATTCCTGCAGGCGCTTGGAGATGAAGGTCTGCTCGGAGGGGACGGTGGCGAATTCCCACTCCGGCAGCGGCGGCCGCTTGTCCTCTGGGCCGAGATAGGCCCATAGCACTGGCCCGCGCTTGACCAGCGGATAGGACTTCAACTTGATGCGTTGGCAAAAGCCGCTCTCGCGCGGTTCCGAAGGCACGTCGATACATTGGCCGGTCACATCGTATTTCCAGCCGTGATAGGAGCAGCGCAGGCCCGATTCCTCGTTGCGCCCAAACCAAAGCGAGACACCGCGGTGAGCGCAGAACTCGTCCATCAACCCATATTTGCCTTCGCTGTCGCGGAAGGCGAGCAGCCGCTCGGAGAGGATTTTGACGCGCACCGGCGGGCTCTCGTTTTCCGGCAGCTCCTCGCTCAGCAGCGCGGGCAGCCAGTAGCTGCGAAAAAGCCGCCCTACTGAGGTGCCCGGACCGGTCTGCGTCAACAGCTCGTTCTGTTCTTTCCTGAGCATCGCAGTCATCCGCCATCGGGTACATATGCAGGCAATTTGCCTGCGCTTCACCAGAGACTAGGCATTGCGACCTTTCTCGGCAAGGCGCGGCTCCGCGGCCGTGCGGGCGTGCTGCAAGTCTCGATCCAACCTGCCTCAACAACAGTCGCAATCGATGCCTTCCGCCACGATAAGCGCGTTCTTCAGCCATGTCGGGGGAAGATCGTCGCGCACGACGTCCACCACCGCCTTGAACAGCTTGAATTGATGACGCTTGTCGCTTTCGGTCCAGAATGCGACCACCGTCTCGATGGGCGGGCAACCGGGCACAAAGCAACTCACCTCCGCGACCAGTATCGGCGTCTCCTGCGCAAGCTTGAACCGCTCGCGCGTCCACTCCCGCACCCGATCGAGCGCCGCGATATGGTCAGGAGTTTTATGATGAGAGCGCAACATTGATACAGGCCGTGTCGAGTTCTTCACGAGAGTTACGACTACTATATAGTTGTAGCCCTCAGTATCCTCGACACGTCATGTGCGTCCCGAGGGCTTGCTGCGGGGATCGACCGCGATGGATTGCCGGGCAACCCGGACAATGACGCACGGTCGTTTGTAATCGGAGGATTATCTGTGGCGGAGAAAGTGCTGGCGGCAGTGCGAACGGGCCCGAGCAAGACCGAGATCCGCGAATTTCCCATGCCGGATATTTCGGAGGATGCGGCGTTGATGAAGATGGAGGTCGCGGGCATCTGCGGGACTGACGTCAAATTATACAAGACTCCTCCGACCAAGAGCCCCGTCATCATGGGGCATGAGAATATCGGTACCGTCGCCAAGGCCGGCCGCGAGTTCACCAGGCGCAAGGGTTTCAAGGAGGGCGATCTCGTCTTCGTCGAGCACTACGTTGCATGTGGCAAGTGCGAATGGTGCCATCGGGGCGAATACCGCCATTGCGAGAACACCGACTGGCGCAATAATCCCGATGCCATCCGCTACGGCTACACGACGGCCGAGAAGGCTCCGCACCTCTGGGGCGGCTTTGCCCATTACGTGTACCTGCCGTGGAATGCCGTAGTGCACCACGTGCCCAAGGGCGTCACGCCGGAGCTCGCGGGGCTAGTGACGCCGATGGCGAACGGTGTCGAGTGGTCCCTGTTCGATGGCGGCGTGGGATACAATTCCACGGTGCTGATCCAGGGCCCCGGCCAGCAAGGGCTTTCGCAAACTGTCATCTGCAAGCAGGCGGGCGCATCCCTCATCATCGTCACCGGCACGTCCAAGGACGCCGCCCGCATGGAGGTCGCCAGGATGCTCGGCGCCGATCACGTGATCGACGTGCAGAAGGACGATCCCCTCGCGCGCATCATGGAGATTACCGGCGGCAAGGGCGTCGATGTGGCGCTCGATTGCACCGCCGGTGCCGGCACCATCCCGATCCTCCTCGGCGTCGAAGCGCTCAAGCGCAAGGGCGGCACCATCGTGATCCAGGGCGAGATGGCCGAGTTCCCGAATTTTCCCGTGGGCAAGGTCACGGTGAAATTCATCACCATCAAGAGCGCGCGCGGTCACAGTTACCGCGCTTGCGAGCTTGCGCTCGCGCAGCTCGCGTCGCACCGCTTCCCGCTGGAGAAGGTGACCACGCACAAGTTCGGGCTCAAGGACGTCGACCTTGCGATCAGATCCGTCGGCGGACATGGCGTGCCGGACGTGATTCATGCCTCGCTCATGCCCTGGCAGTAGGTGGCGAGCGTCGTGCGGTGATGATGACTACACGAACAGTCGTGATGTGGTAGGGGGAGGGTTTCAACCCCCCTGGAGCGGCATACGCGGCGTATGCCGTTCGCTCTGACCGGACAACAAACGAATTTGTTTGGCGGATGCGACGAAGACGGCTCTCTCTGGTACATGGGGACTGCTGCGCGAGGGCGGGTTTCAAACCCAGTTGTGCACTATCAGCAATAGCGCGCATTGTGAGACAGTGCGAGTAGCCGACCCTACAAAATCGATGAAAACCAAAATCGCGATTGCAACGGGCGACGCGGCCGGGATTGGGCCGGAGATCAGCCTCAAGGCGGCGCTCGATCCGGCGGTGCGCTCGGCATGCGAGCCGATTGTGGTGAGCGATCCCGCTCTCATCGAGCGGCACGCGCACGCTTGTGGCATGAAGGCTGATCTGCGCGTGGTAACGCGAGTGGCCGACGCGGACTGGTCGGACCAGCGCGTCAACGTTCTCGATTGCCCGCAACCGCAGGCGACCAGCATCGCCTTCGGCGCCCATGACGCGGCAGGCGGGCGCGCCGCGCTCGTCTTCGCGGCGGCCGCCATCGAGGCAGCGCGGGCTGGCGCAGTCGATGCCGTTGTCGCAGCGCCGCAGAATGAGAGATCCATCGCGCTCGCAGGCATCGAGTTCGACGGACATCCTTCTTTTGTCGCCCGCGAGACCGGCACCGATGCAAACGACGTCTATCTCATGCTCTGTTTCCAGGAAACCAGGATCGTACATTGCACGTTGCATCTGAGCGTCAAGGACGCAATCGCCATGATCACGCGCGAGCGAGTATTGCGCGCCATCCGGGCGACCGACCGCGCGCTCAAGCAGCTCGGCATCGCCGCGCCTAACATCGCCATCGGCGGGCTTAATCCGCATGCCGGCGAAGGCGGCCTTTTCGGCCGCGAGGAAATCGATGCGATCAAACCGGCCATCGAGACTGCGGCGGTGCAGGGTATGTCGGTCTCGGGTCCCTTCGGCGCCGATACCATGCTGCGACGCCACGGCTTCGATGCCTTTGTCGTCATGCTGCACGACCAGGGGCACATCCCCGCCAAGCTCGTCGCGCCGGATATGACGACGGCGCTCACCGTCGGCACGCCAATACTTTTCGCCTCGGTCGCTCACGGCAGCGGCTATGACATCGCGGGCCGGGGCATCGCCAGTCCGAATGCCATCATCGATGCCCTGCTGCGCTTATCGAAGGTGAAGCGGCCAACCGGAGCGCTGACATGACCACCGTCACTACGAGCCGAGAGCTCGAAGCGCCCGAAGCGCTCCTGGAAAACCCGAACGCGCGCATCGTTGTCATTGGCCAGGTTCTCTGCGTCGTTGTCCCTCTTCTCGTCTGGATCGCGCCGCTTCCGCTCGAGCCCGTCACCAAGCACGCCTTCGCCATCGTCGGCTTTATGGTAGTGGCGTGGATCACGCGCGCCATGGATTACGCGCTCGCGGGCCTAGTCGGATGTTTTCTGTTCTGGGCCTTGGGCGTTGTCCGTTTTCCCGTCGCGTTCAGCGGCTTTGCCAATGACACGCCCTGGTTTCTCTTCGGCGCGCTCCTCCTCGGAGTGGTGGCGACCCGATCGGGAATCGCACGCAGGCTCGCTTATTTTATCATGCTCAAGGTCGGGGTGACCTATCCGCGCATTCTCCTCGGCTTGATCGTGACCGACTTTCTGCTGACGTTCATCGTGCCGTCCGGAATTGCCCGCGTAGTGATCATGGCGTCGATCGCGCTCGGTCTCGCGGAAGCCTTCAACTCGAAGCCGGGGACCAACGTCTCGCGCGGCATGTTTTTGATCCTCAGCTATACCGCCAATATCTTCGACAAGATGATCATTGCCGGCGCCGGCTCCATCACCGCGCGCGGCCTGATCGAGAAAGTGGGCGGCGTCGAGGTGCTGTGGAGCTACTGGTTCATCGCATTCCTGCCCTGCAGCATCATCACGGTGCTCGCCGCCTGGTTGCTCACGCTGTGGCTCTATCCCCCGGAAACCGTCGCGTTGGAAGGTGGCAAGGAGCATCTGCGCGACGAGATCAGAAAGATGGGCACATGGTCGCCGCTGGAAAAACGTGCTGCGACGCTGCTGGCCGCGGCAATCGCGCTCTGGTTGACCGACTTCATCCATCACATTCCATCATCGGTCATCGGCATGGGGGTGGGCCTGTTCGCGCTGCTGCCGCGGGTTGGGGTTCTGGATATCGAGGATATGAAGCGGCTCAATTATCTGCCGGTGTTCTTCGTTGCGGCGGCTGTGAGCATGGGCACGGTGCTGGAAGCGACCAAGGGACTCGAAGTGCTCACCACGCACGTCTTTGCCTGGATGCAGCCCTATATGAGCAACATCCTCTCCGCGACCGTGGTCATGTACTGGACGGCGTTCGTCTATCATTTCTTACTGGCGAGCGAGATTTCCATGCTGGGCACTTCCATCCCGTTGGTGATGGAATTCGCCAAAGCGCAAAGCATGAACCCGCTGCAACTGGGCATGATCTGGACCTTCGCCGCCGGCGGCAAGCTCTTCGCGTATCAATCGGGCGTGCTCATTGTCGGGTACTCCTACGGATATTTTGCCGCGCGCGACCTCGTGCGCATGGGCGCATGGCTCACCCTGGTCGAGTTCTTGGTTCTCCTTCTGCTGGTCCCATTGTACTGGCCGCTGATTGGGCTGCGCTGACCCCCTACGCGGAACTGCCGTAGGAGCACGTTGATGAGCGAAAAAATCGAATTATGCGCCGCATCCGATGTAGCTCCCGGAGCTGCGGTGAGAGTCGAGCGCGGCGAGCTAGCGCTTGCCGTCTTCAATGTCGATGGCGAGTTCTTCGTGACCGACGACGCCTGCACGCACGGGCCGGGCTCATTGTCGGAAGGCTATATCGAGGGCGACATCGTCGAGTGCAATTTTCACAACGGCCAGTTCAACATAAAGACCGGCGAGGTGGTCGCGCCGCCATGCATGGTCCCGGTGAAGACCTATCGCGTGGTGCTCGAGGACGGAAAGGTCCTTATCGAGCTATGACCATGATCAGCAGCAGCGGATGAGGCAATGTTGTTCGTGATCCATGCCACCGATTTCAGGGAGGGGATGAATGTTCGCGCCAAATTCTATCGCGCGCACCGGATTCATCTCGATCAGGCGGAGCAATACGATGTGGATGTCGTAACCGCCGGCACGCTCATTGGCGATGACGGCGAGACGCCGGTGGGCAGCATTTTCGTTATCGATGCCAACGACCGCGCCGCCGTCGACGCGTTCACCCGCAGCGATCCGTATCACGTCAACAACGTATGGGAGCGGGTGCAAATCCACGGCTACAACAAAAAACGCGGCACGCCGATTCAGTCGCGGCGGTAGTTCGTAATCCAATGTCGTCATAGCGGGGCTTGTCCAGGCTTGTCCCGCCCATCCACATCTTTCGCGAAAAGAAAAGAGAGTTGCGGAGTCCGGAACAAGTCCCTTGACACATTTCACCGGATCCCGGCGCGCATGAAGCTCTGGACGAACTGGCGCTGGAAGACAAGGAAGGCAAGCAGGAGGGGCGCCGAGGTCATCAGCGTCGCCGCGCAGATCACCGACCAGTCGATTCCCTGATCGCCGGAGGAAAACACCTGCAAGCCGACGGTCAGTGGGCGGGCTTCCACCGAGTTGGTGACGATGAGGGGCCAGAGGAAGTTATTCCAATGATAGCTCACAGACACGAGCGCGTAGGCGAGATAAATGGGTTTCGCCAGCGGCACATAGACCCGCAGCAGCACCTGCAACGGTCCCGCGCCTTCGACGCGGGCCGCATCGTCGAGCTCGCGCGGGACGGTCTTGAACGCTTGGCGCAGGAGAAAAATGCCGAAGGCAGAGGCGATATAAGGCAGCGCGATGGACGGGATGGTATCGACCAGCCCAAGGCGGGTCATGGTGCGGTAATTCTCCACGATCAGCACGTCGGGCATGATCATCAACTGCGTGAGCACCAGCGCGAAGGCAAGCTCGCGGCCGGGAAACTCGAAGCGCGCGAGGGCATAAGCCGCCAGCGTGCACAGCACAAGCTGGGAGCCGAGGATAAGCGTCACCAGCAGGAACGTATTGAGGAAATACCGCGCGAAGGGGGCCGCGTGCCAAGCTTGTACGAAGTTGCGCAGCGAGAGCGGCGCCAGCAGCTCGAAGCGGGCCGAGAACTCAGCCGGATGAAACGCCGTCCAGATTGCGTAAAGCAGCGGGAGCAGCCAGAGCACGGCAAGGAGCCACGCGGCGGCCGACTCCAGCGCGCGGCCGGCGCCCACCGGCGCATAGGGATTACCATTTCCGCGGGCGCTCATCGGTAGTGGATCCGCCGCTCGAGCAGAACGTATTGCGCAAGCGACACCGCTGCGAGCAACGCCAGTAACACCATTGTCAGCGCGGCCGCATACGTCGTATCCCAAAACCTGAAACCGACCTCGTAGATGTAATACAAAAGCAAGGTGGTGGCATTGTCCGGCCCTCCGCGAGTCATCACGATGATCTGATCCACGGTGCGAAACGCGTTCACCACCGCATTGACCAGCACGAACAGCGTGGTCGGCATCAGCAGCGGAAACTGCACGCGGCGAAAGAAGGTCCAGCGCGACGCGCCTTCCAGCGCCGCTGCTTCCGCCAAGGTCGGCGGGATCTGCTGGAGCGCGGCGAGATAGAAGATCATAAAAAATCCGGCCTCCTTCCAGATCGCCACCACGATGACGCAGGCGAGCGCGGTATCCGGCGTGCCGAGCCAGTTGTGCGAGGTTACGCCGAACGACGAGAGCATCTGCTCGAGCAGGCCGTACTGCGGCGTGTAGAAGAAGAGCCAGATGTTGGCCACCGCGATCATCGGCAGCACGGTCGGAGTGAAATAAGCCATGCGCACGAGCGCGCGCCCGGCGATCCGGTCATTCACCCAAGCCGCCATAAGGAGAGCAAGCGCGATCGAGATGGGAATCGTGCCGAGCGCGAACCAGAGATTGTTGACCGCCGATTGCCAGAATACAGGGTCCGCGAGCATGGCGCGGTACTGATCGAGGCCTACGAACGCCGCCGGCCGCCGCGGTCTCGGTGTCGACCAGAAGCTGTCGAGGAAAGTGGCAAGCGCGGGCCAATGCGTGAACAGCGCAAGCAGCGCCATCGCCGGCAGCAACAGCAGCCAGCCGTGAATGGCATGTTGGCAGCGCGCATTCATCGATGTGACGCCGTAGTAGTGGCGTGGACGGAGCGCAGCGACATCCGGAATCACGAGCGGCAGGGATCCGGATTTCGCAAGAGATCAATCCGGCTTACCGCACGCAACAAACATCCAAAATCACCGATATGGCTTGAGCAGCCGCTCGGCCTCGGCCTGGGCGTCCTTCATCGCCTGCTCGGGTTTCTTGTTGCCGGTGAGCGCGGCTTGTAGCCCATCGTTGAGCGCCTTGGTGACGCGCTGGTTGTCGTGGGTGGAAAGCTCCGCCACCGCATATTGCAACTGGTCGCGGGCGACAGCGGCAGCCGGGAACCCCGCCACATATTGCTGCATCGTTGGCGTGTCCCACGCGTCCGCACGCACGGCTACATAACCCGTGTCGATCCCCCATTGCGCCGCCCGCTCCGGCGAGGTCATCCAAGCAGCGAATTTCACCGCCGCTTCCTGCTGCGCCCGACTCACCTTCTTGAAGACGTAAAAGTTGCCGCCGCCGGTCGGCGTGCCGCGACGCTTGCCGGCCGGCAGCATGGCGACGCCGAACGGGAATTTGGCATTGCTGCGGACATTCGTGAGATTGCCGGTCGTCGTCCACATCATCGCTGTCTTGCGCTCGAAGAAATCCTTCGGCGTCGTTCCCCACTCGATCACGCCGGGCGGCATGACTTTGTCCTTGCGGCCGAGATCGACCCATCGCTGCAGCGCCTCGACCACCGCCGGCTTGTCGAAGAAGGTCTGGTCGCCAGCCTCGTTCATCAGGATGACGTCGTTCTGGGTCGTGAGAGCCTGGAACAACCAGTAGGGAAAGCCCGACGAGGGTATCTGCATCCCCCACTGGGTCGCGTTGCCGGCGCCGTCGCGCTTGGTCAGCTTGTGCGCAAATGCGCTCTCCTCCTGCCAGGTCGCCGGCGGCTTCTCAGGATCGAGACCGGCCTCCCGGAACGCCTCCTTATTCCAGTAGAGCACGATGGTGGAGCGTTGAAACGGAATGCCCCAGGTCTTTCCGCCGGTGCGGCTGTTTTGCATGAATGCGGGAAAAAATTGGCCCATCCAGCTCTTTTCGACGTCGCTCTTAGCCAGCTCGTCGAACGGCACGATCGCGTCCTCGTCAATGAGCGAGAAGATGTCGGTCGATAGTCCAATACAGGTGACCGGCGGGTGGCCGGACTTGTGCGCGGTGAGCGCCTTGACGATCGTCTCCTGGTACGTGCCGGCATAGATCGGCTTGACGGTGATGCCCGGATTCTCTTTCTCGAACGCCGCCGCATAGCCGTCGATAATCTTTGTGATCGGGCCACCCACCGCGATCGGATAATAGAAAGAGACCTCTGTCGCCGCGCGCACGACCGCGGGCGCCGCGAGCGTGCCAGCCGCGAGCACAGTCGAGCCGATCACAAATCTGCGTCTATCCATGGTCCGCCTCCTCCCGATGCAGTCCTGTTCA
>C688J35102_120990035_pt1 | contig 20295 bp, 12 predicted proteins | sample HopSoiMetagenom2_FD_35102 | JGI IMG/M metagenome (IMG submission 35102)
CGAGCTCGCGGCCGCGCGCCTCTGCGCGCTCCTCGCCGCGGCGCCCGCCGGCCCGCTCGGCGCGCGCCTGGCCGAGGTGCGCGCCGAGGCGGCGGCCGGGCTGCGGGCGCAGGGGATGGAGCCGGAGCCCTCAGCCTGGAGCGACGCGGCGCTGCTGCGGCGGATGGTGGTGAAGCGCTGCCTCTTCGGCGTGGACGTGGACGCCGCCGCGGTGCAGGCCGCGCGGCTCGCCCTCTGGCTCGCCGCCTTCGTCCCCGGCGTTCCCCTCCCCACCCTCGACCCGCACCTGAAGCGCGGGAACGCGCTGGTCGGCACCCGGGTGCTGGAGCTGCAGCGGGCGATGGAGGAGAGCCCGCAGGGGCAGTTCGATGCCTTCGGCGGGCCCTTTCGCGGGCTGCTGCGCGCCGCCTCGGCGATCCGCGAGGCGGCCGCGCAGGCGGACGCGACCCCCTCGGCCGCGGCCGAGGGCACGCGCCGCCACGCCGAGCTCGAGGCGGCCGTGGCCCCCCACCGGCGGCTGCTCGACCTCTGGGTGAGCCGCGCCTTCGGCAACCGGCTGGCCGAAGAGGTCGCCAGCCTGCACGCCGACGAGGTGCTGGAGGCCGCGCGCGGCGGACGCACGCGCCTGGGGCGGGCGCAGGCGGAGGCGCTGGAGGCGGCCGCCGCCGCCGCGGGCGAGCACCGCTTCTTCCACTGGGACCTGGAGTTCCCCGAGGCCTTCGTGGAGCCGGAGACGGCCACCTGGAGCGACGACCCCGGCTTCGACGCGGTGGTCGGCCGCCCCCCGGCCGGGCGCGACGAGCACGCGGCGGCGCTGCGCCCGCACCTCTCCAGCGCCTTCCCCCACGTCTACGACGCCTCGGCCGACCTGCACGCCTACTTCTGGGAGCAGGGGGTGGAGCTGCTGCGCCGCGGCGGCCGCGTGGCCTTCGCCGTCCCCGACCGCTGGATGCGCTCCGCCGCGGGCGAGGGGCTGCGCGGCTACCTGGCCGGGCGGGGGGAGATGGAGCAGCTGGTGGACTTCCGCGCGGCGGGGGCGCGGGTGGAGGTCGACGCCGCCTGCGTGCTGGTGGTGCGCCGCCCCGGCGGCGCGCGCCCGGGCGCGGCGGAGACGCGGGTGACGCTGGTGGGCGCGGACGCGGGCCCCGAGCCCTCGCTGGCCGGGTACGCCGCCGCGCACGCCTACACCGTGCCCCGCGGCCGCTTCGCCGGCGCGCCGTGGAGCCTGGAGCGCCCCGAGGTGCAGCGGCTGATGGACCGCATCGCCGCGGCCGGGGTGCCGCTGCGCGAGCACCTGGGCGCACCCGTGTCGGCGGGGGTGCGCACCGGGCTGAACGACGCCTTCGTGGTCGATGCCGCCACCCGCGACCGGCTGGTGCACGCCGACCCCCGCGCCGCCGACCTGCTGTACCCGCTGCTGCGCACCGGCGACATCGAGCGCTGGAGCGCGGAGTGGCGGGGCGCCTGGCTGATCGCCGTGGCCTCGTCGGAGGAGCGCGCCTGGCCGTGGACGGGCGCGCCCGGCGCCGACGCCGAGCACCTCTTCCAGCGCACCTTTCCCTCGCTGCACGCGCACCTGAAGCCCTGGGAGGAGCGGCTGCGCGCGCGGCACGACCAGGGGCGCCACTGGTGGGAGCTGCGCCCGCGCCCCGAGCGCGACGCGCACCACGGCGCGCGCATCGTGCACGCCGACACGGCCGCGGAGCCGCAGTTCGCGCTGGCGCCGCGGGGCGCGTGCGTGCTGGCCAACGCCTGCGCCTGGCCCTCGGCCGACCCCTACCTGCTGGCGGTGGCCAACTCGCCGGTGGCATGGACCTGGCTCTGGCGCAGCGCCCTGCACGGCCGCGACCACGCCCTGCGGCTCACCCCGCACGCGGTGGAGGCGCTCCCCGTCCCTCCCCCGCCCGCGGGGCTGGACGCCGAGATCGCCGGCGGGGTGGAGCGGCTGCTGGAGCTCAGGGCCGAGTCGCGCGCCGCGGCCGGCGAACTGCTGGAGTGGCTGGCCGCCGAGTACGCCGTGGACCCGCCCGACGCCGAGCTGCTCGCCTTCGCGGAGCTGAACGCCACCGCCTTCGTGGAGGTGGTGCGCCGCCACCGCCCGCGCACCGCCGAGACGCTGGCACCGCGCGCGGTGGGGATGCTGCGCAACGCGCACGCCGAGGTGGCGCCGCGCCTGACCGCGGTGCAGGCCCGGGCGGCCGGGCTGGAGCGCCGCCTCTCGCAGCTGGTGGTGCGCGCCTACGGCCTGAGCGCCGACGAGGTGGAGCTGATGTGGGCCACCGCGCCGCCGCGCATGCCGGTCGGCCGCTGACTCCGCCACGGCGGGTGCGTCGCGCCCGCGCGGCGCCGTCGCGCGCCGGCCGCGCCGGCACGGTGGCGCCCTCCTCCCACCGCCTCTGGCGCGGGCCGCGGAGCGCTTCGCCGCCGCCCCTCCGCATGACGGACTGGTCCTCGGATCTCCTCGGACATACTTTATGGCCGGAAACGCTGCAGGCGCATCTCGTGCGGCGGGGGCTGCCCCCCGCGTCCAGCCAGGCGAACCCATGAAGCTCGTTCGAACCGCACCTTCCCGTGGGCGCTCCCGCGTATCGCGGGGCCTGCCGCTACCGGCACACCTCGACGCCGCCGAGGGAGCCGACCTGCTGGGCGAGCTCCCCGGCGCCCCCGGGGTGCTGCTCTGGAGCGCGCTGCGCGACTTCATGCTCTGGGTGGAGACGCCGGCCGGCGCCCGTGCCTCGCTGTTCGCGCCCGGCGCGGGCGAGCTGCGCCGGCGCGAGCTGGCGGCGTTCGCCCCGGAGCAGGAGCTCTGGGCGCCGCTCCTCACCTTGGCGCAGATGGCCGACGACCCCGAGCGCGCGGACCCCGCCCGCCTCGTCTACGCGGTGCGCACCATCGCCCGGTGGGCGGAGCGCGCCGGGGCGCCCGCGACCCGGCTGGCGTTCACCCGGGCGGCCGCCCTCGCGCTCCCCCAGGAGGCGGCGCTGGCGCTGGAGACGGGGCGGCTGGCGCGCGACCTGGTGCGCCACGCCGAGGCGGAGAGCTGGTTCCGCCGCGGGATCAGGCTCTCCCGGGGGCGCGACTGGGAGTCGTACGCGTGGGGCTTCATCGGCCTGGGCGTGCTCTACATCCGCGCGGGCAACTTCCCCGCGGGGCGCGCCGTGGTCGGCCGCGCGCTGCGGGCAGCGCACAAGCGGCGCCTTCCCGGCATCGCCGGGTCGGCGCACCACCACCTCTTCACCCTCTGCGTGGAGGCGGGGCGGATGGAGGAGGCGTACGACCACGCGCGCGAGGCGGTGCGCCTCTACGGCGACGGGCACCCCCGCATCCCGGCGCTGGCGCACGACCTGGGGTGCTTCTGGGCGGAGCAGGGCCGCTTCGCCCGCGCGCTGTCGATCTTCGAGGCGTCGCTCCCCTCCTTCACCGACCCGTCGCTCCGGCTGCTGGCGCTCTCGAACTACGCGCGCGCCTCCGCCGGCGCGGGCGACCGGGCGCGCTACGAGGCGGCGCGCGCCGACGCCGCGGAGCTGGCCGCGTCGCCGCGCTGCTGCGACGTGGCGGCGGAGTCGCTGCTGGTGGTGGCGCAGGGCGACGCCTCGCTGGGAGAGTGGGCGCGCGCCGAAGACGCCGCCCGCCAGGCGCTGGAGATCGCGGTCGGCCGCGGCGAGGCCCGCACGCAGATGGGTGCCGAGGCCCACCTGGAGGCGGCGCGCCACGAGCGCGCGGTGGAAGGCGCGCGCAGGCTGGCCGCCGAGACGCCGGTGCTGGCCCACCAGGCAGAGGCCTTGGCGGGGGCGGTGCGCGCTTCGCTCGGCCGCCGCACCGCGGGTACGCACGGCTAGGTGCCGGTCAGCCTCCGCCGCCCATCATCCCCCCGGTGTGCCGGGCCTCGGCCGGCGGTGCCTGCCGCGACGGGCCCGTGACGCGGTCGGCGGAACAGGCGGCGGCGGCGAGGGCGAGGGCGACGAACGGCACGAGCTTCCGGAGCATTTCGGCCTCCTTCGGGGGACGGTGAATGGAACTTCAGGGGTGGGAAGCGCGATAAGGTGGTGCGTTTTGGTTCGGAGAGTCAAGGAGTGACGGAAAAACTACCCCCTCGGTCGAATGCATCCCGTCGTCCGTCCGCTGTACCTGCTGCACCCGAGTCCAGAGCTGTTCCAGCGGCTGCGCGAGGCCGAAACCGGGCTCTTCCGCCTCTCGCGGGTGGAGGGATGGGCGGAGCTCGCGGCCGACCTGGCGCGCGCGCCGGGCACCGCCGTCTCCATCGTGGACCCGTACGACCCGGCGCGGCCGGACGAGCTCGCGGCGGAGCTGCGCGCGCTGCTGGCGCGCTTCCCCACGGCCACGGTGATCGCGGCGTTCCGCGTGGAGCCGCGGCACGCGGAGGCGCTGCGCACGCTCTTCGGCTGGGGGGTGGCGGACGTGATCTCGCTGGGGCGCGAAGACACCCCCGTGGCGATCGCGCGGCGGGTGCGGGCGGTGCAGGCGCGCACCGTTCACCGCCTGCTGAAGCGTGCGCTGCCGCGGGGGGTGCCGAGCCGTGCGCGCATCCTGCTGACCACGGCGGCGGAGACGGTGGCGGCGGGGGGGCAGGCGCCGGAGCTGGCCGCCGCGCTGGGGGTGAACGAGCGCACCGTCCCCCGCTGGTGCCGGCGCGCGGACCTGCCGGCGCCGCGGCGGCTGCTGGCGTGGCTCCGGCTCCTCCTGGCGGCGGAGCTGCTCGACGACCCGGCGCGCTCCGTGGCCTCCATCGCGGAGGCGTGCGGCTACGCCAGCGAGGTGAGCCTGAAGGCGGCGCTGCGGAAGTTCATGGGGGCGCCGCCCAGCGAGCTGCGCCGCCGCGGCGCCTTCGACACCGCCGCGCGCGCCTTCGGCGACGAGCTCTTCGAGCTGCGCGAGGCGGCCCGCGCGCAGGGGCGCCCCGAGAAGACGTGGCTCAACTGACCCCCGTCCAACGACATTCGTCGGCCGCCGAAACTGAAATGGCTCTCACAGAGGGCACAGGGGACACGGAGGAACTGCACGGTTTTCCTCTGGGTCCCCTGTGTCCCCGCGGGGGGTGCGGAGGTCATGCCGTGCCTCGCGTGAAAGGGGTCCGACCCGCATCATAAAGCCGGCGGATACGGCGGACCAGCATGGCCGCGCGGCTTCGAAGGTACGGTCGCGCCGCGGATCCGGCCCGGCGGCCGCCTGCCGTGCAGACAGTAGTTCATGCCTGAACGACTCCGCGGCGGCCCTTCCGGCAGCCCGTCTGACACGCCGCAAATCCGCATGAAACGTGGATTTGCGAGGCACCGCGCCGAAAACGGGGTGTACCAGGGCGTGGCAAAGGAAATGCTTTCGACACGTCCCAGCAGCCCGCCCGATCCCGGGCGCGGCACCGGACGAAAGGATAGAGAGATGAGCGAGAGAACCACCCTTCCCGTGCTCCCCCTGCGGGAGACGGTGATCTTCCCCGGGACCGCCGTGCCGATCTCGGCCGGGCGGCCGGGAACGCTGCAGGCCATCGAGGCCGCGCTCGCCGGCGACCGGCGGATGCTCGCCGCGGCCCAGCGCGAGAACCGCGACGAGGTGGAGGCCGACAACCTCTACTCCGTGGGCACCGTGGTGCGCATCGCCCAGGTGCAGCGCGGCGGCGGCGGCGTGCAGCTGCTGATCCACGGCGAGCACCGGGCCATGGCGCTGCAGTACGTCGACACGCCCGACCGCGGCCTGACCGCGCACGTGCGCGAGATGCACGACCTGCCGCCGGTGAACGCCGAAGACCCGGCCTTCATCGCCCTCTACCGCGAGCTGCGCGACCGCGCGGCGGAGCTCGGCAAGCGCCGCGGCATTCCGCCCGAGATGCTGCAGCAGTTCATGGACGGCATCCAGGAGCCCGGCCAGTTCGCCGACCTGGTGGCGTTCTACGTGGAGATGGGTACCGAGGCCAAGCAGAAGCTGCTCGAGGTGCTCTCGGTCGAGGAGCGGCTGCGCTCGCTGCTGCTGATCGTGCAGCGCCAGCTCGCCCTGATCGAGGCGCAGGAGGAGATCCAGCAGCAGGTGCAGGAGGAGTTGGGAGAGCGGCAGCGCGAGATGCTGCTGCGCGAGCAGATGAAGGCCATCCAGCGCGAGCTGGGCGAAGAGGACGAGGGGCGCGAGATCGAGGAGCTGCGCGAGAAGCTGGAGGCGCTGGAGCTCCCCGAGGCGGCGAAGGAAGAGACCATGCGCGAGCTGGGGCGCCTGGAGCGCACCAACCCGCAGAGCGCCGAGTACCAGGTGATCCGCACCTACCTGGAGTGGGTGGCGGACCTCCCCTGGAACCTCCGCACCGAGGACAAGCTGGAGCTCCCGCAGGCCGAGGAGATCCTGCACGAGGACCACTACGGGCTGGAAGACGTGAAGGACCGCGTGCTCGAGTTCCTGGCCGTGCGCCAGCTCGCCGCGCGCCGCGCCGAGGCCGAGGTGATGGAGGAGGCCGCCGCCGAGGGCGAGGCCGACGCCGGGGCCGAGGTGCTGGCGAACATCCCCCCCGAGGTGGAGGGGCCGATCGAGGAGGACCCCGTCTCCGCCGCCATGCGCGGCCTGGCCGGCGCGGAGCCGGCCCCCTCCGCGGCTCCGGAGCCGGCGGCGGAGGAGGACGAGGTGGAGAAGCAGGTGAAGGAGGCGAAGGCGCGGGCCACCGCGAAGGGGCCCATCCTCCTCTTCGTGGGCCCGCCGGGGGTGGGCAAGACCTCGATCGCCAAGAGCATCGCGCGGGCGCTGGGCCGCAAGTACGTGCGCATCGCGCTGGGCGGCGCGCGCGACGAGGCCGACATCCGCGGGCACCGGCGCACCTACGTGGGCGCCATGCCGGGGCGCATCGTGCAGGCGCTCAAGCAGGCGAAGACGCGCAACCCGGTGATCCTGCTCGACGAGGTGGACAAGCTGGGGGTGAGCTACCAGGGCGACCCCTCGAGCGCGCTGCTCGAGGTGCTCGACCCGGCGCAGAACCACGAGTTCACCGACCACTACCTGGGGGTGCCGTTCGACCTGAGCGAGGTGCTGTTCATCGCCACGGCGAACTACCAGCAGAACATCCCGGCGCCGCTCTTCGACCGCATGGAGAGCGTGGAGTTCCGCGGCTACACCGAGATGGAGAAGAAGCAGATCGCGCTGCGCTACCTGGTGCCCCGCCAGCTGGAGGACTCGGGGCTGCGCGACGGCGAGCTGGAGGTGAGCGACGGCGCCCTGGAGGCCGTGATCACCGAGTACACCCGCGAGGCGGGGGTGCGCCAGCTGGAGCGCGAGATCGGCAAGCTGGCCCGCAAGGCCGCGCGCCGCATCGCGTCGGGCGGGGTGGAGGTGGTGAAGGTCGACACCGACGCGGTGAAGGACTTCCTGGGGCGCACCCGGGTGCACCCCGAGCGCGCCGGCGGCGAAGACCAGGTGGGGGTGGCCACGGGGATGTACTACACCCCGATGGGCGGCGACATCATGTTCATCGAGGTGTCGGCGCAGCAGCGCACGCAGCAGAGCGCCTCGGCCGCCGCGGCCGAGGGGGAGAGCCAGCACGCCGGCTTCGGCAACCTGGTGCTCACCGGCCAGCTCGGCGACGTGATGAAGGAGAGCGCCCGCGCCGCGCTCACCTACGCCCGCGCCAACGCCGTGCGCTACGGGATCGACCCGCGCAAGGCGTGGGGGAGCGAGATCCACATCCACGTGCCGGCGGGGGCGATCCCCAAGGACGGGCCGAGCGCGGGGGTGGCGCTCAGCGCGGCGCTGGTCTCGGTGCTGAGCGGCACCCCGGTGCGCGCCGACGTGGCGATGACCGGCGAGGTCACGCTCACCGGGCGCGTGCTCCCCATCGGCGGGGTGAAGGAGAAGCTGCTCGGCGCCTGGCGCGCCGGGATCCGCACCATCCTGATCCCCAGCGCCAACCAGGCGGACCTCGACGACCTGCCCGCCGACGTGCGCGAGCAGATGGAGGTGCACCCGGTGGAGAGCATCGACCAGGCGCTCTCCATCGCGCTCCGCGGCGCGAGCTTGAGCGAGGGGAAGCTGCGCTTCCCCGACCTCCCGCTCCCCCCGGTGATCACCGGGGGCCGCGGCGCCGAGGGCGAGGTGCGGATGCACGGCGAGGCGCGCTGAGGCTGCGCGAGCCGCCGTGACGGGCCGGGGAGCCCCCGGAGGCGTTCGCGTCTCCGGGGGCTCTCTCGTATCGATGAACTCCGCAACAGCAGGTCTCACGCGGAGACGCAGAGACGCAGAGACGCAGAGTCGCAGAGAGCGGGCGCGGCTGCCTCCCGGCGACGCGGCTCTCACCGTGGGTGATGTTTATTCATTTCCTTCGCAGTAAACACATGAGTACGCAGGAACAGATATCCTCAAAATAAACAACAGGTTGCGCACAATGGTGCACCAGAACGGTGCGCGGCGCTCCGTTTTAGGCGGCGGCTGAAAATGGTTGATCATCCAGAAAACGAGCAGGGGCGCGGGTTTTTCGATGCGGCAGGGAATGGCACCGCCGTTGCCTTCTACCGGTGCACCAACCCGAACGCACGCCCACCGCCGGAGCCATTCCCGCAGGGTCGTCTCGTTCACTCCGTCACCCGGTCGTACAGGAGAGTCGATGTCTCGCTTCCGCAATCCGGCGCTGGGCGTGATCGCCCTGGCAGCCCTCGCCGCGTGCTCCGACAACCCGTCGAGCCCCGGCAGCCAGCAGCTGATCCCGCAGGCCCGCGCTTCGCAGCAGGTGGACGAGGTGGTGCCGGGCGAGGTGCTGGTGAAGTTCCGTGACGGAGAGACCGGCGTGCTGGCATCGCGCAAGTACGCCTCCGGCATCCGCCGCTCGGGGTACAAGCACGCCTACGAGGTGCTCGGCGCCGAGCCGGGCCAGGAGCGCGCCATGGCCGCGCAGCTCTCCGCCGACCCGGCCGTGGAGTGGGCCGAGCCCAACTACATCCGGCACCTCGACGCCATCGACAGCCGCCTCTGGGCGTTCTTCAACCCCGGCGGGCTGAACATGTCGTTCTACAACGACCCCAACGGCAACACCGGCCCCATCCCCGCCAGCTACGCCAGCACGCTCGACGCCGACGAGGACGCCATCGAGGGGATCGCGTCGGGCGGCGGCGACGTGGTGATCGGCAGCATCGACACCGGCGTGGACTTCAACCACCCCGAGTTCACCGGCCGCCTGATCGCGGGCTGCGACTGGTACAGCCAGGCCGCCGCCGGCAACGGCAGCGCCACCTGCTCGGACTTCACGCCGTTCGACACCCCCGACGAGGGCCACGGCACGCACACCACCGGCACCATGGCCGGCACCACCGTGGGCGTGGCGGGGATCACCGGCGCCGGCCCGCACGTGAAGGTGTACGTGCAGCGCGTCTGCGGCACCGCCGGCTGCTACAGCTCGGCGATCATCAACGCGATCCGCGCCGCGGCCGACCAGCCGAACATGGTGGCGGTGAACCTGTCGCTGGGCGGCAGCACCGAGAGCCAGGGCGAGAAGAGCGCGATCAGCTACGCGACCGGCAAGGGCGTGCTGGTGATCGCCGCCGCCGGCAACAGCGGCACCAGCAAGGTGGGGTGCCCGGCCTGCGACGCGAACGCGATCTCGGTGTCGGCCACCACCTGGCAGGACGCGCTGGCCGCCTATTCGCAGTACGGCAGCGGCCTGGACATCTCCGCCCCGGGCGGGTACTGCTACAGCAACACCACCGAGGAGGGCTGCATCTTCAGCTCGGTCGTGTCGGGGTACACCGGCGGCCGCACCTACAGCGGCCCGCTGGCGGGCGGCACCTACGCCTACATGCAGGGCACCTCGATGGCCACCCCGCAGGTGACCGGCGCCGCCGCGGCGGTCGCCTCGAAGACGGGGCTGCGCGGCAGCGCGCTGCGCACCCGCCTGCTGAGCACGGCCGACGACAAGGGCACCGCCGGCGTCGACACCAAGTTCGGCAACGGCCGCCTGAACGTGTACCGCGCGGTGACCAACACCTCGCTGGGCGCGGGCCTGTAAGCTTCCTCGCGGGGGCGACCCCCTGACGGAAGGACGACGCGAAGCCGCCCCGGAGCGATCCGGGGCGGCTTCGCGTGATACGCTGTTTACGGGACCTGGTCCGCGCACTGCTCCCAGGGTGCAACCGGGGTGGCGGGATCGGTGCGTCGCCTTCCCAAACGTGTGCCGCGGGAGCATATTGAGGGAGTCCCGGCGCGACCGGCGCAGGCCGCGGCAGTCCGCCGCCAAACCGTTGTCGCGCTTGGCGTTGCCAGCATCTCCCGTTCTTCCCGAGGCGCCTCCCGCACGATGTCGTTCGTCCACCTGCACTGCCACTCCGAATACTCGCTCCTCGACGGCGCCAACCGCCTCGGAGACCTGATCACCCGCGCCCGCGAGTTCGAGCAGCCGGCGCTGGCGCTCACCGACCACGGCTGCATGTTCGGCGCGTGGCTCTTCCAGGAGCAGGCCAGGAAGGCGGGGCTCAAGCCGATCGTGGGGATGGAGGCGTACGTGGCCCCCGCGTCGCGGCTGGAGAAGGTCAAGGCGAAGGGGGAGAAGGGCTACTACCACCTGGTGCTGCTGGCGCGCGACCTCCAGGGGTACCGCAACCTCTCGCGCCTCACCTCCATCGGCTACACCGAGGGTTTCTACGGCAAGCCGCGCATCGACCGCGAGGTGCTGGCGAAGTACGCCGAGGGGATCATCGTGACCTCCGCCTGCCTGGCGGGCGAGGTGGCGCAGCACCTGATGGAGGACCGCTGGGACGCGGCGAAGGACGCCGTCGCCTGGCACCAGGAGACCTTCGGCGACCGCTACTTCCTGGAGGTGCAGGCGCACGACTCCGAGGGGCAGGAGGAGCTGAACCGCCGCGTCTTCCGCCTGGCCGACGAGACGGGGGTGAAGGTCGTCGCCACCAACGACACCCACTTCCTGCGCGCGGAGGACCACAAGGCGCACGACGTGCTGCTCTGCATCGGGCTGGGGAAGGACTTCACCGACCCCGACCGGATGCACTACGACGGCGGGCTCTACTTCAAGAACCACGAGGAGATGGCCGCGCGCTTCCCCGGCCGCCCCGAGGTGCTGCAGAACACCCTCGACATCGCGGAGATGGTGGACCTCGCGATGCCGAAGAAGTACTACGTCCCCACCTTCCCCACCCAGCCGCACGGCTTCGCGAGCGAGGCGGAGATGCTCTGCGACTGGGTGTGGCGCGGCGCGGTGGAGCGCTACGCGCAGGACGCCCCCGCGGGCGCGGACCCCAAGTCCGTCCTCCCGGCGGAGGTGGTGGAGCGGGTGGAGTACGAGCTGGGCGTGATCAACGACCCCAAGCTGGGGTACGCCGGCTACTTCCTGATCACCGCCGACTTCATCCGCTGGGCGCGCGAGCACGACATTCCCGTGGGCCCGGGGCGCGGCTCGGCGGCGGGGTCGATCGTGGCGTTCTGCACCGGCATCACCGACTGCTGCCCGATCAAGTTCGACCTGCTCTTCGAGCGCTTCCTGAACCCCGAGCGCGTGTCGATGCCCGACATCGACGTGGACTTCTGCTTCGAGCGGCGGGGCGAGGTGATCGAGTACGTGCGCGAGAAGTACGGGCGCGAGGCGGTGGGGCAGATCATCACCTTCGGGACGATGAAGAGCCGCGCGGTGGTGAAGGACGTGGGGCGCACCCTGGGCTTCCTCCCCGCCGAGACCGACCGGCTCACCAAGCTCATCCCCAACTCGCCCGCCTTCTCGATGACGGTGGAGGATGCGCGGACCAAGATCCCCGAAATCAAGGAGCTGTACGAGAAGGAGGAGCGCTACCGCCAGCTGCTGGACTACTCGTCCACGCTGGAGGGGCTGAGCCGCCACAGCAGCGTGCACGCCGCCGGCGTGGTGATCGCGCCGGGGCCGCTGGACGAGTACGTGCCCATCTGCACCCAGAGCACGAAGGGCGCGGGCGGGAGCGGCGAGTCGATCATCGTGACCCAGTACGACATGAACTGCCTGGAGAAGGCGGGCATGTTGAAGATGGACTTCCTGGGGCTGAAGACGCTCACGGTGATCTACGACGCCGTCGCGACCATCCGCGCCCGCCACGGCGCGCTCCGGCATCCCACCACGGGCCAGGAGTACGCGCGCGCCGAAGACATCGAGCTCGACGACCCCGAGGTCTACGCCATGCTGGCGCGCGGCGGCACGGCGGGCGTCTTCCAGTTCGAATCGGCGCTGGCCACCGACAAGCTGCGGGCGATGAAGGCCGACCGCTTCGACGACCTGGTGGCCGCCAATGCGCTGGTGCGTCCCGGCCCGCTGGACATGGGGATGGACATGGTGTACATCCGCCGCAAGCTGGGGCAGGAGCCGGTGAAGTACCCCTTCCCCGAGCTCACCGAGGTGCTGGAGCCCACCTACGGCGTGATCGTGTACCAGGAGCAGATGATGCGCATCGCGCAGATCCTGGCCGGCCTCTCGCTCGCCGAGGCGGACGTGCTGCGCAAGGCGGTGGGGAAGAAGGACGCCGACCTGATCGCCAAGGAGCTGGGCAAGTTCGTGGAGAAGGCGGTGGGGAAGGGCCACGACCGCCACGCCATCCAGGACCTGTCTGACCAGATCGAGGCGTTCGGGCGCTACGGCTTCAACAAGTCGCACAGCGTGGCCTACGGCCTCGTCGCCTACCAGACGGCGTGGCTCAAGTGCCACTACCCGGCCGAGTTCATGGCGGCGCTGATGTCGTCGGTCATCGACAAGACCGACGACGTGGTGGCGTACATCGCCCACTGCCGCGACCTGCACCGCTTCCTGCCGCGCATCCCGCGCGAGGGGGTGGAGGTGCTGCCGCCCAACGTGAACGAGAGCAACTGGAAGTTCACCGTGATCGGCGAGGGCGTCGGCCAGGTCCGCTTCGGGCTGGGCGCCATCCGCGGCGTGGGCGAGGGGGCGGTGCGCTCCATCCTGGCGGCGCGGCTGGCGGAGGGGCGCTTCACCACCCTCTTCGACTTCCTGGTGAAGATCGACCTGCGGCTCTGCAACAAGCGGGTGATCGAGGCGCTGATCTGCTCCGGCGCCTGCGACGACTTCGAGGAAGACCGCAACCGCAACCGGCTGCTGGCGGGGCTCGACGCCGCCTTCAACAACGCCCAGGCGGTGCAGAAGGAGCGCGACAGCGCGCAGGACTCGCTCTTCGGCGAGTTCGGCGGCAGCGGGGGCGGGCTGGTGCAGGCGCCCGTGCTGCCGCGGGTGGAGAAGTGGAGCGAGAGCGAGCGCCTCACGCGGGAGAAGGAGATCCTGGGCTTCTTCATCTCCGGCCACCCGTTGAACCGCTTCCGGGAAGACCTGGCGCTCTTCGAGGGGCGCACCAATACGGTGACGCTGAAGACGCAGCGCGACCAGAAGGTGGAGCTCGCCTGCGTGGTGACCGAGGCGGCGCGGCAGGTGAGCAAGAAGGACGGCTCCGAGTGGGGGCGCATCACCGTGGAGGACTTCCACGGCACCGCCACCGTGCTCGCCTTCGGCGACACGTGGGCGAAGCACAAGGAGGTCCTGAAGCAGGACGCGGCGGTGGTGATCCGCGGGATGGTGAGCAACCGCGAGCGCGACGACGAGGACCCGCCGATGTTCCTGGACGGGGCGGTGCCGCTGGAGAGGGTGCGCGAGAGCGGCGAGGTGGGGGTGGCGATCGAGCTCGGCACCGCCGGCCCCGGCGCCGCCGCGGTGGAGGAGGCGAAGGCGCTCCTCGCCGCGCACCCGGGCGAGGGCGCGGTGCTCGTGCTCTGGAAGAACGGCGGCGGCGAGGCGCACCCCCCGCGGCTCCGGTCGAAGTCGCTGAAGGTCGCCCCGCGCGACGAGCTGCTCGTCGCCCTGCGCGAGTGCCTGGGCGACGACCGCGTGCGCCTGCACCGCGACCCGCCCGCCCTCGGCTCCGCCCCGCAGCGCGACGAGCCCTGGCGCAACCGCCGCCCCCGCGCCGGCGCCGCGGTGGAGGAGTAAGCGCTCGGGCGCGCAGCCGCGGCGCCCTCTCCCTTGCGCCTGAGAGCGCAATTCCCTCTCCCGTACCGGGCGAGGGGCCGCGACTCGGCCGTAGCAAGGCCTGCCAGCGAAAGCGCGACGCAGCCACGGCATTGCCGGTGCGGTCGGCTTCCCGCGCCGGGGGCTGAGCCGCGGCTGCCGCCGACCTGATCGCCACTCGTTTTTTCGCCCCCCGGGTGCACGAACTTGCCCCGATCCCCCGATCCCGGTGTATCTTACCGGGATCGGGCGCGTTGGGCGCCTGGATCCGACACAGCGCGAGGACCGGAACTTGGCTACCGTCGCACACCTCGACTTCGAACGCGCCATCGCCGAGGTCGAAGAGCAGATGCATACGCTGCGCGGCCTGGCGGGCGAGCGCGGGCTCGACGTGACCACCGAGCTGCGCTCGCTGGAGCGCAAGCTGAACGGGCTCAAGGCCGACACCTTCCGCAACCTGGCGCCCATCGAGCGGGTGCAGGTGGCCCGCCACCCGCGCCGTCCGTACACGCTCGACTACGTGGAGATGATCTTCTCCGACTGGGTGGAGCTGCACGGCGACCGGATGTACCGCGACGACGCGTCGATCGTGGGCGGCTGGGCGCGGCTCGACGGCGAGACGGTGATGCTGATCGGGCACCAGAAGGGGCGCGACATGAAGGACAATCTCACGCGCAACTTCGGCATGCCGCACCCTGAGGGCTACCGCAAGGCGCTCCGATTGATGAAATTGGCGGAGAAGTTCGGCCGCCCCGTGGTCACCATGATCGACACCATGGGTGCCTACCCCGGCCTGGGCGCCGAGGAGCGCGGGCAGGCCGAGGCCATCGCCCGCAACCTGCGCGAGATGGCCGCGCTCAGGGTGCCGACCGTGGCGGTGGTGATCGGCGAGGGCGGCTCGGGCGGGGCGCTGGCCATCGGCGTGGCCGACCGGGTGCTGATGCTGGAGAACAGCATCTATGCCGTGATCAGCGCCGAGGGGTGCGCCGCCATCCTCTGGAAGGACGCCTCGCACCGCGACAAGGCCGCGCGCGCCATGCGCATCACCGCCGAAGACCTGCTGGAGCTCAAGGTGATCGACGACGTGGTCCTGGAGCCCCCCGGCGGCGCGCACTCCGACTGGGAGGCCACCGGCACCGCGCTCAAGGCGGCGCTGCTGAAGCACCTGGGCGAGCTGCGCACGATGGGTGTCGACGCCCTCCGCCAGAAGCGCCTGGAGAAGTACCTGGGGATGGGCCAGTGGCGATCGGGCAAATGAACAGAAGTGCCTAGTGCCTAGTCCCCAGTGCCCAGGACTGCTGGTCGGTCGATGGGCGCGAGGCGGGCCGGACGCGGACGCGGTTACTGGGTACTTGGCATCTTCTTCTCGTACTTCTACCTGGTCCCTCATGCGCAAGAGCGCTAGTCCGCCGAGGGATGCGAAGCAGAGTCGGACTCGGACGTAGTTACTTGGCACTAGGGACTAGGCACTAGGCACTTTTTTTTGACCGTTCACGGGCCGCCCCAGGGCATCCCGAGAGCATAGATGAGAGGGGCAACCGGTGAGTCTCGAGCTTCCGGTGATCCAGCCCCTGCAGTCGCCCGAGCAGGCCGGCTTCCTGGTGGAAGTGGCCTTCAAGGGGATGCGCAGGGGGTTCCACACCTCGCCCGACGTGACGCTGCGCGCGGGCGACTGGGTGCTGGTGGAGGTGGAGCGCGGCCGCGACGTGGGGCGGGTGCGCTCCGTGGGCGGCGTGGCGCGCGGCAAGTGCGGGAGCGACCCCGCGCAGGCCACCCCCATCCTGCGCCGCGCCGAGACCGGCGAGGTGCACCAGCTCGCCACGCTCCGCGCCGACGAGGAGCGCGTGCGCCGCCGCACGCGCGAGCTGGTGGAGCAGCAGGGGCTGAAGATGAAGGTCAGCGACGCCGAGTGGCAGTGGGACCGGAACAAGCTGACCATCTACTTCACCGCCGAGCGCCGGGTGGACTTCCGGCAGCTGGTGCGCGACCTGGCGCGCACCTTCCGCACCCGCATCGAGCTCAAGCAGATCGGCGTGCGCGACGAGGCGGCGCAGCTGGGCGGCGTGGGGCGCTGCGGCCGGCAGCTCTGCTGCGCCACCTGGCTGCGCGAGATCAAGCCGATCTCCCTGCAGCTGGCGAAGGACCAAAACCTCTCGCTCAACCCGCAGCAGATCTCCGGCACCTGCGGCCGGCTGATGTGCTGCCTGACCTACGAGCACGACGCCTACCTGCAGGCGCGCAAGCGCTTCCCGCGCGAGGGGAAGACGCTGCGCACCGTGGTGGGCGCCGAGAAGGTCGTCTCCATCGACATCTGGCGGAACCTGGTGACGCTGCAGGACGAGAACCGGCAGCGCCGCACCATCGACCTGGAGCAGCTCAGGGCCGAGACGGTGGCCGTGCCCCCCGGCGAGCGCCCGGCGCAGCCGCAGCCGCCGCGCGCGCCGCTCCCCACGCCGCAGCAGCCGCAGCGCCCGCCCCGCCGCCCGCGCCGGGGCCCCGAGCGGAGGCCGGAGTGAGCGGAGCCCGGTTCTACCTGACCACGGCGATCGACTACGCGAACGGCGACCCGCACCAGGGGCACGCCTACGAGAAGATCGGCGCCGACGCGATCGCCCGGTACCAGCGGCTGCAGGGGCGGCAGGTGCGCTTCTGCATGGGGCTCGACGAGCACGGGCAGAAGGTGGCGCAGGCCGCCGCCGCCAACGGGATCACCCCGCAGGAGCAGGTCGACCGCGTGGCCGCGCGCTTCGAGGCCATGTGGGCGCGGCTCGGCATCTCCAACGACCGCTGGATCCGCACCACGCAGCCCCACCACCGGCGCGGGGTGAAGGCGCTGATCGAGCGCATCCACGCCCGCAACCCCGACGACTTCTACGAGAAGACGTACGAGGGGTGGTACTGCGTGGGGTGCGAGCTGTTCAAGCGCGAGGGCGAGATCGTGGACGGCCGCTGCGTGCTCCATCCCACCCGCGAGCTGCAGTGGACGGAGGAGCGCAACTGGTTCTTCCGCCTCTCGAAGTACCAGGACTTCCTGCGCGCGCACTTCGACGCGCACCCGGATTTCCTGCGCCCCGAGGCGCGCCGCAACGAGATGCTGGCGCTGCTCGACTCGGGGCTCGAAGACATCTCCATCACCCGAGCCCGCCTCTCCTGGGCCATCCCCTTCCCCCTCCCCTCCTCCGACGGGGAGACGCAGGGGACGTGGGTGTGGTTCGACGCGCTCCCCAACTACCTCACCGACACCGGCTACCCGGACGAGGGGTGGGAGGCGTGGTGGCCGGCCGACCTGCACGTGGTGGGGAAGGACATCGTGCGCCTGCACGCCGTCATCTGGCCGGCGATGCTGCAGGCGGCGGGGCTCCCGCTGCCGCGCCACGTGTGGGGGCACGGCTTCGTGCTGCTGGGCGGCGAGCGCTTCAGCAAGTCGAGCGGGATCGGCGCGGGGCTCGACCTGAACGAGGCCATCGACCGCTACGGTCCCGACGCCTTCCGCTACTTCCTGCTGCGCGAGGTGCCGTGGGACGCGGACGGCAACTTCAGCTGGGAGCGCTTCGCCGAGCGCTACACCAGCGAGCTGGCGAACGGGCTGGGCAACCTGGCCAGCCGCACGCTGTCGATGGTGGCGCGCTACCGCGGCGGCGTCACGCCGTCGCTGGAGACGCGCCCCGACGCCGAGGTGGAGAAGGCGGTGGGCGGCTACGTGGCGGCGATGGACGCCTGGCGGCTGCACGACGGCGCCGCGGCGGCCTTCGGCCTGGTGTGGCACGCCAACGCCTTCGTGGCCGACGTGCAGCCCTGGATCATCGCCAAGGACGAGGCGCGCGGCGCCGAGCTCGACGCGGCGCTGCACGCGATGGTGCGCTACCTGGCCGTGGTCGCGGTGCTCTTCTTCCCCTTCATGCCGGAGAAGATGGCAGCGCTCTGGCGCCGCGTCGCCGGCGAGCGCCCCATGCCCGGCATCGCCGCCCTGCCGACGCTCGACGTCGCCGGGTGGACGATGGAGCCGGGCGACCCGCTCTTCCCGCGCCCCGAGCCCGCGAAGGCGACAGCCTGACGTTCTACAGCAATCTCTTTACAGCGGCCACAGGAGGACTGATGCAGTTCCCCGTGTCCCCTGTGCCCTCTGTGAGAGATTGCTTTCGTTGTCCGGGCCGAAACGGGATTGGCGGGGTATGAAGATCAGCGCCACGCTCCCGGGGGCTCCGTCCCATTCCGCACACCCTCGTGCGGGTGGGGTCCCGCGGGGCGCGAAACCGCGCTCCGCGTGAAGATGGAGGCGAGCATGGAAGGTCGCGAGCACCAGAACCAGAAGGTCGCCACCGTGGCGAAGGAGATCGGCGCCGTGCTGCGGCGCCAGGCCCGCAAGCGGTGGGAGACCGTCCGCACCGCCGACCGCAACGAGGGGAACCGCCACGTGTGGCGCTTCCAGGCCGGCCCCGGCCAGGCCGAACGCTTCCTGCACGTGACGCACGAGGCGATGATGGAGGGTGACGACGCCGCGGCGGTGCTGATCGAGCAGCTCAAGCACGGACGGCTCTTCGAGCGCCTGCACCGCGGTCCCGAGACCTCGCTGCTGCTCTCCGTCGGCGGCCGCCTGGTGCCTTATCCGGTGAACTGAAACAGACGGGTCCCACGCAGGGACGCGGAGACGCGTAGAGCCACGGCGGCCTCTCCGCGTCTCCGCGTTTTCGCGTGAGGACCCGCGTTCAGGTACCTGCCTTCGAGCGGTGATAGTGGCGCTTCGCCTTGGCGCGGTTGCCGCAGTCGCTCATCACGCACCAGCGCCGGCTGTGGTTGCGGCTGGTGTCCACGTACAGCCACTGGCACTCCTCCCCCGCACACTCCCCGATCCGCCCCACGTCTTCCGAGGTGAGCGCCTCGGCGGCGGAGCGGGCCACGGGCCAGAGCACGCGGTCCAGCGCGCCCGTCTCCTCCCACGCCCAGTCGCAGTTGCACGCCCCCGCGCGCACGGGGGCGACGCGCGCGTGCGGCATCGCCACCGCCAGCTCGCGGTTGAGCGCCTCGAGGTCAGCAGGATCCGGGTCGCGCTTCGCCGCCGCGGAAGAGAAGATTCGGAAGACGGCCTCGCGCAGCACGATCGCGCGCCGGAACACCTCGGCCGCCTCGCCGGGGTGCGCGCGCGCACGCTCGAACAGCGCCGGCGCCTCCTCCTCGGGCACGACGTCGGCCCGGAGCGCCCACCAGACCAGGTCGTCGTACGAGGCCAGCCACTCGCTCAGCGGCTCGGGCTCGTGCTGCCCCAGCGTGTTGGCGAAGTCCAGGCAGATCCGGCCTCCGACCAACTCCTTGGCCGCGAACGGGTTGTCTGTGTCCATCGTCTCCTGCTCCTGTGCGGGTCCTTCTAACCTCTAAGATGGCCCTTGACAGGTTAGATGTCCAGCCCTATGATGTTCTAACCTTCAAAAAACGTTTTGAGGGTTGAACTCACGAAGAGCGGGAGACACACCATGAGCTCCACCGCACCAGTCGTCCCCCATCCGCAGGACCTGCGCTCACCCGTCGCCGCGGCGCTGCCGCGCTCGACGTTCCTTTCCCGGCTGGCAACCCGCTACGTGGACGGGTGGACGTGGTACGCCCGCGCCGGCTATTCGCCGCCCGCCCCGGAACCGGGGTTCCCGATGGCGCGGCCGGCCGCGGTGCAGGCGGCCTGCTGCATCGAGCTGCGCGGGTCGCGCGCGCCACGGTTCGCGCTGCTCTTCGGCACGGCGGCGGGCGGACGATGATCGCGCGGCGGGTGCGCGCCTTCGGGGCGAAGCGGCTGGCGGCGTACGCGGCCACCTGGGTGATCTGGGGGTCGACGTACCTCGCCATTCGCGTGGCGGTGCAGGTGGTGCCGCCGTTCCTGCTGGCGGGGGTGCGCTCCGTGATCGCGGGCGCCATCCTGGTCGGCTGGGCGCTGCTGCGCGGCGAGCCGCGCCCGCGGCGCGCGCAGGTGGGGGCGGCGCTCGTGACGGGCGCGCTCTTCTTCCTGGTCGGCCACGGCGGGCTCTTCTGGGCCGAGCAGCGCGTCGCCTCGGGGCCGGCGGCGCTGATGATCGCCACCGAGCACTTCTGGATGCTGATCGCCGGCCTGCTCGTCGGGCAGGTGATCGTCACCCGCCGCGCGTGGGTCGGCGTGGCCGTCGGGCTCGCGGGGGTGGCGCTGCTCACCCTGGGCGGGAGCGCGCGGGGCGGGGTGGACCCGGTCGGCGCGGCGGTGCTCCTGGTCGCGTCGGCCGCGTGGGGGGTGGGGACGCTTTACTTCACCGGCGCGCGCAAGCCGAAGTCGCAGCCGTTCGCGGCGGGGGTCCCGCTGCTGGGCGGGGGCGTGCTCCTGC
>C688J35102_120990034_pt1 | contig 20064 bp, 12 predicted proteins | sample HopSoiMetagenom2_FD_35102 | JGI IMG/M metagenome (IMG submission 35102)
GCTCTTGTCTGAGAATGGCAGGGGCTCGCCCGCCGCGACCGACAAGCTCGGCGCGCGCTGCAAGCGTCGCGCGCCGGTGTCCGCTCTCGATCTTCGTATCCCATCCTTGCCGACACGGGCTCGTGCCCTGGCAACTGTCTGGGTGTGGAAGAAGAGACTGGAGCATCAAGCTCGTTCGCGGTTTGGACACCGAGGCGGCGACGGGCTTCCAGTCACAACGGGGATCGCGTTGTGACCCGATCACCGTCACCCATCAGTATGCTCCTTTCGCGACATACAAGGCTCGGAGGCTCACCTTCAGGTCAGATCAGAATCCGGGAGACCCTCATCGCGCTAGCGGGTTGAGGGCGGCGACGGGGCTTGTCATGCGGCCGAAGGAACGGGTACAAGGGCCAAAACGCAGGGCGGCACCAGCGCTTCCAGGTTACGTGGCAAGGTGTGAGGCCTGCCGAACGGCTTGAAAAGCGGCGACGGCACCGGCACTACAGAGTGCGCCTGCCGTGACGCATTGACTTGCCACGTCGCATCTAACAAAACTGCGCGCGGCTGCTGAATGGTGAGGGGCACCTTGATCCGCGGGCGGGCGATTCACGGCGCGTGGCGCGCATTGCAAAGTAGCGTCGGGACGGCTTTCAAGCGCCGATCGTACCCGCTCGGGCACGCCCCGGCGCTCGATGGGTTGCGCGGCTTTCTGATCCTGGCTGTGTTGGCGGGGCATAGCAACCTGCATTTTTTCTCTGGTAGCTCTATCTACATGGACACGTTTTTCGTGTTGAGTGGATATCTCATCACATCGCTTCTGCTGCTGGAGTTCGAGCGGACCGGCTCTGTCAACCTAGTCGCGTTTTACCGTGGTCGGCTCCGACGTGTGTACCCGGCGCTCTGTGCCATGGTGCTGGGCGTACTGGCGATCTCGGCCATAATCCCCACCACTTATCCCATGACTCTCATCGAGGCCGCAGTCGGGCTGCTCAGTTTCAGGAATTATTACCAGTTCATATTCGACGCGAGCCGCATGGGGACCAGCGCACACATGTGGTCGCTTGCCGTCGAAGAGCAGTTCTATCTTCTTTGGCCCGTGGCATTTATCTATCTCATCCGGCGTTGGGGTGTTTCATGGAGAGCCGTTTCGCTGCTCGGCTGTATCGCTCTATCCGTCGCAGTCCTGCGCGCCTTCGGCATGTATCAAGGTTTCTCCCGGGTAGGACACCTGTACCCGACGTTTCACATGCGCGCCGACTCTCTTCTTGTCGGCTGCGCTCTTGCCTTCGTTCCCAGACTCGTGGATTGCCGCAAGTCTGCCATCCTATTGCGGCGCCTCCTCATGCCGGTGCTCCTTGCTTCCATAGCAACGGTGTTCACGATGGAGCATCTCGCGCCCGTCTACTTCTACTCTGCTTCGGCGTTGGCGTCGCTTGGTTCCGCGACTGTGATCGCCGGGCTCATCTATGCAAATAGGTCCGTGTTGCACCGCATTTTCGAGAACTCGTTCCTCATGTGCTGCGGGCGCATCTCGTATGGTCTCTATCTCTGGCATTGGCCTATTTTCATATTCCTGATCTACGAAGGATCCGAGCTTATGCCGCTGCGAATGGTACTTGCCTGGATCTTGACCTTTATGATTGCGGCTTTGTCATATTCTCAGGTCGAGGTGCGGTTCTCTCGTCGATCAGCCCGCAAAGCGGAGTCCCGGGCAGATTCACTCACACCCGAGACGGCTGCGGCCTAGGTGTACGGGGGTGCCGGGATGTTCTCTGATCGCGCAGGTCAAGCGAGCTTTTCCTGATTGCCCTCGCCGCGCTGAAGGTCTCTCCGGGGTCGGCTCAATGGCCGCCGCATGTTGGTGGTATCGGCCGAGTGATGTGCGCGGGTCGCTGATGCGCCGGGAACGGCCTAAATCCGCGCCACGCGTCCCGGTGAGGACGCATGAAGTGCGCGAGGCGGCGAGGCGAACGGTTCATCGGCCTCGACCAGTTCCGCGACGGCACCTTTGCGAGACCCGACTGAACGGCCGTCGTGATCCGCTGCACCGAGCGAAACTCCCGCTGCGGCGTTCCTGTCGCGCGCGGATTCGTCCAAGCGGCCCACTCAGGCCAAAGTGCCTCAGGCCGACTGTGGCGGCTGCCAACCCGCAATGCGCTCGAGGATCACGCCAAGCAGACGCTCGACGCCGCTTACTTCCAGAAGGCTGAAGAGCTTGGAGCAGATGCGGACCTGCTTGCGGCTCTCCCGACATCCAGGCGCATGCCGCGGACCCTAGACGGTCCGTCGACGCACCAGGCAACGGACCGTGCAAAGGAAACCAGCTTTTTCGATCCCTGAACGGCGCTCGGTCCCTCGGCGAGTGCGGGCTGAGATCATGTTGCGCCAGCACGGCAGGTGTGCCGATTGCGGCACCAGAATGATTTTAGGCTTCTTCGTCTTTGACCACCGCCCTCCCCGCGCGCTTCGTGAGCAAGGCGATGACGTGAACGACCCCGATCGGCTCGCTGCGATCTGCTGGACCTGCAACGAGCTAAAAACGCCGAAGGACCTGAAAGCGATCGCTAGACTAAGGCGAAGCGCCTCAATGCGATGCACCAGGAGTTCCTGGCGAGGCAACGTGACAAAGTACCGGGGCGGCGGATACCATCACGCAAGCAGCAGCGAGATCTCGAGAGGGCACTTGGCTTTGAGCTGGGCGAGCTCCAGCTCAATCAGCGTGAGGTCCCTGACTGACCCGCGCCTCGCTTTAGCGCGACCGAAAGGCCAGCACCCAGTTGGCGCCGGAACGGCGGGTTCGAGTGGCACGCGCTCGCCGACATGCTCGAGAGCTGGGCGCAAGACCGCAAGACCAGTGCGCCAGAGCCGGTGTTTTGAGCTGGCCGACGAAATGAGAGACCTCGCCGAGGTTGCCGGGCCAACCTGGACCCCTCCGCGCCAAGACGAGTTTCGTCTCTTTTGGCTCAGTCGAGGCGAGGGCTGGGCGATGCGGGGACGGCTGCCGCCGGGCTGCGTTGCTCATGACCCAAGCGATAGCGCTTGCGTCGCCCCCACCTCCGGATCGGTCCTTCGTAATAGCGCAGAGATGCGGCTGCCAAGGCTGCAGACAGCAGCACAACGAGAAAGGCGGCGCCGAACTCCTCCCAGCTTGAGAGCGTCGGGTATTCTTTTTGGAATAAGAGACCATGTACGACGCAATTCACCGTCTGATGATACATATACCAGCCGTACGAAATCACTCCAGACTTCACTAGGACGGAGTTCCGCAGAACTGCCCGATAGACCCCGCCATCCACGAGAAAGATGCGGAGTAGGGCGTAGGCGAATAAGAAAGCAAGTAAAATGAATGTCCGGTTTGCAAACGATGCCCCGCGGTCGGTCACCAGAAAGACGAGTATCGCGAGAGCTACAACATCCATAAGCCTTCGAAGTGGCGCGAAATAAGTAAGAGCCGTTGGACTACGAACGGCGCAAGCCGTGAGAAATCCTAACATAAGGCAGTCAACGCGTGTTGGCGTCAAAAAGTAAATCATCAGAGCGCCCCCGCCGGCGCGCAAGATAAGATCGCGGAGCACAGCGGCAAAGATAACTGAACCGAGAGCCAAGGCGATGAGGGTGCGCGTCCTAAGCGCATATACCAAGATAGGGAAGCAGAGATAAAATTGCTCCTCAAGCGCGAGAGACCAGGTTGGCCCCATCATCAAGCCGCCAGGTGTGCCAAACCAGCCCATCAGGTAATTCTGAGTGAATGTTGCAAAAGCCCAAGTGGGCAGCAAAGGACCTAGCAGAAGCCCGGATCTTACCCAAGAAGTCTCTGCAATGAAGGGAAGGCTTTGAGCAGCGATGTACGCGGCGAGAAGCAGAGTATAAACTGGAAGAATCCGTGTTGCTCTTCTTGTCCAGAAGACCCTGAAAAGGTTTACCGCGCCTCGGTTGTCCAACAGGATACCGCCAATCAAAAAGCCGGACAGCACGAAAAACAGGTCAACGCCTGCTCTCAATACCGTGAACACACCGTCCCAATAGGGGAACCGCAACTCCGGTGGGAGCAGGCCGACGAAGCAATGCAGTAGGATCACCAACAGGCACGCAACTCCCCGGATACCGTCCAATTCTGGCATATGCTCGCGTGACGGGCTCAGGCGCATCGCTAGTAGTCCTCACCATCCAGACTGACCGAACGGTCGGCGTGATCTTGCCTCGAGCGAAACCTCCGCTGCGTGCACGGGGTTCGGAGAGAAAAGTATGTGCGCGACCTACTCGACGGCGGCTCACGTTACAAGCGGTCCACTCAGGCCAAAATTCCTCAGGCCGACTATGGCGCGCTTTGGCCATGGCTGTGGACGTTGTCCCAGGGCCGGTCTCCGCGTCTCAGAGGGTCGGACGTCGCCGATCAGTTCCGTCGTCTAAGGGAGTTCCGCTTTGGCCGACATGAGTGCTCGCGGAACAGAAACCCCGGCCAGCTGGGCTGAGGACCTCGCACGGCCGGGGCCGAGAAGTGCTGCACGCCTCAGGCGAGCTGTCGGGCCGCGCTCGGGGCGCGACTCGAATCGTCCGACTGCACGTCAGGCAAGCCGCTCAGAGTTCAATGCATGTCCCTGTCGAGAAAACCTTCGGAGGGCGGCGGAGACCGAAGCGGAATGCCGGCGCGGGTCAGGGAACCGCTGCTACTGCCTCAAAGGTAACTCTCCACTCGCCGTCGCCTTCCCGCTGGAATTGATCCAACCAGTGCCCCCGAACTTGCCGCCCGGCAACCGTGATCGTGTAAGTGCCGGTCGACCATGCTAGGCCGTCCCTGATCAGGTGCACCTGATCCGGCTTGCCTGAGTACTCGACAAAGCCCGCTTTGAACAGGTCCTCGTACCAGTTCCGCACCGCCGCCCTGCCGGTCACAACTCTCGGCGTCGGAGCCAGCGCTGAAAGGACCACGTCCTCGGAGTAGCGCTCGGCGGTTCGCGCGGCATCCTTGCTCTTCACAGCTTCGCTGAAGCTCAAAGCCATTTTCTCCCTGATCTGACGGACTTCTTTTTCCTCTGTGCCCGTTTGCGGCAATGCAGGGCTGCTCGCGACGATTACCGCGAGCGCCATGCCAATCAGCATTTTCTTCATCGAGCTTGTCCTCCTTTGGAGCTGCGGTCGTCCATGGCAGCCCGTGTGCTAGATGTCCACCGGACGTCCGAAGGTCAAGCACATTCGACGAGTTTGATCGGAGCTAAAGGGCGCCTCCGTCGTGGGCAAGGTCCGCCCGTCGACTTGCAGTCGCCTGCGCTGGACCTTCCATTTCACCCCGACCTCCTGCTCCTGGCTGAACGCGGTCGACACCTTCTGACCTCCAGGCCACCATCAACCGATACCTCCCCAAGCCAATTTGCGACCTAACGCGCTTCGTCTGGGTCGCCGCCGTACATCATGGGCGCCAAGCGTTACAATCGATCACTAGTCAGAGCAGTCCCGCCGGCCGGCCGCGCCAGCTCTCGGTGTGAACCGGATTGCGCGATATTGCCCAAAATTAACCTCAGTGGTCTCGTCGTATGCGGCGTTGAGCACAGCAGTCCAGCGCTTTAGCTGACCTGCGCTGTCGCTGGCGTCGGGGAAAACCAGCCAGCCTGGCTGCTTCAGCCGCTCGGCCGTTCGCAATACGGATTTCACTATGATACGATCCGGCAGCGGAACAACTGCGGCAATGTCGTGAACCGCAGCCCACGGTCGACCGACCGGAGCCCAGAACCCTGGTGGGTCCAGCTTCAATAGACGCTCGCACTTAGCTTCCAAAACAAACGCGACGGCTGCGTCGCCGGCCGTGGGATCCCCTGTATTAGACCAACTCCGAGCGACAGCAGCCCCCGCGCCTGCCGTGTCTCTGGTTCGCGGTGCGCTGGAGAGCAAATTCGCAACGTCGCTCCCAGGCAATGCAAGCAGTTGCCGCGCCGGCAATTCCTTCCACGCATTCCACCCAAAAAATGGGGCCAGCGCGATCAGGCCGGAGAGGCCCATCGCGGCTGATCGCGCCAAAACGGGTCGCGCGGTCTGCGCCCAAACAATACTCAACATCAAGACAAAAAAAGGAACAAAGTGCAACACCGCATTGTCGTGTGCACTTCCGACGTAGTAGCTGAGCACAGACATGGCAGCTAAAGAAGTTACATACAGCTTGCCGACAGTGGCCGGCGCTTGAGCCGGATGAACTATTGCTAATGACGCTGATACAATTGCAAACACGGCAAAGACAATAGGCCCGTTGACGTTCACCGTAAGGCCAGCTACACGCGCGTACGGAGGGTAGAGAACGTAGGCAGCGAACATCTCAGGATCCGGCAGAACTCTGAAGATCGCAACATACAATGCGATTAAACACAGAACCACTCCGAGTCCAAAAGCCACGATGAATAGAACTGGAATAACCGCATGACGAATCCGTCTAGTTCGAAACAGGCCAATAGCCCAAAGGTAATACGGCCACCACACAAACGTGACGTGAAACGCCGCCTCTGGGGACCAGCACAACCCAAGCACCCAAAGCACGTGGCCTGGCCCCGCTGCTCGTCCTCGGAAGTACTCCTCTCGCAGAACGACATATAGAACGAGAACTGCGAGAGGTAAGTAACGTAAACCGCCGGTTGCTGGGACCATAACGGGTGTGGCAGCGAGTGGCGGCCAGCCAATAAATAGGCCCGTCGCGAGAGTACATGCCAACAGTACCGTTACGGTCATCGGCAATGATCTATCGCTGGAGCTCGTTGCGACGACCGCTGTTGCGGCAATTACGAGCGCGTAAAGGGCCGAGACGGCGGCGAACATGGAGTGGGCGGTCGACCAGCACTCCGCAATACAGAAGGCGCCGACCAGTGTCGCGGGCCCGAGACCATATTGGAGTGGAAAGTCGTAGAACGGGCGAGCGCCCTCCCGCAGCAATTCCCCCGCCGATAAATAAACTCCCCAGTGAAGCCGCGTGATCTCGAACATCTCCTTGTTAAGAATTCCGCCGATGTTTCCAGCGGTTATGCAAATCGCGCCTGCAGCTAAACTGACGCAAGCAATGCTAAATTTTCGTCGACTGTTTATTGCTAGTTCGGGTCGCCATACCGCAAACCGGTAAACCGCGAACACTCCTAGCGCGTATGCAACAAGGGAAGCCGCCCCGACATCATGCCTCCACCAGAACAGCGCGATGGTCGAATATCCAGCAGCCGACAGCGAGAGAGCCTCGCGATATTGACCTCTGCGATTCAACGATGCGGACAAGATGAATATGCAAGCCGCGACGGCGATCATCCCGTAGTAGGCCGTGAGAACAGCTAACGCGAAGGCGACGAATGCGAGCGCTACGACTACTCCGTCGGCAGCCCGCTGCAAAATACGTCCGCGCGCGTACAACATGCGACGAGTGTAAGGCATCAGAATTGTAGCTAAGCTAGCAACCGCGTAGCTGACGGACAGCGCGATGGTCAGCATCGCCGTGGCAGCACCGTCTCGTTCGACGGGACCGGCGCCCGGCTCACGCGTCTCCGTGCTAGCCGCTTACCTCGAGGCGTCACCGCAGCTATTCGGGGCGGAGCGGGTCGAGACCGCACTAGCGTCCGGCATGCGGCAGTGCATCGCGCGCGAGAGTGCCAGCGCGCGGGCTTGCCGGCCGCTCTCTGCGCACTCCGGAGATCCGTTAGCACGTTGATGGTCTTCGCCGCTGTGTGTCGTCAGATCGGATTAGTTTGGCCGGAGGCTTCCACCTTTTCAAGCTTTTTGCCAGACGGTGACTCCCGATGGCAGCAATTGCCCCGCCGCGGGGGGAGCACCGGCACATAACGGTCTCCAGACCAGCTCGTCCCGTTTCGTCATCTGCTGATGCTTGATGGTGAAGACATCCGGGGGCTGCCGTTGGAGGCGCGCCGTGAGCGGCTGTTCAAGCGCCGGAAGGAGCGAAGGCCGCGCCACGTAGGCCGGACCGACACGTCCTTTTTGTCGTGAGCTACCGCGACGGCTCAAGGAGCTTCGTTCGCGTTCCTCCCGAAGTCGCCGCGTTCGGCACCGGTCCGGCATCGGGTCCGCTGAAGCTTTCGCGGGGCAGACCGTCGTTGAAGATGCTGCCTGAATGCCTTCGATGGCATCACCCATCGGGGTGTCGTTGAAGCTGCTGCCCTGGATCCCTTCGATCGAGATGAACGTATCGCCCGCCGCCTCACCGGTGTTGTTCGCGGGATCGAGATCAACGTGTCCCTGCCGCCTCACCCGTGTTGTTCACGGCGTTCCCGAGGTTGACGGTTGGGTGTTGCAGACGCGGTTGCAGACAGTTTTATTGACCACTGTCTGCACTTCATCCTATCCATTTTCCTTCCCCACCGGTGGTGATGACGGGAATCGGCGTGAAAAGACCGTTGCTGCTGTTGCTGCGCTTTCTCCCCGTCCGCTGGATTCCGTCGGACGCGGTGTTAGTGTTCCTGTGCACAGTCGTGGTGCTGGCCGGCGTTGCGCACCTCGTTTGGCTGCTCGCGCCGCGTGGCTCTGCCGTCCCCCACGACATAGCCCGTCAAATTGTGGTCGAGCAATATATTACCAACCTGCTGCCTCAGCCCGAGAAGCGTTACATCTACTTCGCACTCGCTGCAGCGGCTCCGCCGATCATAGCTGTGTTTATCGCGTTGCGCCGTAGGTATTCGGGGTCCTTCGAGCAGGAGGCAGACGCGATACCGTTGCTTCTGGTCGTTGTGGCCGTGGCCTGTGGAATTCCTCACGACGAGTTCCGGCCGCAACTTTTCTCCGGCCCTGCCGCGGCGCCTGCATGGTTCACGATTCTGCTGTGTCTTGCGGCTGCCTATTGGGCCAGCACAAATCAGAACCCGGCAACAGCAATACGTTTCAACCGTGTCATAAAGCTGCTCCTGTACGGAGCGGCAATGCTGGTCATCGGATCGTGGCGGATCTTTGGAACCTCGACTTATGCTGAGGAGGAAAGTGCAGTCCATTTAGATGCGGTTCTTTACTCAATCGCCCAGATCTACTTAGGTGCGACCTGTCTGCACGATGTCCTCCCGCAATATGGCTGCTACGGCGAGTTTCTCGCTTTTCCGCTGCGCGTGACCGGCCTTTCAGTAACAAGCGTTCTTACGCTTTTCGCGCTTCTTCAAGCGATTGCTGCGGTTGCGATCATTCGATTCGCCCATTCCCTCATCAAAGATGCACTTGTCTTTGCTGCCTGTGGACTATGGTTGGTGATCATCACTAATCAAGTACTCTGGAATAGCCCCCCGAACGTGCAGGATGTTTATCTTCAGTATTGGCCTCTACGCATCCTGTTTCCGGCGCTAAGCCTTGCCATTGTGCAATCTTGGCCCACACGCCGCAGTGGAGCAAGCGCATTTGCCGTTGGCCTTTTCAGCGCCGCCGCAGTATGCTGGAACCTTGACAGCGGCATTGTCGTTTTTGCCGCGCTTATCGCATTCCTGCTGTTCTCTGGCGGCACGTCGACATCCTACATATTTGGTAAGATCGCCAGCAATTTCTTATACGTGCTAATTTACTTTGCAGGCTTTATCGTTTTTGCCTGCGCTTTTTGGATTTCTCTGTCATTGAAAGCGGGCGCATGGCTCGACCTCTCAGGCTACGTGCTGTTTCCGGAGCTCTTCTATCGTATTGGTTTCTACATGCTTCCAATGCCGTCGTTGCCGGACATGTGGCTCGTGGCAGCATGCTTGCCCCTCGGCCCCATGATCCTGGCTGGCCTCCGCTTCGGCCGAGGACCTGGAGACCCGCGCCTTGAACGCGCCGCTTATCTCGCCGTCTTGAGCATTGGAGTTTTTAGCTACTTCACCGGACGATCGCACCCGCTCGTTTTTCTTGTGGTCAGCTGGCCCTTTATCGTCCTGGCCTTCTTTCTAGTCGATTGGCAAATCTCATATTGCGGGACATCAACGAATGATGTCCGACACTCACCCATGCGTCTGGTTCCCGCGCTCGGGCTCGTAACAGCTGCGACATTGATTTACGCGCGTTTTGACGGGCTCGCGAAGTTGTCTGCCGAGCGGTGGGTCGATATTTGTCTGCACCAGCCGTCGGCTATCGATGTAGATGTCGACTTCGTGAGGAATTCTGTTAAGCGAGAAGAAACACTTGCAATCCTGGCGGATCACCAGGCGGCGCTCATTGCGGGCATCGGTCAACGTTCCGCCCTTCCTGGTACCGGCCTGACGGAAACCATCCGAAAGAGAGACGCCGATTCAGCTATCAGCTATCTCGTGAATCGTGGGCCGGAACACCTTTTTATCGGCTCTAGATTAGTGAGCCCGGGCTCTTCGGTTTTCGTGCCGTGGATCGCAGAGCATCTCGAAACTCTTACAGCACGCTATGAGCTCACCGGTAACGGACCCGATGGCCGTTTGATGCATTTTGAGCGACGCCGTCCGGCATTTTAGGGAACCAAACTACTCCCTTGACGCCTGACCAGCGACAGAACCGCGCCTCGACTATGCGACAGAGCCGCAATTACCGGCGGTCCTCGCCGATGCGCCCATACCGGAACCGAACGGTCGCTGCAGGACTCCGCTCGGCGCGGCGCAATTGCCGAGTGTGGGCGTCGAGCGAGTGCGCTCAGTGGCAGGCATCCCAGTCCCTAGCTTCGCCAGCTGCGACCTGAGGACGCTGTCTCCCTTCGTCCTCGCTACTCGCCCCCTGCCGTCCTTGACTTCACGCTTTGGGTGACAACGGTGGCGGCAGGTAACATTCTCGGGAAAGAGCTCATGAATACGATCTCGATCGTGACGCCCTGCTACAATGAGGAGCAGAGCGTCCGGGATGCATACGAGGCGGTGCGGACGGTCTTCGAGCAGGAGCTGCCGAGCTACGCACGCGAGCACGTGTTCTGCGACAATGCGTCGACCGATGCCACGCTGGCGATCCTGCGGGACCTCGCCGCGTCCGATGCCTGTGTCAAGGTGATCGTCAACGCGCGCAATTTTGGGCCCCTCCGCAACACGTTCAACGGCGTGATGGCAACCTCCGGCGACGCGGTGCTGCTGTTCCTGCCCGCCGACCTACAGGACCCGCCGGAGTTGATCCCGGAGTTCGTGAAGCTCTGGGAGCAGGGCTACGAGATCGTCTACGGGGTCCGAGCCACGCGCGAGGAAAATTGGATCATGCGTTTCTTGCGCCAGGCCTATTATCAGCTCTTGACCCACTTCTCCGAAATCAACGTCCCGCCGGGTGTCGGCGACTTCCAACTCGTCGACCGCCGCGTCGTCAACGCCATGCGCCAAGTGCGAGACGTCTATCCATTCATGCGGATGATGACATTCGAATGCGGCGGACGAACGGTCGGAGTCCCCTACACTTGGCGCGCCCGTAAGAAGGGGATCTCGAAAAACCGGGCCGCCGCCCTCATCGATCAGGGCATTAACGGGTTTACCTCGTTTACCACGGCGCCCGTTCGACTCGGCCTTGCCGCGGGATTTGTCATCTCCTTCCTGAGCATCGCTTATGCCGTTTTCAATTTCGTAATCGGGCTGGCTCTGCACGGTAGAGTTGCTGACCCAGGTATCATGACCCTCATAGTAGCGCTCTTCTTCTTCGGGGGCGTCCAGCTCTTCTTTGTCGGGCTGGTCGGAGAGTATGTTCTCGCGATCTACGGCCAGGTCCGCGAAAAACCGGTCGTGTTCGAGCGCGAGCGCATCAACTTCGGTGATGAAGCCGAGCGGCATGACCAACCGGCGGAGGTGCAGTCGAACCTGAGATCTGTCAACAGGCAGAATCTGCGCTCTTCTCCGTAGGACACGGGGATTGCCGAATGCCCTCAACACGGGCCGCGCCGAGAGCGGCCTCGAATGGCCTTTGAAGGCTCTGCAGCCCCACTCCTGCCAAAAAAGGAAAGCGAACGATCATGTCGTGGCGAGCGCCATCGTCGCAGGGCGCCCCTGTGACGGCTGTTGAGGCACCGCGGCCGCGGCTTCGCGCTCCCGCATAACACGCCGTTCCAGAAAGATGTAGGAGATCGAGGCAAAGCTAACGGCCAGAACCCAGGAGATAACGGCCTTCAGAGCATAGGGAATCGGCCATTCGTAGCGCACAAAAAGAAGCTCGCCGTGAAGCACAATGGCGAAGATGGGCCAATGCCAGACGTAGAGCCCATATGACATGCGACCGCACAGCACCAGCAGTGGGTTCTCCAGGAACGGATGCAGAATGGTTCGCCGGGACTGAACGGTGGCCGCGACCATGCAAGCGCCTCCAATCGCGGCAAGTAGCGAGCCGAAATAGAAGTAGCTGCTGGTCATATGCCCCATGGAGAACAGGGCGACGAGCGAGAGGGCGAAAAGCGGCAACACACTAAACGCAAGAGCGGCGGAAAGCCGAGGGAACTCGTTAAGAGACACCAGCTTCAAAGCGACGGCGAGGGCGCAACCGATCAGGAGGGAGTCGGCACGGGTGTGGAAGGCCGTGTAGAGATGGCCCGGGCCAACACCGTTGTAGGTGAGCAGGATACGCGTCGCAGCAATGGCTCCGACTATGCCCAAGATCGCGCAAACCGTTTTCCAGGAGATCCCGCCCCACCTTAGGAGAGCCGCAAAGGTCACGGGCCACAGCAGATAGTACTGCTCCTCGATCGCAAGCGACCAAAGATGCGCGGTCGCTCCTACGTTCCCGTACAGGATTCGATAGTAGTTCGTCGTGTAAGTTGCGCCGACGACAGCCTCGACCACTCGGGACGAAAAATCTGGTAGCAGGAGGTACGCCGCTGGCACGAAGCAGATCAGCATCGCGATAAGGGCCGGGTAGAGCCGCGCGGCCCTTCTGTAATAAAACTTCAGATAGTTGATTCGTCCGTGTTTGAGGTAATCACCCATCAAAATCGAGGTGATGAAAAAGCCGCTCATTGCGAAAAAGACGTCCATGTAAACGGAGGCGCCGCTTAGAATGTCGATGCGGGTATGCGCAGCCATCACAGCCAAGGTCATGTAGCCGCGCAATCCATCGAGAGCCGGAATATAGCGAAGCGCGAGCGGTGAGCCGGGCGTCACGGCAGCCGCGCGGCTAGAAGGGGGCCCGGGTGCGTGGCCGAGCGCGGCTGGCTCGCCCGTCGCCGCGGGGACGCCAGTGGCCGGCGGAGTTCCGGTGAACTGTCGATCCCCAGCTGACGCCGCCCCGCACGGATGCTCGCCCTGACCCACTTACCTGCTCCCCGATCCCGCTAAGTATCAAGCCGAGGCTTGCGCCGCCATGTCTCTCGTGCAACAGCACCGAGGGAAATCGTTGCCCACCTCCAGACTAAGTCTCAGAAAGTTGTCAAAAAAAGCGCGGTCCCTCACGGTCCAAGGGGACCCCGAACGGTTGGCTGTTTCGCCAGCGCGCCCGTCTCCGACGGCTGCGACGTAATGGTTGCAGGCGCCCGGAGGCTGGTGAACCGACAAAGCCCTGGAAGACGCAGCAGTGGTTCGACAGGATCGGCGCGTGGAATTTGTCCCGCCCCACATGGAGGCCAAGGCGAACCTCCACCGTGAAATCCTTCACGAGCGGGCGCGCAGCTGCCCTCCCGAGACCCGGGTCCAGTGCAAGCGCGTCTCGCGGCGGTCCCTGATCGACCGAGGCCATCGGCGAGCCTTGCCACGTTTGACGAAGCTAAGGCCAAGAGCGCTGTCGCGCGCGAAACATCGGCGGCATGCTAGGCCACTCCGGGGGGCTTCGCCCGGGCGTATAGAAACGCTTTCGTGCCGAGACAGCCGTCGCGGTGCAGCGCCCATCAAGCAGCGCTCCCACGCCGCGGGCGGCTAGCCCGCACCTGGTCCAGCATGTCGAGGACGATCTCGAGGGAGGTCCGCGCGGGCTCGTAGCCAAAAACGGCCGCGGCTCGGTGGCGGGAGACATAGACGGGCTTCGCCCCGGTCGGGCTGGTCGAGACCTGCTGCTGCATCCTGATCTCGATGTCGTAGCGGCCTTCCACCCTACTGAGGAGGTCCAGCTTGCCGACCGGTTCCTTGGAGTACAGGTCGACGGCGGCGTTCGGTGCGCCGGCCTCAAGCCAGCGTCGAATTGCTGCATCAAGCTCCTCAACTCCGGCATAATCGCGGGTCATGTCGCGGGGGGAGGTCACGAATGGCGTGCCTTCCGCGACGCTGCGGGCGAGCTCGGCCAGGAAGAATCGGCCAGAAAGCGAAATCGCGGCGTCCGCATAGCCGAAGACGCGCAAATCGAGGATGGCACGCTCCGGCGCGTGCCGGTGGCGCGCCTCCGCCTTGAGCTTGGCGACGGTGTAGGGCGCCATCGAGCCGAGCCGATTGTCCGGCAGGCACGGCTCAGAGGATTCGTGGACGGGCGCGCTGAAGGCGTCGTGGACGGCGCCGCTCGACAGGAAAACGTAGCGGCCGTCGGGTCGCAGCCCCGTCACGGCGCGCCGGTCCCACTCTTGCGTGACGGCGAGGATCTCCGCCCCCATCGCAGCGACCCGGGCCGGGTCGCCAGCCCCAATCGCATTGACTACCAACTGAAAGGCGGACGCATCAAACTCGGTGATCGCACGCACAATCACGTTTCGTGGCCATGGCTCGTTGGCGAGTCTCGAGGGATCCCGTGAGAACAAGGCAAGGGGCTCGTTCCGGACCGCGAGCCGGCGCGCGAGGCTGCGGCCAATGTAGCCTGTCGCGCCGAGAAGCGCAATCACGACGCGAGCTGGTGACCCGCGGCAGGCCGGACGTACTCGACATAGCGGTTGCCGACCGCGTATTCGGCCGCGGGGAGGTAGGGGAACTGATCGTTGATAGGGCGCCCCATCTCGAGCTTTGGCTCGATTAACGTGTGCTCGCTAAGGACCACCTCGATCACGATAGCGCCGCCGCGAAAGAGCTCCCGCGTGATCTGATCGATGCGCTCGACGCGCGCGTAGCGCAGCCCGTAGGCTTCCGCAATCCGGCCGAAATCAGGCGTGCTGTAGCCGTCCCGCGATGCATCGTAGCGGCTGCCAAGATAGCTGTCCTGGAATTGCTTGATGATTCCGTAGCTCGAGTTGTTCATGACTACGATGACGACCTCGACCGCGTGATGCTTGACCGTCTGCAGCTCCTGAATGTTGAGCTGGAATCCGCCGTCGCCGTTGTACGAGATCACCTGGCGCTGGGGCGCCTCGAGCTTGGCTCCGATTGCGGCCGGGAGGGCATATCCCATAGGTGAATTCCCGCCCGCCGTAAACAACGTGTGGTTCTTCACCTCAAACGCCTGGTGCAGCCAGCAGATCGCCGCGCCGGTGTCCCCCACAACGATGGCATCGTGGTCGACAAGTTGGTTGAGCGTGCGGATCACGTCGTAGGGTGAGAGCGTGTTGAGGCGGAGCGCCGAGGTGCTCGTCTCCTTGCCGTAATAGCGGGCCTTCATTTCGGCAACGTAATCGAACCAATCGTCGTTTTTGACCGGCAGTCCGAGTTTACGCAGCACCTTCGGGAGCCGGCGAAAGTCGAGGTGCGTCGTGCGATAGCCGTCATTCTGGTACTTCCTGAGCTCCTGGTCATCTACGTCGATCACATGAACGGTAGCCCCGGCCGCGAAGTTTCGAGCGTTGCCGGAGCGTTGCCGATTGTCGAGCCGGCTTCCGAGAACGATCACGACGTCGGCGTTCTGCAGGACGAAATTAGCCCCGCGATTGCCGTAGACGCCGATCTGACCGAGGAAGCCGGGGTGGCCGTGGTCGAAATAGGTCAGGCCCGCCCAGCTCGACACAAACGGCAGCCCCGCCGCCCGCAGCCATTCGCTCACCTGGCGCTCGACGCCGGCGAGCCCCACGCCGGCGCCCCAGAGGACGACTGGCCGCTCCGCCTGCGCCAGCGTCGCCCGAAGTGCGGCGACCGCCTCGTCGATGCCTTGGCCCACGACCTGAGCTGCTTCCGGTAGCAGCAGATCGCCCTCGATCTCGATCTGCTGGACGTCCATGGGGACATCAACGAGCACGGGGCCCATTCGCCCGCTCGTCGCGATCCCAAAAGCCTTCGCCAGTTCCTGGCGCAGCTCCTCACCGCTCCTCACCATGACTGCGTATTTTGTGATCGGCCTGACCATCTCGACAATCTTGGTCTCCTGAAAGCCTGACTGCCGAATAGATAGGCCGCAATACGCGCTGCTCTCGCGCTGGTTAACCTGGCCCGTGACGTGGAAAGACGGGATCGAGTCAAAGTACGAGCAAGCGATTCCGGTGATGAGGTTGGTGGCGCCCGGCCCCGAGGTCGCCATCGAGACGCCCACCTTACGGCTAGTCCGCCAGAGCGCGTCAGCGGCCATTGCAGCCGATTGTTCGTGCTGGAAACAGGTGTACGAAAGCCTCGGGTTGCGGGCAACCGCGTCCACCAGGAAGGCACAGGCACCGCCTATCAAAAGAAACACCCGGTCGCTTCCGACGCGCGCGAGAAACTCCGCGATGTATTCCGCCCCGGTCATAGCCCCTCTCCGTATCAGGCTGCGACGCGCGCGCGACAGAAAGCGTGAATCGTCTCGACGACGTAACCGATCTCATCCGGACCCAGGCCCGGATAAACTCCGATCCAGAAGGCGTTCTTCATCACCCGGTCGCTGTTTGCGAGTGAGCCATGGACGCGGTAGTTGCGGCCTTGCATGTATGGCTGCCGGACAAGGTTGCCCCCGAAGAGAAGGCGGGTGCCTATCTTCTTGTCATTGAGATGGCGAACGATAGCGTCCCGGCTGAACGGTGCGTTGTCGCGCACCGTGAGGAGGAACCCAAACCACGACGGCTGGCTGCCTGGCGTCGGTTCCGGCAGCACGAAAAACTCTTCAAGCGCGAGCAAGCCATCCTTCAGCGACGCAAAGTTGCGGCGACGCGCAGCGACGAAATCGTCGAGATGGTCGAGCTGAGCAACGCCGACAGCGGCCTGCATATCGGTTATTTTGAGGTTGTAGCCCATATGGCTATAGACGTACTTGTGGTCGTATCCGAACGGAAGATCGCCCAGCTGCCAGCCGAAGCGGCGCTTGCAGGTATTGTCCTTGCCCGGATCGCAGTAGCAGTCGCGACCCCAGTCACGGAAAGTCTCCATCGCGCGTCGGAGGGTTGAGTTGCCTGTGAATACGGCCCCACCTTCGCCCATCGTTATGTGGTGAGCAGGGTAGAAGCTAAGGGTTCCGATCTCGCCGAACGTGCCGACGTGCCGCCCGTGGAGCGTCGCGCCGAGTGCATCGCAGCAATCCTCGATAAGCCAGAGATTATGGCGGTTGGCGATCTCAGCGAGCCTCGCGGCATCGAACGGGTTCCCCAGCGTATGCGCGACCATGATGGCCTTCGTCTTCGGCGTTATCGCTTCCTCGACGAGATGGGGGAGTATATTGTACGTAGGAAGGTCGATGTCGACGAAGACTGGCGTCATGCCCCACATCATCGCCGGGTTGACGGTGGTCGGAAAACCGGCCGCCGCCGTGACGACCTCCGACCCGGGCTCCACCTTGCGGTCTCGCAGCAGCGGCGAGGTTAGAGCGGAGAAGGCGACCAGGTTGGCCGAGGACCCCGAGTTCATGGTAAGCGCGTAACGGGCACCGATCCTCTTCGCGAGCTCCGACTGAAACTGCTCATTGAAGCGCCCGGCGGTGAGCCAGAACTCAAGAGCGGAATCAACGAGCGACTTGACGTCGGTCGAATCGAACACGCGGCCGGCGACGGGTATGGTCGAATGCCCCGGAAGGAAGGGCTTCCGACGGTGCATAAGATTGCAGTACTCCTCAACGAGGCCCATGATCTCATCGTGCAGATCATCAGCGGTTCGACCAGCCAGCGTAACGTTGACGCGCGACAATGCGTTACCCCTCTCAACGCACGGGCCCAGCATGCCCGCTCGAGCAGGACCGCTTGAGACGTGGGCATCCCGGCATTTGTGTGACCCGAGGTCTACGCCACAAATGGGCGGTCCCCAAGGGGTCACGTAGTCGTCGTCCGTGAAGTAGCTGCGATCAGGGCGATCTCGCTGCCCTCAACGCAGCAACGGAATCACCTCCCGGACGCCGGATCAATTTGCAAGAAAACCCGTCCACAACGGCCGCAAACCCAGCAAACACGATGATTTCACGCAACTAAAAACTTACAGCGCGTCAGTGACTTGGGAGTTCTTCACGGACGACCACGTAAGCAGATTGCGCTTTGCCACCGTTGGCCCCTGCAGCCGGGGGGCCCTGCTCAGGCTCCGACCCTTAAAGAGGGACCCCGTCGTTGACCGCTCAGTGGGATTGTCCACGTGCTGCAAGTCGGGCAGGCGGTGGGCCGATGCACCATTGGCCTAGCTCCGCAGACGCAGTACAACCGCTTCCCCGGGGGTCCATGACCGCGTTCTGAAGGGCATTCCACTCGCTTGCACGTCCCGGCGGCCGACCAGCGCAGGTCCTCCTCGACAGCTCGGTCCTAAAGGCTCACCATCAAACCGCCCGGTCGGCAAGTGGGCGTTATCGGCCTTGAGTGTTCGCCCGCCCGGGCAGTAGCGGCGTGACTACCCGGTCGCAGGGCCAATAACGCGCGCCCGATCGCAACCGTGTGCTCCTGCCCAGCCTTGATCCCGCTTGGCCGGAACCGAAATGCCAATGGCATTGAGCACTTCCGCGATCTGCGACAACGTAACTGGACGAATGTCGGCGCCGCTGCCGAAAGCCCGATACCACTCGACCGTCAACTCGAGGGTGCGTTCGAGGTCCAGGATTGGCCGCCAGTTCAACCGTGAAACCGCCTTGGAGCAGTCAAGCTTCAGGTAGTCGGCTTCGTGCGGGTGATCGCCACCGTCGTGCTGCCAACGTGCCGAGCCGCCCCAAAGTCGCACGAGGCGATCGACGACCCGCTCGACCGGCACTTCGCTGGGGCCCGACGGCCCGAAATTCCACGCGTCGGACAATCCTGAGGGCCCTTGGACTAGGCGCTCTGCAAGCACAAGGTACGCCACCACGGGATCAAGTACGTGCTGCCAAGGTCGAACAGAACCGGGGTTGCGGATGCGAAGGTCCTCTCCAGCCAGGAAGGCGCGCATGGCGTCAGGCACGAGGCGATCCCGCGCCCAATCGCCCCCGCCGATAACGTTGCCCGCCCGCGCAGAAGCGATGCGGGGCGCGTCCGCCCCATAGAAGAAGCTGCGTCGGTACGCGTCGGTCACGAGCTCGGCGCACGCCTTGCTGTTGCTATAGGGGTCGTGCCCGCCGAGGTCGTCCGTCTCGCGGTACCCCCAGACCCAGCCGACGTTATCGTAGCACTTATCGCTGGTCACCACGACAACTGCCTTCACACTCGGCACCCGCCGGACTGCCTCCAGTAGGTTGACCGTCCCCATGACGTTAACCGCGTAGGTCGCCAGCGGCTCAGCATACGAAAGGCGCACTAGAGACTGGGCAGCCATGTGGATGACGATGTCGGGCCGGGCCTGTGTCATCGCGTCAACGACCGTCGTTAGCTCGCGGACATCACCGATTCGATGATCCACATCCTCTTCAACTCGCGCTGTCGCGAAGAGGCTGCGATCGTCTCCAGGTGCGAGCGCGAGCCCGTAAACATTGGCTCGCAGTGAGCTTAGGAGCAGCGATGCCCATGCTCCCTTGAACCCCGTGTGCCCGGTCATGAAGACGCGGCGGCCCACCCAAAATTGTGGATCGATCACCATGTCCTCCACTTCGCTCGGCCGCTCGCCCACTCCTCCTCGAGGAACTGCCGATCGCGAAGCGTGTCCATCGGATGCCAGAACCCGCGGTGCAGAAAGGCTCGCATTTCGTTTCGGCTAGCTAGGGCTTCCATCGGCTCGCGTTCCCACACGGTCGCGTCGCCCTGAATTAAACTACCGACGGAGGGCGATAGGAGGAAAAAACCGCCATTTACCCAGCTGCCCTCATCCTCCGGCTTTTCACGAAAGGAAAGAACGTTGTTCTGATCGAGTGAGATCGCGCCAAACCGCTTGGCCGGACGGACTGCGGTCACCGTTGCCGTGCAACCGTGACCGCGATGAAACTCGAGTTGCGCGGCAAGATCAATGTTGGCAACGCCGTCGCCGTAAGTAAGCGCGAAAACATCTTGGTCTTCGACGTGAGGCAGCACACGCTTCAGGCGTCCACCGGTCTGTGTACTCTCTCCCGTATCCACCAGCGTAACAC
>C688J35102_120990033_pt1 | contig 20041 bp, 17 predicted proteins | sample HopSoiMetagenom2_FD_35102 | JGI IMG/M metagenome (IMG submission 35102)
CCACCTCTGATCGGCGAAGTGCCATGAGTCACCGCGTGAGCCGCGCGTACATCGAAGTCGAGAGCACGAATCGGTGGCTCTCGACCTCCGGCCCGACTCCTCATCGGTAGGGCATTTCGCCCACTAAGACGCAGGTGCACAGCACCCAGAATGTCGCTCGGCCACTCGCGGGAAACGGGCGATCTCCGCCTTCAGGGCACCGTTTCTCAAGTGCGGCCAACGAGCGAAGCCCACATAAGGTCTCGGTGTCCGCCGCGTCTAGTCATCCAGCTTGGTGAGGTCCATGCCCAGGGCAAGGGCCGCTGCCTTCAACCCGTCCCAGTTGCCAGGCTTCACGGCGAGGCGCTCAAGCTTCGGACGTACCTCGTGCTGCCCGTAGAAGCCCTGCGGTGCGGTGTTCTTCATCAGGTGCGTGTAGTACCGGCCCACCAGCTCGGGGTATGCGTCGATGAGTTCGCCGGTCATGTGCCTCGAGGCGTCAGCGTGACTGGCAAACCCTGCATCGGTCGCCTCAAGAAGCCGAATCGCGGTCTCGAGCTCACCGACAGGAGCATGAGGTGCAACTGACGCGAAAGCATCCATCTCCATCTGCTCCAACACCACGGGGTCGTCATGAGTGCGCCCGTCCCAGAACGCGCCGAGCCATGTCGTCCAGATCGCTTGACGGCCGGTCTCGTCGAGGGCCTTGAGTTCGTCGGCCAGGTGGTCGATCCAGCGCTCGCGGTCGTCCACCGGTGCGATAGCCGTGAAGCGGGATACCCAGGTGTCGGTGCTCGGTGTCTCGCATCGCACGGCGATGGACGCGAGGAAACCTGCCCACCGACGCCGCTGGTCGATGGTGAACGCGCCGAGATGATCGGTGGTCTCGACGAGGCCGTCGAGGAGGCCGCCGGCGGCCAGACCAGGGTTCCACTTGGCGTAGCTGAGCACGCCCCACCAGAACGGCTCCGCGACGAGTGGCTCAGCCCAGTCGCGAAGCGGGAGAAGATGTTCACGGCACCAAACAGAGTCGGCCTGATCCAAGTACTCCAGCCGGCCGCTGATCTGGGTCAGAGCATGAGCCCCTCGCTTCGTCTTGTCTGCCAGCGCCGCGTCCAGGAAGCTGCGGTCGCGTTCGGGCAGCCCAATCCAAGCGTCGGCGGCTGCGGTCCAACGGCGGTGGAAGACCCAGAACCAGAATTCCATCAGGTGGCCCACCGGCACGTTGATGGTCCTCGACAGCCAGTCGTCGAACTCGCCGGACGCGTATGTCTCATCGGTCTCGCACGCATTCCAGAACCGTCCGATGAACTCATCGACGCCAAGGACCTCATCCCAACGGACCACCTTGGACACTGACGCGTGAAGCAAGAACTGTCCGACCTGTTGGTCGAGTTCCTTCAGGTTCGCGCCGTTGAGAACAGCGAGAATGTCAGCTGCATCTGCCTGGTTCTTCAACTCACCCCAAGCGCTGATGATCGCTCCCCGAACGTCAGGCGCATCGTCGGCATGCGGCCACAACTGGAGTCCGACCGACGGCTGCTCCCGGACCGTGCTCCGCACCATCGCGAGCGCGTCTTCGCGAGTGGGTTCAGACCCACGCGGCGCGACTCGCTCTTCGAACCCCAACACGAACGCAACCGCCTCAGCAGGGCCAGCAGTCACCTTGCCAGCGAACTCAGAAACCGACAGAGGCGGTCGTTCCTCGACCCAGCTGAATACGACGCCGCCGTTCAGCCCGGGGTTCTCGTCCGGAGTGAACTCATCGTGAACCTCCACGATGCCCGCGAGGGCGTCCGCCAGGGGCTGGTACTTGACGCCCGAACGAGTGAGCAGTTCATAGGCGGTGTAGGCGATGTACTGGTCGGGTAGGTCCTCGCTAGCGGGGGCGTAGGCAGCGATGAGTTCGTCAACGAGGGCCGGGGACAGATCCGCTGCTACGCCCGCCAGGAGGTGGAACGTCTCCTGGAGACTGGCGCGCTTGGTTGCGAGGTCGTTGTCCAGAACGAACCGGGCCCGATCGTCGGCGTCCATCGATGGGGAGACGCCAGCTCCGTGGAGCGCCAAGCGGTTGAGCAGCGTGTGTTCGGATGCCGCCCACCGGTCAACGACCTGCTGGGCAATCGTGGGATTCGCCGACCACAGCCGTTCGATGCAGTCACGCGCAGCGTCTATGACGGCGTCGACGGTCTCGCGATGATGATCTTTGTCGTTCGCGTGCGGCTGGATGGCCGGGCGGCGCCAACTGAAACCGAGGACTCGGCTCGTGGCCCGATCTTCGAGAACGAGGTGTCGAGTCAGGGCCTGTTCGACGACGGGGAAGACGTCAAGAACCAGCTCGTCGAGCGCAGGCAGGAATGACTTAGTCCACGCTTCGTCGAGCCAGTACAGGTCACCACGTGTGGACACGGCCAACGCGGCGCTAAAGCCGTAGCGGTCTGGCTTCAGTCGCGGAGTCAGAAAGTGCCCGAGAACGGCCAACGTCAGGTCGCGGTCCTCCCACACTCCATTCCATTGCAGCGCGTACTCCAGATAGTCAGTGAAGCAGCCGCTGTGCTCCTGCTCCATCAAGGGCCAAAGCCAGCGAACGACGTGGGCGGGGCGGTCCTTCGCGTACCGGTGCATCTCCATTGCGAGCGCGTTCCACAGCGCTGTGCTGAGGGTGCCGCCGGACTCGGCGAACACGGTCCACGCCTTCTTGCTCACCGGCTCGTCGCCGAACGCGAACTTCTCGACGAACCACGCCGCCAGCCTGGAGCTGACCTCGTCCCATTGGGTCGCCGGGTCAAACAAGGCGACGAACGGCTCCTTGTTGCGAATCCAGTCGAGCCAGCCCGGATCCGTCGCTGCGTCGCAGAAGAACCCAACGCGGTCGGCCCGGCTAATGGAGTCTTGGATGTAGGACAGCTGGCCGGGAGGCGTTACCAGCGAGATCGCCGCTTTGGGGCTGTCCTCCTCCTCGAGGCCGTCCTCCTGTTCGGGGGTCACAACCTCGCCCGACACGATCGACCAGATCCGCTGCCGATGGTCAAGCAGACCCATCTCCGCGTAGTCCGCCCACTCGGTCAGACACTGCGTGAGCACCTGATGCTGCTTCGGTTCGTAGTCCAGCACTGTGATCCGCAGACGCTCCCAGTTGGAGTCCGTCGGGTCGTCGGTGATGACGTACCGCTTCGCTCGAGGTCCAAGCCCGAGGCCTAGGTACCTCATCACAACATCGGTGTGGCTGTAGCCGACGAACAACACCACGTACTCGCTGAACATGCGCTCCAGAAAGCGAGCAGCCCACGCAGCGTGGAAGTACGCCTTGCTGAAGTCCCTGTCCGTGACGACCAAACGCTCCGGTACAGCCGCAGCCGAGCCGTGCAGGTACACCAGGCCCTCGAAGGAGTCCCCAAGCGGCATCGCCGGGGCCTTGAACACCTCGATCGGCGGGTCGCAATGCTCCGTCAGGCGCTGCTCCAAGTGCAGGTCGTAGTTGGTCGTGATGACTCTTGCGGTGCCGTTTGCCGCAATGCGGGCGAGCGCGTCGTGGTTGGCGTTCGGTTCAGATTCGGGATCGGTGACGATGCCTAGGGCCAGGCGGTGAATGTCGTACTTGTCTTCGTCGTCCAGGCTTCCCAGGTACGCATCGAGCTGATGAATCCACGCCGGAGAGCGGGGGTCCTCCTTCGACTGGAGCTTCTTGCCGATCTGCTCGGCAAGGCCCAGGAAGTTCGGCAGGTTCGACGGCGGACTCATGGAGACTCCGGCACCGGTAAAGATGACCAGGCGACCCTCTTCGTGCGCCGTTAGGACCGGTTCCGGGATGTTGATGCCGCCGAACAACATGGATGATGAGACTAGCGGCAGGTGACGGCCTCAGGGCAAACCACAAGGGGACTCGCGCAGTCGAGAATCCAGGAGGTCACGAATTCGGACTGCGGCGCACCCGAAGGTCATTCGCCGCGGCAACCGTCCATGCGGGAGCCGCCCCTCGGTCGATCCTGCTCGGAGCTACGCGGGTTCGCGCAGATCATCGCGGATCAGCTCGAGGGTAGCGAAGGGGCTTCCCAACGTACCGAGCGCGTGATCGAGCCAAGATCGCTCGTTCTGAAGAATCGCCCACATGAGTTGACTCTCTGGCCCTTCCATCTTCGGAAGATGGAAACTGTGTCGGACTCGATCGAGCGGCAGGGGCTGGCGGAGTGCGCGCGCCGACCCCTCGGAGGAATGCTCAGCCGGCGGCGGCGGCCATCTCCGTGAGCCCGCACCTGAGAATGTCAGCCCCTTTGCCGACGTCACGTCATCGAGTGTCCCGTCGAATAGTGTCCGGTAGGCGCCTAGTTGGTCGCTTAGCGACGCGGAGTGAATGGGGACCAGCATGTCCACTGCCCCGTGGTTCTCCAACCAGAGCCATCCCGCACCAGCGCCCGCGATCTGCCGCGCCTTGGACTGAACTCTCCTGCGGAGCCGCGTTCCGACGTCACCTTCGATCTCGGGCCCATCTAGAGACGTGCCTTCAGGCGCGTCTCCCGGCTCGACGAAGAGGTCCCGACCTGCCCAGGAGATGCACAATGCGATGTTCAAGCGGCCCGCTGTCACGGCGTCTGTGGCTACTCGGTGTCGCCACGCAGCTAAGTCAGACCCGAGCGCAGGGAGCGCACCTCGGAAGTGGACGTTGTGACGTCTGGCTAGCTGATCGAGCAGATCGAACATCGCGTCAGAAGTCCGCAACTTCGCATCAACGTCTTGGGCGGTGCGCATGGCGAAGACCTCGACGGTGAGGATCGTCCGATGGTCAGAAATCTGCAAGTCGCCAGGCGAAGGTTCGTACCAGCGCATCGCAGCGTTCGCGGCCGCCCAGCGCGGTACCACCGATCGCGATGTGACCCGTTAGGCGCAAGCAGCACGGAGATCGGGCCACCGTCGTATGATCGACGAATAGCCTGGGCTGCGGTGGTTGACTTGACCCAAATTCCCAATAGCGCCCGTGACTTGTCGTAAGCCGAAGCGAGCCACAGGCCAGAGGAATGAGGCGAGACGGGTCGCTCGAAGCTCTACAAGCGGGTCCTCGACCTAGTCGAACTCGATCGGGTCCCCCGCCGCGGCCACGACCTCGACCGTCCTCTCCAGGTTGGCGCGCGTTACGGGTGCGACCGAGATCTCATCGATACCCGAGTCGAAGTAGTGCTCCATCGCGTCGCGGACCTGTGACTCCGCACCGATGAGTGCGATCGAGTCGATCAGTTCGTCCGTCACCGCATTCATGACCGCGGCTCGGTCGCGCTTCGCGAACGCCTGACCCGCATCCTCCATCTCTTCCTCGAACCCGTGCCACGCCAGTGCTCGCCGATATGCGTCCGAGCTCATGTAGAAGGCAAGTTGTTCGCGGATCTGCATTCGAGTCGCCTCGACGTCGTCCGTCACTTCGGCGTAGGTCGTGAGCAACTTGGTCGGCGCCGTTCGGTGCGCTCCCGCAGCAGTCGAGTCGATCAGATCTGCGACGTGAACGGCCGCGGCGCGGGGAAGGTATGTCAGCCAGACTCCGTCGGCGGTGGTCGCGGCGGTCCGGATCATCGCCTTGTTGAGCCCAGCAAGGTGGATCGGCACATCGTGACGTGGAACGTCCGTGAGCTGAAAGCCACTCGAACGGACCACCGCTCCTTCGAATCCGGACTTCTGACCCGCCAGAATCGCGCTTATCAGCGCCAACGACTCCTTGGCGTTCGTGAGCGGTTCCTCCCAGGTTCGGCCGTGCCAACCAGAGACGATTGCCTCAGACGACACTCCCACGCCCAACCTGAACCGTCCGCCACTGATCTCCTGCAGAGTCGCCGCTGATGCGGCGATGGAGGGTGCGGTCCGGACACCGAGCTGGACGACCGACGTCTCCAACGTCAACCACCTCGTGCGCGAAGCAATGAGGCCGAGCATGACGAACGCGTCAGGGTATTGGATTTCGGCAAGCGTCACGCCCGCCATCCCTATCGATTCGAGATGCTGGGCGAAGCGGACTCGGTCGAGTAGCGTGCCGTTCTCCGGAAGTTCTACGAGTGCGCGGCGTCGTCCCATTTCGCATTCTCCCAAACGTCTCCGGTCGCACTTTCGGCGCGAGTTCACCGACTGTAGGCACCCTGACGTCAGCGGGTAAGGCTGAAGGTTCGACCCCGCCCGATTGGGGGACTCCAGGAGTGCCTTGCAGGCCGGGAGGCGCAAGAGGCCGTCTGCGCCAACGCGAGAAGTGCGGCGTCCCACCGCCCAAGTGGGTGAGGTTTGGCCTCCATCTGGCGGCTCTTTCGATGAAGGCACCAACCTGTTGTGCGAGGCCGAAGACCTCAGCCTTGGTCCGATGGAAGGGAGAGTCGTGGCGAATTGCAAGCGCCTTCCCCTGATCAAGATGAGACGAGAGACGTGCCCGCATATCGCGCACAGATGGGGCATGTTGGCTAACAACGCGATGTCTGGACACGTGTTACAGCCGGTCGCAGCCGAACGTGGCTCGACCCACACTGCGGCAGGAGGAACCGGATGAGCGCACCGATCGACCGCTGGCCACAGACCACCTCGCCTCCTCTTCTCGCCTGGCAACGCGCGATGAGCGGAATGGTCGATGGCGACCGGACCCTGGTCCGAGAGGCGTTTTCCGCCGATGCCGACTGGTACGACATCTTCTCGGGCTCCCTGCACGGCAACCAGGTGATCGCCGAGCACCTAGGGGGAATGAAGGGTCGCGATTTCGACCAATCCGAGGTACAGGTCCTTCGTATGGTCGCCGACGGGACCCAAGGCGCGATCGAGTGGACACAGACACTCAGGACTGGGGAACACCACATCCGTATCGAGGGCGTCACGATCGTAGAGGTGGCCGAAGGCCGGATCACACGACTGTGCGACTACATCCAACCTCTGAAGAACCGGACGCCGTGACCGAGTGGCCTGGGCATTGCGTCACAGGCGCCTCCACGACGACACCCGGTCGATCTGGTTGCCGGCGACAGAGTCGGGGCACCCGAATGAACAAACGTCTATTCGGGACAGATCACCCTTGTGACCCTGCTACAGCGAAGTAGCTGACACTAGCGACGAACCCTGTGGGCGATGACCGCCGACGATGTCTGCACATGGACGACAAACGCGGCCCTGAGGCATCAAGCGGAAGTCCTCCCAGTACTTGTGCCACGTGAGCGTGTTAGCTCCACATGCAGTACTTGTCGTTCCAAGCCGCTTGGCGTGAATCAAGCGCTCTAAAGCGTCCGCCGCCCAGGCGGAGCCTTGAAATGCATCAGGATTGGCCTGGGAGGTAGCGAACCACTTCTCGATCCGTGCCATCGGTCAAACTCCTTCGATGTCGTGTCGACGCAACGCGTGCAGTTCATACGGGCAACTCTGCGTGGGACCACAGCCATCGCGGCCATACACGGAACCCATGGCATCGATCCAGCGAGAGCCCGAAGTCGACCGCCTAGTGAACCGGCATGAGGGCGTCCGAGACGACCTTGGCTGCCCAACGTCCGCTACCGTTCGCACCAGGCAGCCCGGGATCACTGGTGTAGTCGCCGCAGAAGTGGATGCGGCCCACCGACTCACGAACGACAGATCGATACTTCATCGCCCCAGGACGCATCGGCGGCAACCCGCCTCGAGTCCACCGTTGCACTCGCACACCTTCGAGGTCGATGACCCTTAGCGCTTCAGGGAAGATCGCCGACAACTCGGCGAACTGGCGTTCGACAACGGCACTGTCGTCAAGCTGCTCGAAGAGGTCAGCCTTCGCGCCAGCGGCGAGTGTGGCGAGATACCCACCCCGTGCAGCATTCACCTGCTTCGCCAAGTATCCGTAGTTGGTGATCAGGTTGAAGGACTGCTCACCCGTCACCGGGCACACGAATACTCCGTCCCACGGCGCAGACTTGCCGTCGCGAACGGGCCAAGCCACCGAGATCAACGACGAATACGGCGTGAGCCGATTGAGCGCGGCCACCTTGTCCGACGGCATGCCTTGGACCGTGGCGAGGACCGCACGGGAAGGCAGCGCACAGATGCACTCCTTCGCAAGAAGCGTTCTCGCAATGCCGGCCGCGTCTCGATAGTGGACCTCCACGCCGGCATCGGTCTGGCGAACTTCCTCGACGGTGGCACTCAGCCGAACCGAGTCGGGTGCGAGCGCTTGTGCCATCGCCAGCGTGATCTGCTGGGTTCCGCCACGGACGCCGTAGATGTGCTGCTTCGTCGTCGGATCGAGGAAGGCGCCGAGGCCATAGACGAGACCGAAGAGCCCGGAGGCACCTGCGGCCGGTAGACCGGCAGCGTTCTCGCAACAATCGGACAGCATCCGCATGGAACTCGGCGACACCCGCCCGATGACCTCCTGCAATGAGCGAGCGTCCAAATGACCTCGTTCGTCGGCTGACATCGACTCGATGGAGTGAAGCTTGCGTCGCATTCGAAGCGCTGCCACGGCGAAGTCGACCTTGTGGCGCCAAGGCATCTTCATCCGGGCGAGCAAACGCTCGGGCGTGTTTCCTCTGGCGAAGCTGCCGTTTACGACGAAGCCGAAGTCAGCATCGCTCACAGAAATGAGCTCGATGTCCAGCGATCGAGCCAGGTCGGCAACGGCCTTGCTCGAGACAAGCTGTGCGCCCAGGTTCCACCAAGAGTCTGACTCGCCGCCGGAGTACGTCCGCCCGCCGACCCGATCACGCATTTCAAGGACGACGATCGCACGGTCTCGGAGGCTGTAGGCCGCTGTAAGACCAGCCATGCCGGCGCCGAGGACCACCACATCGACTTGTTCCACGTGGTCAGAGTGCGCTGCACGATCAGCACTCATGAAGATTCCTGCCCTTCAGTTTGGATGGCGAATGTAGCCAGAGAACGCGCCTGAGATTTGGGGTCGCCTGTCATCTACGCCCGCATGGGGGATGGACCCAGCCAGCAAGCCCACTGCCCGCAGCAATTCATCCTCGCGGAGTCAAAACGCCCGCGGAGATCATCGGTCCTGCACAGGCCCTACTTGGGTGTCAGTGCACGGAGCGCAAGTTCGGCATATGCATCTGCGACTTCGTCGGGGAGGATCCCGTCGTCCCGATACCACCGCGAGATGTCGACGCCGATCGACATGAGGGCGTTCGCGGCCATCCGCCGGTTGGACGTGACGAAGACTCCGGCGTCTGCACCGCGATCGATCAGACTTCTGAACTCAAGGACGATCTCGCGGCGCAGATCCTGGATCTCTGCCAAGTGGTCCTTGTTGAGCGCAGAAAGTTCGTAATTCACGATGCGCGAGGTCTCGTGGGAGCGAGCGTGGTGGATGGCGAAGTCGTGCACTACGGTGCGCAATTGCTCCACCAGGTCCGCAGACGACGCGACGGCTGCTCGTACTACGCGAAGCGCTTCTTCGTGCCCTTCTCGCGAGATCAGGTAGAGCAGCTCTTCTTTGGAGTCCATGTGCACGTACATCGCCGTTGGTGAGATGCCGGCCGCGCGAGCGATGTCACGCGTGGTTGCACCGTGGAAGCCCTTGGCAGCAAAGGTTGTCACCGCCGCTTCCATCAGGCGAGTACGGGTTTCCTCAGCTCGACTCGTCCCCTTCACGGTTGTCATCGCAGCCCCTCCAGCGTGAGGTCCGTCCGCCGCGAACCGAGTACCGACCGCACTGCAAGGGCCGGACGCACCAAGCGTCCACCTCGCCGGCCAGAGATCACGACAAGCGGACCGAATTCCGCCCAGCTGGGGGATCCCCTCGGGGCTACATCGCAAGCCCGCCATCGACGGGTAGAACCGTTCCCGTGATGTACCCGGCCTCGTCGGACGCGAAGAAACTGATTGCCGCCGCCATCTCGCTGGGTTGCGCGAATCGCTTGAGCGGGATGACTGCGGTCACCTCATCTCTCTTGTCCGCGGGAATCGAGGCGATCATCCGGGTCTCGGCGTTGGGCGAGATCGCATTGACCGTGACGCCGAAGGCTGCGAGCTCCTTCGCTGCCGTCTTCGTGAACCCGATGATGCCCGCCTTCGCGGTCGCATAGTTCGCCTGACCGACGTTTCCATGCAGACCGGTGAACGACGTCACGTTGATCACCCGTCCATGTCCCTGCGACCGGAAGTGGGGCACGGCGGCACGTGTCATCCGGAAGGTGCCGCCCGCATGGACTGCCAGCACGGCTTCCCAATCTTCATCGGTGAGCTTCCACAGCATCTTGTCGCGGAGGATGCCGGCGTTGTTGACGAGGACGTCGATCCGTCCCGTCTCCTGGACCACACGCTCGATCGCCGCTTCCGCGTCTGGTGTCCACGCCACGTTGCCGATGATGGCGGACCCGCCAAGCTCCTTGGCGGCGACTGTGACCTCGTCGGCGTCTGGGTCCATCAGGTAGACGTTGCCTCCTGACTCAGCGAAGGATCGTGCGACTTCCTTCCCGATACCGCGTGCTGAGCCGGTCACGATGATCGACCGGTTGGTGAAGTCGAAGCTGAGATTGGTCATTATGAGAACGTCCTTCGGGTTGGGGCCATGAGGCCGTATTCGGTTCGTCAAGGGGGCCACGGATGGCCGCCAGGCCAACAGCCGCGGCTTGAGCAGCGTCGAAGATCAACGCGCGGACGGAGCGCATATAGAGCACGCTCAGAGCACCTCGCTCGGCACATCGCGGCACAATGGCTCTCGGCGGGCAGCGACGGCGAGCCAGGCACCGACACGCGGCAGCTCGTAGGCGAAGAAGTACCGCATCGCTGCCACTCGGCCAGGAGCCTCGGCATGAGTGCTGGCGGAGGCTGCCGCCGCGAGGTCGAGGTGGATCCACGCCAACACAACGTGTCCGAATCCCTGCATGTAGGGAGTCGCGTTCGCCAGAGCGTCTGACGGATCATCGGTCGACCAAGCCTGTTCAGTGGTGAGCGACAGGAGTTCCCACGCTTGAAGCAGGTCGGCCGCTTGTTCTGAGAAGCCATGGGACGCGCCGGTCCCTGCAGTGGCACGGACTCGCGTGCCCAACAATGCGAGCGCAGCGCCACCTGACATGCGGACCTTGCGGCCAAGCAGGTCGAGAGCATGAATGCCGTGCGTGCCCTCATGGATCATGTTGATCCGCTGGTCCCTCCAGTACAACTCCACCGGGTAGTCGCGTGTGTAGCCAGCACCGCCGAGCACCTGGATAGCAAGGCTGTTGCCTTCCAGACACCACTCGCTGGGCCAGCTCTTCACGATCGGCGTCAGCACCTCGAGGATCAGGGACGCTTCACTGACCGCCTCAGGGGTCCCGGTCTGTTGCTCATCAAGCAGACGTGCGGCATAGAGCGCCAGCGCGGCGCCGCCCTCGGCGTATGCCTTCTGAGCCAGGAGCATGCGCTTTACGTCCGCGTGCTCGATGATGGGAACTTGCGGACGCACAGCGTCCTTCCCTGCAGTGGTCCGGTGGCGACCTTGCCTGCGCTGCTTGGCGTAGTCGAGGGACACGGCATAGCCGGCGAGCCCGACCGCGGCCGCTGCCAGTCCAATCTCGATGCGGGCCGCGTTCATCATGTGGAACATCTGGCGCAGCCCGTCGCCGGGACGACCTACTAGATAGGCAATCGCACCGCGCTGGCCGAGCGGAGCTCGTGTCCCGTCGCCGAGCGCCAGGGCGGTGTTGGGCACGCCGGTCTGACCGAGCTTGTGGTTGAGCCCGACCAGCGTCACGTCGTTGGGTTCACCAAGGACGCCATCCTCGTCGACCAGGTACTTCGGCATGATGAACAAGGAGATTCCCCGGGCACTCGGCTCGACCTGTCCATCCGCACCGGGAATCTTCGCGAGTACCAGATGGATGATGTTCTCCGTGAGATCGTGATCTGCCGCACTGATCCACATCTTGTTGCCGGTGACCCGGTAGCGGGCACCGAGTGGATCGTCCTCACTTCCGGGTCCGTCCGGAATCGCCTTGGTGGTGATGTCCGACAGTGACGATCCCGCTTGAGACTCGGACATGCACATGGTTCCGGTCCAGCGACCCTCGAGTTGCGGACCAGCAAAGACGCGCTGCTGCGACTCGCTTCCATGGGCCAGGATCAGCGAAGCATTGGCGTCGGTCAGCATGAGCGGCCCGAGGTGCGGTCCAGAGGCGGCGAAGATCAGACGCGTGGCCATGTCGACCGATCGGGGCAGTTGCAGCCCCCCGTGCTCGCTGTCGTGGCTCGCGGCCATGAAGCCGAAATCGTTGAACGCGTGCCACGCGGCATGGCTTTCCTTCGGCAATACAACACCCCCATTCACGACCACTGGTGGCTGGTCGTCGCTGATGCGATTGGCGGGCTCGAAGTACTCGGCCGCAATGTCTGACGCGGCACCCAGGAGGTCGACGAACGTTTCGCGGCTGTGCTCGGCGAATCGCGGTCGTCCGGTCAGCTCGCCAACGTTGAGCCACTCGTTGAGGAGGAAGTCCAGCAAGGGAAGCAGCTTGTCTTGCAGAATCGACTTGGCCATCTCTGTGCCCTAACCCGTTCGGCGCGCGGACTGGCGTCGCAGCTCCGCCTTGGCGAGAGAGTTCTTGTGGACCTCGTCGGGGCCGTCGGCAAACCGCATGGTCCGCACCTGGGCTAGGTCGTACGCCAGAGGGAAGTCCTGGGACAGCCCACCCCCGCCATGGATCTGGATCGCTCGATCCAAGATGGTCTGGACAGTCTCCGGAGTGGCGATCTTGATGGCCTGGACCTCTGTGTGCGCGGCCTTGTTGCCGACGGTGTCCATGAGCCAGGCCGTCTTCAGGACAAGGAGCCTTAACTGTTCGACCGCGACCCTGGACTCTGCAATCCAGGAGCGAACAACCCCTTGGTCAGCGAGCGGCTTGCCGAAGGCCACCCGCTCGTCGGCCCGTAGGCACATCAGGTCGATCGCCTTCTCCGCGACCCCGATGAGCCGCATGCAGTGATGGATCCGACCGGGTCCGAGACGAGCCTGCGCGATGGCGAATCCGTCCCCCTCATTGGCGATCAAGTTCGTTGCTGGAACGCGGACGTCGTGGAATGCCAGCTCTGCGTGACCACCATGCTCGTGGTCGTCGAACCCGAACACTTTCATTCCGCGGATGATCTCGACGCCGGGACGGTCGCGCTCGACGAGGATCATCGATTGCTGCCGATGGCGGTCGGCCTCCGGATCGGTCTTTCCCATCACGATGAAGATCGAGGCATTCGGGTTCATCGCACCGGTGATCCACCATTTGCGCCCGTTGATGACGTAGTCGTCACCGTCGCGCACGATCCGTGTGTCGATGTTGGTGGCGTCGGAGGATGCGACGGCGGGCTCGGTCATGGCAAATGCGGACCGGATCTCGGCACGCATGATTGGCTCCAGCCATCTTGCCTTCTGCTCGGGCGTGCCGAACATGCTGAGTACTTCCATGTTGCCGGTGTCCGGGGCCGAGCAATTGAGAGCGGGCGGGGCCAGGTGACTGCTCCGACCAGTGATTTCCGCCAACGGCGCATACTGCAGGTTGGTCAGCCCTCCTCCGTGTGCACCGGGAATCGCCAGATTCCACAGGCCGCGCCGTTGCGCCTCCGCGCGAAGCGTGGCGAGCACGGGGACCGAGTCCCACGCCCAGCGGTCCTCGAGAGCATCAATCTGTTCATGAAAGAGCTCTTCGTTCGGGTAGACAAACGTGTCCATGAAGTCGAGCAGGCTCTCACGAAGGCCGGCAGTCTTGGCGTCATAGTCGAACCGCATCAGAACTTCTCCTTGAGTGACGCGATCCCCGAAGCGATTAGCAGCTCCGGCGCTTCGCTGAGGTAATCGAACCCGGAACCGACCGTCTGGCCGTTGAGGTGACGGAAGTAAACGCCCTCGATGATTCCGGCGAGCTTGAACGCCGCGAGAGCGAGGTAGAACCCGACGTCGCCAAGACTTCGGCTGCTGCGCGCGACGTATCTCTCGAGGATTTCCCCCTCGGTGAGGAAGCCCGGTGCCGAGGCCGAGTCGGTGACCGCATCGCTGCCGAGGTGCGCGCCCAGCCGCTGATACACGACCAAGAGCGCAACATCGGTTCTGGTGTCGCCGATCGTCGCCATCTCCCAGTCGATGACCGCGCGAGGCCTGTCGTCGCGCACGATTACGTTGTCCAACTTGTAGTCACCGTGCACCACGCCAGTAGGAGCTTCGCTGGGTACTCGTTCGAGGAGGGATGCGTGAAGCGCATCCAGTCCTAGCAGATCTCGGGTATGCGACGCATCCAACTGCTTCCTCCATCGCCGCACCTGACGCGCTGCGAACCCGCCTGGTCGCCCGAAGTCCGCGAGACCCACCGATTCGTGGTCAACCTGGTGGAGCAAGACCAACGTGTCGATCAGCGCCTCTGATATCAGACGGGTGCGAGCCTGACCGAGTGCTTCGAGTTGATCAGCCCGGAAGTATGACGTGCCCGTGACGTGCTCCATGATGTAGAACGGCGCGCCGACCACGCTGGGATCCGAACAGCTGAGCAGGGTCCGCGGTACGGGAACCTGTGTCTCGGCGAGGGCACTCATGACCCGGTACTCCCGGCCCATGTCGTGGGCGGTCGGCAGTACGTTGCCCATCGGTGGTCGGCGTAGCACGTACCTCCGGCCGTCGATCGTGAGCTCGTAGGTGTAGTTGGACTTCCCGCCCTCGAGGTGTCGCGCGGACATGACGTGACCGGCCAGAGGCGAGCCGTCGGCGGACAGCCACCCATGCAACCTGGGGAGGTCAAGGCCCGGTGGGGACGCGCCAACCGTTGCGCTCATGCCGGCACGAGGTAGGCGAGTGATTCAGCGACGCATAGGGGCTTGTCGGCTCCCTCCGCCTCTACCACGATCTTCATTGTCGCCATGTGCGCCTGACCGCTGGGTTCGACGGAAAGCAGTTCCACGCCGGCGCGCACACGGCCGGGGATCAGCGCTGGCGTTGGGAAACGCAGGCTGTTGAGGCCGTAGTTGACCTCCATGGTCAGACCCTTGATCTCGAAGATCTCCCATGTGAGCGAGGGAATCAAGGACAGCGTGAGGAATCCGTGGGCGATCGTGGATCCGAACGGACCTTCCGCCGCGCGTTCGACATCGACATGAATCCATTGGTGGTCACCTGTCGCGTCAGCGAACGCGTTGACTCGGTCCTGGTCGAGCTCGAACCATGCTGAGTGGCCGAGGTGCGTGCCGACCGCCTCTCGGAGTTCCTCGATACCGTGAAAGGTCTTCACAACTGCTCTCCTTCAAGGGTGGCTGAAGTGTCTTGTGGGCCCAGCAATACGACGCGGCCGACTGTGTGTCCGTCGGCAAGGCGCTGGAGGCCGCTCGGAAGGTCGGAGAAGCTGAGACGCTCGCTCACACAGGGCTGCACAAGCTTGTCGTCGACCATCTTGGTGAGGTCCGCGTGGCAGGCAGCCACCGCCTCGGGGTCCATCCGGGTGTAGAGGCCCCAGTGCAGGCCGACGATCGAGTAGTTCTTTACGAGCGAATGGTTCAACTGGGCGGACTGGATGTCTCCGCCGGCGAAGCCGACTACGACGATTCTGCCCTCGAAGGCGATGCACTTTGTCGACCTCTGGTAGGTCGAGCCGCCAACCGGGTCGTAGATGACGTCAGCACCGCGGCCGTCGGTCTCTCGCTTGACTACCTCGACGAAGTCTTCGGTGGTGCGGTTCACGACGACGTCTGCACCCATCCGATGCGCGACGTCCGCCTTGGACTGGGCGCCGACAACTCCGATCACTCGCGCACCCATTGCTTTTCCGAGCTGAATGGCCGCGCTTCCGACGCCACCGGCGGCTGCGTGCACGAGCAGCGTCTCTCCAGCCTGGAGCCCGGCACGTCGGCTGAGCCCGAACCAACCAGTCTGGTAGCCGACATACAGAGCCGACGCTTCGGCATCGGCTAGTTCCTTGGGCGCGTGAAACGTCGTCGATGACTCGAGCACCGCCAACTCGGCGAATCCGCCGTGCGGGAGCTCAGCTCCTCCGATGACGCGGTCCCCCGGGTTGAACCCCTCGACATGCTGGCCAACTGCGACGACGACTCCACACAGCTCGATGCCCGGTGTGAACGGCAGCTGAGGCTTCACCTGGTATGCCCCACGGCACATCAACACATCGGGGAAGTTCGCTGCTGCCGCCCTCACTCGTACGAGCACCTGACCAGGACCTGGGGACGGCTCTTCAACCTCGTTCAGCTCAAGCACGTCGGCCGGCTCACCGGCCCTGACGATCTGCCATGCCTTCACGACAGCACTCCGCGCTGCTCCAATCGTTGCTGCAGCCGATTCATGCCCCGCAGCCACCGCTCCCGATCCTCACCACGTCCTGCCATGTAATCGGCGACCTCGAGGTGAGGCAGTACCAGGAACCGATCGTCGAAGAGTGACTCCCAGACGATCTCGGCGACCTCGTCGGGCTCGAGCGCTTGGTCGTGGCCAAGCATCTCTTGCAACGGGCCGGACCGTTCTAGCATGGGCGTCTTCACCCCTTGCGGACAGACGGCCTTGACCTCGATCCCTCGATGTCGGTAGGTGGCTGAGAGCCACTCAGCGAACGCGACCGCGCCATGCTTGGTCACCGAGTACGCGGGAGCGCCGAGCATCGTGAGCAGTCCAGCGGCTGAGGCGGTGACAACAAAGCGACCGTGTCCCCGTTCGAGCCACACGGGCACAAGGAGACGGGCAGCACGTACGTGCGCCATCACGTTGATCTCCCAGGAGGAGGCCCAGTCGATCTCGGACGATTCGAGACAGCGGCCACGATCGACTCCGGCGTTCGCGAACCAAGCGTCGATTTCACCGAGGTGGCCTACGGCTGCCGAATGCAACTGGGCGATGCCGTGTTCGGTGGAAGCGTCCCCCGGTGCGGACAAGCCGCCTGCGGCGGCCGCCACTTCGTTGGCGGCGTCCGGATCCAAGTCGTTCACGACCACCCGAACACCTGCCCGCGACAAGCGGAGAGCCAACGACCGGCCGATCCCGCTGCCTGCGCCGGTGAGCACGGCGGTACTGAGACCGGGCGGCCTATCTGTCATGCCAAGCGCTCCAGGACCATTGCCATGCCCTGACCGCCTCCGACGCACATCGTTTCCACGCCCCACTGCTTGTCGTGGTGCTGCATCGAGTTGATGAGCGTGCTGGTGATGCGGGCGCCTGTCATGCCGAAGGGATGTCCCACGGCGATCGCGCCGCCATTGACATTGAGCTTGTCCAAAGGGATGCCGACCTGCTGGGCCGATCCCAGCGCCTGAACCGCGAACGCCTCGTTGATCTCGAAGAGGTCGATGTCATCAACGGTCATCCCGGCTCGCACCAAGGCACGGGGTACGGCCTCGACGGGGCCGAGTCCCATGATTTCGGGGGAGAGTCCGGTGACGGCAGTCGACACGATCCGGGCCAGCGGCGTGATGCCCAGTTCTGCGGCCTTGGTGTCACTCATCACTACAAGGCCTGCCGCGCCGTCATTCAGAGGGCATGCGTTGCCGGCCGTGACGGTTCCGTCTGGTCGAAACACCGGCTTGAGCGCGGAGATCGATTCGAAGGTAGTTCCGGGGCGGGGGCCGTCATCGGTCGAAACGATCGAGCCGTCTGCAAGCTTCACCGGTGTGATGTCCTTGGCCCAGAAGCCGTCCGCAATTGCCTTCTCCGCCAGGTTCTGACTGCGCACCGCGAAGTGGTCCTGATCCGCGCGACTCATGTTCAGGTGCTGTGCCACGTTCTCGGCTGTCTGGCCCATGGCGAGGTAGACGTCCGGCAAAGTTCCATCCGTGCGTGGGTCGTGCCAATCGGACGCACCGCCGAGCGCGCGGTACGCCGTCCTGGTGACGGCCTCATCGAAGAGAGGGTTCTCCGTTCCCGGCAGCCCGTCGGCCATACCCCTTTCGAACCTGCTGACTGTCTCGACCCCGGCGGAGATGAATACGTCGCCCTCCCCGGCCCGAATGGCGTGGAACGCCATCCGGGTCGTCTGCAGGCTGGACGAGCAATAGCGGTTCACGGTGACGCCCGGCAGATGATCCATTCCGGCGAGCACGGCGATAACCCGCGCCAGGTTGTGCCCGGACTCTCCGGCCGGCTGGCCACAGCCCAGCATGAGGTCGTCAATCATGCTCGGGTCGAGCTCTGGCACGTTGGCCAGCGCTGCGTTGATCATCTGGACGGTGAGATCGTCGGCGCGCATATCGCGCAAAGACCCCTTGACCGCTCGGCCGATCGGCGATCGAACAGCGGACACGATGACGGCTTCTCGCATGCTTCAGATCGTTTCGCCATCGGGACCAGTTGTGCCCCGCATGGCCACGAAGTCGGCCCAGCCGGGGGATGGCCCATCCGGGGGATGCCGGGTCAAGTCGAGGAGATGTTGGTGAAACGCGCGGCCATCTGGCTCGGGCCATGCATCTCAGGCGAGTTGGAACGCCGTTGCGGCGGTTTACCGACGCGGAGTGTGCGGCGACGCTTTAACGGAATGAGCTGGCGTGAACGCTTCCGACAGGTCAAGCCTTCCGGTTCTTCAGTGGCTGGATGTAGTCGCGCCACCTGGATATTCGACCATGCTCGAGGTTCACCATGGTGACCCCTTCCAGTCGCAACTGCCGCTCTCCGGTACGCAGAGTCTGCACCCATTCGATCGCACCGGCGTTGCCGCTCACGACGTGCGTCACAACTGCCACCTCGAGCTCGTCGAAATCACGGCCAGCCATGGCCGCGAGCGTGCTCGCCACCACGTGATTCCCATGCAGGGTGCCCAGGAACATGTCGTACCAGTCAACGTGCTCGGCGTATACGAGGAGGAGTTGGTCCGAATCGCCACGGGCCAGGCCATCCGCAGCAGCAGTCCAGGCTGCAAGTACCGGGGAATCGGCAGCAGCTGCGAGGTCACGGTTCCACGTCACGATGTTGGACCTTTCGTCGGCTGGGTCGGGGACGCTGTCACTTCTCGTAGCAGGCGGCTGTCGAGTGCGGTCGGCTACTGGACGGTGTAGCCGCCGTCGACCACCAACAGTTGACCGGTCATGAAGTTGGATGCCGCGGATGCGAGGAAGACTGCCGGTCCCACCATTTCCTCAGGTTGAGCCCAACGGCCCATCGGTGTCGATCGGCGGAGGAACTTGGCGGTGGCGTCGTCGGCAACCGCGCTGGCGAGCATGTCAGTCTCCACAAAGCCCGGACACAGGGCATTGACCTGAACGTCCTTCCGGGCCCACTCCAGGGACAGCGAACGGGTCAGGCCGACAACCGCGTGCTTCGAGACGGTGTAGGCGAACTCCTCGCGCGCAGCGACAATGCCGAACATGGATGCGACGTTGACGACCTTGCCTCCGCCGTCCTTCAGGTAGGGCGCCGCGGCGCGACACATTCGCATGACGGCCGTGACGTTCAAGTCCAGCACCGTTTGCCAGTCCTCATCGGACGTCTCTTCCATCGATGCTTCGTTGTCATAGCCCGCGTTGTTGACCAGGATGTCGATTGACCCCAGGGCCGTCGCGGCAGCGTCGGCGATGTCGAGCACTCCCCGGGCAGTGCTGAGGTCACCGACGGATGACACGATCCTCCCCGGGAGACTCGCAGCCAGCTTGCGTGTCTCGTCGAGGTCGCGTTCCGACCTGGCGACTGCACACACCTGAGCTCCGGCAGCCGCATACCCGACGGCGATCGCGCGACCGATCCCACGGCTTGCTCCCGTGACCAGCGCGGTACGGTCGGTGAGGTCGAAGAGGCCAAGGTTGTTCATCGTGAGTGCTCCTCATGCGTGAAGACGTTTCTAGACGTGACGGGATCACCATTCCGTGAGATGCACCGCCGGTCCGCCAAGCGGGGCGAGATGCGCCCATACGGGGGTGAGCATGGTCGAGTCAGACTGGTAGCGGCGCGGTGTCAGGCAACCAGACCGAGTTCCTGTGCGCGGCTCGCAGCCTGGGCGCGGTTCTTGACGCCCAACTTGCGATAGACGACGCTCGTGTGCTGCTTGACGGTGTGCCGTGACAGATTCAGCTGTTGGGCCACCTCTGGATTGCTGAGACCCGCTGCCAGATGCTGAAGCACGTCCATCTCCCGCCGCGACAGCTGAATCGAGGTTCTCACGTCTGTCTCGGCCGGGAAGACCCGGCCACCCTCGGCCACTCG
>C688J35102_120990032_pt1 | contig 19878 bp, 21 predicted proteins | sample HopSoiMetagenom2_FD_35102 | JGI IMG/M metagenome (IMG submission 35102)
CTCGGGGCGCCGGGGCCCACGCTGGCCGCGGTCGCCGACGAGGTGGGCGCCGGCCTGCTGATCGTGGGCGCCGCGCGCCGATCCCGGCTGTCGCGCGCCATCCTGGGCACCACGGCGCAGCGGGTGCTGCGCGAGGCCGCGGTCCCGGTGCTGGTGGCGCGGCGGCCGGTCACGCGTCCGCCGCGGCGCGTGCTGCTCACCACCGACCTCTCCGAGCTGAGCTCCGCCGTGCACGAGGCCGCGGTCGACACCATCGACGCCTGCTTCGGCCTGCCGGAGCGGGTGCGCTCGCTGATGGTGCTGGGGTGGCAGGTGGTGCCGGCGCCGCTCACCCGCCGGTCGGTGGAGCGCGCCGCGCGCGCGGAGCTCGACACCTTCCTGCGCGAGCGCGACTCGGTTGTGCCGATCGTGGAGCCCGCGGTGCGCAGCGGGATCATCGCCGACGAGATCGTGGCCGAGGCGCGGGAGTGGGATGCCGACCTGCTGGTGGTGGGCACCCACTCGCGGGGATGGGGCGCGCGGATGATGCTGGGCAGCGTGGCCGAGGCCGCGCTGCGCGACGCGCCCTGCAACGTGCTCGCCGTTCCCCCGGTCCCCGCGCGCGCGCCGGCCGGCCCCAGTGCGTGGGAAGAGTCGCCGGTGCTGGAGCAGTGGCTCGGCGCCGGGATCTGAGCGCGGGGCGGGCGGCGGCCCTTCGCCGCCGCCCGCGCGGCGACGAGGCACACCACCACGACGGGAGGCGCCATGCGCAACCGGACGATCGGCTCCAACGTCACCGTCTTCGCCCTCTTCTTCGGGGTCGCGCTGCTCGACGCACTCCGTTCGGGCGACTGGCTCCGGGCGGCGTTCTGGGTGGCCATCGGCCTGGTCTTCCTGCGCGGCGACCTGCTCCCGCGGCGGCGCTCGTAGCCGGGGTCGATCCGGCGGCCAGGCCGGCTCCCTGGTGCGAGCCGCGAGCAAAGACGCGGAGCCGCGAAGAGGGTCTCTCTCCGCGGCTCCGCGTCTCTGCGTGATGCCTGCTGTCGCCGGGCTCACCGTTTTCGCTGATCGGTTGTGCATTCTGACAAGAGGAAAATGGCTCACCCAGAGGACCAGAGGACGAGAGAACTGCGCTTGTTTCCTCTGGTTCTCTGGTCCTCTGGGTGAGACCAATCTGTTTGCCTGAATGCACAATCAATCATCAGAAATGGTGTCAGTGCACGGCGTTGATCATGTCGAACATGGGGAGGTACATGGCGACCACGATGCCGCCGATCACCACGCCCATCACCACGATCATGATGGGCTCCAGGATCGAGGTGAGCGCGGTCACCGCGGCGTCGACCTCGTCGTCGTAGAAGTCGGCGATCTTGGTGAGCATCTCGTCCAGGCCGCCGGTCTGCTCGCCCACGTTGATCATCTGCACCACCATGGGCGGGAACACGCCGCTCTCCTTCAGCGGCTCGCTGATGGTGGCGCCGGCGGAGATGCTGGCGCGGCTCTTCATCACCGCGTCGTGCACCACGCGGTTGCCGGCGGTGCGCGCGGTGATCTGCAGCCCGTCCAGGATCGACACGCCCGAGCTCACCAGCGTGCCCAGGGTGCGGGTGAAGCGGCTCACCGCGCTCTTGCGCAGCAGGTTCCCCAGCACCGGGAAGCGCAGCATCAGCCGGTCGATGTTCAGCTTCCCGCCGTCGGTCTTGTAGTACTGGCGCACCGTGACCACCGCCGCGATCACCGCCAGCACCAGCATCCACATGTAGTGCTGCAGGAAGGCGCTGAGCGCCAGCACCACGCGCGTGGGCACGGGGAGCTGCAGCCCCGCGCCGGTGAACATCCCCGCGAACACCGGCACCACCTTCCAGAGCAGGATGGTGGTGCAGAGGATCACCACGATCAGCATCACCGCGGGGTAGACCATGGCGCCCTTGATCTTGCGCACCAGGGCGTCGTTCTTCTCCAGGAACACCGCCAGGCGGTTCAGGATCACGTCCAGGATGCCGCCCGCCTCGCCGGCGGCCACCATGTTCACGTACAGCTCGGTGAACACCTTGGGGTGCCTGCGCATCGAGTCGGCCAGCGTCTGGCCGGACTGGATGTCCTGCAGCACCTGGGCGATGATCTTCTGGAAGTTCTTGTTCTCGGTCTGCTCGGCCAGGATGGTGAGGCTCTGCACCAGCGGCAGCCCCGAGTTGATCATGGTGGCGAACTGCCGGGTGAAGATCACCACCTCACGGGTCTTGATCCCCGTGCCGATGGTGAGGTTGATCTCCTTCGCCTTGGCGTTGATCGAGATCGGGCGCAGCCGCTGGCGGTTGAGCCACCCCATCACCTCGTCGCGGCTGGGAAGCTCGATCTCGCCGGTCTGGATCTCGCCGCTGACGGTGCGGGCGCTGTACGCGAACTTCGGCATGCTCTAAACCCCGGGGGTACAGGGAACAGGGTACAGGGGACAGCCAGCGGGGCCCGCAGCGGAACCCCCGTCCTTCACCGCCGGGCCGCGTCACGCGCCGGCCCGCACTTCCGCACTTCCGCACTTCCGCACTTCCGCACTTCCGCACTTCCGCACTTCCGCTCACGCGGCGTTCGGCTCGACGATCATCTGCCGGAACTCGTTGGGGTCGCCGGAGCGCTTCTCGGCCTCTTCCAGCGTGACCTCGCGCTGCAGGTACAGCTCCTTGAGCGAGTCGTTCAGCGTCTGCATCCCGTGCTTCTTGCCGGCCTGCATGATCGAGTAGATCTGGTGCACCTTGTCGTCGCGGATGCAGGCGCGGATGGCGGGGGTGCACACCATCACCTCGGCCGCCATGGCGCGGCCGCGGCCGCGCGCCTTGGGGAGGAGCTGCTGCGTGACCACCCCCTCGAGCACGAAGGCGAGCTGCGCGCGGATCTGCGACTGCTGGTGCGCGGGGAAGACGTCGATCACGCGGTTGATGGTCTCGGCCGCGGAGTTCGTGTGCAGGGTGGCCAGGCAGAGGTGCCCGGTCTCGGCGATGGTGAGCGCGGCGGCCACCGTCTCCAGGTCGCGCATCTCGCCCACCAGGATCACGTCGGGATCCTGCCGCAGCGCGTACTTCAGCGCCCGCCCGAAGCTCTGGGTGTCGCTCCCCACCTCGCGCTGGTTCACCATGCACCCCTGGTGGCGGTGGATGAACTCGATGGGGTCCTCGATGGTGAGGATGTGCCCGCGCCGCTCCTTGTTGATCTTGTCGATGATCGCGGCGAGCGTGGTCGACTTCCCGGACCCCGTGGGCCCGGTGACGAGGACGAGCCCGCGCGGCTTCTCGGCGAAGCGCTGGATCACCGCGGGAAGGCGCAGCTCCTCGAACGTCTGGATCTTGAAGGGGATCTGGCGGATGGCCAGCGCCACGCAGCCACGCTGGCGGTACACGTTGCCGCGGAAGCGGGCCAGGTTCTGGATGCCGAAGGAGAAGTCCAGCTCGTCCTCGGTCTCGAACCGCTTCTTCTGGTTCTCGGTGAGGATGGAGTAGGTGAGCTGCAGGGTGTCCTTGGGCGTGAGGATGTAGTCGGTCACGCTGTCGGTGATGTGCCCGTCCACGCGCAGCTTGGGGCGCTCCCCCGCGGTGACGTGCAGGTCGCTCGCCCCGCGCTCGATCATCTCCTCCAGGAGGGAGCGCAGGTTGAGGGTGCGGGTGGCCTCGCGGGCGGGCTCGGCGGCAATGGTCATGCGTTCCGGTGACTGCTCGGGTGATGGTCCTGCGATGCGCATCGGCCCGGCGCGGCCGCAGTGCAGGGTGCAAGCTCCCTTGCACGCTGCACGACGCCCGCGCGCGAAAAAACCGCGCGGAACCGTGATTCTCGTGGATTTGCCTGGTTCATAACCAAGGTCCGTGCCGCTGCGTCGGACGAGCGGCGGTCGGGGTTCAGCACCTCGACGGTATTGCGCATCTCCTCGCTCCGCTGAAGCAGTCGGCCTTCGCCGAAGCTCTCCGCGTCCTCTCTCCAGCCACGCCCGCCCTCGGATTGATGCCGACGACGAGTGGCTGCAGGTGGCGCTCGCGCTGAGTATCGAAATTTTTTGCGGAGGCACAGGCCCCACGCAAAGCCGGTCAGCCGCGCTTCGGCGGCTGGCTCCGAGGGCCGACGATAGATCCTTCGGCCTTTCGAGTCGTGTCGCCGCTGAAGATCCAGCGTGGCCGGCCTCAGGATGACGTCATCGGGTGGGGTGTACCCACTCCAGTCGCGCTCAGGCGGCTTGGCTCCGGGGGCCGACGATAGATCCTTCGGCCTTTCGAGTCGTGTCGCCGCTGTAGAATCAGCGTGGCCGGCCTCAGGATGACGTCATCGGGTGGAGCGTGGCCGGATTCGTGCCTACTCGGACGAGGTCACCGGATGAAGTGAGCGCCACACCCAGGCGTCAGGCGACTTCGGCTTCGTGCCCCGGACTCGCGGCGTGCTCCACATCCCCTTGATCGAATCAGTTGACGATCCCTGCGGCGGTGCGATTGCCTCGGAGCTGCACCGGCGGCTCCGTTGCCGACCGGGGAGCTTTCGCGCGCCATCCATCGTCAACCGATCGATCAGGAAGAGCTGGCCTCCGCGGCGGCGCACGACCCGGCAGAGGTGCTCCCCCAAAATTTCGATGTACTCACCGCATTCCGAGGCTGGCGGCGACACCCTGCGACGGGCCGCGCGTGGAAGGCGGACGAGTGGCCGGGGTGGAGGCCCGCCCGACGACGGTCCGCGCGGGGTTCAGGTCACGTCGCCGGCGGCTGTCTCCTTGATCACTTCCTCGAGGGTGGTGATCCCCTTGCGCACCTTGAGCATGCCATCGGCGCGCAGCGTCAGCATCCCCTCGGCCACGGCCTGCTGCTGCAACTCGGCGGTGGAGGCGCCCTGCAGGATCATGCGGCGCAGCGTGGGGCTCATCGCCATCACCTCGTACAGCCCCTGGCGGCCGCGATACCCCGAGCCGCCGCACTGGTCGCACCCCTTGCCGCGGTAGAAGGTGGTGTTGCGGATGTCGTCCTCGCTGATCCCGCCCACCTTCAGGTACTCCTCGGGGTACGTCGCCTCTTCCTTGCAGTTGGCGCAGATGCGCCGCACCAGCCGCTGGGCGGTGATCAGGTTCACCGCGCTCGCCACGTTGAACGGCTCGATCCCCATGTCCACCATGCGGGTGATGGTGGAAGGCGCGTCGTTGGTGTGCAGCGTGCTGAGCACCAGGTGGCCGGTGAGCGCCGCCTTGATGCCGATGGACCCCGTCTCCAGGTCGCGGATCTCGCCGACCATGATGATGTTGGGGTCCTGGCGCAGGAACGCGCGCAGCGCCGCCGCGAAGGTCATCCCCACGTCGGTACGCACCTGCACCTGGTTGATCCCGTGCAGGTTGTACTCGACCGGGTCCTCCGCGGTCATGATGTTGACCTCGTTGGTGTTGATCCGGGAGAGCGCGCTGTAGAGCGTGGTCGTCTTCCCCGAGCCCGTGGGGCCGGTGACCAGCACCATCCCGTACGGGTTCATGATCGCCTTCATGAAGTCGGCCTCGGCCTTGGGCTCCATGCCGAACTTCTCGAGGTCGAGCGTCAGGTTCCCCTTGTCCAGGATGCGGAGCACGATCTTCTCGCCGAAGAGCGTGGGAAGGGTGCTCACGCGGAAGTCGATCACCCGCTTGCCGAAGCGCAGCTTGAGGCGCCCGTCCTGCGGGACGCGGCGCTCGGCGATGTTCAGGTCGGAGAGGATCTTGAAGCGCGAGATCAGCGCCGCGCGCATCTTGATGGGCGGGCGCATGATCTCCTGCAGCACGCCGTCGATGCGGTAGCGGACGCGGATGTCCTTCTCGTAGCACTCGAAGTGGATGTCGCTGGCCCCGCGGTGCACGGCGTCGGTGAGGATGCCGTTGATCAGCTTCACCACCGGCGCCTCTTCCACCGCCGCCTGCAGCGAGGCGACGCTGGCCTCCTCCTCCGTGTCCTCGACCTTCTCCACGTCCTCCTGGTCGAACTGCTTCAGCAGCTCGTTGATCTTCTCGTCGCTCGACTCGTACTCGCGCTCCACGATGCGCTTGAGCGTGAAGTCGCCGGCGATCACCGCCTCGATGTCGAGCCGGGTGAGGAACTTCAGGTCGTCCACCACCCCCAGGTCGGTGGGGTTCGACATGGCCACGGTGAGCGTGCGCCCCACCCGGCGCAGCGGCAGCACCTGGTGCTTCACCGCGAACTCGCTGGGGATCAGCTTGAGGATGCGCGGGTCCAGCCGCACGCGCTCCAGGTCCACCGCGGGCACGCGGTGCTGCCGCGCCAGCGCGCGCACCAGGTCGCTCTCGCCCAGGAAGCCGAGCTTCACCAGCGAGTAGCCGATGCGCGTGCCGTTGGCCCGCGCGTCGTCCAGCGCCTGCTGGAGCTGCTCGCGGGTGATGAGCTGTTCGTGTACGAGCTGGTCGCCGATGCGGTCGGCGGGAGCGGATACGGCCATGGAGCCCGGTGGCGAGGAGACAGCGCTTCAGGCCGGGGGGAGCCTGGACGTGCGGGGTGGAAGGATGAGCGAGGAACTTGCTCCTGAAGTGCCGCCCTGTCAAGGGCTTGCCGTCACCCGGGGTCGCAGTCGCGTAGCAGTTTTACCCCCGATTCCGGGTACCTTTTCCAGCTCGCCGGCCGAGTGGAAGGGCCCGTGCTCCGCCCGCCAGGCGACGATCCTCGCGGCCAGCGCCGGCCCGATCCCGGGGAGGGTCCGCAGCTCCTCGGACGAGGCGCGGTTGAGGTCGACCACCCCGCCCGCGGCGGGCGCCGCGGCCGGCTCCGCGGCGGACGGCGGCGTAGCAGTCTCCACCGGCGCCGAGGGCGCGTCGGGCGCCGGGGGGAGGGTGAGGTACGGCGCCACCGCCGCCAGCAGCGCCGCGCCCACGCCGGGAACGGAGTCGAGGTCCGCCAGGGTGCGGAAGGGCCCGTGCGCCCGGCGCCAGGCGACGATCTTCCGCGCCTGGCCGGGACCGACGCGGGGGAGCCGGTCGAGCTCCTCCTCCGCGGCGGCGTTGGGGTCGATGCGCTCGCCGGGGGCGAGCGGACGCGCGCGGTCGGCCGCGTCCTTCGCCCGGTGCTCCGTCTCGCCGCGCAGGGCGGAGAGGGCGCCGGCCTCGGCCTCCGTCCCCGCCCCGGCGAGCTCGGCGGGGGAGGGGCCGCGGTGCAGCATGCGCGCGCCCACGCCGGCCGAGACCAGGAGCGCCATCACCCCCAGCGCCAGCCGCTCCTGCGGCGTGGTGTTCATCATCGTCCGTCCTCCGGTACGCCGCGGTAGACGACCTCGGTGAGCACGGCGCCGACCAGGGCCAGCGTCTCGCGGCTGGCCTGGCTGGGGAGGTCGTTCACCGTGTGCCACCACGAGTTCCCCGGCCCCAGCACCGGGTCGGCCACCAGCACCGCGGGGATGCCGGCGGCCGAGAGGAGCGCGTGCGCCCCCGCGCTCTCCGGCACCGCCTCGGCCGCGAAGACGGAGTCGCGCCGCAGCTGCCGCGCGATCCCCCAGACGCGGTGGACGATGGCGGGCGCGGCGCGGCGCGAGGCGGCGTCCTGCGGGAGCCAGGCGTCGGGGTCGGCCACGCGGTCCACGACCAGGGCGAAGGCGGGGCGGTAGCCGGGCGGGCGGCGCTCCAGGAAGCGGGCGGTGCCCAGGAGCTTCCCCCGCTCGAAGTCGTCGCCGTCGGTCAGGAGCAGGTCCACGCCCACGGTCGGGGGCTGCTGCCGGAGCGCCTCGGCCACCGCCAGCAGCAGCGCCGTGCCCGAGGCGCCGCTGTTCGCGCCCGCCACGGGGAGGGCGCGGTCGAAGGGGTCGGCGCTCTCGTCCGCCCTGGGGTGGGTGTCCCAGTGCGCCACCAGCAGGATCCGCTTCGGGTCGGCCGGGCGGAAGCGGGCCAGGAGGTTCGTCATCCTCACCTCCTTCCCCTCCGCCGTGCGGTAGGGGAAGGAGTCGAGCACCACGCTGTCGGCGCGCAGCTCCAGCTGGTCGCGGAGCCAGCGCGCGGCGCGGTCGTGCGGCCGGGTCCCCGCGTAGCGCGGGCCGATCGCCACCTGGTCGAGCAGGAACGCCCACGCCGCGTCGGCGGGGAAGTCGGGGTGCTCCACGTGCTTCCCCAGCGCGGGGTCGGCGCGCCCGCAGGCGGCGGCGGCGAGGGCGGCGGCCGCGGCCAGGGCGCGCCGGGAGAGGGGCATGGCCACGATTCGGAGTTGATTAGGAGCGGCCGGGAGCGCTTGTACGCAGCGTACGGAAGGCGTATACTAGGCATCCGCGCAGCCGCGCGGCAAGACCCTTTGGGCGCGTCGCATGAAGATCCTCACCCGGTACCTGCTGCGGGCGCACGTCGGCCCGTTTTTCTTTGCGTTCGTGGCGCTCACGGGCGTGGTGCTGATCAACACCCTGGCCCGCCGCCTGGCCGAGCTCGCGGGGAAGGGGCTGCCCATGCGCGCCATCGCCGAGTTCTTCGTGTACGCGCTCCCGGCCACCGTGGCGCTCACCTTCCCCATGGCCGTGCTGGTGGCCATCCTCTACACCTTCGCCACCTTCACCGCCGAGAACGAGATCACCGCCATGAAGGCGGGCGGGCTCGACCTCAAGCGCCTCCTCCTCCCGCTCCTGGCCGCGGCGGCGGTGATCACCGCGGTGATGGTGTGGTTCAACGACCGGGTGCTCCCCGAGGCCAACCACCGCTGGAGCCAGCTCTTCGTCGACATCGCGCGGAAGACGCCCACGGTGGCGCTGGAGCCGCAGACCATCAACAAGCTCTCGGCCACGAGCAACTCGGCGCAGACCTACTACCTGCGCGCGGCGCGCATCGACCCCACCACCAACAAGCTCTACGACGTCTCCATCTACGACGTGAGCAACCCCTCCACCATCCGCTCCATCTACGCCGACTCGGGGGTGGCGCAGTTCAACCGCACCCGCACCGACATGGTGCTCACCCTCTGGCACGGGCACATGCGCGAGGTGCCGCTGGCGGACCCGAAGACCTTTCGGCGGATGGCGTTCGACCAGCAGCGGTTCGGCATCCCGGGGATCGGCACCGCCTTCAACCTGGGGGGCCAGAACGAGAGCTACCGCGGCGACCGCGAGATGACCATCGGCATGCTGAAGGCGCGCATCGACACGCTGTCCAGGCAGCGCCGCGACGAGCTGCGACTGGTGCGCACGCTGGCGCGCGGCGACCTGGGCTTCGCGCTGTCGGGGGGGACGAAGCCGTTCTCCACCGTGCAGGGCGAGGTGGTGCCGGCGGTGCAGAAGCCCGAGGCGGGCGCCGTGCGCACCCGCACCCGCCGCACGGCCGACGAGCTGTCGTCGTCGGTGCAGCGGGTGAAGGACCTGGAGGAGCAGATGCGCGACTTCGACGTGGAGATCCAGAAGAAGTACTCCATCGCCTTCGCCTCGCTGGTGTTCGTGATCGTGGGCGCGCCGCTGGCGCTGCGCTTCGGGGGCGGGGGGATCGGGATGGTGCTCACCACCAGCATGGTCATCTTCTCGCTCTACTACGTGGGGCTGATCGGCGGCGAGACGCTGGCCGGGCGCGGCTACGTGACGCCGCTGGTGGCGATGTGGATCGTGAACGCGATCATGACGGTGCTGGGGGTGATCGGGCTGGCCACCATGGGGCGCGAGACCTCCACCGCCCGCAGCAGCACCTGGGACCAGATGCTGCAGGCCTTCCGCGACCTCGTCGCCACCTTCCGCCGCCGGAGGTCGCCCGCATGATCCGCCTGCTCTCGCGCTACGTGACGCGCACCTTCGCCACCACCTTCCTGCTGCTGGTGCTCGGCCTGCCGCTGCTGTTCATCGTCGCCGACGTGACCGACAACATCGACAGCTACATGGAGAAGGGGATCACGGGGGGAAAGCTGGCGCTGAGCTACGCCTACCAGCTCCCGCTCTTCGTGCTCTACTCCTTCCCCATCGCGGCGCTGATCAGCACGGTGTTCACCATCGGCGGGATGACGCGCCACCAGGAGCTCACGGCGGCCAAGGCGGGGGGGGTGAGCTTCTACCGCATCTTCCTGCCGATCGCGGTCATGTCGGTGTTCCTCTCGGCGGCGGCGTTCGGGCTGGGCGAGCTGACCCCCATCACCCTGCAGAAGCGCGCGGTGCTGATGGGCGACCAGACGGCGGTGCGCTTCGGGCCGCGGGTGAACTTCGTCTACCAGACGGAGCGCGAGGGGGTGCTCACCGCGCGCCGGCTCGACGCGCAGTCGGGGGAGCTGAGCCAGATCGTGCTGGAGCGCAACGCGCGCGGCATGCGCCCGGGGCTGCACCGCATGGCGGAGCGCGCCAGCTGGACGGCGAAGGGCGGCTGGAAGCTGGAGCGCGGCTACATCCGCGAGCTCTACGCCGACGGCCGCGAGGTGACCACGCACTTCGACTCGCTGCGCGTGCCCGGCCTGGTGGAGACGCCCGAGGACATGATGGGCGAGCCCAAGGCGCCCGAGGCGATGGGGTACCGCGAGATGTCGCGCTTCGTGGGCGCCATCGAGCGCTCGGGGGGCGACGCCAACCCGCTGAAGGTGGAGCGCGCGCAGAAGCTGGCGATCCCCATGGCGGTGATGGTGATCGTGCTCTTCGGCGCGCCGCTGGTCACCAGCACGCAGCGCGGCGGCACCGCCTACGGGGTGGGGGTGAGCCTGGGCGTCACCATCTTCTACATGCTCCTCTTCCGCGTGGGCCGCGCCGTGGGCAGCACCGGCGCGGTCGACCCGACGCTGGCCGCCTGGTTCCCCAACGGGCTCTTCCTGGTCGCCGGCCTGGCGCTGATGTCGCGCGTGAGAACGTAGAAGCGGCCAGCGCGGGCGCGCTCGAAACGCTTTCATCGCACGCTTCGGCGGCGCAGCTTTGGACGTTCGTCCGTCCACCGCCGCCGGAGCCCCCGTGACCCGCGCCACCGACCACGCCGCCCGCGTTCGACTGCTCGATTGGGACGGCCTGCGCGCGCTGTGGAGCAACTCGGCGCGCGGCCCGGTTCCGGGATGGCCCGCCGGGAAGGCTTTCGAGCACCTGATCCTGCGCGCCTTCGAGCTCGACGGCGCAACGGTCCGATACCCGTTCGAGGTGACGCTCGGTGACGCCGTGGTCGAGCAGATCGACGGCGCGGTGTACGCCGGCCACCTGTCCTGCCTGATCGAAGCGAAGGACACGGCAAGCGCCCTCGATTTCGATGCGCTGGCAAAGATCCGAACGCAACTTGCCCGGCGGCCGGGCGGAACGATCGGCGTGGTATTCAGCCGGTCGGGATTCACAGACCCCGCAGTCGCGCTTGCGGGATACTTCGCACCCCAGACGGTGCTGCTCTGGAGCGGCGCGGAGGTAACGGAATGCCTCGAAAACGAGAGCTTCGCGGGGATGCTGCTGGCCAAGCACCGCCAGTGCGTGGAGGAAGGCGCTCCGAAGACAGTGACGCTCTTGGAGATCCCACAACGACCGTGGCGGCGATCCTAGACAACGCGCCCTGCGGACGCCTCGTGCGCCGGTTGATCAGTGATCCGGCATTGAAGGTGTACGATGGCCGCGAGCGGTCCAACGCGATCATGTCGGCGTGCGGAATCATGTCGCGAGATCTCACGCCCACGGTGCTACTGCTCGATTCGGATACATTGGAAGAACGGCTGCTGATGGAGAGGCGGCACACCGTCGAGGGAATCCTGGATCGGGGCCACGGGCGCACTCCGTATCGGCTCATCCTCGCGATTCCGCAGGTCGAAGCCATCCTCTTCTCCGACCGGGCGGGCCTCGAGAAGGCGGTGGGCCGGAAGATCGCGGAGCTCGACTGGTTCGAGGCGCGCTTCCGGCCACGGGCGGTATTCCGTCGGTTGCTCGGGGATCGTGACTACACGCAAGCCGCCCTGGAGATGATCGACGCGCTGGACGATGCGGCGCTCCGGCGGATGGCGCGCCACTCGATCGTGCAGGAGATCCGCGGCTTCATCGCGGAGGTGCGGGAGCCGGCGTCGAAGCGCGCACGCATCCGCCGCGCGGGGTGAAATCGAAAAAAATCCTCCCGCCAGGCTGCGTGCGACGCGTGGCTCAGGGTGCGTCGGGGTGCGCCGGGGCGGGGCGATCGACGGGGGGGCCGCCCAGCGCGGCCACCACCTCGTCGAGCTCCGGGTTCCCGTCGAGCACGAAGACGGAGCCCTCGACCGCGATCGCGTCGGGGAGCGGGGTGCCGGGGGTGAGCTCGCCGTGCAGCGTGAGCAGCCCGGCGTGGTCCGTCCCCAGCTCCAGCTCGTCGGCCGAGCCGAGCATCCCCGCCGACTCCTCGCCGCGCAGCTTCCCGCGCTTGATCTTCCGCCCGTTCGGCAGCGTGGTGCCGCCGCGGACCACGGGGTAGAAGGCGTCCGCCCGCACGTTGTCCGCGCCGGTCACGATCTGCAGCCGCTCCTCGGTGCCGTCGTTCACCACGCACACCTTCAGCCGGTCGGCGTTGGGGTGCTGCGTGACGGATTCCACCCGCCCCACGACGATGGGGCGCAGCAGCTCGGCGAGCGGGACCACGCGCGAGACGGTGAAGCCCGCGCGCGCGAGGCGCTCCGCCACCGCTTCGGGCGATGCGGGAAGCGCGGGGACGCGGGAGCGGAGCAGGTTCGAGCTGACGTTCACGGGGGGCTCCGACCAGGGTTCCGGGTGACGGGCGTGGCAAGCTACCGTGAAGGTGCGAAGATGCGAAAGTGCGGAAGTGCGGAAGTGCGTAAGTGCGGAAGTGCGGAAGTGCGCAACGGGACCAGCGCACTCCCGCACTCCCGCACTTCCGCACTGGCCGTAAAAACGCCGGCCGCGCATCGCTGCGCGGCCGGCGGGTAGCGGAACGATCCCGCCAGGGCTACTCCGAGGCGGCCTCGGGCTCGGCCGCGGGTGCCGGAGCCGGGGCTTCCTCGGTGCCGCAGACGATGTTGATCGCCTCTTCCACCAGCTCGGGGCGGAGGCGCGGATAGAAGCGGTGCGCGACCTCCTCCACCTCCAGGCGGGGAGAGCCGGGGCGCACGGCCGACCGGATCGCGTTCACGCGGGAGTCGCGGAGCGCCGTGGCGGTCCGCTCGGCCAGCCGCTTGCGGGCGGCGGCTAGCTCGCTGGGAAGGTCGATGTCGATGCTCGACAAGAAACAGCCTCGTGGCAAGGGATGAAGCGGCCGGCGCGCACGGGTGCGAGCGGCCACGGCTCGGCTGTATCGCCGTCGGATTTCGTGTACCCCCGATCGGCCGGAACGCTCCACCGGCGGCGCTCCGCCCTCCATCTCCAGCCCTACCCGCCCTTCGGCTTGCGATTGAGCTCGCGGATCGCGCGCCCGGCGGCGGACTCGGCGATCAGCGTGGCGAGCCGCTTCGCCCGCGTCTCCTCCTTCTTGGCGCTGACCACCCACCAGGTCGCCGTCCGGCGGTACCAGGGCGGGCACGACTGGAAGTACTCCCACGCCCCCGCATCGGCGCGGAATTCCCGCTCCATCGCCGCGCCGAAGGCGACCTGGTCTTTCTGCTCGAAGGCGTAGACCCCGGAGCGCTCGCCGGTGCGCGCCTCGAAGGCCGCGAGCCCGCCGGGGCGCATCCGCCCCTCCCGGGTCAGCTCGCCGGCGCGGCGGATGTTGACGTTGCTCCAGAAGCTGCGCTTCTTCCGCGGGGTGAAGCGGATGGTGTACGCCTCGTCGCCCAGGCTCCGGCGCACCCCGTCGATCCACCCGAAGCAGAGCGCCTCGTCCACCGATTCGGGCCAGGTGATGCTCGGCCGCCCCGACCCCTTCTTGTAGAAGCCGACCAGCAGCTCCGGCTCGGTGGCGTGGTGCGCTTCGAGCCAGGCACGCCACTCCGCCGGCGTCGCGAAGAAGGTCGCGTCCACGCCGCGCCCCGCCCCGATCAGCGCGGATGGGCGGCGGCGTGCGCCGAGTCCGCCGGCGGCGTCTCGTCGTGGGTCAGCACCCGGATGGCGCCGACGGTGGTGTACTTGCCCAGCTTCTGCTCCGCGTCGTGCGGCGTCAGGAACTCCACCAGGCGCACCCCGGTGATGGGGATGTCGCGCAGGTCCTCCACCCCGTCGAGCTGGGCGCCGTCGTAGAAGACCAGCAGCCCGCCCGCCCCGGTGCCGCTCATGTCGGCGGAATTGTGGCTGCGCATCAGCCACATTCCGCGCTTCGACTGGATCAGCTGGTAGACGGTGGTGGCGTTCGACTGCGCGATCTCTTCGGGGCGGATGCGGTTGCGGTCCTGCCGCTGCGCGTGCGCGGGAGAGGCGATCAGGCCGCAGAGCATGGCGGCGGCGGCCACCCAGGCGAGCTTCTTCATGGGTCGATGTTCGATTGGGGGAAGGAAAGCGTTCCGGCGACCGCGAGGTGCCGGAGGCGTCAGCGCGGCACCGGCGTGCTCCTGACCTCCACCTCGCGGCGCTCGGCCGACCAGTCGGAGCTGAACGTCTGCGGCACCTGGATCCACGCCTTCACGCGGCACCCGTCGAAGAGGTACGGCTCGAAGCGGGCCTGCCGCCAGGTGCGCACCAGCAGCCGGTTTACGTCGGCATTGCCGCTGTTGGGGTGCACCGTGGCGACGCTGCCGTCTTCGTCCACCTCGACCAGCATGCGGGCGGTGCCCTGGACGATGATCCCCTGGTCCAGGAACATCCCGAGCGTGGTGCGCATCCGGGCGTTGAACTGCGCCTCGTTGCGCAGCGGCATCAGCTGCCCGGGCTGCAGAATCAGCACCTGCGTCCCCGCCGGGAAGAGGCCGCCGGTGCGCAGCGTCTCCTGGAACTGCTCGGCGGTCTGACCCGGCGGCACCATCACCGCCACCCGCTGGATCCCCTGCGACGCGCAGGTCGGCGCGGCGGCGGCCACATCCGCCGTCTCCTGCGCGGTGGCGGGCGGCGCGAACGTGAGCCCACCGGCGGCGAGGGCGAGGATGGCGAGGGTGGGGCGCATGAGGTCCGGGACGCGCGGAGATAGGTGAGGCCGAACAAAAATCGCCCCATGGGCGCCGATACGCCAGTCCCCGGGATGACCCGAGGCACTCCACCGGACGAATTTCAAAACACTTCCGGATCGATGGTATCACGCGGTTCCCATGGCGCGCGCCACGTAGAGCCCGCGGCCGGACGGGCCCTGCGGATCGTAGCGGGCGCGCAGGCCCGCATCCTCGAACGCCTGCAGCGTCTCCGCGACGGTGAAGAGGCCGAGCTCGTGGACCTCCGCCAGGTGCTCGATCCCCGTCGCGCGACCGAGGAGGTAGTGGAAGTGCAGGCGCGAGAGACGGCGATCCCCCACCTCCACCCAAGCCATTCTGCAGACCTTGAGCCCTTCCGCCTCGGCGGTGTCCACGCCGACCCGGCCCGGCTGGATCGCTTCGGGCGGGAACCAGGGCTCCACCAGCACCACCCCGCCCTCCGCCAGGTGCGCGCGGAAGCGCTCCAGCGCACGGCGGAGCTTCTCCGGCGTGCGCACGTACGCGATTGAGCTGAACAGGCAGAGGACGGCGTCGTAGCGGCCGGGGAGCTCGAAGGAGGTCATATCGCCGGCGTGGACTCGCCCCGGCGGGAGCTTCCCCTGGGCGATGCGCACGAAGTCCGGCTCCAGGTCCACTCCGTCGACCCGGAAGCCGTGCTCCTCGGTCAGCAGGCGCGCGTGCTCCGCCGTGCCGCAGGCGACGTCCAGCACGGTGCGCGCGCCCGGCCGCTCGCGGCGGATGAGCTCCGCGAACTGTCGCGCCTCGGCGGGATAGTCCTTGAAGCCGGAATAGATCAGGTCGTACAGCGCCGCGGATTTGGAGAACACGGGAGCACCTGCAAGTGCGGGAGTGCGGGAGTGCGGGAGTGCGGAAGTGCGGGAGTGCCGTTGCGCACTCCCGCACGTACGCACTTCCGCACTCCTGTGTTCCCTCAGCTCGCCTTGCGCAGCTCGGTGCGGAGCTCGGCCACCCACTGCGGGCGGGCGCGGCCGGTGGCGTCGTAGCCGCGGCCCAGGCAGTCGAGCACGCAGTCGGCGGCCTCGCGCCGCGGCTCGCCGGGTAGGTCGTGCGTGAGCACGGCGATGGCGGCGGACGCGTCCTCGTAGTCCACCTCGCCGGTGGGGAGGGCGGCGTGGTGAACGTACCACTTGCGCAGGCGGCGCAGCGTGGGCGAGTAGGGCGCCGTGCCGAGCAGGAACTTCTTCAGCCCGGTGGGGCTCATCCCGATCTCGCGGGCGACGCCGCGGAGGGAGGTGTGCTGGACCCGCGTGGCGGCCATCTCGCGCAGGTGCTGCACGGTGGCGTCGCGCGGCTGGCCGAACGGGAGCGGAATGGTCGAGTCCATCGTCGGGGGGCCTCCGTTCAATCGGATCCTGGGCAGCTTGCGGTGTATCTTCGGTAAATATATACCCGAAGACAAACCGAAGCAAGCCTCTCCGCCCCCTGAGACGTCTACCTTCTCCGCCCGTCAGACCACTCCGTCCATCACCCGAGGTGGAGCGTCGGAAAATTGTATGCGGCGTCTGCGTTTCCGCCGTGGCGGAAGAGGGACGCGGTCCAAACATTCGTTCTCCGCCGCCTCTCGTCCTCGCCCTGAAATCGTTGGACGGAACCAGCCCCAGAGACTTGAGAAGCCCTGCCCCCCGCCGATGGCATCCTGATACCACATCCTCGTGAACAGTCGTTGTTTCGTGACCATCCTAAAGACGTCATCCTGAGGCCGGTCGCGCTGCAACATGCGACTGCGAGGTACTTTACAGGCCGAAGGATCTATAGCCGGCCCTCGGACCCATGCTTCCGAAGCACCACTCTTCACCCGGATTTGGTATGAGGCCCGGCCGCAGCGCGATCTCCGCCGCGCAATCACCCGCAGGGCCGAAGGATCTAACCTGGGGGGCCACGTGGGCTCGGCGCGGCAGCGACGACAAAATCGAAGCCTCAACCCGTCTCGACCGCGGCTTTCGCGCAGCTGCCGCAGCAGCCCTCGCGCGTCCGCGATCAGATCCTTCGGCCCCGCGGATCCTTGCCCATGCGTCGGTGGCTCCGGGTCGGGGCCTCAGGATGACAGCGCATGGTGCGAGGTTTTACTCGACGTCATCAGCGGAAAACTCGACCTATCCATCGGCGGGGTACTTCGCGGCGAGCTTGCGCACGGTGGTGACGCTCCGCGCGGTGCTCGGCATCCCCAGCGCCTTGTCCAGCCATCCCGGCTTGACCAGCGAATCGCTGGAGCGCCCGTGGCACCACCAGTAGAGCTCGCGGCCGTGGACGTGGAAGCGGTCGTATCCCGTCTCCAGGGCGGCCACCTTCGCCCGCACCTCCGCGCCGGGATCCGTCTTCAGAAACAGCACGTGCAGCGTGTGCCCCTGCGGCAGCGGGTCCGCCTCGGCGAACGGACGGTGGGTCCCGGCCGCCGCGATCTCGGCCAGAGTGCGGACGAACGTCGCCACCGCGTAGCCGAGTGACCGCTCCAACTGACGCTCGATCGTGTCCTCCAGCGCGGCGGTGTCGGCGGACGGGGACTCGAAGACGATGTTGCCGCTGGCGATGAACGACTCCACCCCGCCGAAGCCGAGCGCCTCGAAGAGCGAGCGGAGGTGGTCCATCTTCACGGTGTGGCCGCCCACGTTGAGGGCCCGCATGAACGCGACGTAGCGCTGCATCGGTCGGATGTCGAGAGGTCTGGAGATGGCATTGCGCCGCCGGAGTTCACCACAGGCCGGGGACGAGCCTCCAGCGCACCCGGGCGATGTAGGCTTCGTAGCCGTCGAGCGTGCGCCGGAGGAAGCGCTCCTCCGGGCCGATGCGGGCGGCGAGGATGGCGATGGGGACCACGGCAAGCAGCGCCCCGGCGTACGACTGGAGCCAGAGGCACATCCCGATCATCACCGGGACGATCCCCGCGTACATCGGGTGCCGCACGATGGAGTAGACGCCGGTGTCGACCAGCGTGTGCCGCCGCTCCGGCTGGTGCCGGACCTCCCTCGCCGCGAACGCGTTGGTCTTCAGCACCAGCGCCAGGATCCACCACCCGGCCACGAAGAGGACCAGCCCGGCCGTGGAGACCGCCGCGAGCGGCCGGGGGAGCAGGCGGAGGTGGAAGACGTCCAGGGAGCAGAACGCGACCAGCGCGGCGTACGAGGCCATGAAGGAGAGCAGCAGCACCCGGTCCGCCAGCGGCTGCCCGCGGTGCACCGGGAAGCGCTGGCGGTCCGCCACCAGCGCCGGGTTCGCGCGCAGGGCGCCGGCCGCGCCGACTGCGCGCATCACCAGCAGCGTGCCGAGCAGCACCCACGCGCGCCGCCACTCCAGCGTCTCCGCCGGCACGAACAGGAGCGCCGCGAAGAGGCCCACGTACACGATGATGCCCGCGGCCGCGCGTATCGCCATCATTGCGTCGTCGCTCCAGGGCCGGCCCGGCTCACTGCGCGGGGAGGGTGTACTCGAACGCGTAGGAGTGCTTTCCGTCGGCGATGATGATGTCCAGCGTGCCCGCGAGGCCCACGAGCCCGCCGGTCCCCGAGTCCGGCACCACGCTGATCAGGAGCGTGGGCGCGCCGCGGTTCATGGTGCCGCTGTGCTGCAGCGCGAAGGTCCCCGACCGCCCCCCGAGCGTGCCGGTGACGCGCTCCATCGCCACGTACCCCGCCGAGCCGTCGACCGCGGAGCGCACGGCCAGCATCTGCCCCCTGCTCGTCCCCTCCAGGTCGCCGTGGAACACCTTGTCGAGCGACATCCGCCCGACGGTCGGGTCACCGACGTTCTCCTCCGGCGCCAGGGGGGTCATCTTCACCTCGAATGTTCCGCTCGCGTGGTTCGTCACGACGCTCTCCTGTGGGGGTGCAGCCGCCTCGTCGCCGGGGCGGGATCGCGGGAAAGAGTAAGCCGCCGGGGACCCGGTGGACAACGCCCTCCGCCTCGACCTCAGGGGAGCGAGCCCTCCATCCGCTGATAGGAGTTCTGCAGCTCGTCCTGGGTGATGGTGGCCGTGTCCCTGGGAGGCACCAGCACGAGGTTGGAGGTGATCGGCGTCGCACGGTACGTCCACCCGGGGGGCAGCTTGAGCCGGCTTCCCAGCGTCGCCAGGTCGTCGTGGTTGAAGGTGGGGTCCACGATCCGCGAGTACGCCTGCATCACGTACGTCCCGCCGGGCGAGACGAGCGCGTACACCGAGTCGCCGGCCAGGTAGACGTACCGCGTGGTCCTGGCGATGGTGTGCTCGCGGTACGGCTGCTGGCGGTTCGGCCCGAGCAGGCTTCCGGGCGGCAGCAGGATCTGCGCGATCACGTGCATCTGCAGGCTGTCGAAGGTCACGGTGGGGCCGGGTGTTCCGACGGAGTTGGAATCCATCACGAAGTAGCGGGGCCCGTTCATCACGAGCGCGGTGGCGTGCAGCGCGCGCTTCAGCGAGTCGGCGTCGATGCTCGCCCACTGGCTCTGCGGGCAGTCGTTGAGCCCCACGGTGTTGTAGACGTCGCCGACGATGCTGTCGCCCATGCCGTGGATCGCCAGGATCTCGCAGTAGCGGTAGTCGCGCAGGCCGCCCTGCGACACCCTGCCGGAGTCGGCCGCCGCGGACGTCGATGGCGCGGCGGTGTCGGCCGGCGGCGGGGCGGACGCGTCCCGGCTCTCCCCTCTTCCGCACGCCGCGGCGCAGGCGCAGCCCGCCACGACGGCCAGCATCATCGCTCGATTCATCGTTCGCCTCCCTGGTGAATGGTCCCCACCGCAATGTCTCGCCGGGAGAGCCGGAGGACCAGAAGAAAATTCCGCTCTGGTCCTCCGCTCCACCGGGTGAGACATTCCCCTCGGACTAGAGTGGGTTGCTCTCGGGTTCGGAGTCAGCGCGCATCCGCGGCCGCGGCGCCCTCTCCCTGGCGCTTCGCGCCGGTCCCTCTCCCATACCGGGCATAAGCGCTAACTTAGGCGTAACTACTGTGGTGTACATCGGTTCCGGGCCTCTCCACGGCTGCGCAGGCATGACAGAGCC
>C688J35102_120990029_pt1 | contig 19791 bp, 21 predicted proteins | sample HopSoiMetagenom2_FD_35102 | JGI IMG/M metagenome (IMG submission 35102)
GCGGAGACATTCGGGCGCCCGCCCAGGCGTGGTGGGTGGCGAAAGTTGACCGATTGCGTCTTGTGTGAGTGCACTGGTAGAGTCTGACAATGTCACAGGCACGAAGCGAACCCAAAGATTTCCAGGCGCTGGCGGCCGACGCCTACGAGCTTGTCTCGGCCTTAGGGCAGGTCGCTGCCAAAGCAGGTATCGACAAACAGCTACTCGAACTGATGAAGCTGCGCGCTTCGCAAATCAACGGCTGCGCGTTTTGCGTTCAGTATCACATTCTGCAAGGCGAGAGCCTGGGGATTCCGGCAGACAAGCTCAATCTGGTGGTGGTCTGGCGGGAGGCCCCGCTGTTTTCTTCGCGCGAGCGCGCGGCCTTGGCGTGGACGGAGGCGCTGACGCTTGTGACCGGAGGCGTCGACGAGGAGATCTATGCGCAGGCGCGCGCGGAGTTTTCAGACACTGAATTGGCCTATCTCTCTTCGGCGATCGCCTCGATCAACGTGTGGAATCGCTTGGGAGTCGCCTACCGGTGGACGCCGCCCCGCCGGCACAAAGTTAGTGCCGCGGCGGCCTCATAGCCATTGAGCTCACCTCTGGCGGGCTTGCCGCGGCGCGTTGCCAAGCACATCGTCCGGTGACGCATTCGCGACGGTAGGCAACGGGCTTGCTTCGGGTCCGATCTCGCGCCCGCGCCCGCCGATCAAGCGCTCATACGCCGAGATCAGCGTGACGTAGGGATTGACCCAAAGCCAGCCGTCAGGCGTGAAAACCTGCACGTCGAAATGCAGGTGTCGAGACGTTCCATTTGGACCGTCGAGGTAATTCGAAACTACTCCGATGATTTCGCCTTCGCCGACGCTGCGGCCGTTGAGAATTCCGGAGGCATCCATCGCAAAAGGGTTCATGTGCATGTAGCGAAAGCGAATATGTTCAGTGCGGGTGTTGATCTGCAACGTCAGTGCCTGCTGCCTGGCGGAACGGATGACGATGCCGTCGCGGACGGCGACGACCGCGTGCTGTTTGGGATCGCAGCGCTCGCCCCCGACGCCGACAGGATTTTGCGGACAGGACCGCGGGCGTATATCCTGTCCCTGGTGGCCAAAACCGTTGGCGCATTGTCCGACACCGAAACTGCGGGATTCGCAAAAATTATCCTGCCATGGATACCCGGGGCCTCCGTTCGTCGGCTCGTCGAGTCGCCTGGCGCGCGGCCGGAAATTCCGGAAGGACTGCGAGTGGGCGAACGCAGGCGCCTTCTCCAGCGGAAACCGAATTTGTGAATAGACCGTCAAGTCCGCATGACCCACCTGCTTCCGGAAGCCGCTGTTGATGACGATATCCCCGCTCGGGCGATAGGTGAAAATCGCCGACGGCTCGGCGGCTCGCTCGGCTAGCGCGGGTTGAATGTTCGGCGCCGGCCGGGAGGGACTACCGCCGCAAACCCGCAGTGCTCTGATGAAGTGTTCCGCCACCGGGTATGCTTCGCGGCAGGCCAGCCGTTGCGGGTGCGGCGCACTGTCAAGGCATTGGATCGAGACGACATACGGCACACCGAACCGCGTGAAGGCATACCGCACATGGCCTTCGCGGATGAAGCGGCGCAGGTCGGGGTACTGTGTCGCCAAGGCCTTGACCGGCTCGCCCCTGCCGCCCAGGGGATCATTGATGTCGTAGATCAAGCTCGAACCGGTTATCTGAACTTCGATCGGCGTGGCGAAAATGCGCCGCGGGAGGTCGGTCGCACCAGGCTCAAGCGAAAACACCGCGTCGTAGCCGGCCGGGCCGGCTTCGAAAAGGTCGACTGCCCGGAAGCCCGCTTGGTAACGCGACAGCTCAAGACTGGGGCGGGCACCTTGCAGACGTGCATCCAGAAACGCCGCGGCGTCGAACGGCAACAGCACGGGCACCGGGCTGCGTGCGACAGCCCTGAACATTTGCGAGGTCACCGCGTTCAGTTGCACCAGTGCCGGCCTCGAACGCGCGTCGAAGGCAGCGAAACGCCGTTGCGGTGAAAAGGTGAAGGAGGACGCGACAGCCGGCTCAACGCTGAGCTCGGATCGGACTTGATCAAGGGCGGCGCGCCAGTCAACCCTGATCGCCGATACCGAAGGTGTTCTGAATTCGGCCGCGCCAACGACCGCGCTGCCGGCGAGCACCAAAGACAAACATGCCAGCACTACGCGGGCGCGCCGGACAGCTTTCGTTCGCAATGAGTCGCCCCCCGGCGCCAAAGTGCGTTCAGCTTAGTCCTTTGCCCGCTCCACGTAAGAGCCGTCTTCGGTCATCACCACAATTCTTGTGCCCGTACCGATGTGCGGCGGCACGGCGGTCCGCACCCCATTGGACAGCATGGCGGGCTTGTAGGAAGACGATGCAGTCTGCCCCTTGGTGACGGGTTCGGTATCTACCACTTCCAAGGTGGCGCGCTGCGGCATCTGGATCGCAACCGGAATGACGCCGTGCATCGAAAGTTTGACGGTCATGTTTTCCTGCAGATAAGGCGCGGCCGAGCCGACGACATCCTTCGGGACCTGCACCTGGTCGTAGTTTTCCGTGTTCATGAAGTGAAAGCCGTCGGCATCCTCGTAAAGATAATTGAAATTATGGTCCTCGATGGTCGCTTTCTCAACCTGATCCGTCGTCTTGTACCGCTCCGAAATCTTCACGCCATCGCTGATGCGGCGCATTTCGATCTGGCTGACGGGTGTTCCCTTGCCGGGATGGATGTTCTCGGCCGTCAGCACGACATACAGCTTGCCGTCTTGCTCGATGACGTTGCCCTTGCGGATAGAACTGGCGATTACTTTCAAGGCTGATTTCCTGATATTCTGGCCCGGGACCGATCAGGACAATGGGCGTCCCGAGGCCAGCGAAGCGGTTCGGGCTGCAACATACTCATTTTGCCGGCTGATGCCAGCGTTTTGCAGCTAAACGGGACTGCCATCCTTGGGCGAGTAGCAAAGCTCGCAGCCTCCTGTACGATGTCGTTGCGGCCGCATCTGTTCGAGGCTCGACGCGTAAGGTTAAGCTTGGAATAAGAGGGCATGACGCAACAATCCAATTCGATAACGAACGCCGTTGCCTCGGCCGCCCCGCCGCCGTCTCCTTGGTGGACGCCCACGCGTTACGCCGACGCCAGACCATTTCTTGCGGCAAGAAGAGCCATCACGCACGCTGTGAGGACATGGTTCGAAGGGGAGCAATTCGTCGAGGTGGAAACGGGAATCTTGCAGGTTTCACCGGGAAATGAGACCCACTTGCACGCGCCGAGAACCAAGCTTGTAGGCGCCGATGGCAGGCCGGCGACGCGCTTCTTGCGGACCTCGCCTGAGTTCGCCTGCAAGAAACTGCTCGCGGCTGGCGAGACGAAGATATTCGAGTTTGCGCGTGTGTTCCGCGACCGCGAACGCGGCGATCTGCACCTGCCCGAATTCACGATGCTGGAATGGTATCGAGCCAACGCGACGTATGACGCCGTGATGGCTGACACGATCGTCCTTGTCGCTCATGCCGCGCAGGCAACCGGGATCGGTCGATTTTCGTTTCGGGGCCGGATTGCTGACCCTTTTGCCGAGCCGGAGCTGTTGACGGTCGCGGCGGCCTTTGAGCGCTTTGCGGGAATCGATCTGCTCGGGTCAGTGGCCGATGGTCATGGTGATCGAGATGCGCTGGCGGCAGCGGCGGGGCAGCGGGTGCGGATCACTGAGGATGACACCTGGTCCGACATTTTCAGCAAGGTACTGGTTGAGCACGTCGAACCCAATCTGGGTCAGGGCCGTTTGACGATCCTGTTCGAGTATCCGGTGCCCGAAGCGGCGCTCGCGCGGGTAAAATCGTCCGACCCGCGTGTGGCCGAACGTTTCGAGTTGTACGCCTGCGGTGTTGAACTGGCGAACGGCTTTGGCGAATTGACCGACGCGCGCGAGCAGCGTCTTCGCTTGACGAAGGCCATGGATGAAAAAGAGAGGCGGTATGGCGAGCGCTACCCACTCGACGAGGATTTCTTGCGAGCGATGGCGGTGATGCCGGAAGCAAGCGGAGTCGCGCTCGGCTTTGACCGGATGGTGATGCTCGCAAGCGGTGCGCTCAGGGTCGATCAGGTGGTGTGGACGCCTCCCTCCGGTGACGCATGAACAAGATCAATCGTCCAGCAGCGACCTTGCGCGAGCCGATCGAGTTGATAGCCCAGGGCTTGGCGCCCGCGGATGCACTTTCACAGCTTGAGCTCGTGGCGGCGCGTTATGCAGTGGCGGTGACGCCGGAAGTGGCTGCGCTCATCCAACCCGATGATCCGAACGATCCGATCGCGCTACAATTCATTCCAAACGCGCAGGAATTGGTAGGCCAGCTCGGCGAGAACGCCGATCCGATCGGGGATCAGGCGCATTCCCCCACGACCGGCATCGTGCATCGCTATCCCGACCGGGTTCTGTTCAAGCTGGTTCACGTTTGCGCGGTCTATTGTCGTTTCTGTTTTCGCAGGGAAATGGTCGGGCCGGGCAAGGCGACCGCGCTTTCTCGGGACGAGTATGACGCCGCCATCGCTTACATTCGGCGGCACACCGAAGTCTGGGAAGTCATCCTGACTGGGGGTGATCCGCTGATGCTTTCGCCTCGTTGGCTTGCTGAGGTCATGGCCGATCTCGCTGCCATTGATCACGTCAAGATAATCCGCCTTCATACCCGCGTTCCCGTGGTCGATCCGGAACGCATTAGCAGTGAGGTCGTCGCCGCCCTGAAAGTCGAGCGCGCAGCAACCTGGATTGCCTTACACGCCAATCATGCCCGGGAATTGACCGACAAGGCTCGCGCCGCCTGCGCCCGCATCGTCGATGCCGGGATTCCCGTGGTCAGCCAGTCGGTGCTACTGCGGGGGGTCAACGACAATGCCGCCGCGCTGGAAGCTCTGATGAGGGCTTTTGTCGAATCCCGGATCAAGCCTTACTACCTGCACCACGGTGACCTCGCCCCTGGGACTTCCCATCTGCGCACCACGATTGAGCACGGCCAAGATCTTATGCGCACGCTGCGCGGTCGGGTGTCTGGATTATGTCAACCGGACTACGTGCTCGATATTCCCGGTGGCCATGGCAAGTCGCCGGTTGGTCCCGGCTATCTAACGCCGCAGTCTTTGTCGGACGAACGTGAATCCGACGCACAGAAGCGTTATCGTGTCCTCGATTATTGCGGCGACGTTCATCTCTACCCGCCGAACGCGTGACACGATGGCCACAGACAGCGGAGGGGCGAGCCCGGAACCGCCGGAAGACCCGCAAAGCCGGAATCTCCAGAATGCTCTGCTCGCCGGTTTCTTTGTGGCGATCGTCGCTGCCGGAATCTGGGTTCTTGTCACTATGGCAGATGTACGAAAGGTGCAGGACTGCGCTGCCCAGGGACGGCGCAATTGCGCTACAATCGAGCTGCCCGACCGGGCGCGATAGATGCATTTCTCTGATTGGGAGAGCAAGATGCGAAGATTGTTCAAGACAAAATTGATCGCCATCCATTTCGTCGCGATAGCTCTAATGATCCTGATGGCCGGCCCCGCTGCGTTGGCGCAGACCGGAGGTGGCGGCGCAGGCTCCTCAGGCGCTGCAAATCAGGCCGGACCAACTCGCGACGCGCCGATCGGGCACCGGCAACCGCGTCCCGATCAGCTTCGTTCGGAAAAAAATTCTAATGATCCCAATGATCCCCTGAGCAAGGAAAATGCAGCGCTGGACCGCAAGATCAAGGGCATCTGCCGCGGTTGCTAGTTGGCCTATTCCGTCGCAGCTTCTTGAGCAACAGGCCTCGACTGAAGGGCGATCAGCGCAAGCTGCCGGACTCGGCGTTTCGTGCGGCGAGCGCCACCCCGATCAGGGACGCGCCACCGAAGAGGAGATTGATACCGACCAGCAGTCCGATCGCCCATTCCGCTGAACCTGGCAATCCGGCGATGATCATGGCGGCAATCAGAATGTCCAGGACGCCCGAGAAAAGCATCCAGCTCCATCGGTCGGATAGTTCGCGGCGATGCTCCAAGGCATACATTATCGTCGTGACGCCCTCCGCGAGGAAATAAGCGCCGACCACAATCGTGAGGGTGAGTGTGCCCTCCAGCGGGCGTGCAAGCAGGATAATGCCTGCGGCCACCGCCAGCGCGGCCGAGATGAGCGACCACCAGAACCCAGGCATCTGGCGGGCCCAGAACGTCAGCACGAGGCCTGCGATGCCGAAGATCAGAAACATCCACCCGAGGAAAATTGTAACTGCAAGGCTCGCGATCGGGGGCACGATCATGGCTGCGAGGCCGAGGATCACGAGCAGAATGCCTTCTATCAAGAAAGCCTTCCAGTGCTGGCGCACGGCGGCGCGCATTTCAGAGTGTAACCCGGACGTGTCCTGAGGAACGGTCATTGCAAGTCTCCCGATGTTCACAACATGGAAGGATGGAAGAGCGCGCGACGTGCGCCAACGCGCCGCTTCCGCTTTGGTTTCCAGCTTGGAGCTATGTTCCCGGTTCTGACGACAGGCCAGTGGTCACTGTGCGGATCCGGTTACGTCCGTGAATATAGATGCCGGTTGTGACGAGCAGCAGCGCAATGCCGATCAGGATGGAAGTAAGGCCGATCGGTACGAGAACAAGCCCGACGTTCCGATCAGGATTTACAAGCCGGTTGAGTATCGATGTCAGCACAAACGTCAAGCCGAAGAAGCCGGCCCCCCCGCCGATGACCAGCAGCGCCCACATCCGTCGCAGGTGGCTGAGCCGGGCTCGTGCCGCCTCGCTATGAGGCGCGTGGTGATGGCCAACCCGGCGCACCAGCCGAACAGCAAAACCAATGGCGCTCAAGCCGATCAGTACGCTCCCCGTTCCGAGCATCAGCCTGATAAAAGGATCGAGGTCGGGGTTTTGCTGCAGGCTAAGCAGGGGGAAATCGAAGGCGGCATGCAGCGCCAGTGGACTCATCAGGACCAGAATGCGGTTTGAGATACGCGCCCAGTCGCGGTGGCGGCGGTGAGCGCCAAGCGCGGTGCCGGATCGCGCAATGGCAAGATAGGCACCGGCAATGACGCCAAGCGCGCCGTGGAATGGAACGGTGAGGACGCTGCGCAATGCCGCAAGGGATCGCCACATGTCCGCGTGTTCCACCAGGTAAGCGAGGTTTTCGTAGGCCGCAAATCCCAGCCCCGCCGCCGCGCCGTAGATGACGGTGTCCATTGGATCCACGAACGGCCGCCGCCGCGCCGAAACCGCGACTATGACGAGAATTTTGACGATCTCCTCAGGAGCCGCGACGGTGAACACCGAACGCAGGGCGTGCGCAGCCCACGGGTTCTCAACGGCCGGCAGGAGCAGTGCAAACGGTGCGCGCATCACCCCGAGGAAGGAAATGCTGGCCGCTCCCAGGAAGAACGCACTCCACACTTTGGCAGGCGGCCCAGGCCGCTCGCCCGCAGCAATCACCAGCCACAATATCAGCAGCGCGGGAGCGACCGCTGCCGTTCCGATCACGGTCGGAAGCGACTCGAGGAGATTCATTGGAAGGGCAGATATGCCATGTTTTCCCGAGCTCCATTTGAAGCGGGTGCCGGGATCTGCCGCACTCGACAGAGGCATCAGGTTCTTAGCAGCCCCTGCAAATATTCTTCAGTCGTGCATTCATGACAGCATCTTCGGCACTGATCGCATCCACGTATTTTGGGCTATCGGCTCTCGAGGGCTCTGCAGCTTGCGAGGCCTGCTTTGCGCGAGCGGGCGGGGCGGCCTTGTCGTAGCAAGCCAGCCTGGCGCTCGAATCCGATATCGTTTTGCACTCAGGCTTTTGCGCCCATGCGGTCTGAGAGATGGCGCACAAGGCGACCACCGCGGCGAACACTCTCATTTTATTTCCCCCTTTTGGCTGTTGCAGCCGGCCCGGAAACAGCAAGACCCGGGGATTATGCAGTTAAATCATATAGATTGCCATGTTTTCTGATCAAAATGCACGTATTCGCGTTGCGTGTCCATTGTCGGCTCGGCCAACCCGGGCCGCAACGACACCCGAGCGGCAACACAGGCGGGGAGAGATGGATCTCCGGTCCAGAACACTTGTCAGCGACTTCGAGCCACGCAAGTATCCACTCGACGGAAACCACAGGGTTGTCCGGTGTGGTTCGGACGCAAGAGCCGACCAGGGAGGATTTCCAATGCTATCAGTTCGCTTGCCCAGCGTCGTCTTTGCCGCAGCGCTGTTTGTCGCCGTTCCGAATGCGTTCGCGGAAGGCCCCGTAACGGCCAAGCCCGCCGAAGTTGGGTTCACCGAGGCGGGTCTTGGTCGCCTGGATGCTTACATCAAGAACGAAATCGCCGAGAACAAAATTCCGGGCGCGTTGATGATGATTCAGCGCAACGGCAAGACGGCATATTTCAGCAGTTTCGGCGTTCGTGACCCCGCCACCAAAGAGCCGATGACCCCAAACAGCATTTTCCGCATCTATTCGATGTCGAAGCCGATCACTACGGTCGCCGCGATGATGCTGGTGGAGGAAGGCAAGTTGCAGCTTGAAGAGCCGTTGTCGAAATACATTCCCGCTTTCGCGAACGTCAAAGTAGGCGTCGAAAAGAAGGGAGAGGACGGCGTGATGGGGCTTGAGCTGGTCGCCACCAGGCGTCCTATCACCATTCAGGACCTGATGCGCCATACGTCGGGTTTGACGTACGGCTTCTTCGGCGAGGGCTTGGTCAAGAAAGCCTATGTCGACGCTCAACTGACTGCGGGCGGCGTCGACAACGCCGAATTCGCCGAGCGGCTGGCCAAGTTGCCGCTGGCTTATCAGCCCGGCACGACTTGGGATTACAGTCAGTCGACCGATATCCTGGGTCGGGTGATTGAGGTGGTCTCTGGCAAATCGCTTTACCAATTTGAGAAGGAACGATTGCTCGATCCTTTGGGCATGAAGGACACGAGCTTCTACGTGACCGATCCGGCAAAGCAATCACTGGTCGCCGAGCCTTTCCCGCATGACCGGAAGATCGGGGCCGGTGCCGAGATGGCCGACCCGCGTATCGCGCAGAAGTGGGAGTCCGGTGGTGGAGGAATGGTCTCCACGTTAGGTGATTACGCCCGCTTCGCCCAGATGCTGCTCAACGGAGGTACTTTGGACGGACGGCGATATCTCAGCCCGAAGACCGTGGCTTATATGGGTGCGAACCATATCGGGCCGGGCTCGGGCGTGGTGCCCGGTCCCTATTACCTGCCTGGAGCGGGTTTCGGGTTCGGACTCGGTTTTGCAGTTCGCACTGAAGTCGGCGTGAGCCCGGCGGAAGGCTCGGTGGGTGAGATGAATTGGTCCGGCGCCGGCGGAACAACCTTCTGGGTTGATCCGAAAGAGGAGATGTTTGTGGTCTTCATGGCGCAAACGGTGTCGCAGCGCGGACGAATCCGGGTCGCGTTGAAAAACGTCGTGTACGGAGCGTTCGACAGATAACCCGTTCTGGCGACGGCGGTCGGCTGCCGGTCGACCGCCGCCGGGATGCGCTCTTTTTTCGACTATTTCGTCCGGATTTTTGCTCATTTGCACGAGCCCCAAGGCGACGGCGCGTTCCCGCCGAAAGTTGGTTCTATTAACCAATCGTTAACCATGCGCGGCCCATCCTTAACTATTCGAAAAGGAAGCCGAGTCGAACAGCATGGACGCAATTGCGCAGCCACCACGTCAACTGGTTCGCATGCGGGGCCGATCGTACGTGGCGTTTGTTTTTTCCCCAGTCGTCCCGATCGTGGGCTGGCTTGAAGAAATAGACGCAACTCTCGCCCGCTCGCCAGGTTTTTTTGCGGGTAAGCCGGTGGTACTTGACTTGGCAGCTGTGGACCTCAGCCAAAGCGCCATCGCGCATCTTGTCACGAGCCTCGAAGAACGGAATGTCCGCATCCTCGGGATCGAAGGTGTGGATCCTGCACATCTCACGACAACCATGCCTCCGTTGCTCACCGGGGGGCGCCACTGCATTCTCGTGCAGAACGAAACAAAAAAGCCCGAGCCGAAGCCTAAAGCGACTTCCCTGCTGCTCGAAAGTCCCGTCCGCTCCGGCCAGTCGGTGGTCTTTGCAGAGGGCGATGTGACCGTATTGGGCTCGGTCGGCTCTGGTGCGGAAATCGTCGCGGGAGGATCCATCCATATTTACGGCACGCTCCGCGGCCGGGCGATGGCAGGCGTCAACGGCAACTCAGCCGCCCGAATCTATTGCCAGAAGATCGAGGCAGAGCTGCTGGCGATCGACGGCTACTACCAGACTGCGGAAGAAATCGACCCCACGTTGCGGAATCGGCCGGCTCAAGCATGGCTCGAAGGCGACATCATGAAGATTGCACTGCTGAATTAATCGGCGAGGGAGGTAAGAATGGCCAAAGTCTTGGTCGTGACGTCTGGCAAAGGCGGCGTCGGAAAGACAACTTCTACCGCAGCACTAGGTGCGGCGCTGGCTCAAATGGGCCAGAGAGTAGTGGTTGTCGATTTCGACGTCGGTCTTCGCAACCTCGACCTTATCCTGGGAGCAGAGCGCCGGGTCGTATTCGATCTGATCAACGTTGTGCAGGGCGTCGCTAAGCTGTCGCAGGCTCTTATTCGCGACAAGCGCCTCGAGAACTTGTGGCTGCTCCCTGCCTCCCAAACCAGGGACAAGGATGCGCTCACAGAAGATGGGGTTCGCAGCGTCATTGCCGACCTGCGAACCAAATTCGACTGGATACTCTGCGACAGTCCAGCGGGTATCGAGCGGGGCGCGACACTTGCGATGCGTTATGTGGACGAGGCGGTTATTGTCACCAATCCCGAAGTATCCTCGGTGCGGGACTCCGACCGTATCATCGGAATGCTCGATTCAAAGACCGTCAAAGCCGAGAAGGGGGAACGGGTCGAGAAGCATATTCTGATCACCCGTTATGACTCGGGCCGCGCGGCACGCGGTGAAATGCTCAGCATCGAGGATATCCTCGAGATCCTGGCGACCCCGTTGCTCGGGATCATCCCGGAGAGCCAGGATGTCCTGCGAGCATCGAACGTCGGGTCACCCGTTACCCTGAATAACGCCGCAAGTGCACCGGCGCGTGCCTACATGGACGCGGCGCGCCGTTTGATGGGCGAAACTGTTTCCATGACGGTGCCGAGCGAACGCAAGGGCTTGATGGACAGATTATTGGGACGGAGGGCCGCATGATGAGTCTGCTGCGGCTCCTTGGTGGCCGCAATGCTTCCGCGCCTGTTGCACGGGAACGGTTGCAGATTCTTTTGGCGCATGAACGCGGCTTGCGCGGTCAGCCCGATCTTTTGGGCCTGCTGCGGACGGAGATTCTTGCCGTGGTCTCGCGGCACGTGGTGCTTGACCCGGACAAGGTCATCGTCAGGATGGATCGAGGCAAAAATGTATCGACGCTCGAAGTCGATATTGAAGTGCCTAACGGCGTCGAGAGATCGATGGCGATGGTTGCTCGGTGATGGGCGATACTAACAGTACTATCGCCTGGCATCGGGTCCAGCTGAAGAAGAATCGCGACTCGATGAAAGCGCTTGAAACGGGTCGACTCAGGGTTGGCAACAACGCTGAGCTGAGCGGTCAAATTCAAAAGGATTTAGCCACCCTCAGGCGAAAAATCCAGGAATCCGAGCGGTGCATCGCTGTTCACGAAAGGCGATCCAAACGCCCGGTCGCAACCGATTTTCAAAGCCTTGCGCGCGTCACTTGGAGCAGTTGGAACGCGCGCAGTGTCAGCCATCGCTGACACGAGTACGTCTGTATTGGGCTTAGCCGAAGTCTAATAAGCACCTGTAAGCGGAAGCTGCCGCGGCAAACGCGGTCGACCTCGGCGCGGCCGAGGCCGACACCGCCTGCGCGAACTATTCTTCGATCACCGAAACGATTTCCATTGTGTCGGGATCGACGATCACGACTTCATCGCCCGCAATAAAATATCGATAGCCTTCATAGCCGGGGATGTACTCATGGACCTCCTGGGGCAGGTTGTACGAGGTGATATAGCTCGGCACCCGCGCCCCGATGCGTAGCGGGAAGTCGACATTCACCGGTTCCACGCGCCGGCGCACCAGGAGTTCGTGAACCCGGGCGCGCTGGCGTCGAGAAATCTGCGTATTCCTGGAGCCGTCGTACGCGCGCCCTACCGTTCCGCCGGACCTCCGATCCTCATAGCGCCATTGTTCGCGCCGATCGCCATATCGCCGGTCATCCGAGTATCGGCGATCGCGATCGAAGTCCCGTTCGGTTCGATACCGTCTTTCCTCTCGCCACCCCTCCGATCCGCGATGACCGCGGTCTTCGTTGAAGCGATCGTATTCTCCGCGCCGCCCACGCTCCTCGCTGAAGCGGTCATGGTCTCCGCGGCGGCCGCGTTCTTCGCTGAAGCGCTCGTGGTCTCCGCGGCGCCCACGTTCTTCGCCGAAGCGCTCATGTTCTCCGCGCCGCCCGCGCTCTTCGTTGGAGGAACGCTCCTGTCGTTCTGATCGTTCGTCCCGCCGCTCGCCCGCTTCACGACGGCCCATATTGGCGCTGGATCTATCGTCGCCGGTTTGCCTGCCCGGGGACGTCGTTTGCTCCCTCTGCCGTTGGGAGGCATCGGACCGGCCTTGTTCGGTGGTCTGTCCGGCGCCTTGGGCCTGAGTCTGTACGGTGCCTTGATTCTGGGCAGGAGCCTGAGCTCCAGCAGACCCCATACCGAACGTGATCGCGGCTACAGCGCATGAAGCGAGTAAAGTGCAACGCATCTGAACCACTCCTTGTTTTTGTCTCCGCGCGGCAAACGCGGAGGGCCAGATTCGGTTCCGCGTGCGGCGTGTCGGGGAAGGTGGCTCGCCCTCAGCCACCTGCACGCATCGCGAAAGTCCGGTCGCCGACGAACGGCTTTCCAACCTGACAACGCGTACTCTTTCGGGATATTTTTGGAACCGGCCGCCGTACGCGAAGTTGTGAGCTACCGACGCGGACGCAACCATGCCCTTGTGCTTTCCGAAGAGATGCATCGCCGCCGTTGTCGCGATCTGGGCACTCTCTGGCCATTGCAGCTACGCCATGTGGGGTCCAAGCTCCACAGGTCTTGCCGGCGTGCAGGTTTGGGATTCCGATCCAGAGTACATCCGACCAAATCGGGCCAATGGTATGGATCAACCTTCCGGGAGCATTGGTTCGGACCCTGCCGAAGGCGTCGGCTGCGGCGGTGTCGCGCGCGCGGCGGCCCTCTACGGCGTCCCGGTTGGCTTCTTCACCAGGCTCATTCGGCAGGAGAGTAACTTCAACACAAAAGCGATCAGCCGGGCTGGCGCACAAGGGATTGCTCAATTCATGCCCGCCACGGCGCGCTGGCGCGGACTGTCCGATCCGTTCGAACCCACGAAAGCCCTTCTGGAGTCGGCCCGTTGGCTACGTGAACTGCAAGACGAGTTCGGAAACCTGGGGCTGGCGGCCGCCGCCTACAATGCCGGGCCGCGGCGAGTGAAGGATTGGATGGCCGGCCGCGGTAAGCTTCCAAACGAAACGCGCGCCTACGTCCGGATCATCACAGGCCTGACGGCCGATGAATGGCTAGGCCGCAGCGAAACTCAGCCGCTCGCAAGTGCCAGCGCCTGCGCTGAAACCGCGAAGCTTCCGGTACGTCCCGTTGCTCATCGCCCTCTCGAAGGCGTTGTCGTTGCAAAACCAGCGGCTGGAATTTGGGCGATTCAGCTCCTCGGTGACTCCTCCCAAAGCCGGGTTCTGTTGGAATATGCCGGGCTGCAGAAACGTTATCGATCGGTGCTGGGTGATCGCGCGCCGACGATCATCCAACGACCCATCGGTGGTCGCGTACCCTCCGCCTGGTATTTCGTTCGTGTTGCGGAGGCGTCGCACGAACGAGCAAACCAACTCTGCTCGAGACTTAAATCCGCAGGCGGGAGTTGCATGGTTTCCCGCAACTAAATCGTCGTCCCAACAGGGAACAGACCGCAAACGATTGTCTTGTTCACGAGCATCAATTCGCGCCCGATGGGTTGTTGCCGAATAAAGGGAACGTCTGTTTTTTTGGCCAGCGGAATCTTTCTTTAACCGTTCGGAGCTAACCTCCTGACGTCGCGGATTTGTATCGCGTACCGCGACCATCCTCTTCAGCCTGCCAGCAAGCGGCGGCAGGCATCAACAAACACCTGAGCACCCGTAACGATGTCGCCGTCGGCGGTGTTTTCGTCCCAATGATGACTGATGCCGCGGATTGAAGGCACAAACATCATGCCCGCCGGCATGATCCTGGCAAGTATCTGGGCGTCATGACCGGCGCCGCTGGGCATACGGATGGATCTGCCGCCGGCAAGAACGGCGCTCGCCTCCGTGATTGCGTGCTGGAATCTCTCGTCCATCAGGGCGGGAACACCCGTGCGGAGACTTTCTATCTCTTCCTTGCATCGGCTTTTCGAGCCGATCTCTGTCGCGATACTTGTCAACGCGTTTTCTAGCCGGTCGATCACGCCGGGATCATCGTCCCGCATCTGGAAGAGCATCTCTGCGCGGCCGGGGATAATGCTTGGCGCACCAGGCTCGAGAGCGATGCGGCCGGTGGTCCAAACCGTGCGCGGACCGCACAAACCGGGGAAGCGTTCGTCGATGGCAACGCAAAGTCTTGCCAACGCTAGGCCAGCATCCTTGCGCGCGCCCATGCGCGTCGTCCCAGCGTGATTTTGCTCGCCCGTCAATGTGATGCGGTACTGCCAAATACCAACGATGGACGTGACGATACCGATCCCGAGTCCGCTGCTTTCAAGCGTGTCGCCTTGCTCGATATGAGCCTCGAGGTATCCGATATGGCGGCCAAGTTCCGCTCTCGCGCGCGGACGATCGGCAAGACCAACCTCACGTAGCGCCTCTCGCATCTTGCGGCCGCTGGTGCGGTCCTTCGCACTGTCGATATCCACTTCGGTCAGATCGCCGATGTAAGACCGGCTGCCGAGGAAATGACCGAAATGTCCTTCCTCATCGCACCATGCGGCCACTTCAACGGCGCCGCCGAGTCCCGAGTCCGGATTGATGACGCGGGCGGCTTCGAGCGCATACACGACACCAAGCGGTCCATCGAGCCAGCCGGCGAAGTTCTGGCTTTCCAGATGCGAGCCGGCCAGCAATTTCGGTCCTGATTTTTTGCTCGACCCAAGTACATTGCCGATACCGTCAATCGTGGGCGTGAGCTGTGCCTCGGGCAGTCGCTGCGCGAGCCAATGCAGTGATTGCATATGCGCGTCTGAAAACGTTGGCCTGTGAACGCCAGTCTTGTGCGCACCGATTTTGCGCAACTCATTCAGATCGGCAAGGACCCGAGCGCCATCGGCCCGCGATTGGTGGTCAGACATCAGCTGCAGCTTTCATCGAGTTCGTCCGAGTTACTACGCATGAGTTTTATAGGATGGAGTTTGATCGGGAGGTCGCCGGTGCTGCACCACCATCCTTACTCTTTGTCGCATCCGGCTTAGTGTTTCAACTGGACTGCTGCAGGGCGCTCCCCTTAGCTGAAAACAGCTACGCGACTTTGCACCCAACGGAACGATGAGAAAAGCGCAATGGAAATCCACAACCAAAACGGCGAGATCCATCACGTCCCTACAGAACTGCAGGGAAGTCGCGGCGCAGCGGGTCATAAGCAAATTTCCAAAAGAGAAAGAATGTTGCCGATGCTCGTCGGCATTGTCCTGGCGCTGCTTAGTCTTGACGCTGTGTTGACTGCAGCCTCCGCCAAGGGGGTTGTCGTCGGCAGGATGGTTTCTACGAAAACGGCCGTCGAGCGCAATTGCATGATAGACGGCGGGAAAATGGCCACGGAGCCTTCCGGGGCATATAGCTGTTATAACTCGTCGACTGGACTCTCCACAAACTGCAGCAGTTTCGGTGCCTGCGAGATCCAGTGCAACGGTAAAGAATGCGGAAACGCCAGGAAGCCGGGCGGACCGCCAGTCGGCAGCAAGGCCGGTGCACCGAAACCGACGGCAAAACCAACCGCCGGCGCACCCGTGCCGCGGCCCGATCGATCGAACCCGTCGGGTGCGGGCGTCATAACACGTGATCACCGCAACTGAGGTGATTGTATTTTGCCTTGGCAGCCGCGGCTTGCCGGGGCAAAAATGTTTTTGAGCAGCTTCGCTGGGATTCTCTCGGACGAACGCTGGCTATTAAAGCCCGAGCGAGGCTTGGACGTCCAAAGGTGTCTCGTCAGTGCTAGTCAGCTTCGCAGCGCGTAACCGACTTTGATCAGTCGTCACGCGGGCCCTAAAGGTCTCAATAGGCGACGTTGCCATTCCGCGATCTCACGAAAGGGATTATACTGATCGAACCGGTCCCCGTCGATCACACGCACGCAGGACGACTGGAATGAATATTCCCCGCCGACAATTTCTGAATCTGGCCGCGGGCGCTGTCGCGCTGCCGGCTGCATCCAGCATTGCCAGGGCGCAAGCCTATCCGGCGCGGCCGGTGCGCATCGTGGTCCCATTTGCCGCCGGAGGATCGACCGACATCATCGCTCGTCTGATCGGCCAATGGCTCTCCGAGCGTCTCGGCCAGCAATTTGTGATCGAGAACAGACCGGGAGCGGGCAGCAATATTGGTACGGAAGTGGTAGTGAATGCGCCGCCGGACGGATACACGCTCCTCCTGGTCGGCGCCTCGTCCGCGATCAACGCGACGCTTTACGAAAGACTCAATTTCAATTTCCTCCGCGACATCACACCGGTCGCGGGCATCATCTCGATCCCTTTCATCATGGTAGTAAACCCATCGTTCCCGGCGAAGACGGTTCCCGAGTTCATCGCCTTTGCCAGGACTAACCCGGGCAAGGTCAACGTCGCTTCGGGCGGCAACGGAACGGCAGGCCATCTGTCGGGCGAACTATTCAAGATGATGACCGGTCTCAATATGGTGCACGTTCCGTATCGGGGCGAAGCACCTGCACTCACTGATATGCTTGGAGGCCACGTGCACGCCATGTTCGGCACCATGCCTGCATCCATCGAGTATATCAGGGCCGGCAAACTTCGGGCATTGGCGGTGACAAGTGAAAGGCGTTCGGAGGTGCTGCCGGACCTCCCGGTGGTGGGCGATTTTGTGCCCGGGTACGAGACGGCTGCGTTGCAGGGCGTCGGCGCGCCTAAGAACACGCCGGCCGAATTCATCGACAGGCTCAACCACGAGATCAATGGGGGCCTGGCCGATCCTAAGATCAAGGCGCGGGTTGCCGACATGGGCGGCACTGTGCTTGCGGGCTCCCCCGCCGACTTCGGGAAGCTCATCGCCGATGAGACCGAGAAGTGGAGCAAGGTGGTCAAGTTCTCCGGCGCCAAGCCGGACTAATTTCAGTTACTTCGCTCGTCGATAATTCTGCTTTCCAGGTATGGGTACGGCCAACGATAGTTCAGTGTCAGGTCCGCCTTGGGTCACACTCGGAAGTGTCTCCGTTCGCAGGGCACGTCCGTTGTGCCCGTCAAAGAGCAGAAGGAATCACCGAGTGCCCCCTAGTGATTTCTTTAGAGGCTCTGCCGCGTCTTCCTCGTCCAAGCACCTTCGCAACGGTAGCCTGAAGGCGCTTGGGCACCTTCGCACGGGCTTAGGACGTCCGGTGGCTTCTGGGGCCGCTGGCGCTCCCTAGCGGAATCGAACCGCTCTCTCCACCGTGAAAGGGTGGCGTCCTAACCGATAGACGAAGGGAGCAAAAACGCCTGTCCCGCGAGACGCACGGCACACGGTTGCGCTTTCGCGTAGACATGAACCCCGGCAAAATCAATGGTTTGAGACACTGACGCCGTGCTGATCCCGCCTCGTCGGGCCCACAGCGGGCGAACGTATAGTGGCGTTTTCGCAAGCGGGCAAGTCACCGCAAAGCAGGATTTTCTACCTGACACAGCCGCATTCACAGGCCAAACCGCACGCAGGAGCCTTGATGCGTTCTCCTCCGAACGGCCGGTTTGCCGCAACCAAAAAGCTCCGGGACGGCACGTCTGTATTCGGCCAAGCTGACAGGAATTAGGAGTAACCGGCCAACAGACCGCGTTCAGCCTGCGGCACAAGGCTGCGCGAAAAGGGGAAGTGCATTGAACCTCGAAATTGTCGTTCCCGTCATCATGAGTTGTGCACTGTTGTGGTGGGTTAGCCGCGGCATGAGCTGGGTCGCGCGTCTTACGGTGACGGCGCTCACGCTTGCGGTGATCATATGTATCCTGCTGTTCGAACGTTCAGGATCCTTCTAGCCACCCGATCAGGACATCGGCGGGGCCACAAATTCCCGAAATCCGGGGCGCTCCGCGAACTGCCCGAACCAACGTTCGAGATGGGGAAACCGCGGCTTCCGGATTCCCTCGACGCCAAACCAACGCCTAGCATAAGCGCCCAGCGCGATATCCGCGATCGTAAAGTCATCGCCTTCGATGAAGCGTCGCGTCGCCAGTTCACCGTCGACGATGAGCCACTGTTTGGCTTCGGCGTCGGCGTCCTTCTGGATTTCCACCATGTCGCGTTGCTCGGCCGGGGTCCGTACCAAGGCCCAGAACACCGGCCGATCCACGGGTTGCAACGTCGAAAGTGTCCAGTCCAGCCAGCGGTCGACACCGGCGCGACGCTGCGCTGCCTCTGGATACAGGGACGATCCGTTGCCATAAGCGAGCACGAGATAGCGCATGATTGAATTCGATTCCCAGAGCACGAAGCTGCCGTCGACCAGCGTCGGCACTCGCCCATTAGGATTCATCGCGAGATAGTCCGGATCGAGATTTCTGCCGAAGGCCATGCCGGCGTCAATTCGTTCATAGGCAACATCGAGTTCGCGCAAGCACCACAGAACTTTCTGAACATTGACTGAATTGGCCCGGCCCCAAATCCTGATCTGACTCTGATGAGTGTTCGGCACGTTTTCCGCTCCGGTGATCCCGATACGGGCTCATATCGGAGAACCAGCAACCGCGCCAGAACACCTCATCAACGAGTTCATAAAGAAAAAGGCCCCACAACGAGGGGCCTGATCCTATCTGAGCGACCGGTGGTCAGCGGCCGAAGAATAACCACAACAGGATGATCACCGGTATCGGCACGCCCAATAACCACAGTAGAATTCCGCGTCCCATGTTTCGCCTCCTTGAATTCCTCAATGGTAGGAAAACGCCAAAGGCGGTACGTGGTTCCTGTGAATGCGGGGCAAAAAGCAGGCTTTCCCTCACCAATGCCCGGTATTCGGCATAGAAGCCCACGGCTCCGCTGCTGGTTTGGCATCCCCCTTTTGCAGCAGCTCGATCGAGTGCAGGTCGGGCGAGCGGACGAATGCCATCTGACCATCGCGCGGCGGACGATTGATCGTGATGCCAAGCTTCATCAGCCGCTCGCACGTCGCATAGATGTCATCCACTTCGTAGGCAAGGTGACCGAAATACCGGTCCTCGCCGTATTTCTCCTCGTCCCAATTGTACGTAAGCTCAACGAGCGGCGCACCGCGCCCTTTGGATGTCGTTGCCTTCAAGAGTGGCTCGTCGTCGGGCGCGCACAAGAACACGAGGGTGAACTTCGCCTTCTCGTTATCTACCCGCCGAACCTCCTTCAATCCAAGGGCGTCGTGGTAAAACTTAAGCGCGGCGTCGAGATTGCGAACGCGCAGCATGGTGTGCAGATAACGCATGTTGTTGCTCCCTGGAGAATAGAACGAAGAAGTGAGGATCGCTTCTGCCGGACTGAATAGCAGCAAAAGACCGGGGAGCAACTGTGTTGAGTAGAGCTGTGATCGGCCGCGGGCGAGCGCCTTGTTTGTAGGCTCGTTCAGCTCGATGCGTAGA
>C688J35102_120990028_pt1 | contig 19734 bp, 18 predicted proteins | sample HopSoiMetagenom2_FD_35102 | JGI IMG/M metagenome (IMG submission 35102)
GCAGCCGGTCCAGGATAATGCGCACGTCCGACGCGTCCTCCTTCCCCAGGTTCTGGATGACTAGCAAGGTGAGGCGGGTGTCGTAGTGCAGCGTGTCGTCCGCCGGGGGCGTCCAACCGGCCCACGACGAGTCGTCCGCGATCTCGTTGCTCAGCACAGGGTAGGCGATGAAGCCGGTGCCGACGGTGTCGCCCGGCGTGTCGCGGTGCATGCGGAGGCGCTGGTAGAGGTCGGTAGAGAGGCTTGTGTACTGCACCGCCAGCCTCGGCGCCTCGGCGCGGGCCTGCGCCTCGCGCGTCCGCGGGGCGTCGCGGTGCTGCTGCCACGCCTCTACGGCCTTGAACCCGCCCAGCACGATCCCGAGCGCGGTCGAGGCGATCCCCAACACCGTCTTGACCGTCTCCCACCGACTGCGGGGCTCCGGCTCGGGCGCCTTCTTTTTCTTTCGCGTCATCGACACCCTCCTTACTTCGATGAACGCCGCACCTCGTGCCGCAGTCGCAACGTAAAAGCGCGTATCTTGTGACGCAAAGGGTTTCGCGAAAGACGGTTTGGGGCTGCAACTCCGCGTCCTTCCTCGACCAGCATGAGGTCGAGTCCAGCCCAGACGGTGACGGCCATCTCATACTCGTAGCCGGCATAGGAAGGGTCCCGGCCGCGCGCGTCGCGTGCACGACTGGCTCCGTGTCGCCTGACTCCGTTTGGGCCCGCGGCTTTCGCCGGCCGATCTTGCTTACCCGCCACGTCCGGTCGCCTTCAATACGATGCGGATGAACGCGAACATCCTCGCGAAGAGGTAGTCGACCTGTTCGGTCGCGGTCAGCAGCTCCCGGTCGGTTTCGGAGTGGCGGATCCGGAACGTGTTGCCGATCAACGTGAGGGCCATGGCCTCCTCGCCGAGCACCTGGCGGAGCTTCGAGCCCGGTGGCGCGGCGCGGTTGAGGAGCGCTTCGGCCTGCGCCTTCTTGTCGCGGCCCGGCTCGAGAGTCTTCAGGCGCTCGAAGGCGTCCCACAGTTTTTCCACTGCGTCCTGGCGGTCCTCGGGTTTGGGAGAGGTGATCCGCAGGCGCGCCGACTCGAGCAGGCGATCCGTCTCCGGCTCTCCCGTGGAGAACGAAGTCCAAGCCACGGCCTCGGCCAGCGGTTGCGACAGCAGCCGTCGGGCCTGGCCCGTCGATGTGAGCTCGAAAGCGACGCCGTTGCGCGCGAAGAGCAGGTTTATCTCGTCCAGGAAGCGCTGCAGGCCGGCTTCTCTGTTCCAGCTGAGGTGATGGTGCCGGTAGAACGGGTGGTCCGCGCCCTCGACCGGCTGGCCAACCGAGGCCGCACAGAACTCGAGGATGTCCAGGATCACCGGCGTGTCAGGAACTCTTTCCGCCGAAAGGGGCCACTCTGTCCACGGCACTTCGCCGACGAGGACGCGCCCGAACGCCTGGTCGTCGCAGCCGCAGGCCGCGTTTCCATCGGGACACTGCTCCGGGAAGCGGTATCCAAACGATCCGTCACGCAGCCGGGTTACGATGACTGAGACGAGCGCCGCCCAGAGCCGCTCGTCGATCGCGTCGCCGGTGCGCGGCCGCTCGCCGTACTCTCGATCTGTGAAGTATGAGGTCATGTGACCGTGTCTTTCCTCGCGCCCGTCCGTGGCGCAGACGTGATACGATGCGCAGACCGCGGGCCAGAGCCCTGGACGTTCGGAGCGCGAGACGACGTTGCTGCTGATGCTGAGGAGATCTGGCTTCGGCACTAGCCCTGCGGCATCGCCAGCAAGTATTCGTGGACTTCCTGCGGGCTCGGTAGTTCGAGGTAGCTCCGGTGCTCAGGCGGGATGAAAGGCGGCCGCCCGTCCATGTACGCGTCGGTGGCTCCGCCGCGCGGCGCCGTGTGCCCCGCATAGGTCTTGAGGGCAGCGTCGGGGAGCCGGTCCCGCGCGAGCGAGAGGTGCGTCCCGCGCAGGATGTGCGCGGCCTTCCGGTGGAGCTTGAGCCCGGCGAGGGCTTCCACCCTGGCGATCCGCCAGGCCCAGGTCTTCTTGTTCGGCTGCACGAGCAGGTTGTCTCGCCTGAGACGAAGGACGAAGTCGTTCGGCTGCGGACGCTCGCCGGGCACGTCTAGCAGCAGCTCCAGCCACGGCTCGAGGGAGTCCAGCAGCGGGATCCAGCGCGGAGCGTTGTCGCTCTTCGTGCCCGGGACGTAGATCGCGTGGGCTTTGCGGTCGACGTGCTTCCAGCGGATGAAGGTCGACTCCTCGATCCGTGTGATCGTGCCGAGGATGAACGCGATGCCGGCGGCGACGTTGGCGAGGTACTGCCCGCGGTTGCGCGGCCGCGAGAGCTCGGCCCGGTCGTAGCGCACGGCCGTGGCCAGCAGGTGCAGGATCTCCTCCGGGGTGTAAGCGCGTCGGGTCGCACCACCGTGGATCCGGCCTTCGACGGCGGACTCGCGACGGCTCCGGCTCCCGCTGTCCCCCTCCAGCCAGATCCCTCCGAACGGCGGGCCGTTCGGCTCGTCCGGGAAGGCGTCCTGCCACACAGCGTAGAGCGCCGCGCGGACGTGGGCCTTCGTCCCGGTTTTCGCGGGCTCGAGCACGGGAGCCCCGTCCTTCCATCTGCGCACCCGGAGCTCCTCCAGGAACTTGCGCACCTGGGACTTCGAGAGCGCGTCCAGGGGAATCGGGCCGAACGCGGGGATCAGGTGCACGTCGCAGGCGCTCTTCCGGTTGAGGACGGTGTTGTGGCCGGCGCCGAGCTTCTCGGTGGCGTGCGCCAGGTAGGCCTGGCAGGCTTCCTCGACGGTGGGCGTGGACCCGGGTCCGCCCTGGGACGCCGTTTCCCGGCGTCTGAGCCACGCCGCGTAGCGGCCGCGGACCCAGGCTTCGGCCACCTCGGGGTCGGTGGTGGTCCGCCCGCGGTTCGGCCACCCCTCGTCCTCCGGGTTCCGGAGCGTGAGGAACCCTCCGCAGTCGTCCGGGCGGACGCCGTCCCACGCCTTGCCGCGAAGGTCCAGGGTGTGAACACCGCCGGTGTCGATGCGCGTCCTGAGGCGCTCCACCAGCCGCTCGGCGAACGGCTTCTGCGTCTTACGGCGCGGCTTCGGCCTTCCCTTGCGCTTGCGTTGCACCGGGAGCTCGGCGGGCGGTAGCGTGCGCGTCCGGCGCGGCGGGGCCGGCGCATGGGTCTTCCACGGAGAAAGACGACGCTGCGGCCCGCCGGGCGCGCCAGGAGGCGCTCCGGGCGGCAGTCGGAGAGGCGGCGTCGGCGCTGCGGCGAGCACGCTCACAGGGCCTCACACGGCTGCGCATCCACGCCGCCGCAGAGGAAGGAGCGCATCGCCCCCGGTCCGGTGACGAGGGCGCGGTGGTCCTTTCCCTGGCCTTTCTCACGGCAGTCGAGGCGGCCGTCGCGCGAGGCGCGCTCGAGTTCGCGCATCGAGACGCCGATCGGCAGCCGCGCCCACTCCTTCAGCTTGAGACCGTCGGGCCCGTAGGTCTGCTGCACCCACTCGACGACCGCCTCGGGACTCCAGTCCTCCGCCGGCGCCACGGCCGTGGCCTCAGCGGTTTCGGCCGCGGCCTCCGGGAGGGTGATCCGCAGGAACTCGAACCGCGTGCCCGGCGGCGCCGCGTGGAGCAGCCGCTCGATCTCCTCCCCTGACATCACGTTTCTTTCCTCGGTTGAGTGTTGCTCCGGCCCCGTTCACTGGGCGCCGCGCCGGCGCACTCGCGGCTCGCCGTGACGACTATCGTATGCAGGATGATTGATTCGGTGTTCATCCTGTTCACTTCGTGTGCGGCGCCGCCGGTAGCGTTTCTCCTATTATCTCTCCAGCGGAAGACCGTTCTCCGGCCTGCTCCCGCGGCCACACGTCGCTGAGGCTGACACATCCCTCCGGCTCGGCAGGAGACGACGTGTTCCGCCCCCTTTCCTCTATACCGAACCAACGGCGTCCGAGTGTAAAGCCACCCCGCTGATGGAGCGGGTGTCACCCGGTCGTCTATGGAGCACGCGAATCGACGAAACCGAGCCAGGGGATCGGCATGAAGGACACACACCAGGGTCTTGGGGATCTGGCTGGACGCGCCGCGGGATGTCCAGCGGCGCTGGAAGCGCTTCTGGGCGAGCTGGTCGGTCCGGTACGCGACTTCCATCTGGGCTGGCTCAGGAGCCGCCGTGATGGGCGTGACGCGGCGCAGGACCTTGCGCAGGAGACGCTGCTGCGCATCATGCGGGGTATTGGGGAGTGCCGGGCCCGCACGGACCGGCAGGTGATGGCGTGGGCGCTCACGGTGGCCCGGCACGTTGCCCTGGACCATTCGAAGGCCGAGCGCCGCCGGCGGGCGCGCTACTTCACCTCACCGGAGCCGGAGGAGCTCGCCGTGTCACCATCGGTGAGTTGCTGGAATTCGGAAAAGGCGGAGCCTGACCCGAAGAATTCCGAACTGATGAGCATCCTGGAGGCGCACCTGGCGACGGTGCCGGAGCCCGTTCAGGAGATCCTGTGGATCCGTTTCGCCGAAGGCGGCACGTGGAGTGATGTTGCGGGAGAGATGAGGATGACCCTGCGCGCGGTGCAGCGCCGCTTCCAGCGGTTCGGGGAGGTGCTCCGCGCCGAGGTCCGGACGACAGATGGGCCGTTCCCCAACCACCGGTTTCCTCCGTGAGCCTGAAGCTTCTTCGTTGGGTGTTGGACTCTATTGCCGCGCTGTGGCGCCGAACCCCCCGCGGTGCTTCGGGGCGGGCTCTGCCCGAGGTGGACGAGGACGCGGTCGACCGGGCGCTGGACTATCCCGGGCGGGCGACAGAAGAGGACCGGGCCGACGATCGTGCCGTTCTCGACCGGGTGCTCGGGCGCGATGCAAATGCTCCGCGTAACCGGGACGAACCCGGCCCGCCCCCGACGTAGAGGGGGGCGGGCCGGTCGTCGTAAGTGGGACTGCTTTCTCTAGCCCAGCTCGAGCTCCTCCGGACGCAACAGGCCGAGCCGACTGATGTTGTCCAGCGCGTCGCGGATCTGCGCTTCCGAGTACTTCTTGATCCCCTTCTTTGGACTCCACAACCGCTCGGCCTCGATCTCCGCCTTCACGGCCGCGACGCTTACGACGCCTCCTTTCTGGATGACGTTGCATGCAGCCATGTCCACGGTTGCCCAGACTTCCAACTCGAGGTCGTCTAGCCCTCCCAGGAACGCGAGCAGCCGCTCGTCTGCGGTCGTGTCGCCGAGGTGCCGCCTGATGGCGGCTGGCGCGTCCGATGCTGCCAGCGCCTCACCTCGTTCTACGTGATAGGGCTTGGGGCGCACCGACTTTACCCAGCCCCTGCCGGCAGCTCGGTCGCCTGCGTCGGCCAGTTCGCGGGAGTACGGCCCCCTGATGTTCGGCTCGAACGTCAGCTGAAGTCCCACGGGGCGGAGCCGGCTCAGGAGGTATACTGCCTTCTGCACGGTCAGGCGCGTGATCTGCTTTCCCGCCCGGGACAGAACGTCGGTGGCCCACGCGTAGAGCTGCGCTCGGCGCTCGGCCTCATCTTTCGGCGCGACGGTTGGTGGAGAAGGAACCTGGCGGGACGCCATCTCCCCGTGAAGCTGGGAACTCATCCGGTGCCGTCGCTCTCGCGTCTTCTCGGCCAGGAACCGCCGCGCGAGAACCCCGTCGTCAGGCGATACGTCGAGCGGCCGATCGGTTGGGGGAACGCTGCCGAGCAGTGAGCGGACCTGGTCTTCGATCTCCACCCGCATCTCCGGGTGGTCGCGCAAACACTGCTGGGCGCGGACGGTCCCCGTGAGCTCAAACTCCGCGCGGATCTCCTTGAGCACTCGAGCGGTGCTTTCATCCATTGTGTTTCTTCCTCCTCGTCTGCCGCCTCACGGCCCGCCTGGCCCGCCTCTTGGCGCTCTCGGCATCGAGCTTCGCCAGATCGAACCCGCGGGATGAAAGCAGTCTTCGTATCTGCTCGTCCTGGAGCATCTGGTCGCCGGCAGCATCGAGCCAGGAGTCCAGTGTCGGCCGTGACGTGCCCAGGATCTTCGACACCGGTTTCTTCTGGCCGTGTTCCCCCGCTTTTGGATGGCCTTTTCGCAGGAGCCGGATCGCTCGCCGTTGCCTGGGTTCGAGAAGCATGTATATGCCGCAGACGGTCTCAAGGGACAGTGGCTCTTCCGCAGGCCCATCGCTGCTGCTCTCCTCGCGGCGGTTCTCGACCGTCTCGATGTCCGCGTACCGGATGTGAGGCAGCCGCCGCTGCCGTCGTTGTTCTCTTTTCACCGGGAGCCCCTTCTTCCGCCGCTTCCGGTCCTCTTCTCGCTTCTTAAGTTCATCGGCGGACATTTCGGTCCACTTCTTCGTTATTCTGCCCGTGATTCCCTTCCGGATTCTGAGTCCGTTGACCCTGCGTTTCACGGACAGCATTCGGCTATACATGTGCGAGAAGAAATCGACCTCGAGCCAATGATCTTCCTCACGCGTTGAGTCGATGAGCTTGTAGATTTCTTGGGAGCATTCCGATCGGAATGCCCAAGGGTCCTCGGGATCCGGCACCAAGAACTTTGCGGCCCCTTTGATGATGTCGTTCAGTCTTCCAGCGTCGGCGTTGCCCCGCGACACGTCTAACAACGTGGTATAGCAAATCCCTACTGCGTCCTGGGCTTCGGGGAGGCTCGTGCCGCGCCGTATGACTGTGACCAGCTCCTCGGCAGTATAGCCGAGTGCCTCCTGCAGGATCTGCTTCCTCCCCTTCTCTGTCTCCAGATCCTTCAGATCCAAGCCCATAACCCTGTCTAGTTCGCGCTGCATCCAGGTGTCGTTTTGCGACAACTTGCGGGGGCGCGTGCGAGAGGGCAAGCGGCGTGGCTTTACATGCCGGAAGATGTGGCGATTTGATGATCAGGGACAGCACGGACACTACCAAACACGGGGGAAGAGTCGATGAGGTATCGACACACACGTCGGCAAGGGCCAGCACACGATGATCCGCGTCAGCAACGCGTTGGGAATGAGCGCCAAGAGCAGGGGGTGAGGAACACCGGGCGGCGGCGCACGTGCGACACACGCGAGGGCCTCGGCCTCCGCGATCCGCGGCCAGCCACCACGCCGGGCTGGCTCTCGCGGCGCGCGCGGCGGCTTCTGCGGCGTGTGGGCGCACGCTGCCAAACTCTTTCAGTCACGGGTCCAGGCAACCACAGACCCGGGACTGAAAGAGTTAAGCGGGAGGTATGAGATGCGGAGACCAGCCCATCCTTGGCCTGGCACTCCGTGCCGACGCGCACCTGCCGGGGCCAATCGTCGGAGCACTAAACGTCCGAGGCGCAGTCATGGTACGCACCTGTTGTGGATCCGTCCTGTTGGGGAGGCAAGGCCTGAGGACCCGCGGATGTATTACGCGCTCAGCGATCTTCTGCGGATCGTGAGCATGGTCGCGACCGAGTTAGAGCGGCTCACAGCGGATCCTGCCGGCCGCCCCAATGATGCGGACGGCAGTGAGAAACAGGGAGATCAGTAATCGCCGCCGGGTTGCTCAGTCGTCTATCCCAGGGGTGATCGTCTTCTGGTCCCGGTCCCTGGGAGGTCAATGTGGGAAGGAGGTCTCGGCGGAAGGCAAAGCTTGGGATGGTGCGGTTGTCGGGTAGCCTGAAGGCCAGTGACGCAGAGCTGGACCGCGTGGTCCGGGTGTTGGCGCGAAGTGCCGCCCAGATCCTGTCGGGGATGGGCGAGCTGAGGCTCAGTCCCGACGAACTGATGGACAACGTGCGGCTGAGGCCGCGAACCCGAGGAGGAAGACGATGAGCAACAGCGTGATGCTGCCCTTGGGCGGCGATGAAGAGTTCAACAGAGGCAAGGGGCGGCAGCGGCTCGTGGAAGCGATCACGCGAGGAGTTGTCTGTTTCTTCTGGAAGTCCGCTGTCGATCCGGGAATGCACAACCTGGAATCTCAGCAGGTCCAGCGGAGGCAGATGAGGCAGTTGGAGCCGCTCGGCATCCAGGAGGCCGACGTTCGCGTGGTCCGCGCCGTCTGGAAGTCCGGGAGACCCGGTGCGGTTCGCGAGCGCTTCGGGCAGCTGACGGAGATGGTGATCGCGCGCCAGGTCGGGCTGGTCGTGCTTGCCCGGCACGGCTCGCTGGGCCGGGACTCGGAGGCGAGGTCGGAGCTGCTTGGATTGATGAAGGAGCACGGCGTGCTCATCATGGTTGACGGCAGGATCTACGACCCTGCGGATGCCAACGATACATTCGTCCTCGAGATCCAGACGCTCGTCACGAAGTTGGAGAACCGTGCCCGGGCGCGGTGGGTCGCGCTCTCCCGCAGAGGGGGAAGGCGATGAGCAACACGGTGATGCTGCCTCCGGGCGGCGCCGAAGAGTTCAACGGAGGCAAGTGGTGGCAGCGGCTTCACGAAGCGTTCGCACGAGGGATTGTCGGCTTCTTCCGGCAGTCCAGTCTCGACCAGGCCAAGCACAACCTCGGATCTCAGCAGGTCCAGCGGGAGCAGATGAAGCACCTGGAACCGTTCGGTATTCGGGAGGCCGATGTCAACGTGGTCCTCGCCTTTGGGGAGTCCGGACGGCCCCATGTGGTTCGTGAGCGTTTCGCTCAGTTGACGGAGATGGTGATGGCGGACAAGGTCGGACTGATCGTGCTCGCGCGGCACGACCGGCTCGGCCGGGACTCGGAGGCCAGCTCGGAGCTGTTCAGGCGGATGAAGGAGCACGGCGTGCTCATCATGGTCGACGGCAGGATCTACGATCCTGCCGACGCCAATGATGCGTTCGTCCTCGAAATCCACGCGCTCGTCGCGGAGCTGGACAACCGTGCCCGGGCACGGTGGAACGCGCTCTCCCGGTTTGCCAAGGCGCGTTCCTACAGTGCCCGGATCCCCTTGCCGGCCGGTCTCGTCTGGGCGGCTCCGGACGATCCGGCCTACCGGGACGCACTTGAGAGTGCGGGGCTCTTGGACTGGATCGCCAACATGTCGGGCCACTTGGTGGTTTCCCTGATGGAGCGGGAGCTAGACGAGGATGATGGTGTTACCGGCTCCTCTGCCATGGAGGTGGCTCACAACACACGGCCTCTCGGGCGACGGCTTTACATCCTGCCGTACCCGGATGCGGAGGTGGTGCAGGCGGTCCGGTTGACCATTCGCTGGCTCCTGGAGACAGGCAGTCTGACCAAGCTCCTGGAGCGGGTCCAGTCTGGCCACCCCGGCTGGCCTCGGCCTGGGCTCATGCCTCTGCGGGTTGGCAGTTCGCGCTACGGCCAAGGGGCCAGCGTACGATGGGTGCCGGTGAATCGCACACGGCTGTACGAGTACCTGCAGTCGCCGTCCCTCTATGGGATTTACAGGTACGAAGCGCGGTCGCTGCGGCCGCGGGTACCGCGCGGCCCAAACCCACGCACACCCAGACCACGTCGATGAACCGGAAGAGGGTACTTGCCGACGAGTTCGTCGTGGAACTCCACGACGCCTTTCCGAGCTACGCTGGAGCGGCCGAGGCGGAGCGGGTCGTGAGGATCCTTGCACATCCCAGCCGTTCCCGGTGGACACCCAACCCCGACCGGCCGAAAGCGGAGGGCAATGCGGTCGCATATCTGCGCTGTGCCTTTGAGCTGGAGCCCGGGAAGCGGTGCGGCAGGATTCTGCGGCCGGTCGCCCAGCGACAGCTCGCTCACGCCTACGGTTATATGTCGACCTCGTGTCCGATGGGACCATCCCCGCACCGAACCTGGGTCACGGCAGTGGTCGACGATCACATCCTGGAGATCGTCCAGGAGGTGTTCAGCCGCGAGAACCTGGAGCGGCTGGCGCAGCGATTCGAGGTCCAGTCGGAAGCGCTGCTGGCGCGTCGCCAGCAGATTGAGGGAGCCCTCGCGCGCCTGGTGGACGACGCTGAGGGCGCCAGTGACCTGGCGATCAAGGCGCAGGCCGAAGCCAATCGCGTACGACGGGCCTCAGGTGCCACGGCAGCCAGGAAGCACTACCGCCGGGCGGAGGAGTGGCAGAAGCGCTGCGACGAGGTCAAGGCGAGGGCCGACGCGCTGGAGGCGGACCTAAAGGCGGTGGACTACGAGTCGCAGGAGTACCGCACGATAGCTGGAGAGGACATGCGGCAGATCCTGGCCCTCGCGACCGACCTTCCTCGGCTGCTGGCTCTGGCCCGGCAGACGCCTGGGATGCTGCCGTACCTGATGGACGAGATCATCCACGTTGCCCGGGTGCGGTGCCTCGGCACGACGGTCTACGAACTGATCGTGGAGTTCCCAAACGGCGAACCCGTGCGGCGGGTTTTCCAGAGCGGCCCACTGGACTGCGGTCAGGCTTTCAGAGTGTACTGCCGTGAGCGGCTGGCGCGGGGCGCGGATCCGGATGCGCTGGGAGCGGAGATCATCTCCACAACTCCGAGGAGTATCGGACACATCGGGAATGCGCAGTGGGACGGGCAGCGAATCGTCGGTGCGGCCCTGGTGAACGAATGGTTCGAGGAGATTCCCCAGCGGGACGGGGAGCATTGGTCCATGGCGCAGATCGCGGCTCGCACGGGGGCCGAGGAGAGCAAAGTGCTGGCTGCGGCGCTGGACGATCGTCTGGGACCTGCGCTCTGGGACGAGCGTGGGCTGTGCTGTCGGCCGACCGATGCCGAGGTGCATTTCGTGTTTCCGGAGTACGCGAGGCTGGAAGTCGCGAAGCTGCACGGACTCGACCCGGACGCAATCCTTCGATTCACGGACGTCAGGCGAGCGAATCGCACCGCTAAGACGGCGATCTCGAGGGTGGCGACAGGGGAAAGGTGGGCAGACGCGAGCGGGCGCATCTACGTCCTGAAAGCGGACGTCGAGCGTGCCGGGCTCACGATGGCAACGCCCCCGGCGGGCCCTGATCTGGACGAGATCGCGGCAGCGTTGCGCGCCGCGGGCAGGACGGACGTGGACCCAGCCGAGATGCACCCGGTCGGACATGTGATCGAGGAGCTGCGCGGGCGCTTTCGATTCCTCCACGATGTCAACATCCGCAAGGCGGTAATGCAGGGCAAGCTGGTGGGGATTCGGGCGCATGGCACGAGGTGCAACGGCACTCGCCAGAGGTTCCTCTACGTCCATGTTCCGCCGAAGGTGTGGCGAACACACCAACGGAAGGTGATCGAGGCGTGGCTCGGCAGGAGCTCGACCGAGGAGCGTTAGCGTCTCTTCCCAGCCGCTTTTCTGTGGCGGGACCCATCAGCGCCGCACGGTGCAACTCCTTACGGGCAGGGCCTCGCCTTCGGGCGAGGCCCTGCTTTTACCCGTTGGTACGGTGCGGCCCACGACTGTCTTCGCGCCCGCGGGTCGCTGTGTCGTCCTTACCTGGGAGGCCGTGGGGGTTCCGCGGCCGCTGAGTCACCCGGGCGAAGGACACGCATGGCCGATACCGGGCCGAACCTTCCTGATTTCTCGTGGTCCCATTCGCGGGACCGGCTCCTGGACGAGTGCGCGCGTGCCTACTACTGGCGCTACTACGGCTCGCATGCCGGCTGGTCCAGGAATGCGGACGCGGACGCCCGGCTCGCCTGGCGGCTCAAGCACCTGACGACGCTGCACTCGGTGTTCGGGATGGCGGTGCACTCCCTCGCGCGTGAGTGCGCCGGCGCGGTGCGCGACGGCCGCCCCCGGCCCACCCCGGCAGAGATGGTGGAGCGGGTGCGGGCGGCGCTGAGGGTCGCCTGCACCCGGACGGACAGGGCGGCGTTCGTGCGGGACCCGAAGGCGCGCCCGCTGCTGCACTCCGTCTATTACCGCGGCCGCTACGACCGCGCTGAAGCCGCGGCGGTGGCCACGAAGATGGAGGCGTGCATCCGCCACCTCGACCAGTCGCTGGTCTGGGACAGGCTCGAGCGGCTCCCGTCCGAGGCCGTCGTCCTGGTCGAAGCGCACGACTGCCTCGAGTGGGAGGGGCTGCGGGTCTACTCGGGTCCGGACCTGGTCGTGCTGGGCGGCGACGGCTCGTGTGACATCGTGGACTGGAAGACCGGGCGCCGGACCGACGAGGAGGGCGCGCGCGAGCAGCTCGCGACATATGCATGGTTCCTGGTGCGCAAGCTCAGGCTGGGCCTTGTCGAGGGCCGCTGGACCGCACGAGCCGTCTACCTGCAGGAGGGCGAGGAGGAGACGTACACGCTCACCCGCCTGGACCTGATGCGTGCGGAGCACCGGGTGCGGGAGAGCGCCGAGAGGATGCGCGGGTACCTGGCGGACGTGGCCCCGAACCAGCCGCTCCCACGGGAGGAGTTCCCGCTCCTGCACCCGGCGTATCGGTTCCGGTGCGGCCGCTGCCCCTATTTCGAGTTGTGTGCGCGGGAGAAGAACTTTTCGCCTTCGGCAGAGGTGCCGACCGCCAGACTGCAGTTACCGACGCTGGGGCAGCCCCTGAGACCCGGGGTGACGCCATGAGCCTGCGGCGGAGGGCCTGCGTCCAGCGGAGGATCGACCGGGCCGTGGCGGTCGAGGTGTCGGCGGGCCGGTTCCCGGCGGGGGACGACCTGCGCGAGCTCGAAGTCCGTACGGAGGCGGCCTTCCTCCTGGCCGGTCTCGCCAGCAACGATCCCGAGACGGTCTACGTGGTCGGGTGCATGGCGGAGTTCGAGCTCGGCGGTGCCGTGAGCGGCTACGAGGTGCGGGCCCGGGAGGAGCGGACGATCGCTCGCCCGGACGCGCAGGTGACGGTGGTGGTCGCGTCGGGGGTTACGTGCGAGCACGCCCTCGCGCGGCTGGATCAGATCCGGGCCTACCTGGCGGAGTTGCCGTGTGGAAGCGTGCTCGCGACCGACGATCCATGCCTGGATCGTCCCACCGACCCTGTCGCGCGCCTGGACGGCGCGCGTGCGATCGTGCTGGGCGAGCTCAAGGACTGAGTAGGGATCAGGGCTGCCCCGACCTCACAGAGAGAGAAGATGGCTCACGGATCGGTTGGGGCTACTTACGGGCGTTCGGGCGGGATGGCTTCCTCGAGGGCGACGCCCATGCGCGTCCAGCTTACCGCGAGCACGTCCAGGATCAACGCCACGGCGTGGAGCGTCGGCTTACGCTCTCCGCGTTCGATCATCCCGATGTAAGTGCGGTCGAACCCGGCTGCGGCGCCGAGTGCTTCCTGGGTCAGGCCGCGCTCCCGGCGGTACGTCCGCAGGATGCTGCCGACCGTCCGTGGGTCAGGGGCGCGAGGAGACATGCCGCGTCTACGTGGCCGGGGGGCCTGGAGGCGGGGCCGCCGGTTCGGAGCCATCGCCGAGCCGCTCGAGGTCCGGCGGGAGCGGGACACCCGCGCGCGCGTACAGGCTCCGCAGCAGCGCGGCGGCTTCAGCCGCGGCTTTGGCCTGGTCGCCGGGCGGCAGGGCCCGCAGCAGCACGCGCAGCGCCTCTGCACTCGACACCGGCGGTCCCTCCGCCTCCTCGATCTGCTCTCGGTACCAGCGGAGCAGCTTCTCGAGGGTCTTGGGGTGCGGGGTCGCGCCGGCGAGGAAGACTTCCAGTCCCCGCACGTAGACGCCGATCTCGCGCGCGATTGCGCGCCGCGAGGACGCGGTGACACGCGCCTGCGCGGCCTCGCGCAGGCGGGAGACGGAGACGACGCGGCTAGGCAGCATTGCCACCCCCGCCGCGCCCGACTAAATTCCGGCTAAAATAGAGGTGGATACACTGGAGAGCATACGGCGGCGCCTGCCGGTGGGCAAGCGTGGGCGTGTGCTTTGTGGTTGCCACCGCCCGCCGTCCTCCAACCGAAGGCAGAGCCGATGCCGCGTCCTCTCCACCTCCTGCTGCTCACCGTAACGCTCGCCTCGTGCAGGGAATCCACCAGTTCCGCGTCCAAACCCCAGGTCGAGGTGACGGCGGTCACGCGGGTCATCTACGCGGAGCGCTTCCCCGCGTTCACGTTCACGATCGATAACCGTGGCGGCGCAATCGCGAGCAGCGTGGTGATCGACCTGGACGTGCTGCGCTCGGGCACGGTCGTGGGACAGACGGTGACGACCATGAGCGGCGTGGAACCGGGGGAGTCGGCCGTCTCGGACCCCGCGGTGCTCGCCGGGCTCGACTCGCACGCGGACTACGGCTGCTACCGCTACCAGGTGCGCACGTACGACGAGAGTGGGCAGGCGACCTCCGACCGGCCCTCGGCGGAGGTGTGCCCGTGAGGCACGGCGCGTTGCTCAGGATCGCTGCGGCGTCGGTCGTCTCTGCCCTCGCCAGCGGATGCAGGTCATCTAGTAAACCGCGCGAGCAGACGTTCGAGCCGGCGATCAACGCGCACCTCGCGCAGAACCCGAAGTGCATCGGGGAGGCGGCGATCACCTTCCCGGCGGGTGTACCGAGCGCACCGTACATGCTGGAACTGAGCGCCGACTACCGCGCGAAGGTCGAGCGCCTTGAGACGCTGGTGCGGCTGGGGCTGCTTACGAGACGCGTGGAGCGGGAGGGCACGCTTGAGCAGGAGAACGTCTACGAGCTCACCTCCGCGGGGCGCGCGGTGCACCGGCAGTTCCCGCCGGGACGGTGGGATCCGTCAAAGCCGGTGGCGGCGTTTTGCTACGGGACGGCGGTGGTGGACAGCGTCGTCCGCTTCACCGAGCCGGCGGACGCGCTGGGGCAGAAGGTGACCGAGGTCACGTACACGTACCGTGTCACGCAGGTCGCGAACTGGGCGGAAGACCCCGAGCTGCGCCGGGCGTACCCGTATCTCGATCAGGAGCTTGCCACCCGCGGCACCCCGCGCGAGGCAACCCTCACGCTGGTGCAGGCGAGCGATGGCTGGCGGGTGGTGGCGATGCCATAGGGCTGGGCAGTTCCTCTCGCGTGAGAGGCCGTGACGGAGGCGGGTTGAGCCGCACCCCGCGTCGCCGCAGGTCGATCGAAGAACGCCGCCGTTCGCCTGACTCTTGCCGTTCGCACCGGCAGAAACCGGCGGCACGATCAAGACGGCCGAGGACGGGATCGACGACGAGAACCGCCCGACAAGCTGATCGTACGGCCGGAATTCGAAAACAACGTGCGGCGGGGGCGGATGCTCCCGCCGCCATTTCATCATGGGCGGCGCACGCCAACGCGTTCCATCTTGGGCACCCATGCCTTGAACGTTGCCGATAAATCGCGCGAGGCTCTCCGAACGCATCCTGTCGCGCGAAACCGGCTCGCATTAGCTTCGCTCCCCGTCCTCTGCGTCGTTTCTCGATCCCCCGAGGTCATCCATGGCAGACGTTGAAGCGCAGGTGCATCACAAGTTCAAGGTGTTCACGGGCGCTGGCGCGAACGTAGCCGACCTCGGCGCGCAGGTCGAGCGCTTCGTGGAGGAGCGGCAGGTCGCCGCAAAGAGCATCGGCGTCGAATACCTCGAGGGCGCGGAAAAGCTGGTGTTTACCCTCGGCTATCGTGATGACGAGCCAAGCTACCCGGTGCGCATCACCTCCCGCTCGCTCGGCGTCGTAGACGGGCTGGAAGACCTGAGTGGCTTGGAAGCACGGATGGGCGAGGCGGCGGGCACTCTCGCGGGGGTGCTGTGCCACGAGCTCTACGTGACGGGCTCGGGCGAGTTCGTGATGGTGTTCATGGCGCGGGCGTGACCAGTGCCATACGCTCCGTGTGACAACTGCCTCACGATTTGCCGGGTCGGAGCCGAGTCTTGCCGGATCTGCGGTCGGAATCGGCCTGCCGGCGTGATCCGGCCCCGCAGGCAGCCGCGCGAGCGCTGGTTCAAGATGCTGGTTCTCGTGCTCCCGCTCGTCGCCTGCGAGTCGGGAGGAGATCCCGTGCGCCGCGAGCGCTACCGCGCGGACAAGGAGCACTGCGAGCGGATCTCGACGGACGAAGGTGCACGGAAGAGCTGCATGGTCTATCGGGGCTGGCCGGACGGAAAGTTTCGCTGAGCCGTGCGGTGAGGGACCAATCTGTGAAACCCGAGCGGGGACGGCAGCAGCCGTCCCCCGTCGGCGTTTCATCGTTGACCGAGACGGTCATTGTTTCGGTTGCCGCGGGTAGCGAGCACCCGAGCGGAAGAGGTCGCCTCGGCACTCGCGACGTGGATGGTACGGCACTACTTCAGCATGCCCGAGACGCCGCAGGCCGAACCCGAGCTCAGGAAGAGCGCCTGAGCTTCACCAGGCCAGAGAGAAAGTACAGAACGCTTCACTGGACCCCGCCTGGCACCACCTCCCTCGGCCTGACCCCTCTCTCCCCGAAGCGCAATGGCTCGCGTGTACCCGTTGGACCTTGCCGCTCCCGCCTTCAAGGCAGACCCGTTTCCGTTCTACGCCCGGCTTCGAGCGGAGAACCCCGTGAGCCGGGTGGTGCTCCCGGACGGACAGCCTGCGTGGCTCGTCACGCGCTACGACGACGTGGCGGCCGCGCTGAAGGACGAGCGCCTGGTCAAGGACCCGCTCAACGCCCTCACCCCCGAGCAGGCGCGGCGGAGGCGGTGGGTACCGGCCGCCTTCCGCCCGCTCACGCGCAACATGCTGGACCTCGACCCGCCCGACCATGAGCGCCTGCGGCGCCTGGTGCACCGTGGCTTCACCCCCCGGCTGGTCGACGCGCTGCGGGGCCGCATCGAGGCGATCGCCGAAGAGCTGCTGGGAAAGGCGGCCCGGCGCGGGCACATGGAGGTGATCGCCGAACTCGCGGTCCCCATTCCCACCACCATCATCGCCGAGATCCTGGGAGTTCCGGCGGCGGATCGCCACCGTTTCCACCGCTGGTCGTCGCACGTCGTCTCCTCGACCGCGTCGAAGTGGGCCATGCTCCGCGTGATTCCGAGCGTGCTTGCCTTCATGCGATACATCCGCGGCCTGATCGAGGAGCGGCGGCGGTCGCCTCGCGAAGACCTGCTCAGCGTGCTGGTGGCGGCGGAAGAAGGCGGCGAGGTGCTCAGTGCCGACGAGCTGGTGGCGATGGCTTTCCTGCTCCTGATCGCCGGGCACGAGACCACGGTTAACCTGATCGGGAACGGCGTGCTCGCGCTCCTGCGGCACCCGGGCGAGCTCGAGCGGCTGCGTAGGGAGCCGGGGATCATCGCTCCCGCGGTGGAGGAGCTGTTGCGTTTTGCCGGTCCCCTGGAGACGGCGACCGAGCGCTACGCGCGCGAGGAGCTGCGAATCGCCGACACGGTGATTCCCCGCGGCCAGCTGGTGTATGCCGTGCTGGCTTCGGCCAATCGTGACGAGACCCTCTTTCCGGATGCCGACCGCCTGGATCTCACCCGCGAGCCGAACCGGCATCTCGCCTTCGGGCTCGGGATCCACTTCTGCATGGGCGCGCCGCTGGCCCGGCTCGAGGCGCAGATCGCCGTTGCCGCCCTTCTGCGGACGGCGCAGGGCCTGTGTCTCAAAGGGCCTGCGGAGGATCTGCGCTGGCGCCCGGGCTTGGTGATGAGAGGGTTGCGGGCGTTACCGGTGGATCTGGGGGACCGTGGACGCGCTTGAGCGATGCACGGGCCGCCCCGCGCGCCCAGCGGTTCACGCCTCCCCCGGAAGCGCCAACGCACGCTGGCCTGGTGGCGGCAGCCCTCGCGAACGAGTGCGTTCGCGCCTTCCTCGCCGAGCGCCTCCCCACGTGGAGCGAGGACCGCGTCGAACGAGATCCACCGTGCTATCTCGTTTCCGAGCACGGCGAAGTCGTGGGCAGCGTCGCTGAGCTCCCCGGCATGATCCGCCACGCGGAGAAACGGGGCGGCCTCGGGCGCCGGCTCGCCGTCCGGGCGCTGCAGCCCGACGACGACGTGCTGCCGTACAACATCGGCCTGCGCCGGGCACCCACCCATCCGCGTCGGTACCGGTACGAGCCGACGTCGCACTCGAGCGTTGCGCGCCATCGTCGCGTTCGCCGCGAATGGAAAAGCATGGATCTTGCCGCCGTCCTGGCAAGTCGGCCCGGGAGGAAGGAACACCACTCGAAACGGAATGCGCCCATGCAACATCTCGAGGAAGGGCAGTGCGGCCTCTGCACACACTTCGGAGAGACGCACGAGCCGGACGGCAGCCTCGTTCAGATTCGGCAGGCGCACGAGGCGCCCGAGGTCATGATCGACGATTGCGGGCACCCCCGCCACGCGTCACTGCACCTCAAGGTGACGCCGATCAGCGGATGCGACGGCTTCGAGCCGGCGACCGCGTTGGCCTGATCTGAGCTGGGGTCGCACGCGTTGCGGCCCCGTGTTCGCGTCAGGGCGCCACGCGCACGGAGAGATACGCGCTCCTGCCGAGCGCCGGGATGATCCCGGGGCCGGGATACTCGTCGGTCCGGCGCGTGAAGTAATACGTGTCGGCCAGGTTGTTCACGCCGGCCTGGATTCGGAACCGGCCGGCGACGCGCGCGCTCGCCGACCAGTCGAGCACCGTGTATGCGGGAATGCGCCCCACCACCGCGTCCTCGCTCAGCACGGTGTTGTTGGCGTCACCGAACGACTCGCTCACGTAGCTTGCCAGGAACGTGGTGGAGAGCGGACCCGTCGCCAGGGTGAGCCCCGCCCGCTCGACCGTGCGCGCGGCATACTCCACGCGGTTCCCGCGGAACTCCCCGCTCGTGTAGTGCGCGTCCACGAGCGCGAGCGAGTTGAAGAGGGTCACCGAGCCACGGGCGGAGCCGTTCTCGCCCGTCACGGCGAACGGCGTCACCTCCACGTAGCTCTCAAGTCCCTGGTGCACGCTGTTGGCAACGTTGGTGCGCTCGGTGAATGCCGCGCCAGCGGCGTCGGTCCGCGACACCAGCCCGACCCGGTCGTCGTAGGTCAGCCGGAAAACCCCCACGTCGAAGCGCACGCGGTCGTCCGGGAACGTACCCCGCCACCCCAGGTCGGCGTTCACGCCGTGCGCGTCCTTCAGGTTCGGGTCGATCCGTGACACGCCGCCGATCGGGGTGAGCGCCGAGTAGTCGATCGGGCGGTAGGCTTGCGTGACGTTGGCGTACAGGCTGGTGGTCGCCGATGCTCGCCAGCTCGCCCCCGCGCCGAGGAGCGGTACGATGCGCTCCTTCACCTGCGGCGCGAAGGTCGTGTCCGTGTATCCGTCGGCGCGCGAGCGGAGCGCTTCCAGGCGAATCCCGGGCGACACGGTGAGCCGGTCCCCGAAACGCACCGCGTTCTCCAGCCACCCCGACAGGGCCGCCTGGTAGTACTGGATGTCGTACTCGTACGTCCCCACCAACGTGAGGTCGTAGCCGCTGCTGGTGGTTCCCTCGCCTCCGCCCTGCCGGTGCAAGTTGCCGCTGAAGACCCGCGCACCCGCCGAGAGCGTGCTCGGCAGTCCCAGCGCACGGTGCTCCGCGAGGACGCGCACCTCCTGGGTGAAGTTTCGGAACCCTTCCCTCTCCACCTCGCGCGGCACGAACTCACCCGTTGCGGGGTCGACGGCGTCCAGCGCGCCGGGACCGCCGTCCTCGTTCCGCCACACCAGCGCGCGCGCGCTCGAGAGCACGGAGGTCACGCTCTGCAGGGTGAGGCCGCTCCGGGGGTGCCAGTCCAGCGTGAGCGAGCCCACGTTCCACGGCGACGTCAGCCAGTTGCGGGCGCGGAACGACTGCCGTGCCCCGGCCTCCCACTGCGCGTCCGAAAGCCCGCCGGGCATGTGGATGCGGTTGCGCAGGATCGAGTACTCCAGCGTCGCCGACAGCCGCGGCGAGGGCGCGTACGCCAGCGAGGCGTAGCCGGAGTTCTGCAGCAGGTCCGAGTTCGGGCGCCAGCCGTCCTGGCTCCGCCGCTGGCCGTACCCGAACCACCGCCACCGGCTCGAGCCGCC